>Ga0210399_10001383_pt1 | contig 18935 bp, 17 predicted proteins | sample IncBWC14MmetaG_FD_150865 | JGI IMG/M metagenome (GOLD analysis project Ga0210399, IMG submission 150865) | Forest soil microbial communities from Barre Woods Harvard Forest LTER site, Petersham, Massachusetts, United States - Inc-BW-C-14-M | ecosystem: Environmental > Terrestrial > Soil >...
CTTCCACGGTCTGGCGATCGACGTAAAACCGCCAGCCGCCGTAGGCAAGCGCGGCCACCAGAGCAACAAAGACGACGATGAGCGTGAACTGTCCGTGAGAGATAACGGCTTCAGCGCCGTGCTCGATGGTTTCCTTGATTTTGTCCTGCTTCAGTTCTTTGCGCGAAATATGATCGGGCACAAACGCTCTCCTGATTAGTCTGGAATTTGTAATCGTAACACAAGATTCCGCTCGCTGGCGGGTCCGGAAGGGAGGCTGTGGCCACAGGAGCGCGGATTTACCTTTGCGCCCGAAAAATATCCGGCGTCCTCCTGAGCGCTTCGAATGGTGCTAGTTTTGGAGTATGCAGACTGCGTGCATTCACTGCGGCTCGGAGCATTTGCTGAAAGACGGGCAGTTCGGCGGCCATTCGAAAGTGCAGTTCAAATGCTCGAACTGCGGTAAGACCACCATCGTGGAGATCAAGCGGCGTGTCGATTCCACCGTGGTCATGTCTCCTCTTCCCTCTTTTGCTCGCGCGGACGCCAGCAGTTCAAACCTGCACTTGCTGCCGCCCGATCCCGCGCTCCGGCTTCCCGAAAAAGCGAAAGTTGTTCTTAGCATTCTATCGGGACCTTCGAAAGGCGAGAGCCACACGCTCGCAAAGCCGCGTGTCGTGCTGGGCCGCAAGGGTGCAGACATCCCACTGAATGATCCTGAAATCTCGCGGCATCACTGCTTGCTGGAAGTGAGAGAAACGTACATCAATCTCAAGGACATGGATTCGACCAACGGCACTTTCTTCGATGAAGAACGCGTGCGCGCGGCCATGTTGCGGGACGGTACGGAGTTTCGAATCGGTGGCAGCTTGATTCGCGTGAATTTCCAGCCGAAGTAGCCGGGCTTTGCTCCTCCGTAAGATGGTTCCATTCGTGGTTCAATTCCCTAGATTGGCTTTGTGAGATACTAACGCCGATTCCAAAATTGTCCGGAGTCCGATGAACCGCCTCTCCGTCTGCCTGATTACGTTCAATGAGGAACACAACCTGCCGCGCGCCTTGATTTCGCTTGCGGGGATCGCCGACGAAATTGTGGTGGTGGACTCCGGGAGCACGGACCGCACGGCTGAAATTGCAAATACCTACGGCGTATCCTTCTTTGAAAGGCCCTTCACCAATCATGCCGACCAAAAAAACTATGCGGCCTCCTGCGCGAGGAATGAGTGGATTTTTCTGCTGGATGCCGATGAAGAGTTGAGCGGTGAACTGCGCAAATCCCTAATGGAGTGGAAGCAGCGCGAGCCGGAATTTCCAGTTTACGAAATGGCGCGCCTCACTTGGTACCTCGGTGCGTGGATCCGTCACTCGCGATGGTATCCGGATTTTCAGCGCAGGCTCTACATGAAAAGCAAAGCCAGCTTTTCCGGAATGATCCATTCAGCCCTGCGCTTTGAAGGAAAGGCAGGCCGTCTGAATGGAAACTTGTTGCACTACACGATCCGCACGTTTGCGGAGCACGAAGCGAAAATTGAGGGCTACACAACAGTCATGGCACAAGAGTTGTTCTCCCAGGGTAAGCGGAGCTGGAGAGCGGCCATGTGGTTGGCGGCGCCCTGGAACTGGTTTCAAAATTACTTACTGCATCTTGGCTTTCTCGACGGCTATCGCGGATGGCTTATTTCGCGGATGGCAGCGCGGGGAACGTGGCTGAAATTCAAGAAGCTCGGAAAGCACGTCGCAGCGGAGCGCCGCGCGGGCGGAGCGCGGACGCCGTGAGGGTGCTCTACGTGGATCTGGAGCGGGAATGGCGCGGCGGGCAAAGCCAGGCATTGCTGACGCTCGTTGGATTGCGCGAGCGCGGGCATGAGGTCGAGTTGTTGGCGGCGCGGGATTCGGCGCTTGCGAATCGCGTATCGGAAGCTGGCATCACGGTTCATCAAGTTCCGCAATTTGGGTTGCGTGCCTGGGCTGCTCGTGCAATGCGCACTTTGATCGCCCGGAGGCGATTCGAGCTTGTTCATCTCAATGAACCGCATGCGTTGACAGCTGCATGGCTAGCGAGGACGCACACGCGGCTTCCGCTGCTGCTCTCCCGCCGAATTGGATTCTCGCTTCAGAAAAACGCAGTTTCGCAGGCGCGCTACCGAGCCGTGGAACGGTTCGTAGCGAACAGCAAAGATGTGGCCCAAAGCCTGATCGATTCAGGCATCGCAGCGGAGCGAATCTCGATCGTGAATGAAGGCGTGGAAATCTTTCCATTGCGAACTCCGGAGCAGCGAAGCAGCGCGCGGAAGCGCTGGGGCGTGCGGGAAAACGAATTCTTGTTTGGTTGCGTCAGCGTATTTGTCCCGGAAAAAGGACAGCGACACTTGATCGAAGCACTTCCCCTGGTGAGAGCGCTGCATCCGGAAGTGCGGCTGCTGCTCGCCGGCGACGGCGCCTGCCGCGCGGAACTGCAGGCGCTTACAAAGCATCTCGGGCAGTCAGAAGCGGTGTTTTTCCCCGGATTCGTAAAGGATGTCGCGCAAGTGTACGCGGCCCTCGATGCGTTCGCATTTCCCTCGGAGTTCGAAGGTCTGGGAACCGCATTGCAAGCAGCGATGGCTGCGGGCTTGCCTTGCATTTCGACGAAGCGCGGGGCTCTCGGTGAGGTGGTGGATGGTGAGCGAACTGCTCTAGCCGTGGGGCCAAATGGCCAGGAATTCGCCGTCGCCATGCTGCGGCTCATCAATGATGGAGCTCTCCGAAAAAGTCTCAGCGAAGCAGGCCGCCGCGAGGTGCAGCAACGGTTTTCCGCAGGACGCATGGTAGAAAACACGATTCGTATCTACGAAGATGTCCTGCAGAAAACGAGGAAAAGCTGAGCACATCAAACCAACGCTGAAAGTTGTTTCTTTCTGCAATGCAGGAGGTCAAATTCCACGACGGTAAGCGCCCAGATGAGGCACGACGGGAAAAAAAGGATGAAGCGCCTGGCAGATCTTTCGAGCTCCGCCAAGCGCTTCAGGCCTTCTTGTAACTATTGCACCAGTTTTCTGTCTTCTCTTGTTCCAGGCGTTTCCCTCCTATCCGCTCGCCGTTTTACGTCAAGCTATCTTGGGGATTGAACAACCCATCGCCCTTTTGGCTCGAGGAACTCCACGCCAATGACAAAGCCGTCGCCTTGCAGTGGTTGGCAGTAAGCAACCCGGGCCGAGGAGCGAAACTCTCCAGTGCGCGAGGCGAACACCAAGGATTCGCCCTGTTCCCAGCGGCGCACACTCACCACGCGCGCGCCACGCGCACTCACATTCTCTGTAAAAGTCGATTCCGAGCCAGGCGCCTGGCGATGGCCGTCAATCAGCACGGGGATTTCCATCGGGATGCGTCTTTCGGCTCTGTGAAAAGAAAATTTCTTCCCTTGAGGCATGGTCTTGCTCATCCTCACAGGCACGCGGCAATGCGCGTGAAATTTTGAACGCTGCTTTTGCCGCGGTGCTTCATGGCGTAGAGCGCGCGGTCGGCAGCGCCAAGAAGTCTCTCGGGCGTGTCGCCATCCTCCGGAAAAGCCGCGACGCCCGCGCTGACGGAAAGCGCAGGGCGCTCCGGTTCAGCGGAGAGACGCTCGCGGATTCGAGACACGACGCGCGACGCAATGTCCTTGCCGGCTTCCGGCAGTACCACCGCGAATTCATCGCCACCGTATCGCGCGGCCGTGTCGATCGCGCGGGAATGGTTGCGTAGAATTTTGCCGATACGCACTAGTGACCGGCTGCCAGTCAGATGTCCGTACTGATCGTTGATGATTTTGAGCCCGTCCATGTCGAGAAGCACGACGCTGAATGGGCGCTGCGTGCGGCGCGAACGGTCAAGCTCCGCTTCGAGAACGCTGATGAGGCGCCGGTAATTCGACAACCCCGTGAGTGGGTCGGTAATGGCCATCGAGCGTACCTGCTCGAAGAGGCGAGCCTGGTCCAGCAACGCGCCGGAAAGCATGACCACGTAGCTGCACGTCTTGCTCAATTCCGCCAGAAAAAACGGGCCATCGAAAAGCTGCCGCGAAAATGCCGCCGATGCATGGCAGACAACATTGAGCGAGGCCACGATAAAGAGTGAATGATCGAAGAGGCTTGCGGCGCCCTTCTTGTCTCTGTCGTTCTTGAGCCGCTGGCGAAAACAGACCGCGGCGATGAGGAACAGCGCTGCGGGAAGCAGATCCCAAGGGCGAGACAGCAAGTGCCCGGCATGCGCGACGGGCGCGGCGGGTGCGGCCAGAAATGCGGCACTCGTCATATAGGCAGCCAGGGCAACGACCAGCAACCCTGCGGCAGTTTCCTTGGTGGGCTGCCGAGCGGTTGGCATGTAGCGCTCGATGGCGATGGCAGCGAGCAAGAGAACGGCAAGCAGTGTGCGGCTCACCATCCAACCGATGGGAATGCTGGAGAGCGACAGGGCCCCGGAGATCAGCGAATCGTTCAGGCCAAAGGAGCCGACAGTCTCGATGATTCCGGAGAGCACAAATCCGAAGGCGAGAATCAACGCCGTGCGATCATGGGTACCGCGGAACCGGACAAGGGCATTGGCGGCGTAGCAGAAGCTGAGAAGAGTGCCGCCAACTTCCAAATAGAGATAACTCTGTGGCGAGCCTGCGACGCTGATTTGCCGCAGGTAGAAGATTACGGCAAGAAAGAGGACGAAGGACATTGCACCGGACGCGACCAGCGCCCGGGTATGAGTATTCTGAGCGGTGACCGGTCTGCGGTCGCTGCGGAGAAACCCGATGATTTTGCCCCAATCACCCACAAAAGCCCCCAAATGCCGACAAAAAGCTGCCAACTACCAAGGGATGCAAGTTTGTGCCCTTTTCTGACTGGAAATTCACCCCCGTAAACCAATGAAAATAAATAGCTTATTAACATGTACCACATGGGTGGGTACTCGTTGGGTTGCTGCGAGACGCCCCGAGTACCTACAATTTCTAGAATTACGGCAGTATCGTTTTTGTTTCGTTAGAGTTACCGGGCGAATGGTCAGTATCAAGAAGGAATTCGAGACCGTCTCAGCCTGAGACAGTCTCAACATCTGAAACACTCAGCAGCACAGTCTCATTACCTCTAGAGTTTCGGCTTTGGGGGAGGCAGCTCCCGGGCTGCAGCGGTATCGGCGAATCCACAGGTCTTATGCGAGCCATCGCAGAACGGCTTGTTTGCGGAGTGCCCGCAACGGCAGAGTCCAATAGTGGTCCGTCCGGCCAGGCCGAAGGGTTTTCCCTCGGGATCAAGAATTTCGAAATCGCCTTCCACACGTAGGGATCCATTGTGATTGACAGTAATTTTCGTGGCCGCCATTTTTTCTCCTGGACAATAGGAAGTATGCCCATCCTGCCGCGCAGCGACAAGCGCAAATGACAAGCGCCCCGGCCAGGCCGGGGCGCTTCTCGGCACGCAATACAAATCCCTTCAGAAGAATCAGTATTTTGGAACGGACGGATCAACCTCGTCGGACCACGCAAGGATGCCGCCCTTCAGGTTGAGGACTTTGCGGAATCCCGCCTTCCGCAAGAAGTCGACTGCTTCGGCGGAACGCTTCCCGCTGCGGCAATGCGCCACGATTTCCCGCGATGAATCCAGTTCGTGGACGCGCCGCGTCAGCTCCCCGAGCGGGAGCAGATGCCCCTTGAGATTACAGATTTGGTACTCGTGGGGCTCGCGAACATCGAGAATGTACAAATCATCTCCACGATCGAGCCTGGCTTTGAGCTCGCGCGGAGTGATCTCCGGCACTTGCACGGACGGGCCGGGGGCCTCTTCGCCGCGTACGCCGCAAAATTCATAATAATCGATCAGCTTGGTGATCGTCGGATGCGTTCCGCACACCGGGCAGTTCGGATTCTTGCGCAGCTTGAGCTCGCGGAACTTCATCCCGAGAGCGTCAAAAAGCAGCAAGCGTCCCACGAGATTTTCCCCGCGGCCGAGGATCAGCTTGATCGTTTCCATCGCCTGAATGGAGCCGACGATCCCGGGCAGAACGCCGAGGACGCCGCCTTCCGCGCAGGAAGGCACAAGCCCCGGCGGAGGCGGCTCCGGATAAAGGCAGCGGTAGCACGGACCATCAGGCATGCCGAAAACGGTGGCTTGCCCTTCAAACCGGAAGATCGAACCGTACACGTTTGGCTTTCCCAGCAAAATGCAGGCGTCATTGACGAGATAGCGCGTCGGAAAATTGTCAGTCCCATCGACGATGACATCAAAGTCCTTCAAGAGTTCGAGCGCGTTGGCGCTGGTCAGCTGGGTTTCGAACGACTGGATCTCAATGTCTGGATTGAGGTTCGCAAGGCGCGCCCGCGCGGCTTCACTCTTCGGTTTGCCGACGTCGCTAGTGCCGAACGTAACCTGACGCTGGAGATTGGTGAAGTCGACGACGTCAAAGTCTACGAGCCCCAGTTTGCCGACGCCCGCGGCCGCAAGATACAAGCCAAGTGGTGCGCCGAGCCCACCCGTGCCGATGAGCAGTACCTTGGCGTTCTTCAGCTTGAGCTGCCCCTCCATGCCGACTTCCGGCATGATCAGATGGCGGCTGTAGCGAAGGATTTCTTCGTTCGAAAGGCTCGCTCCCGGTTTTGCCCCGGTCTGCGGCTGTGTGGTCGTGGCCATTGCGTTTCTCTACTCCTTCAAATTCCGCTTGCGCTTGCCAAAACAAAGAACCAAGAGAGATTTCTCGCTTCCCTCGAAATGACGAAATGAGATACAGCCGCCTGCGATGGACGGGATGATGCTGATGGTATCGCCATCCTTCGTGGGCGTGTTTTCTTTCGCGAGATAACGAATGTCCTCATCGTTCACGTAGACGTTGACGAAGCTACGCAGCTTGCCCTCTTCGGTGAAGAGATGTTTGCGCAGTTCGGCGAATTCCGTGGTCAGATGGCCGAGCGCTTCCCCGACGGTCCGTGCACTGAACTCGGCCGAGTCGCGCTTCCCCGCGTAGGGGCGCAGCGGCGACGGAATCATTACTTTCACGGGCATTTCATTTCTCCGAAAATCCTGAAAGAAAAATCGCCGGTCTAAAGACCGGCCACTACAAATTCTAAACCGCGGCGCGGTGGCGAATCTCAATTCCCTCGGGCGAAAATTCCGCGCGGTCGTCGTTCAAACGCCAGGAGGTCATCTCCTGGGGCGCGCCGTTCTGCACGCTGACGATGATGTAGCTGTACCACGGCCAAGCGTGGTCGCGGTCATACTCGCTCGGCCGCGCAGGATGGTCGGGATGCGAATGATACCAGCCGACCACTTCGAGTCCCTGCTCGCGCGCCGCCTTTTCCGCCGTAAGAACGTCTTCCGCGGTCACCGAAAAGCGGTTGCGCGGCGAATCGTCTCGTCGATTGACGAGAGGAAAAAGTTGCAGGATTTCTCTCGCGGGCCTGAGCGCGCTCTTTCCCCCATCGCTCTCAAGAACAGCGCTCGAATCGCGTCCCAGCAGCGCCCCGCAGCATTCATGCGGATAAGTCTCCGCGCCATGCGCGCGGATTTTCTCCGCGAGCGAACCGCTGATCCAAAGTGCTGCTGCGTCCGCCATAACTATTCTTCGTCCCAAAAACGTTCGTTCAAGTACTTCGCAGCGGAATCCGCAAAAATGGTAACCATAACAGCGTTCGCGTTCTTCGGGATTCCCGCCGCAACCTGGAAGCAACCCAGCAGTGCCGCCGCCGCGCTGGGGCTGACGAGCAAGCCTTCTTCGCGCGCCAGGCGTTTCACCAGCCGGTAAGCCTCTTCCGTGGAGACCACCAAATTTTCGTCGGCGAGCGTATCATCGTAAATCGCCGGACGGATGGCCGTCGGCATGTGCTTCCACCCTTCGAGGCCATGGAAGGATGCGTCGGGCTGCAAGCTCACGCAGCGGATTGCGGGATTAAGCTCTTTGAGCCGCCGCACCGTTCCGACGAAAGTACCGCTGGTACCAAGTCCCGCGACAAAATGCGTGATGCGGCCGGAAGTTTGCTCCCAAATTTCGTTGGCCGTGGTGCGATAGTGCGCCTGCCAGTTCGCGGGATTGCTGTACTGGTCCGGGTAAAAGTATTTCTCAGGATTTCCCGCGACGATTTCGTGCACTTTGCGAATCGCGCCGTCAGTGCCTTCATCGCCGGCGGTGATCACCAGCTCCGCGCCGAGCGCCGAGAGGATGCGCTTCCGCTCGTGCGAAGCGCTGTCCGGCAGGCAAAGCTGCACGGGAAAACCCAGCGCCGCGCCGACCATCGCGTACGCAATGCCTGTATTGCCGCTGGTCGCGTCAATGATGGTCTTGCCGGCCCGTAGCGCACCGCTTGCCAGACCAGCTTGAATCATGCTCAGCGCCGGCCGGTCTTTCACTGATCCGCCAGGGTTGAACCACTCGGCCTTGGCACAGAATTCAACGTTCGGGAATTCCTGGCCAATACGTTCCATCCGCAGCAAGGGAGTGTTCCCAACGCGGTCCAGCAAGGATTCACCCGCCCGGCCCGGCTGAGCCCCCTCCTTAACCTTTGATTCGCGGGGAGATGCGGCGATGTGGCCCGTGGTAACCATAACGCTCAGTTAGACGCCCCTCCAAGTGGTGCAGTCCGCAGGATATCCGACCATATTACTCCGAATTGGATGCACGGGCCTAACTCTTGGATAGGAGAACGAACTAGTATTGACCGGCTATATCAACAATTGAACGGGGTTCCGGCGAACGGAAGTTGAGGCGAAAAACGACCGCCCGCCGGAAGCTGTCCGGATTTCAATCGCTTGGCGCATGCAATGCCAAGAGCTAAAAGGTGAGGTGCAACGCCATCTGAATCAAGCGTGGACTCCCGAGTGTGCTCTGAATAAATCCTGATCCAAATGGAGCAGTCTTGTCTCCAAATGCTGTTGTCGAAGGCGGTACAGCTGGAATTGTGCCATTCCACTGGCATCCGTTCACGGGACTGGTCTGGAGGTTAGGACCGAAGCACGGATCCAAGCTGATGTTGTTATTCGGCGCGTCAAAGCTCGGATGGTTAAAGAGGTTGAAGAATTGAGCGTCATAGCGCAGCCTGAACCGTTCATTAAGTTTAAAAGTCTTGACTACACCGAAGTCGAAACGCGTCTGGAACGGTCCCCGGAATGCGTTTCGCCCAGCGCTGGAAAAGCCGGTTTCGGAGAAATCGCACGCGGTCCCGCCGTGAGTGGTCGGACCACAGGGCGGCACACCGTTGGTGCCAGGCGCATTGACGGTGATTCCGAATGCGCCGCCGTTGATCACCGGGTTGCCGGCATTTACGCCGGTTGTGCCCTGAAGCTGGGTGTTTTTTGGGGAGCCATTGAGCAGGGGGTTTGTGATGAAGTCGTCGCCAGCACCGAAGTACTGGCTGGCCACTGTCCCTGAAAAGTCGTACACACTATAGGGCAGGCCGCTCTCGGCGATGGTGACTCCCGTAACACCCCAGCCGTTGACGACGTGTTTCAGGAATCCCTGGGATTTTGTGAGATCAGGAATTTGATACGTGTAGTTGATGGTGAAGACGTGTGTGCGATCGAAACCGGCGCTGCCGTAGGCGCTTCTGGGATTAAGCGGATTGTTGCCATTGAAGAAGAGCCCCTCGGATAAGCCGCTGCCTTCGTCCAGTGTGTGGGACCACGTGTAGGAAGCGTTCACGGTCAAACCATGGCTCAGTCGCTTCTTCACACTAATCTGGAGGGCGTTGTAGTTTGAGATTCCTTCGGCCTCCCAGAAGTCGGAATTCGGGTTGTAGCCGATGAAAGGCACGCGGAGGGCGGTATTGCCATCTGCGCCTGTAAACTCTCCGATAGTCGTTGCCACCTGTTCAGTCTGAAGAATGCCCGGATTCTTATTCGCATCGAGAATCGCGTCAGTGGCTTGGTAACCGTAAGAATAAATCTGTCCGTTTATGGGGTTTGTCGGTGTTGCTATTCCCGGTTGATTGAAAGGGATGGGGAGAAGTTCATGTTGTCCGTGATTACCAACGTAGCCGACATCAATGAGGAGCGTATTGTAGGGCTGCCACTGAACATCGAGCGTCCAGTTCTCCGAATACGGCAGCGTATTTCTGGGATCGTAGCCGCCAAAGAGAAAGGCGAACAGCGGGTCTCCAGTGGGGGTGCAGGTCGGCGTTACAGGTTTGACACAGCCGCTCAATTCCGACTGATTATGAACAAGTGCCTGGACCCCGGAGAGATTGCTGGGGGGAGGCGGCGGTGCTGTCGTGCCGAAGGGATTGTTGCTGAGGCAGTGAACGCCGGCGCAAGTGGCGTTGAACGGCACGGTGAACGGTTGCTCGGTGGTGACACCAAAAGGCCCGCTGATGCCAAGTCCCGCGCTAGCTGAGAATTCCGTAAAGAATTCGCCGCGGTCCGCGTATAGACCGTAACCCGCGCGAACGACCAGGTTCTTGACGAAGTGGGGAGACCAAGCCACGCCGATGCGCGGCTCGAAAATCCATTGCCGCCCAGTGAGGGTTGAACTGCTACTGGTGCAGAAGACCGACTTGGTTGCGCAGAACTCCTTGTTGTTACCCGCGATGACCAGCCCAATGTTGTTGATCGTATCAGTGCCGAGATCGTAGGAGTAGTTCTTCGGGTAGAAATTGGTGAGGAGACCATTCTTCTCCGAAAGCGGGCCATCCCAGTCCCAGCGAAGACCGGCGGTTATGGTCAAATTGGGTCTCAGTTTGAAATTGTCCTGAACAAAGAGGCCGGTCTGTTTTGCGCGAAAGTAGCGGTTGGTCTCGCCGTTCAAAAACTGTCCTCCGCCGTTTCTTCCGCCAATATTTCCGGTCAAGAAGTTCGCGAAGTTTCGGAAAGTAAAGGTGGCCACCTGGTTTTCGCGATTGAGTACGTTTAGCTGGCCATAGTCGCCGTTGAATCCAAAGGAGATCGTATGCCGGCCGACGCTCCAGGTGTAGTTTGTCCCCGCCTGAAAGTGATTTTGGAAGACGCCGGCATTTGCAAAGTTGTTGCCGGGGCCGATGCGCAGCCCGTTGAAATTCCCAGAACCCGCGTTGGTAATGCTGAAACCCGGAAAGAACTTGCTGCCGAGGAGATTGATATTCACATCGCTGGGAGTGAGTTGTTGGGTGGTGCTCGCGTTAGCGAACTGGCGGATAAAACCGATTCTCTGCTCCCAGGTAGTATTGGAGGTCAAGCTAGTCGTGTTGTCGAGGGAGAAAACCTGGCTGCCTGCGTGCAGCGTCTGCGGAAAGCCGAGTACCTGGCTCACTGCAAATGGACTGGTAGAGGGATCATTCTGAAAGTAGTATTTGGCGGCCAACCGGTCTTTGGTGCTAAACAGGTAGTCTATATTGCCGTTGACCTGGTCTGCGCTAAACGTGCTGGGAGGACCGCTTTCGAGAGCGTTGCCACCTAGACTCTCGATCTGTCCCATTGTGAGGCCAGGGGTCGCGGAGGGGACTATGAATCTACCATTCGGCCCTTTCGCATTTAGGATGGCCAGCGCAACGCTGTCCACATTCGCCACCGGGACGCCAGCGAGCGCGGCGAGCGTCGCTGCGCTGCGATCGTCAGTAAGACCAGTGGGAACGTTGGCGAATTCCGTCGAGCCGTTGCTTGCGTCCGTAATTCTCTGTCCTTGGTAAGAACCGAAGAAAAAGAGTTTGTTTTGTTTGATTGGCCCGCCGAGAGTGGCGCCGAAGGTGTTACGGTGGAGCGGCGGGCGCGCAAGTGACGCAGCGTTGAAGAAGTACTGGTTGGCATCCCACCCCGACGTCTGGTGGTATTCATAGACGCCGCCGTGAAGATCGTTGGTGCCAGACTTCGTCGCAACGGCGATATGGGCACCGCTATTCGCTCCCTGCGAAACGTCGTACATGGAAGTGTTGACGTGGATTTCTTCAATCGTCTCCTGCGGAGGCGTGGGCAGCCCCTGGCCGATGGCGTCAAATACGGAAGTGTTGGTTTGAATCTGTCCGCCTGCCAGAAACTGCTCGTTTGTGTTGAGCACGAAACGACTCTCGCCAATCGCGCTGGCTGATAGCCCGTTAAACAAATTGTTCGATTCCACCGAATTGAAAGAAAAACTGTTGCTGGTATCGCGCTGACCATTCGCAAAGATGTCTTGATTTCCCAAACCGGCGTTCGTGCCTGCGCCTGCCAAAAGGTCAGCGTTGACGCCAGGGGCCAAAAGTGACAGTTGTGTGAAGCTGCCAGTTCCAAGAGGGATATTTTCGATCAGTTCGCTTCCCAGGGTGTAGCCATTAGTCGTATCCACCTGATTCAGCAATGGAGTGCCGCTGACGGTGACCGTTGCAGATACTGCACCGGGCTGCAAAGAGACGTTTACAGTCGCGGTGCGATTGCCCTGCACGAGGATTTGCGAGTGGACCTCGGTCTTGAAACCATCGCGGGAGAACGTGACGCTATACGTTCCGATGGGAAGGTCCACGATGCTAAATGAGCCATCCGACTTTGTACTGGCCGCCTGCTCCAATCCAGTGCCCAGGTTGTGAACCTTCACGACCGCGTTCTGAACCACCGCCCCAGAGCTGTCCGTCACCGTGCCATTGATCGAGCCGAGAGTTTGCTGGGCCCGCGCAGGCATGCCAAGCAGGAAAAGAAGACCGAGACAAAACATCACTAGCCGAAACATTTTATGCATTGACCTACACCCCTTCCCTCAAGATGCGGCACGACCGTTGCCAAGCATTTATCACATTCCTCGTACAAAAATCGAGCGACAACCTGTGGATAACAATGGGAGCCATGGACAGGCTCGCGAGAGTATGGGGAGAAGATGAATGCAAGTAAAATCGGAAATTACAATGCTATGAATCGAATTGCAAAAACGTCCGCGATGACGCCCCGGCCGCAGGAGAAAGTACCTTGGCAGAAAACAATGCGGCGGGCTTTACAGCCTCGCGGCTATTCATTACTCTGAATAAGCCATGTGGAATGTCGAAGAGCGGTTCTCACCAAAGGCCATCGAGAGTCTCGCGGCGCTGGGGTTTGCCGTGGGCAGCACGCGCGGCGTGGTGCGCGTCGAGAAATACGGCTGCGGCGCGGAGTTCCGCAAAGGCCCCGACGACCTCTATGAGATGACCGTTATTCCCACTATCATGCTGAAGGGCCGGTTCACGCGACTGTGGGACGCCGGCTACCAGAAGTTTTTGCTCACCGACGACGGACTGAAATTGCCGGCGCTCGCGACGCATCTGCAAAACCTGAGGAAGTTCAACGAAGAACTGCGCACGGCGCTGGGTGTTCCAACCTTCTACAACGAAGCGCTCGGTTCCGTCAGCCAGGTCAGCGTGTACGACCGCGTCAAGGGCCGCAAAGGCGACGTGCCGGACGAAACCGTCGGCGTACACGAGGTCGTCGGCGGCCACTAGAATCGACGAACTTCCGCCACCAAGCTCATCTGGAGATTTCAGCCTGCCCCGGCATCCTGCAGCTGCCGCCGGAACTGTTCCGGATCCACACGATGCTTCGCTGCTTTCCGCTGTCCGATGAAGATCACCGGAACATCCCCACCGTAGCGCTCCTTAAGGACAGGATCCGCATCTATATTGACTTCCCAGAGGGTGGCGCCGAATTCTCGCAAGTGCGGCGCGATGGCCGCCTTGGCTTCGTCGCAGAGGTGGCATCCGGGACGCGTGTAGAAAGTGACGTCGCGGGGCCCGGAAGCGGCAAGGCGGGCGTCTTCAGGATGGGCGCTCATCGTTTGGTTGTGAAGCTGCATCTTACCGGGGAGCAGGTGCGGTTGGGAAGAACCGGCGCATAATAACAAGGCAGTTGTCGAGCAGCAGTTAAAAAGAGGCGGAGCGAAATGGGAAGAGTCGTAGCGCTGATGGATGATTTGTTCTTCCAGATGAAGCTGGCGGAAACCGCCAAGCAGCTCGGCGTGGAGGTGAAAGTGGCGGCGAACGGCGACGCGTTGATAGGCCTTATGGCGAGCGAGCCAAAACTCGTCATCGTGGACCTAAACGCACGGAGCCAGCCGATCGCGGCCATTGAAAAGTTGCGGCAGACGCGCAAGGACGTCCGCGTGGTCGGCTTCCTCTCGCACGTGCAAAGAGAACTTGCCGCTCAAGCGCAGGCGGCGGGATGCGATGAAGTCCTGCCGCGATCGAGCTTCACGCAGAATCTGGCGGCGATTCTGAGCGTGGCAAAGGATTGATGCGATCTTGCTCAAAACGAAAACTTGCGGACGACTTTTGCTTCTGAGCTGCGCCTTTCTGTTGGCAGCCGCAAACGCTCTTTCACAGGAAACCAGCTCCAAGCCAGGCGAAAGCTCCGCGAGCGCGCCGACCGAAACGACAAGTAGTGGCGGGCCTACGGCCGCGCTGAAAGCCGTGCTCTCTGCGGCTTGTTCCCAGAATCAAACCGAGTTTGTCCGCTTTCTCACGGCTCGAAACAGGGAAGCGTTTTCCCGCATGACACCGCTGGCACGCGTCGCGCTGATGAAGCGCTTCGTGCTTCTGAATGAACCGGGCAGACCCACGGCGTCCGCGAATCCCGCAGGCCGGCCCATTCTTCGCTGCCAAACTCCCGACGTCACCACGGAGTTGCAGATCGGCGGCGCCGAACTCCGCGACAATATCGCGTTTCTTCCCATGGAGCTCCGCGGTGCCACCGATACCACGGGCGCAAACGTTCATCAGATCACCATGGGGCTGGTGCGCGAGGACGGGGATTGGAAGCTGCTCTCGCTGGGCTTGCTGCTCCTGGATCTTCCCGCACTGGAAGTGGAATGGGATGCCGCCGAGATGGAATCGACGGAGCGGGACGCCATCGAAGCTGTGAAAAAAGTTTCCGCCGCCGTCGAAGCCTACCGCAACAAATATTCGCGCCTGCCCGAATCTCTGGCGAACCTGGGGCCGCCCCTTCACGGTGCGGCGAATGGCGAGGCTGCCGGGTACCTCGATTCCGACCTCGCGAATGGAATGAAAAACGGCTACGCCATTCGTTACGTGATTGTCGGCGCTAGCACTCTCGGCGCTCCCGCAAAATACGAGCTCGCCGCGACTCCGTTGCAATACGGGCGCACCGGGCGCCGGTCGTTCTTCCGCGATTCGAACGGCGCCGTGCATGCTGCCGACCGCCGAGGTGCGGTCGGCAGCGAAGCAGACCCCAAGGTGGAGTAGCACCTCCTGCAAAGCATCCAGGGGAACGAATAATCCCAAAAATTGGCCCGCTTGGCCCCTGGCACAGTTTGAAAATCTCCGTTTAGCACCAGTCGTTGCTTGGGCCTCGTTTGTGCTCCGCAAGACTTGGCGCTACTATCGTGCGATTCACTATGCCTCGCCGAGCGCCAGTGCGTTTACTTCTTTTCTTATTCGCAGTTTTTCTGCACGCCCCCGTTCGCGCGGCAACACAGTCACAAAACAATTTTACCTACGGGCCTCTTCCCGTCTTCGAGCTTCACAGCGGGTTCTGGATCAATCTTCATCACACGCTCTATCACGAAGCCCGACAGCGCACCGCCGCGGCGGCTCCGGACAAGAGCAGCAAATCCTCCGGACCAGCGCTGCACACCGAGCCGGAAGCGAAGCCCACTCTCACGCCTGCAGAGCAGCACCAGTGGGACGATGCCGTCGCCTACTACGTTTCGAATTACGCCGCCAAGGACCTGCTCTTTTCCACCGAACTCATCCAGTTGAAAGATCAGCTCGGCGATTTCGAGGATTGCGATGAACTCTCCGGCAGGAAGCGAAAATTCTGCGACGCGGGATTGCCCGCAAAGCTGACGCAGGTTTTGGAAGCCGCGGCGCCCGTCTACCGCGCGCATCTCTGGCCGGAGCACGATCGCGCCAACCGCCGTTGGATCATGCGCGTCGCTCCGCTCGTGCGCGAACAGGGGGTGGGCCTGTCGGAGCGCCTGGCGGACATTTATCAGGCGCGCTGGCCGCGCGAAAAAATCCGCGTCGACGTAACGGGTTACGCCAATTGGACCGGCGCCTATACCACGGCCGATCCCTTGCGCGTTACCATCTCGAGCCTGGACTCACGCAATCAGGGCGCGCAAGCCCTCGAGGTGCTCTTCCACGAAGGTTCGCATGGTATCGCCGAGCCTGTGCAGGCCGCCATCATCCGCGAGTGCCATCAGCGCGACAAAGCCATCCCTCGCGACCTCTGGCACGCTCTGGTTTTCTACACCACCGGTGAAGTTATCCGCCCGGTGCTTGGCTCTTCTAGTGCGACTGCCGGTGACCAGGACGGCAGCGGCCCAGGCGGGTACACTCCCTATGCCCTGCGCGAAGGCCTCTATCAGCGCGGCTGGAACGACTACTTCAAGTTGCTGCAGAAATTCTGGCAACCCTACCTTGACGGCCGCGCCTCCTTCGACGACGCCATCGCGCGCATGGTCTCTTCGCTTTAGCCTTCGCGATCACAAATTCTTCTCTTCCTTGCGCGCCTTCCAATTGTTCGCCGGACACCAATATGCTAGGCTCTCTCTTGCAAGAAATCGCCCGGCCCAGCGCCACGCAAGCCCCTGCGACGCGCATGCTATCTTCCGTTCGTCTCCGATAGACCCTCTCCTCCGCGGGAAAGTCTCTCTGGGAAGGACCAAGGCCAGGGCGAGGCAACAACATCGCGGTTGCACCTAAAGAGGAAACAGACACGCCCATGCCTGGCCCACAGACAGCCCCGAAGACCGAGAAAGAGCCGGTCGAGATCAAGCTGGCGCATTCTCCGGATTCCGATGATGCCTTCATGTTTTATGCGCTGGCCACGCATAAGCTTTCGACGCCCGGTTATAAGTACACGCACATCCTCTCCGACATACAGTCACTGAACGAGGCCGCGCTCACCGAGGCCTACGACGTCACCGCCATCAGCTTTGCCGCCTACCCCACTCTCCGCGACAAGTACATCCTGCTCGATTGCGGGGCCAGTTTCGGCGAAGGCTACGGCCCGATCGTCGTTTCCACCAAGTCCCTGAAGCCGCAAGAGCTTGCGGGCAAGCGCATCGCCGTTCCCGGCCTGAAGACCTCGGCCTATCTCGCCCTCAAACTCTACGAGCCGGATTTTGAAGCCGTGGTTATGCCCTTCGATAAAATCATCGACGCTGTTCAGAAGGAGGTGGTCGGGGCTGGCCTTCTCATTCACGAAGGGCAACTCTTCTTCCCGCAGATGGGGCTGCATCGGGTGCTCGATCTGGGCATTTGGTGGCAGGAGCAAACCGGCTTGCCCCTCCCGCTTGGCGGCAATGCGGTGCGCCGCGCACTCGGGCCGGAACTCGGCCGCCAAATCTCCAAGACGATCCGTGACAGCGTCTCCTACGGCCTCGAGCACCGCGAAGAAGCGCTGAACTATGCCATGCAATTCGCCCGCGAAATGGACACCGAACTGGCCGACAAATTTGTCGGCATGTACGTGAACAAATGGACCTTGGGCTACGGCGAAAAGGGCAGACAGGCCGTAAAAGAGTTGATCAAGCGCGGCACTAAGGCTGGGCTGCTGCCCGGCCCCCCCACCGTGGATTTTCTCAGCGAAGGATAGCCGCTGCGATTCTTCTCGCCGCCCGGCGTTGGATCATTTTTCGCAAGGAGCAAACCCCGCAGCGCCCCGCCTTGACGCTATCCCGCGAATCACTTAGTGTCTTTTCTCTATGATGCGAATGAAAAAAACAGCTTTGGTGCTCCTCTTCGCCTTGCTGGCCGTAACCTTGCCCCTGGCGCCCGGCGCAAGTGCGCAAACGGTCCCAACACCCGCCAATCGCGCCCAGGTTTCCAAACCCTGGCCGCAGCAGGCGGTACGCGCTCTTCATGGGATGGTCGCCACCGACGAGGTTCTTGGCTCCCAGGCCGGCGTGGAGATCCTCAAGCGCGGGGGTAACGCCGTGGACGCTGCCGTGGCCGTGGCTTTTGCGCTGGCCGTCGTCGAACCCGCGGCGGGCAACATCGGCGGCGGTGGCTTCATGCTGATTCGCCTTGCCGATGGCAAGGCAACTTTCTTGGACTATCGTGAAACCGCTCCGGGCAAAGCCACTCGGGATATGTACGTCGGCAAGGATGGCAAGCTCGATGCGGAAGCCTCGGTTATCGGTTTTCGCTCCGTCGCTGTGCCCGGCACGGTCGCCGGCCTCGCGCTCGCGCTAAAAACCTGGGGGTCCATGAAGCTGGCCGACGTGATGGCCCCAGCCATCCTTCTTGCCGAAAACGGTTTTCCAATTAGCGAGAGCCTCGCTCATGAATTCGAGCAGGAACGCAAGGGTCTGCAACGTTTCGCTTCTAGCCGCCATATCTTCTTGAACGACGGCAAAATGTTTCGGCCGGGAGATACGCTCCATCAGCGGGAACTCGCCGCCACTCTTAAACGCATTGCCAGGAAAGGCGCCACGGAGTTCTATAGCGGCGAAACCGCTCGCATGCTGGTCGACGACATGTCGCGGCTCGGTGGCCTCATTACGCTCGACGATCTCGCCAAGTACCAGCCGAAGATCCGCGAGGTCCTGCAAGCCAAGTACGAAAGCAACGGCCATGCCTGGGAAGTCCTGACTTCTCCTCCGCCAAGCTCGGGTGGCATCGCGATCATTGAGGCTCTGAACATGCTGCAGAGTGTTCCACTTAAGGGCTGGGACGACGTCGAAAGCGTTCACATGGTCGCCGAGGTCATGCGCCGGGTCTTTGCTGACCGCGCGGCCTACCTCGCCGACCCGGATTATTCAAACGTCCCCGTCGCCGGCCTCACGGATCCCTGCTACGCCAAGGAAGTCTCCGCTACCATAGATTCTCAGCGCGCCTCCTCCAGCAAAGTCATCAAGGCCGGCAATCCTCACACCTGCGGCGCGGCCGCACATAACGCACCCGTCACGCAAACCCTTGTCAGTCTTGGCGAAGGCCCGCACACCACTCATTTTTCCGTGGTCGATGCCGCCGGCAACGCCGTCGCCAGCACCTACACGCTCAACGATAGCTATGGCTCTCATGCCACTAGCTCTGCAGGCTTTCTTCTGAACGACGAGATGGATGACTTCACCACCCAGCCTGGCGTCCCGAACGCGCT
>Ga0210399_10001385_pt1 | contig 18932 bp, 14 predicted proteins | sample IncBWC14MmetaG_FD_150865 | JGI IMG/M metagenome (GOLD analysis project Ga0210399, IMG submission 150865) | Forest soil microbial communities from Barre Woods Harvard Forest LTER site, Petersham, Massachusetts, United States - Inc-BW-C-14-M | ecosystem: Environmental > Terrestrial > Soil >...
GAACCAGTGCGAGGACGAGGACCATTAAGAGGTCGCGGAACGACTTCATTTGTTCGGCGTATGTGCCGCCGTATTCGACGCGGATAGTGGAGGGCAAGTGAAGATCGTCGACGGCTTTCTTGACGGCGGTGATGCCTGAGCCAAGATCCACGCCTTCAAAGCGCCCGGTGACTTCCACGAGGCGCTGAAGATTCTCGCGGCGGATTTCGGTTTGGCCGGGGTCGCTGGTGACGGTGGCGAGAGAGCCGAGGGTTGCGGTGTGACCGGTGGAACTGGTAAGAAGCGTGTTGCTCATGCGCTCGAGGGTGGCGCGGGATTGTTCGGGAAAGCGCACGCGGATGGTGTAGGCGCGATCGTTTACGATTACCGGTGTGCTGGCGGGTTCGCCTTCGAGAATGGCGGCGGCGGCGACGGCGACTTCTTCGGGAGTGAAGCCGGCGCGGGCGGCGACGGAGGGATTGATTTGGAACGTGGTGGCGGGGCCGCTGATGGTGTTTTCGATGCCGTCTAGAACGTCGACGACGCCGTGAATTTTCTGGATGGAGTCGGCGACGCGCGGAGCGGTATTCGCGAGGAGTTTTGCATCCTGGGAGAAGAGTTTGATGACAATGGGTTCGGGCTGGCTGGTAAGGTCGCCGATCATGTCTTGCAAGACCTGGACGAATTCGACTTTGGCGGCGGGCTCGGTATGCTCGATCTCGGCGCGAATGTCGGAGATGATTTCGTCGATGCCGCGCTTGCGGTCGCTTTTCAGCTTGACGGTGAAGTCGCCGCGATTGGCTTCGGTGACGGCGGCGAGGCCGAGCTGCAAGCCGGTGCGGCGCGAAGTGCTTTCGACTTCCGGTTGCGAACGGACAATTTCCTCGATGTGCTGGAGGATGCGGTCGGATTCGGCAAGAGAACTTCCCGAGGGCGTGAAATAGTCGAGAATGAAGCCGCCTTCGTCCATTTCGGGGAGGAGATCGGAACCCAGCAACTTATAGCAACCGAAAGCGAGAAGAATAATGGCGACGGAACTCCCTGCCAAGAGTAGCGGACGTTTGAGGACCGCTTCCATGGTGCGCGCGTAAAACGCGACAATTTTTCCAAAAAGACCGGTGAGGTGGGCTTCTTCGGCGGCAAGAAGCGCGGCGCCATCGCGGCCCGAAGACGACGATTCGCCTTCCGTGGCTGGGGTCTCCTTGCGACGCACAAGATACTGGCTGAGAGTGGGAGTCCAGGACAACGCGAGAAGAAGCGAAGTGAATAGTGAAACGGTCATGGTGACAGCGAGGGCGCGGAAGAAGCTCCCGGTAACACCAGTGATGGAAATCAACGGCAGAAAAACGACGATCGGCGTGATGGTGGAGCCGATCAGAGGAATGGTCATTTCCGTCAGCGCGCTTTGAATCGCTTCGAGGCGGCCCTGGCCCGCGTCGCGGTGCAGGACGATGTTCTCTAAAACGACGATCGCGTCATCGATGACCAAGCCAACGGCAGCAGCCAGGCCGCCAAGGGTCATTAGGTTGAAACTCTGCCCGGTGAGCTTTAAAACAATGAAAGTGATGAGCAAGGTGGCGGGAATGACCAGGCCGGCGATAAGAGAAGTGCCCCAGTCCCGCAAGAACAAAACAAGAATGATGGAAGAGAGAATGAGCCCGAGTAAGACGGCATCACGTACGCTGGCGATGGATTCGTGAACGATTGTCGATTGATCGTAGAACGGCTCGATGTGGACGCCGAAAGGCAGGGTCGGGCGAATCTCTTCGATCTGTGTGTGCACTTCGTCAGCGACGTCGAGGGTGTTGCTTTCCGGCTGACGATGGACGCTGAGCAACACGGCAGGCTTGCCGTTGGCGGTGACCATGGTATAGACCGGAGCGACCGAGGGAGAAATCTTCGCAATATCGCCGAGTCGAACGGGAATGCCGGCCGTTGTGGTCTTCACCACAATCTGGCCGATCTGCTCTGGTGTGCGAACCTGGCCGCTGATCAAGCCGAGGACCAGTTGGTGATTGTTCTCGATGAGGCCTGGGGAATCGATGAGATTGGTTTTGCGGATGGCGTCGAGGATGTCGTTGACGGTGATTCCCGCGGCGAGGAGGCGCGCGGGCTCGGGCATTACTTGGAACTCTGGAACGCGGCCGCCTTGAATCAGAACGGATGCCACCCCATCGAGCCGGTTCACCCGTGGCTTGAGGTCGTAAGTGGCGATCTCCCAAAGCTTGTTTTGCGGAATCGTGTCCGAGGTCAGGCTGTAACCAAGGATGGGAAAGGTGGCGAAGGTGAGGCGGTGGGTTTCGATCTTGGCGGTCGAAGGCAGTTCGGACTGCAAGCGGGCGACAACGGCGTCGACACGCTGCAAGGTCAGAATCATGTCGCTGTTCCAGTCGAAGAAAAGATCGACTTCCGCGGAGCCACGGCTGGTGATGGACTGCACTCTCTGCAGGCCGGGGACGCTGTTGACGGCTTCCTCGAGAGGGCGGGTGATGACCACGAGCATCTGGTCGATGGGCATAACGCCGTTGTCGATGCCGATGACGATGCGCGGAAAATCGGTATTCGGGAAGACGGCGACGGGAATCGTGAAGGCAAGATACGCACCGACGAGCATCAGGCTGACGATGATGAACAGAATGGGGCGGGAGAGGCGCTGAAACCAGGGCGCGTCCGGCTTGGTTAGAGGAGGGGCTACGCGCGGCGAATCGGGAGGAAGGGCCATGCGCGGCTATTCCTTTTCCTTGGCGTCGGGCTTTGCGGCAGCTTCTGGCTTATCGGCTTTGTCAGCGCCGCCTTTTTCGTCTTTGGCGGGAGCTTCGATCTTGATCTGTGTCTTGTCCGGAAGCGCGTAGCCGCCCGAGGTGATCACTTGATCGCCGGCGCTAACTCCGCTTACGACTTGGGTGAATTCCGCGTTGCGCACACCGGCCTGCACGGTCTTGAGATGCGCGTGACCGTCGGAGCCAGCGAGCATAACGTAGTCCGCGCCCTCGGAGTTTTTGTAAACCGCAGGAGTAGGCACAACGAGCGCGTCATTCACCGTTTTCGCGGTCATGGAAATTTCCACGCTCATGCCGGGCTTCAGCGCCGGGTCTGGCTTTGTGGCCTCGACCCACACTTCGATGGTGGTGCTTCCGGGATCGAGAGCCGGGCTGACCAGGCTGACGCGGCCCTTGATGGGCTCGTCGAGGCCGGGAATTTTCAGCTCCGCCGGGTTTCCCACTTTGAGAACCGCGGCTTCCGATTGCGGAACGTGCGCCTTGGCGATGAGCCGAGACGTGTTCATTACGGTAAGGATAGGTTGATTGGCGGTGGCGACGTCACCTTCGTAAAGGGGGCGATCAGTCACCACGCCGTCGATGGGACTGGTAATCCTCGAATAGCTGAGCAGCGCTTGGGCACCTCTCAGGTGGCCTTCGGCCGACAAGCGGGAACCTTGGGCGGACTTGAGCGTTTGCTCTTTTCCAACGCGTTGGAGGTCCGCGAGTTGTTTCTGCGCTTGTTCGTTCTGGCTGCGGGCTTGAAGAAAAGCGACTTCGGCGGAATCCATGTCCTTCCGGGGAATGGCGCCTTGCTGGAATAATTCCTTGCGGTTCTCGAAGACTTTTTGCTGCGCATCGTAGTTCGACTTCGCGGCGACGGCGTCGAGTTCCGCCTTTTGAATTTGCTGCGGAAGGCTGGAGCCGACCGTAGTTGCATAGTTGGCTTCCGCTTGTTCGAGATCGCCCTGGCTGGACTCCGCGGCGGCGGACAAATCACGGTTTTCCAGTTCGACAAGCAACTGTCCTCTTTTAACGCGGGTGCCGCGCTGCACATAAAATTTCTTGATGGGCGAGCTGATCTTCGGGGCGACGGTGGCTTGTTCGAGCGGGAAGACCACCGCTTCCACTGTAATTACCTGGGAGATCGGGGCACGCTTAACGGGCGTGGTCTGGACTGAAACCACGGGCTCCTTTTCTTGCTCAGTCTTGCCGCAGCCGTTCACAAGGCAGAGCACCACTGCGACGGCGTAGAGAAAAAATGTTCGCGTCCAGAGAACCCTTTGCGGAGCGTTCATAGTGTGCTTCATGGAGTCGTCAGAACCCCCGTCAGGGTTTGCAGATTTGCGAGTGCTACGCGATAGCGCAGGGCGCCGTCTTGATAGGCAGTGTTTGCTTGCGCGAAGGTCGTCTGCGCGTCCACGACTTCGAGAACGGTCGCTTCGCCGCCTTTGTAGCGCAGCGTCGTAAGCCGCAGGCTTTCAGCAGAGAGTTCGGCCGAACGGCTGAGTCCGCTCAGTTCGTTGAGAGCTGTTTCCGCCTCGGCGTAGAGAGATCTGATTTCCGCAAGGAGTTTGCGTTGCGCGAGGGAGAGTTCGCGTTGGGCCTGCGTGCGCTTCAGTTCAGCTTGCTTGATGCGGCTTTGCGTGGCACCCCAGTTCCAGATGGGGATGTTAACGGTGGCCGCAGCAGCGGAACCCAGATTGGAAACTCCGCCTGGACCATTCACAGCAAACTGCGGGGCGTCGATTCCGTACCAATAATCAAAACTGAGCGAAGGCAGGTACCCGCCGCGCGCGCCGGTTACGTCGTGCCCCGCTTGTTGCACCGTGGCCAGTGCAGCGCGGAGATCCGGGTTGTCGCGGGCGGCCCGCTGCTGTACTTCCGCGAGGGTCGGAAGAGCGACATTCGCATGGAGATCTTCGGCGAGTTCAAAGTTGTCGTTGAAATCGGGAAAGATCAGCACAGCAAAATCGAGGCGCGCATTGAGGAGACCGAGTTGCGCTTCGAGCAGTTGCCGGCGGCGCTCCTGCATCTGCAATTCGGCTTTGATGACATCGGAATGCGCGACCTCTCCGCCCTTCTCCAGATCCTGGGTCAATTTCAGGAAACGATCGCCTTCCTCTCCGGTCTTTTTCGCGGCCTCCAACTTCAGCTGGGCGGCCAACACAGCATAGTAGTTTTGAACAACTGTGACGACGAGGCCGCGTGAGGCAATCTCCGCCTTGGCTCTTGCAACCGCAGCCGCCGAAGCTGCCCGCCGAAAAGCCGAAATCGAAACGAGATCGATCGATTCATGCACGTTGGCTTGGCTGACGTATTCGTGCGCGGCGTTGTTCGCAATAAACTTCACGTTACCGTTGCTGACCTGGGAGTAAAGCGCCACATTGTTGTTGGTGACGGTGGGAAGTAGCGCAGCTGCCGCCTGATAGCGATCCTGGTGTGCAAGGGCAGCGTCGGTCTGAGCGGATTGAAATTGCGTGCTGTTCTTCCTGGCCCGCGCGAGAGCATCCTCCAGAGTCAGGCGGATGGCCGGCGACGTGGCGGCCGCGCCCTGTTGCGTATCTCTCGCGGTTGGTGCACCAGCGGGAGCTGGCGATTCCTGCGCTGCAACCATGCCAGCGTAAGTCAGGAAAAGGGCAGCAACCAGGCCCCGCGAATAAACAAGGATGCGACGCAAGTTCATAGATCTGACTCCAGGGCCGACCGAAAACACACGAGCGGCAAGGAAGAATTCAAGCTAACGAAGCGTACATAAACGCAGGATTAACCGCTAGTTGCAGAGGAAATCGCGACTGCTGGTAGAAAGGCCGTGAAGGTGCTCCCGCCCGAGTCGGAGCACGTCAACTCCAAACGGCCCTGGTGCGCTTCCGCAATCCATCGGGAAATAGACAAGCCCAGCCCCGCGCCACCGCCGTCGTTCTCGGCACGGGAACGAGCTTTGTCGACACGGAAGAAACGCTCAAAAATGCGTGGTTGAAGATCAGCGGGGATGCCTCCGCCCGTATCCACTATGCTCAAAACGTATTCGTCCGCTGTCCGGCGGCAAATGACCGTTACGCGTCCACCATCCGGCGTGTACTTGATGGCGTTATCCAGCAGATTGAGAATCATGCGGCGCAACAGGGATTCATCGGCGCGGAGGGGAGACTCGGGAGCTTCCTCAAAATGCAGGGAAATCTTTTTTGCGAGGGCCAGGGTTCGGGCGGAATGCACGCACTCGCCAACGAGTTCTTCGAGGTAGAAATCGCGCGGCTGAAGCGGATACTGGCCGGCGTCCGCACGCGTCAGGGTGAAAAGGTCCTCGACGATATGCTTCAGCCGCTTGGCTTCCTCGCGGAGAATTTGCAAAGACTCGCGGTATTCCTGTTCCGTGCGTTTCTCCTGCGCCAGGGTAACTTCCGCCTCTCCGCACAGGATGGCTACTGGCGTGCGCAGCTCGTGGGAAGCATCTGCGACGAAGCGTCTCTGGCGCTCGAAGGAGTGATTGAGGCGGTCGAACAACTCATTGAACGACCTCGCCAGCTGCCCGAGTTCATCGCGCGGATTTTGTACTTGCAGGCGCTCGAAGAGATTCTCCGCACCGATGCGGCTCGCCTGCGCGCTCATCACCACCACGGGCGAGAGACTTCGCTGCGCCAAAAGATACCCGCCCGCACCGGCGAAAAGAATCGCCAGGGGAATAACGATCCAGAATGTACCTGCCAGCGTTTGGAGAAACTCATTTTGCCGATGCAGCGATTGCAATACGAACAGCGTGGCGGCCTGCTGGTCGACCGAGAAATGCCGCACGTAGCTCCGGTACTGGTGCTCCCCCACTCGCACGAATCTGAAGGTATCCGGCGCCGATACGAAAGGGCGCAGCGAAGCGGCAAACGTTTCGCGCGTCGGCCCTTCCGGACGTCCGGGCAAACGGTCACTCTGCGACACCCCCAGCAGATTTCCCTGGGGATCAAAGACCAAGAAGACCACGTCACGAAAGCGGTGCTCGGAAATGGCCGCCGCGATCCCTTCATCCACACTGTCCGGCCGAGAGGTATCACCGAGTTCGGCATTCACCGTCGACAGAAAAGAGTCCGCGAGTTCCGTGGCGTTTGCGTCCGCGCGTCTGACCACGTTTTGACGCAGGACGAAGTAGGTCGCGGCCGCGAGTACGACCAGCACCAGGGTCATGGCCACGGTGTACCACAGCGTCAGCCGGATGCGGACCGAGTTAAGCATCGTTGCGGTTCCGCGCGGCAGCCGGTCTTGCTTCCGTGGCTGTTTCATTCAGCGAAAGCACATAGCCCGCCCCACGCCTGGTGTGGAGCAGAGGCTTCGCGGCTCCAGCATCGATTTTCCGCCGCACACGGTTGACATACACTTCGATCAGATTGGAAAACGGATCGAACGCATCGTCCCAAACGTGTTCGGCAATTTCCGCCCGCCCCACAACCCGATTGGCGTTGCGGGCTAGAAATTCCACCAGCGCATACTCTTTCGCCGTCATCAGGATCTTCTGCCCGCCACGCGACACCGTCTGTCCCACGGTGTCCACGATCAGGTCGGCTACCACGAGCCGGGCGGACTGCAGACTAGTGGGCCGCCTTAACAAAGCCCGCATGCGGGCCAGCAGTTCGCGAAACTCGAACGGTTTCGTTAGATAGTCGTCGGCTCCGCGGTCCAGTCCTTCGATGCGGTCCTCGACTGCGTCGCGAGCCGTCAGCATCAGGATCGGCATCCGATGCCCGGTGGTTCGCAGTTCCTTGCAAACCGCGAAACCGTCCGGGGCGGGGATCATCACGTCCAGAATGACCAGGTCGTAGGTGTTGATGGCCGCCTGGTACAGCGCTTGTTCGCCGGAGCCCACCACATCCACGGCGTAGGATTGTTCCCGCAAACCTTTCGCCACAAAATGCGCGATCCGGGAATCGTCTTCTACCAGCAGCACTCGCATCTCCGAATCATAATCCCGATGGCAATCTTTCTGGCAATAAGAACTGATCGCACGGTGCTGCCTGCAGTCGCTCGAATTCATGGTCTGTTTATCTCCATGCAAGTGAACCTTTGGACTTCGCGCTCGATTCGTGAGGAGGGAGTCATCCCACATGACCTTAAGAAACATCGGAATTCGCCGTAGACGGAGATGGCCAGGACGTCGTGTGGAGCAGTGGGTCGCAACTCGTTTTAGGTGTATCGTCCGGCCGCGACCCGAATGGTTGCACCCAGTTGGACCCAATCCAAAGAGGGAGACTGGCACGAGTCTGCAAACTGTTGTAAATTAAAGATCTGCTTGCCCGTTCCCCGGTAGCTCAACGGTAGAGCATTCGGCTGTTAACCGAAGGGTTGCTAGTTCGAATCTAGCCCGGGGAGCCAACTCCTTTATCCCACAGTGAGTTAAAAACGTTTTGAGGGAACTTGCCCTGCCATGAGGAAATGTCGAGTCCGCGAATCACGATTGATCGCGACTAATGAAGGCAAACGAAATTCACCTGCGGCAGCTCTTTCTGCGGTTTATCAGAGATCAATCGCGATGAAACCAAGGATTCGGCTCTCGACCGAATGCTCGGGAGCGTAGATCTGTGGTGCGGAAGTTGCTGAAGAGAAAGTTCTTCTGGAGAAACGTGACCGGAGTCAAGAAGGGCTGCAATAAAAATGTAACGCCACCTTGGAACGCGGGGCAGATTTCCAGGAAAGCCTTCTGTCTAACAAACGCAAATACGCTCGCGGGAAAAACACCCTATTTCCAGCAGGCTGACAGCGTCCAAGGAATTCGACAGACAACTCTTGCCACCTGAGCGTTAAGTCCTCGCTGCTGAACTCCGTATCCTCATTGCTGCCAACATCTTGAACAAATATTTGGTTTTTCTCGCGAAACGGTACAACGCGTGCTTTCTGCCAATGCGGAAGTAGAAATTCGAAATCGCGGCTCAGAATAAGGACGTTCGTCATGAAACCAATCACTCAGGAAAACGCCAGGCTGGGATTTGTTGGGGTCGGCTACATGGGACGGCCGATTGCGCGGAGGTTGCTTGAATCTGGCTTCAAGCTGACAGCGTATGACCGGAACCGTGCTAAGGCGGCGGAGTTAATTCCGTACGGCAGTAACGTCGCTCAGAGCCTTTCGGAACTTTCTTCCAGTTGCGACGTCGTGTTGTCCTGCTTACCCAGCGATGAAGCTGTCCTCGACATTTATAAGGGACCTGACGGCGTTTTCGCGAGTGCACATGGCGGCTTGCTAGTCATCGATCTGAGCACGGTATATCCAGAAACCTCGCAGCAGCTCTCGAGACTTGGCTTGGAGCACGGAGTTGAGGTTCTCGATGTGACTATATCAGGGAGCACTCCTGCCGCCGAAAATGGCCTGTTGACCTTGTTCGGGGGCGGAGACAAGAAGTACTTCGACGCGGCCGAGTCGATCTTTCGCGTTATCGCCAAGAAGTATTTTTATCTCGGGCCAAGCGGCTCCGGGGCGACGATGAAGCTCGTTGTGAACACCTTGCTGGGAATCGGAATGCAGGCGATTGCCGAAGCTGTTGCGCTCGGTGAGAAGGCTGGCCTTGATCGCATTCGCTTGCTGGGGGTGTTGTCCCAGACTGCAGTGGTTGCACCTGCGCACTTAGGCAAACTGGAAAGAGCGATGAAGAGCGACTACAGCCCGCAATTTCCGATTCGGCTAATGAACAAGGATTTCGGGTTGATTTTCGATCTGGCAAATGCCGTTGGCGCACGAATGCCCGCGGCCGGAGCTGCTTTTGAGATCAATGCGAGGCAAGTGGACGAAGGGCCGGAGCAAGATTTTTCGGCGGTGATTCTGCAAATGGAAAAGCGTGCGCATGTGGGCTCGAACGGCAACGGGCGGACATGATCCGGCGTCAAGTTCGACAGCTGCCCCTGACGCGCACAGGCTGGCTAGAAATATGACGATCTCTGACTAAACAATGAAAGGACAACCATGCTCGACTACATCGAAATCCACGGTACACACATTATTAGTTCCCGAATCGCACTTGGCACCTGGGCCATGGGCGGCTGGATGTGGGGCGGATCTGAAGATAAGGAATCCATTCGCACCATTCATGCAGCGCTTGACCTGGGCATCAACCTGATCGACACTGCGCCTATTTACGGGTATGGGCGCTCCGAAGAGATTGTGGGCGAAGCACTCCGCCAACGTGGTCGTAGAGAGAGCGTTATCGTTGCCACAAAGGTTGGACTCGACTGGACGAATGGCAAAGTCGAACGCAACTCCACGCGCCAACGGATTCTCCATGAGTTTGAGGATTCGCTGCGCCGTCTCCGAACGGACTACATCGATATCTATCAGGTGCACTGGCCTGACCCCCTGGTGCCCATCGAGGAGACAGCAGCCACGCTACGAGAACTTTACGAACAGGGCAAAATTCGCGCCATCGGTGTGAGCAACTATTCGCCCGCAGAGATGGCGCGTTTCAGCGCCGTCGCGCCGCTTCACACCATTCAGCCGCCCTATAATCTCTTCGAACGCGAGATAGAAGGCGACGTTCTACCATTCGCTCTTAGCCACAGAATCACTACGCTCACTTATGGCGCACTCTGCCGCGGATTGTTAAGTGGCGCCATGCGCCTCGATCGTCAGTTTGCCAACGGCGATATGCGCAAGACCACAGACCCCAAGTTTCAGCCCCCGTATTTTGCCGAATACCTCAACGCGGCCGCCAAGCTGGATGCATTCGCTCGCGAAAACTATGGTAAGCGCGTGATTCACCTGGCTGTTCGTTGGCTTCTAGATCAGCCGGGTGTTGGTGTCGCGCTCTGGGGCGCGCGGCATCCGGAACAACTCGTCCCTATCAGGGAAGTAATCGGCTGGGCTCTGGGAAAAAGTGACTTCGCCGCGATCGACGCCATTCTTCTCGAAAATATTCGTAATCCGGTCGGGCCGGAATTCATGGCTCCCCCGGCCCGCGAAACTGCGGAACCTGTGACGGTCAGCGTGGGATAAAATAAAGGAAGAATTTTGGAGGTCAACTATGAGCAATAAAAAACTTTCTGCAAGCTTGGCTGGAGATGTTTCTCTGGGCGGGGAAATTTCCGTCCATCGTTTGGGCTTCGGGGCCATGCGTCTTACCGGCGAAGGCATTTGGGGACCGCCAAAAGATCGCAAAGCAGCGTTGGCAGTTCTGCGACGGGCTGCGGAGCTCGATGTCAATTTCATCGATACGGCGGATTCCTACGGCCCGAACGTGAGCGAGGAACTGATTGCCGAAGCGCTGTTTCCCTACCCTGCTGGCCTAGCAATCGCCACCAAGGGAGGGTGGAACCGCCCTGGCCCGAATCAGTGGACTCATGATGCCACTCCAGCGCACCTTCGCAAGGCAGTGGAGGGCAGCCTCAAAAGATTGCGCCTGAACCTCATCGACGTCTATCAGCTGCATATTCCAGACCCTGTCGTCTCGTTTGAGGCCTCGGTGGAAACGCTGGCGCAGCTCCGGAACGAAGGCAAGATTCGCCTGGTTGCGTTGTCGAACGTCACGCAGGAGCACATCGAGCGAGCGCGCAAGATCGTCCCTATTGTCTCCGTGCAGAACCGCTACAGCTTTGCGGACCGCGAATGGGACTACGTGGTCGATTATTGTGAGCGCAATGGAATTGCTTTTATTCCTTGGTTTCCGCTTGGGGCAGGCAAAGTTGCCGGCGACGTGCTGAACCGAATCGCGCAAGCACACCACGCGAGCCCCACACAAGTAGCGCTCGCGTGGCTGCTCCGCCGATCTCCCGTCATGCTGCCCATTCCAGGAACTTCGTCGATCGAGCATCTTGAAGAGAATGTTGCGGCACCCTCTGTGCGCTTGACTGACGAAGACTACCAAAAGCTTTCTAGAGTTCCCGCTCTGGCCGCAACGCGGTGAGCGTACTTTTATTAACAACAACCAAGGTTGGAGTTTTGGTAGGCTTCTGTTGTTCACCGAGGTCGGCCAAATGGGCGAGGTGCTCTCGCCAACCACAAGGTGAAGGTTCTATAGTATGCGATGGAAGATCCGAAAATCGTTCCAGATCTTCGCGCCCGGAAGCTCCTTGCAAAAAAGGGTTGCGTATAGCCTGGCCATCGCGAGGCTGATTCTGGTGCCAGTTATTTTCTTGGCTGTTTATTATTTGTTAGTGATGGGCCGAATCGTGGACCGCATCGTGAATGTCGACGCGCCGGCAGCAAAGCTGGCCGAACAAGCTTCGGTCGGGATATTAGAAGCCCGCCGCGCAGCGCGAAACTACGTTCTATTCCAGGACCCAGAATATCTTCGAGAAAACCAGGAATCACTCACCAACGTGAGGCAGATCCTGAGTCGTATTAAGGACCTTGAGCCTGACGAAGAAACCACCCTTCAGAAGGGCTTGGATGCAGTCGATCAATACCAGCAGCGATTCGCATCCGCAGTTTCGACAATGGGCGAACGAAGGCAAGAGCCGGTCGACCAGATTCGAGAGGCAGTTCGGGCCTACCAAGAAGATCTAGACGAGCTTGTCAAAGCGGCCAGACATAAGAAACGAGCCCAGCTAATGCAGGATCTTAATGCCCGACTCAGCTCCTTTGATACTCAGATTACCCAAGCGATACAAGAAGCCAACCCCGCTTTGCGACAAGTCGCCCCGGACCTCCAGTCATCTAGTCAGGAGATTTTGCAGTTGACGTCCGAGCTGGAACAGCAAAATTGGGGGCGTGTCCAGTCGGACCATGAAGAAGGACGTCATTTGATCCGTCGGGCTGAGTGGGCTCTAAGTATCGTTTCAGCGATCACTCTCTTGTTTAGCGTATGGGTCAGCTTCATACTGCCTCGGCAGGTCACCAAACCTCTTGTCAGCCTCAAGGAAGCCGTGGATCATGCTGCGACAGGAAACTATGAAGTTGAATTCGAACTGCACGGAGGCGGCGAAGTTGCAGAACTTGCCAAAAGCGTGCAAAACCTAACCTCACTCTTACGAAAAAATGTTTAGCGTTGCATGAGCCCGATCGCTTGGCCCACGGAAGGCTGACACGAGCGACGTCGCCGCCCTGGCCTGAGCAGGACTCTTTCTAGTGCTAAGATTCTGATCGCGAGCGAGACCTTGCCTTCCCGGAGGAGAAGTATGTCCAGACCCAATCCTCTTCTGTGGGTCAAGCCGACTGGAACTTGGGGCTATGGGATTGCCTTTCTGTCGGTTGCTGCGGCCCTGATCGTTTCAAGGTTGCCGGCGATACATTTGCAAGATGCCCCCGTGTCGCTTTTTCTTTGCGCCGTCATATTGAGTGCGTGGTTCGGTGGAGTCGGGCCCGGACTAGTCGCGACGGCACTCTCCGCGCTCGCTTTCAACTACTACTTCCTGCCTCCGATCCATTCGTTGGGTCCGAAGCCCGACGAAATACCACGCCTTATCATCTTCGTCGTGTCGGCTCTGTTCGTCGGCTCGCTGAGTTGTGCTCAAAGAAGCGCCACGGAATCGCTCCGGCGCGCACGCGATGACTTGAGAGCAACAGTTCAAGAACTCCAAAGCACCAACGAAACGCTCCAAGCAGAGAGCCGTGGGCGCGAGCGTGTGGAAGAAGCGCTGCGGCGGAGTGAGAGTTATCTGGCAGAAGCGCAGAAGCTCACGCATACGGGGAGTTGGGCCTGGGGGGTTCCGGGAAGAGAGGCCTTGCATCTCTCCGAGGAATGGTTTCGCATATATGGTTTCGCTCCGGAAGAGGGCCTGTCGGCCTGGGGAAAACGGTTGCAGCGCATGCATCCGGAGGATCGAACCAAGTGGCAAGAGACAACTAATCGAGCAATCGGTGAGAAGTCGGATTACGAAGTGGAGCAACGACTTCTTCTTCCCGATGGCACTGCCAAATATACTCACACCGTCGGCCATCCTGTCTTGAACGCATCCGGGGATGTGGTGCAATTCGTGGGTACAGTGGTGGACGTCACGGAAAGAAAGCGGGCTGAGCAAGAGCGCGAGAGATTGCGCCAGGCGCAAGCGGATCTCGCACACGTCAACCGAGTGGCTACCATGGGAGAGTTGACGGCCTCCGTGGCCCACGAAGTGAATCAACCGATTGCCGCCGCTGTCACCAACGCCAAAACCTGCTTGCGCTGGCTTACCCGGGATCAGCCAGACTTGGAAGAGGCCCGAGCGGCTGCCATGAGAATCGTCAATGACGGAACCCGTGCGGCAGAAATCATCAAGCGAGTTCGCTTGCTCTTCAATAAGGAAACTTCAGAACGGGAGTTGGTGGATATAAACGAAGTTGTAGAAGAGATGGTCGTCCTTCTGCGCGGCGAGGCCATGCGATATTCGATTTTGATAAAGACCGAACTCGAGGCCGATACTCCCCGGGTCATGGCTGACCGCGTGCAATTACAGCAGGTGCTCATGAACCTCATGCTCAATGGCATGGATGCGATGAAGGATGCGAATGGGACTCGCGAGCTCATTATCAAATCGCAGCGTGGCGAAAACGACCAAGTTCTTGTATCGGTCAACGACACCGGCGTGGGACTGCCTCCCGAGCAGGCCGACCGGATCTTCACAGCCTTCTTTACTACCAAGCCGCATGGCACAGGTATGGGACTATCGATCAGCCGCTCCATCGTTGAATCGCATGGCGGGCGCTTGTGGGCTGCCGACAACGCCCCGCGCGGCGCAAGCTTTTGTTTCAGTCTGCCGGCCAAGGCCGAGGCGCCTGAATGAAGCCCGTGGAAGCTCCCACCGTATTCGTCGTTGATGACGATCCCTCGGTGCGCGCGTCCATCCAAGGACTGCTAAGGTCGGCGAGTTTACGCTCGGAATCCTTTGGGACGGCGGAAGAATTCCTGCGCGGCAAGCGGCCGGAAGGGCCAAGTTGCCTTGTTCTGGATGTGAACCTTCCTGGTGTCAACGGCTTGGAGTTTCAGCGCCAGTTGGCTGATGCGGGAATCCAAATCCCGATTATCTTTGTCACCGGTCACGGAAATATTCCAATGACGGTGAAGGCCATCAAATCGGGCGCCGTGGAGTTTCTGACCAAGCCTTTCGATGACCAGGACTTGCTGACCGCGATCCACCAGGCTTTGGATCGCGACCGTGCGACGCGCCGTCACCTGAGTAACTCTGCCGGGCTGCGAAAATCCTACGCAGCCCTGAGCGCGCGCGAGCGCGAGGTCATGGGTCTTGTGGTCTCAGGTATGCTTAATAAGCAGATAGCTTTTGAACTGGGGATCAGCGAAATCACCGTGAAGATTCATCGCGGCCACGTGATGCGGAAAATGCAAGCTGAGTCGCTGGCAGATCTAGTTAGAATGGCGTCGAAACTGGAGATTTCACCCGACAGAAAGTAGCTTGGTTCCGACCGCCGTTGAAACCCGCACTGCTTGCTATTCCGCAATTCCCCTGGTTCAGCTGAGCTCTCAACTTCGCGTGGATTGTGGTTTGGAGCGCCATTTCGGACCCTCATACGAAGGTATAATTGCGCCGCTTTGACCACGCTGCTAGATTGCGGCTATGACCTCTCTGGAGAAGTCAAATATGGTTGCAATAGTCGATGATGATGATTTGATCCGCAGCGCGTTACAAGGCCTGCTGAAATCGGTTGGCTTGCCGGCGCAAGCGTTTGCGTCGGCGGAGGAGTTTCTGAAATCCGGTCAACAGCGAGAGGCTGGCTGTTTAATTGCCGATATCCGTATGCCGGGAATGTCCGGTCTCGAACTGCAAGCGCATCTAAACGCCGAACGCTGCAAAATTCCGATCATTTTTATCACCGGGCATGGCGACGAAAAAATGCGGATGCAAGCGTTGCGAGCGGGCGCTGTAGAGTTCATGGCAAAACCGTTCGATGACGAAGCGTTGCTCGAGAGTGTGCGGGCGGCTCTGGAAAGCTAAGGCCGCAAGTAGAAATGGGCATCGGGTTACGCAAGGAGGTTTTCCGTGGGAGCTGTTGCAAGATTCGAATCCGCCGACCAGGATGTTAATCCGCGCAGATTCGAGCAGATCATAGGTAGTAGTCCTGCTCTGGAAGCAGTACTCGAACAGGTTGAGCGCGTCGCCCCTACGGATTCCACCGTTCTTGTCCAGGGCGAAACAGGTACCGGCAAGGAGTTGATTGCGCGCGCGATTCACAATCTCAGCTCGAGGTGCGGACGCCCGTTCATAAAGCTGAATTGTGCCGCGATTCCCTTCGATCTGCTGGAAAGCGAGCTATTTGGCCACGAGAAAGGCGCTTTTACAGGCGCTATCGCGCAAAAGATTGGCCGTTTCGAATTGGCTGACAAAGGGACGCTGTTCCTGGACGAGGTGGGAGACATTCCGTTGCCATTGCAGCCAAAACTGCTTCGTGTCCTGCAGGAGCAGGAATTCGAGCGCTTGGGCAGCGGCCGGACTCACCAAGTAGACGTTCGCCTCGTAGCCGCGACCCACCGAAATTTGGTTGAAATGGTGAAGCGAAACGAATTTCGGAGTGACCTCTACTATCGTCTAAATGTGTTTCCAGTCCCGTTGCCGCCGCTACGGGCGCGCCGTGAAGACATTCCGGCGATCGTGGAACACTTTGTCGAGATTTATGCTCGCCGGATGAGTAAGCAAATCGATCGCATTTCCCCGGAAACGATGTCTGAACTTACTTCGTACCCGTGGCCCGGGAACATTCGCGAGCTGCAGAACTTCATCGAGCGCAGCGTAATCCTCAGCTCGGGAAACGTTCTGAACTCCCCTCTCGCAAGCTTGAGGAATGCCGCCGAAGTGGAGTCCCTTGGACCGATTACCATGGAGGACGCGGAGCGAGACCACATTCGCAAGACTCTCGAGCAGACCCGTTGGGTTGTCTCCGGCCCCAACGGGGCGGCCGCACGTTTGGGAATCAAGAGGTCCACGCTCTACTTCCGGATGCAAAAGCTCGGCATCTCGCGTACCAACAAGGATCAGCTTCCCTCGTAGCAGAGTCGCTTCACGCGCGTATCGATCCTCCAATCGATCGCCACAGCCCGCACCTAAGCCATCAGACGCAGCAGCGATCACCTCTCCAATCGAGCTGAATCCGAAGCCGTCTGACAAACAATCAGATCTATAACGCAGCGACCTGTCAGCATGTGGAGTCGCGTCCAGCAGGCTGGCATCGCACGCCGCTCTATCGTCTGTCTCGGCCTCTACTTTCAGTCACTTACGCAAATCAACTTTTGGCAACCGTTTTGCCTCTTCCAGTGGCGTCGCTAGACGAACCGACGCCTTTTCGCGGCGACAGGAACCAGGAGGCATCACGAAACTGGCGGCTCGCAGGATTAGCTGCCAACCACGAGACCTCCGTTCTTCAGCAAGAAGCTTTGTTTGGGAAGTCTAAAAAAGGAGAAATCATGAAGCTTCATTCAAAAATCGCAACATCAGCGGGACTCATGCTTCTTTTGGCCTGCGTCTCGTTCGCTCAACACGTTAAGACCGACTATGACCACAACGCAAACTTTGGCCAATACAAGACCTATTCCTGGAAAACGGTCCAGACGAAGGAACCGCTGTTAGTCGACCGCATCAAGAGCGCGGTGAACAGTGCCCTTGCGGCCAAAGGCTTGACCGAAGTTTCCTCGGGAGGTGACGTCGAAGTCTTTGCCGTTGAGACCACTCAAACTCAACAAACTCTGGACACCTTCTACAACGGGTTCGGAGGCGGCCGCCGCTGGGGCGGATTTAGCGACGCAACCACGACCGTCGAAACCTACAAAGTGGGGACCTTGGTGGTGGACCTCTTCGACGCAAAGACGCAGAAACTGATCTGGCGAAGTTCATCGAGCGATACGCTCTCTGACAAAGCGGACAAGAACACCAAGAACCTCGACAAAGGCGTGAACAAAATGTTCCAGCACTTTCCTCCCGCGGTCGAAGGGACGGTAAGGGGAGCGAAATGAATCGCTATCTGCCCTTTTCGCTCGCTATCTCAATGACCCTGAGTACCTTGGCCATTCCTCTGCGTGCGGCAAACCAGCCGCGCGCGAGGAAGGCTGAAAAGAACATGGTGCTATGGACGAACGAAGACCTTGAGAAACTAAGGCCTCTCGCCGCCATCTCAATCGTCGGCCAACCAAACCAAGCAGATGATTCAACCCCTGCTGCAATGCTTGGGCCTTATCTGGAGACACAGGATCCGCAATGGTACGCCATGCAAGCTGCAAAGCTGCGCGAGGAACTCGAACGCAGACAGACCCAGCTTAGTAAATACCTCCAAGCTCTCGAAGATGCCCGAAGTCTAAAGGAAACGGCAGGCGGCATAAATCTAGATGAGGGCGACATAAGTATCACTCCAGAAGCCGGCATTGAAATCCTTCGGGAGCACGTGAGCGAAACACAATCGGATCTCGATGACCTTGAAGACCTGGCGCGCCGTAATGACATCGAGCCAGGCACGCTGCGGGGTCAGTGAGGTTAGCTGGCGCTGTTGTCGAGGACTTATGAAGTTTTTTGAACATTGGTTTGACGTCAAGAGAATGATTTCAATTTTGTACTGGAGAATTTGCCATGAAGTTATCCAAGCAGGTTTTTGCTCTACTTCTGTGCTTTTTACTTGTGCGATTCACTGCGCAAGCCGAGTCGTTCGGCCCTACTGGCCAATCCAACGACCAGCAGCCACCGCCGCCCGTGCAACAGTCTCCGAAGGAGCTGCAGCAACTCGTCGCCCCGATCGCCTTGTACCCGGACGCGCTGGTTGCACAGATTCTCGCCGCTTCCACTTATCCCACTGAGATTGTCGAGGCCGACCGGTGGATGCAGAGCCATTCCAGACTCAAGGGTGAAGAGTTGGCTAAAGAAGTCGACAAACAGCCCTGGGATCCGAGCGTAAAGGCACTCACACAATTTCCCTCGGTTCTTGAAAACATGGACAAGAACCTCTCTTGGAGCTCGGCGCTTGGCGAGGCATATGTCAACCAGCCGCAGGATGTCACAGATGCGGTGCAAACCCTGCGTCAGCAGGCCCGCAGTGGTGGCTACCTGAACAGCAACGAACAAGAGAAGGTGACTTCGCAGGGCAGCACGATCGTCATTGAACCTGCCAATCCAGAAGTGGTCTACGTGCCCGCCTATGATCCTTGGCTGGTGTACGGCCCGCCAATCATAGCTTACCCAGGCTGGTATCCCGTGCCCGGCATTTATTGGGGCGGCGTCGGACTCTCGTTCGGTCTTGGATTTGGGATCGGATACTTTGGGGGATTTGGATGGGGTTGGGGTCATTGGGGATACGACTGGCATGGCCGACGAGCGTTCTTC
>Ga0210399_10001390_pt1 | contig 18918 bp, 17 predicted proteins | sample IncBWC14MmetaG_FD_150865 | JGI IMG/M metagenome (GOLD analysis project Ga0210399, IMG submission 150865) | Forest soil microbial communities from Barre Woods Harvard Forest LTER site, Petersham, Massachusetts, United States - Inc-BW-C-14-M | ecosystem: Environmental > Terrestrial > Soil >...
AGCGAGACCATGCGGCGGCATTGGTAATCTTAGGGCGTGGACTACGCCTTCAAGCGCAAACGAAACCTGCAGTAAGGGTAGGCGTTGCTTGAGAAGCCTCCGGCTTCAGCCGGAGGAGTGGTCACGACCTAATGACGCGCGCCCGCAAAAATTTGTTTCGTTCTGCCACTTTACCCGGTGCAGGTCAGGGGGTTCAGCACTCCAAAGACCGGCCTCGAAAATGAAGCGGTTAGTCGCAGACAACCGATGTCCAAGGGCGGGCTTCTCTGGGGAGCCGTTGTATGCCCACAATGTCGGGTGTACAGTACGAGCGATTTGAAGAACGAAAAGAGCCCCGCGAATTGAAACTGCCGGTCAAAACTGATTCCACGGCGAAACGCTGCTTCCTTCATTTCCTAGCGCTTTTTTTCATAGCCACCTTTTCAGTAGCCGGGCAGAGCACAGCGACAAAACCCGGGCCCTGGTCCGGGATTCTTGTGTCCAGCGCCTGCAACGCGGATGAAGCTTTTGCCGAATCGCCGGAGTGCTCCAAGAACGTGCCCGGAGCGAAGCTGGCCCTATATGACGACACCAATAGAGTCATGTATGGTCTTGAACCGCAGTCATCTGTAACGGCGCACCTTGGCGATACCGTAACCGTTCGAGGGACGCTCGAAGACGATACGATTCGTTTATCTTCCATCGAACGGATGGCGATTGGTCTCGCGGTTGGCCAGAAAGCTCCAGCATTTTCCGCGCGCGATCAGTTTGGCCGGGTGCAAACTCTCGATAGTTTGAAAGGGACTAACGGCACCGTTCTTCTTTTTTTCCGTTCGGCAGACTGGTGACCCTTTTGCAAGGGGCAGCTGGTCCAGCTGCAAAGCGCCATCGCGCGATTCGAAAAGCAAGGCGTCAAACTGGCAGCCATCAGCTATGACTCGGAAGAAATCCTGAAATTTTTTGCCGACCGGCACAAGATCGAATATCCCATGCTCGCGGACCCCGACTCGAAAGTCATCAAGGCTTACGGTGTGTTTAACGCGGAGGCCGCCGGGATGCAGAAGGGTTTTGCTCGACCGGGATATTTTTTTATCGATGCCAACGGAATCATTCGGGAAAAATTTTTCGAAGCCAAATACCGGGAGCGGGTTACTGGAAATAGCATTATTTCCAAGCTTTTTCCCGAATTGGCCCAAGAAGTCACGGAAACCGTGGAAGCCCCGCATCTGCAACTGGCCCTCGAACAATCCGACCCCACTGGCGTTCCCGGGACGCGCATCACGCTCGTTGCCGAAGTACGGCTGCCAGCGGACGTGCATGTGTATGCGCCCGGGGCTCAGGGATATAAGCCCATCAGGCTGGTCATCGATCCCGTCCAAGCTCTGGAGTTCAAATCGGTGGTTTATCCGGCGTCCAAGACGCTCTATTTACCAGCGATTAAAGAGAAGGTGCCTGTGTTCGATGGGACCTTTCGTATCAGCCAGGATGTGAAAGTGAGCTCCAGTTCAGAGTTTTGGGGATCGCTAGGGAAGGATGGGAAACTCTTCACCATTTCGGGAAAGCTTGAGTATCAGGCTTGCGATAAGACGATCTGCTATCTGCCAACGTCCGTCCCCGTCAGATGGCAATTGCAGGTTTTTCCGCTTGATCGGACCCGCGCCCCGGTCGACATTCGACATAAGTAAGTAAGCAAGTCAAAAGAGCCTCGTGCGGTTAGACCACTCATAAAGATTGTCCAATGGCTTCGGGCGCGCCCTCACCTCGAGAGCTGCTCGCGCGGGAGGGCGCAAGGGACATTTTGTAGTGGAGACGGATGATGGTTAGGCCTAGGAAAGAAATCATGTGTTCGGTGCGGAGAACACCTTCATGGTCCAAGTAAACGTGAAAAAGTTCGTGAAGCGTCTTAACGTAGCGTACGCGGCGGTGGTCCGCGCCGGAGCGAACGATGCGATAGAAACCGGAGCGACCCCAGGCGGAACCTGAAGAGTCCAGACCAAACGAGCCGTCCGGATGAGCCACGGGGCTCAAGTAGACGTTGGCACTGCCATCGCATGGAAAAGTGACCTTGACGCACGGATTGGGCTCCCCAGGGACCTGCACGGTAGAGTACAAGCCCGCGTAGATCACTTGGCCGGAAGATTTCAAGCGGCGAAGCCAACCGGTGTAGACGATGCGCCCCGAGGCCGGCTCGATGAGCTGTACGACTTCGCTGCTCATCCCTTTGGCCACTTCCAGGGAAGAGATAGGAAAATTGAGCTGGTCCATGCGCCGGCTGATGAATTCCACAAGTAGCCAGAGAAAAAAGCGGCCCAGGAGAGCGACTTCCGTCCAGACCTCGAGGTGGTACGCAGCGGCGTGTTCATAGAAATGGCGAATGGCCGGATGAACGGCGTCCGGATTGAAGCTTGGGCCGCGGAGGGCATTGAAATCGGGAATCAGGCCGGCCTCTGGCGGAACCCGGATTTGAAGATTCTCGTCCTGCGCGATGCGCTGGTAGATTCCCGTGCCGATACGGCCCCGTTCGCCAAGCGGGCAGCGCAGCCATCCGGCATCGCCTTCGCGAAGGCGCTTGCCGGTAGTTCGGACCCACATCTTGATGCCGCTTTCGAGGAAGAAGGCCACCACAACGTAAAACCATGAGCGCTGGTCAGCAGATGGCGTGCCAGCAGGCTTCGCAGTCGCGGCGGCCGCATGGGGAAGGGTAGGAGCGGGTTCCATGGTTCTATCTTCTCATTGATAGGCACCGAAGCTTGCCTGGTCGCCGTGTGGTGCCCCCGGGAGTAACCGTTCTGAGCGGCGGCTTCTTAGATTCTTGGGTTGACCGTTTGCTGATTCAAGTCAAGAATGATTGCACTATGGCGCAAAAACTATCGGACAAGAAACTGGCCGTTCTGGGCACGGGAAAACTTGGCGGGATTTTGCTGCGCGCGTACCTGAAGCAGGAGCTTTTTTCGCCGAAGCGCGTTAGCGCGACGGTGAAGCATGCCGAAAAGGCCGCGGCGATGGCTAAAGAACTCGGCGTCTCTGTGACGACCGAGAACCGCAAAGCGGTCCAAGGCGCTGATATCGTGCTACTTGGGGTGAAGCCGCAAGTCGTCGGTGATGTACTAAAAGAAATTGCCCCGCAGCTGAACGAAAAGACGCTGGTCATTTCGGTGGCCGCATCGGTGCCCACGAGCTATATCGAGCAGCGTCTCGGGGGAAAAGTGCCGGTGGTGCGTGCCATGCCCAATACGCCTGCCTCCGTGGGATGCGGAATGACGGGAATTTGCCGCGGCGCACATGCACAGGCCGAACACCTCGAAATGGCCCGCGCGATGTTCAATGCTGTTGGCCGCACGGTAGTGGTTGACGAGAAAAATATGGACGCCGTGACCGGGCTTTCAGCGAGCGGCCCGGCATTTGCTTACATCATTCTCGAGTCGCTTGCCGAAGCCGGCGTCAAGGTCGGCCTGCCGCGCGATGTCTCGACGCTGCTCGCAGCCCAAACCATGAAGGGAGCGGCCAGCGTGGTTCTGGAAACGGGCGATCACCCCGCGCTGCTGAAGGACGCCGTGACCACGCCGGCGGGATGCACCATCGACGGAATTATGGAGTTGGAAGAAGGCAAGCTCCGCGTGACGCTCATCAAGGCGGTGGTGAAGGCCACCAGCCGCGCCGGAGAGCTGCTCTTCGAGAAGTAAGCCGCCGAGGATTGACCCCCTTGCCGAGCGCAAGCCCCGTCCGTTCACGGTGGGGTAAGCGAGCTCTAATAGGCAAAAGTAATGCTTGCAATCCTGAGCAACACGCGGTAGGACGGTTCAGCATTTGGCTCGATAAGAAAACAATCGCCAGTCTCAAAGAGATCAGCAAGCAGATGGATCGTCCTGTCGGCTGGATCATCAGAAAAGCCGTCGAGGACTTCATTGAAAAGAGAAAGTCGTGAAAAATCTAAAGGGTGAACTCTTAACCGAAGTCGCTTGCGAAGGTTGTGGCAGAATACAACGCCTTCGTAAACGTAAGATTGTTCCTTGCGATCACTACACGTGTGGCTGGGGCGGTCATTGCGTTAAGAATCCGCAGTTTAATCTCCCCATAGTGCCGGAAGGTTGTGTTCGGCATCACGTTCCGAACGCCGCTGGTGCGTTTAGCGGGTATAGCACGCGTTTCGCAACACCTCAAGAGACGGCGGCGATGGCGAGGGCGCGAAGCATCCTCAACAGAGGCAGAGCACAACTGGCATGCAGCTAGAAAAAGGATTCACGGACAACCGGCTTCAGCCGACCGGCGCTCAGGAACGATTGATGCGCCAATTCGCTGGGCATAAAAGATTTGTCTGGAATCGCGCCTTGTCTATCGAGCAATCGCGATATCGTCGTGGCGAGAAGATGCTTGGCTTCGCGGCCATGTCGCGTCAGTTAACGATGCGGCGCAACAATCCTGATCCACACAGCGGTTTCTTAAAAGATGCCCCGGCACACGCCCTGCAATGCGTTCTATGGGAACTGTATGATAGCTATAAAAGATTTTTCGGAAAGGAACAGATTCACCCGCCTCAGTTCAAAAAGAAGACAAAGTCTCGAATGAGTTTCACTGAATCTGATCCGGCATCATTCGAGCTAGACCAACCGAATAAGCGCGTTCGATTGCCCAAACTCGGCTGGGTCAAGTGCCACTTCACTCAAAAGATTGAAGGCAGGCATAACAGCGTCACAGTGCGCTGGAATGGTGTTCGTTGGGTTCTCTCCGTACAGGCAAAGATTCAAGTTGCCGACCCTGTTCACCCAAGCAAGACAATCGTAGCTGGGGACTTCGGTGTTGTCCGGCGCGCTACTTTTTCAGACGGCGTTGTAGTTCCGCCCGTAGATGTTTCATGGGAAGAGAACCGCAAAGCCGTGTACCAGCGCCGTCTCAAGAACAAGATAAAGTTTAGCCAGAACTGGAAAAAAGCCATCCGTAAGATTTCTAAACTCGAAAGCAGGATAGCAAACATCAGGAAAGACCAGACACACAAGTTCACTAGCGCGTACAGCAAAAACCACGCAGTAATCGTGCTCGGGGACTTGAATATCCAGAATATGTCGGCATCTGCCGCAGGAACGATCGAAGAGCCCGGCAAGAACGTCAAGCAGAGGTCTGGTCTGAATCGCTCGATCCTTAGGCAAGGTTGGGGAGAACTGGGTCGCCAACTCGAATACAAGCAAGGATGGGCCGGTGGTTTAGTCGAATATCAGTCGGAGGCATATACAAGTCAGCGGTGTCTGGTTTGCGAATATACTTCGTCGCTCAACCGCACGGCTCAAGCTGAATTCAAATGCATCGAGTGTGGCTTCTCGGCAAATGCGGACGATGTAGCAGCACAGAATCACCTTGAGAAGTTTCTCAGCAGTGATAAGGGTGTAGCCCTTCTGGCGTCGGGATATCGTGCGTCAGTTAATAGCCTGTGGAGCGGTCGGTCAACGGACTCCGCTTTGAAGCAGGAACCCATAGAGGGCGTTGTGCAAAATGCATATACGTCAGTATGGAATCCTCTCCCTTCAGGGAGAGGAGGATGTCAAAACGGTGGTAGGATGCTGCGTGTGAGGGAGTGATGCAGAGCGCCTACATTCCGGTATTGATTTACGCGGTGCTGGTAATTGCGTTTCCCGCGGTAACACTGGTCCTGGCAAAGTTTATTCGGCCGGCCTCCACCTCGTACGGCGCAAAGCTCAAGCCCTATGAGTGCGGGATCCCCCCGGAAAGCGATGCCCGCGGGCGGTATTCGGTGCGCTTTTATATCGTGGCCATGCTGTTTGTGATCTTCGACGTGGAGACGATGTTCCTCATTCCCTGGGCGATCCTTTATAAGGGATGGGTGGCGATGCACCAGGGGCTGTTTGCGCTCGTTTCTATGGTCGTGTTCCTCGGAATCCTGCTCGCAGGGTATCTGTGGTTGTACAAGAAAGGCGCTCTCGAGTGGGCCTGAGCCGGATTTCTCTAGCTCTCCTAAACCCCACATCCCGTTCGCAAGTTGTTGTGATTGACTCAGTTTGCGACGTGTGTTAGAAACGCGGCGTTTGAATTTTCGGCTGCTCTCTGCTTGCAGTTCGTGAACGGCAAGCGGTTCACGGCGGCCTCGTGAACCCCGGGTCCATGGCTGACGAGCCCAAGGAACCTAAACCGCCTCAAGTCCCCACGGGCGACCAGCCCGCAAGCAGTGTACCCCCCGTGTCTGCTCCCCCCGCCAAGCCCGCCGGCGCGAGCGCGCCCGCTGCCCCTCCGAGAGCGGCGGCTCCTGTCCCGCCCAAACCGCCCGTGGTGCTGCAAACTCCCCTCGACAACGAATTCGTCACCCGGTTTCGCACCAAGTTCACGGCCGCGCTCCTCGAAGCGATGGAAGACCGCAAGCAGGCCATCCTTACCGTGGAGCGCTCCCGATTGCTGGAAATAGCGCTGCACCTGCGCGGCGAAGAAAAATTCGACATGCTCGCTGACTTGACGGCGGTCGACTGGCCGAGGCGCGAAAAGCGTTTCGACGTGGTGCTCAATCTTTATTCCTTTGAAAAGAACGAGCGCCTGAGGCTGAAAGTCCATGCCGCCGACGCGGAAGAAGTGCCGAGTGTCGTAAGTGTTTGGCCCACGGCGAATTGGCAGGAACGCGAAGTGTACGACATGTTTGGAATTGTTTTTGCCGGGCACCCGGATTTGAAACGCATCTTGCTGCCGGACGAGTGGCAAGGCTACCCGCTACGCAAAGATTATGACATCCTGCAGCAGGACACCGCCTGGGTACGGGAAAATCTTGGAATTGAGAGCGGTCAGTAAAGCGATTTCGAGCTTCAAAGGAAAAACGGCCCTGAGTATCGATACCAAAAACGATCACAAGACGCTGCTGGGCGCGGATGAGCTGGTCATCAACATGGGGCCGCAGCATCCGTCCACGCACGGCGTTCTGCGTGTCAAGCTGAAGCTCGACGGCGAGCGCGTGATCGGCTCGGAGTGCATCATCGGCTATTTGCACCGCGGCGTGGAGAAAATCGCGGAAAACCGCACGTATCAGCAATTTGCTCCCTACGTCGACCGCATGGATTACGTCGCGGCCGTCAGCAGCGGCCTGGGATACTGCGAGGCAGTGGAAAAGTTGCTCGTGACCGAAGCTCCTCCGCGCGCGCGCGTGATTCGAACCATCCTGACCGAGCTGCAGCGAATCGCTAGCCATCTCCTGTGGCTGGGCACGCATGCCTTGGACATTGGCGCGCTCACTCCGCTTTTCTATTGCTTCCGCGAGCGCGAAGAAATCCTGAAGATTTTTGAAAAGTACTGCGGGGCACGCCTGACGACACATGCGTTTCGTATCGGCGGGTTGCAATACGAGGCCTACGATACTTTCGAAAAGGATGTGGAACGGTTTTGCAAGGATTTTGAATCGCGTATCGTGGAATACGAGACGTTGCTCACCGAAAACCGCATTTGGATCGGACGCACCAAGGGCGTGGGGATCCTCACTGCTGCAGACGCTGTTGCTTTTGGCGTGACCGGCCCGGTGCTGCGGGCCAGCGGCGTGAAATGGGACATTCGCAAGGCCGCGCCTTATGCGGCGTACGATCAGTACAAATTCGAAATTCCTGTTGGCACGACGGGCGACACCTACGACCGTTATCTGGTTCGCATGGAGGAAATGCGGCAATCGCGGCTGATTTGCCTGCAAGCCATCGAAAATATTCCCGCCGGGCCGATTATGGCGAAAGTGGGGAAGGTGCTGAAGCCGCCTCCTGGCGAGGTCTATCACGCGATTGAAGCGCCGAAGGGCGAAATCGGCTACTACATCGTTAGCGACGGCACGGTTATGCCGTATCGTGTGCACATCCGTCCGCCTTCGTTCATCAATTTGCAGGCGTTCGACCGCATGGTGCGAGGGCATCTGGTGGCGGATGTAGTCGCCATCATCGGCACGATTGATATTGTGCTCGGGGAAGTCGACCGGTGAGGTCGCTGGAAAAAGACCGATGATGAGTGCCGTCATGCAGGCGACGATGGAGTTCTTGAAGCTGTACTGGGCGCCGCTGCTTTGTGGAGTGGCGGTCGTCGCGATTCTGCCGCTAGTCGCCGGTTACATCGTGCTCGTGGAACGCAAGCTTATGGCCGACATGCAAGCGCGGCTGGGGCCCATGCGTGTGGGGCCGCATGGCTTGCTGCAGCCGATCGCCGACGCGGTCAAATTGCTTATCAAAGAAGACATCATCCCGGACAATGCGGACAAGATGGTCTTCTGGCTCGCGCCGGTTCTTTCCGTCGGCGCGGCGCTGCTTTCGCTGGCTGGCCTGGCGATCGGTCCTGCATTTCAGATCGCTCAGGACATCAATATCGGCATTCTCTTCGTCGTAGGCATCAGCGCGATGGGAATTTTCGGGATTGTGTTGGGCGGTTGGGCTTCCAACAGCCACTATTCGTTGATGGGGGCGCTGCGCAGTTCGGCGCAATTAGTCAGCTACGAGACGGCCGCGGGAATGGCGCTGGTGAGCGCGCTACTATTCACGGGCACGCTGAATATCAAGTCGATCGTGGAAGTGCAAAGCCAAGAAGGTATCTGGTTCGTGATGCTGGCCCCGGTGGCCTTCTTTACCTATCTGGTCGCTTCCATTGCGGAGACCAACCGCGCGCCATTCGATTTGCCCGAAGCGGAGTCCGAGCTGGTCGCCGGGTACATGACGGAGTTCAGCGGGTTTCGCTGGTCGCTTTATTTTCTCGCGGAATACACGAACATGATCGTGGTGGCTTCCGTGGCGACGACTTTGTTCCTGGGCGGCTGGCTCAGGCCGTTCGCCGGCGTTCCCTGGCTGAACTTTCTGGACTTTGTTCCGACGCTTCTGGTGGTGGCGGTGGCCGCTTATTGCCTCGTTCGAGCACCGAAGCAACCCACGCGTGTGCAACAGTTTTTCATGCTGGCGGTGGCGGGTTTGTGTTTTGTCGTGGGTTTGGTGCTGGTGGCGCCAGTTGTCCTTCCGATTGCGAAACCGTTCTATGCCGGTATTCACGGCGGCTTCTGGTTTATTTTCAAAGTAAGCTTGTACATCTATTTTTTCATGTGGCTGCGATTTACGATACCGCGGTACCGCTTCGACCAGTTGATGCGCTTGGGGTGGCATTTCCTGATTCCCCTATCCATCATCAATGTTTTGCTGATTGGCGTGGCTCTGATCGCCGGATCGTACTTTAACTTGCATGGCTGGGGACTGCTCCTGGTTACCACACCCGCCGCCGTCATCACCCTCGTGGCCGCGCTGCTGATTCTGGTGGCGGAGAAAGAACGCGACGCGGGGCAGGACCCCAACGCCGCTTCGGATTTCTATGCTGGATAAAGTCCTATTTTATTTGTTCGCAGGGATTGCCGTCGGAAGCGCAGCGCTCATGGTGACGCGGCGAAACGTTGTACACGGTGCCATTTTTCTGATCACCGCGCTGCTCGCCACTGCGGGGATTTTCTTGCAGCTGCGCGCCGAGTTCTTGTTCATCGTCCAAATCATTCTTTACGTCGGCGGGATCATGGTGTTGTTTGTTTTCGTCATCATGCTGGTCAATTTGGACGTGGCCCTCCAGCAAATTCAGTTCGCCCGGAAGAAGTGGGTGGCGCTCCTGGTCGCGCTGGCGCTTGCCGCCCAGGTTGGCCTCATGTTTTGGTCTTCCGGAAAAATGCCCGGGCAGGGTTTGCCGGTGCTGACGGCGGCTGCCGCGGCGAGTTTGCCGCCCAACTCCGAAACGGTGGCGCATAGCCTGTTCGAATCGTATCTATTGCCGTTTGAGATCGCCTCGATCTTGTTGCTCGTGGCCATGATCGGTGCTGTCGTCATGGCTAAGAAAAGGACGTAACAGAGCGATGCTTCCGATCGAGCACTACCTGTTCCTGAGCCTCGCGCTCTTCATCATCGGTGTGATCGGGGTGGTCACGCGCCGCAACGTCATCGTCGTACTCATGTCCATCGAGCTGATTTTGAATGCCGTGAACATTAACCTGGTAGCCTTTTCCCGTTTGTACGGCGATGTGGCCGGACAGGTCTTCGCGCTGTTCATCATTGCCGATGCGGCTGCCGAGGCTGCCGTGGCGCTCGGAATCATCATCGCGTTTTTCCGTAACCGCGAAACGGTTTTGGAAGACGAAATGGATTTGCTGAAGTGGTAGCGTGACGACATGAAAGAAGAAAACAAAACGGCATGACGCCCACGGGCTACTTTCTCGATCACCTCTGGATGATCCCGCTGTTCCCCTTGGCGACAGCGGCGCTGATGCTTTTCTTCGGCAAGCGCCTGCCGCATAACGCCGTCAGCGTGTTCTGCGTCGGCAGCGTGGGTTTGGCTTTCATTCACGCGGCCGGCGCGGTGATTCAACTGCTGACCGCGGATCCAGAGCATCGCGTCGCTCAACAAATCATGTTCGAATGGTTGACGCCCGGACCGATCGAAGTTGGTACCGAGCACGCCACCCATCTCGTTCGCTTCGTTGCTGACTGGGGATTTCTTCTCGACCCGCTTTCCTGCGTCATGGTTCTCGTCGTCACCGGCGTCGGCTTCCTGATCCACGTGTACTCCATCGGTTACATGGGGCATGAAGGCGGCTACTACCGCTTCTTCGGCTACATGAACCTCTTCATGTTCGCCATGCTCACGCTGGTCCTGGCCAACAACATGCTCCTCATGTTCGTCGGCTGGGAAGGTGTCGGCCTGTGCAGCTACTTGCTGATCGGATTTTATTTCCTAAAAAAATCGGCTTCCGACGCCGGGAAAAAAGCCTTTATCGTCAACCGCATCGGTGACGCCGGTTTCATCCTCGGGATTCTTCTGACCGCGGTGACCCTGGGCACGATCCGCTTTACTGCCCAAGGATTGCCGGATTCCGCCGGCTATCCAGGAATTCTTCAATCGTTGAAGTCCGCAGTTGAGGGCGGGACGCTGGGCTACGGTTCGTCGGTGCTGACCGCCATCGCTCTCTTGCTGTTCATCGGAGCGATGGGGAAATCCGCGCAGGTTCCTCTCTATGTTTGGCTCCCCGACGCCATGGAAGGCCCCACTCCCGTGAGCGCGCTGATTCACGCCGCCACCATGGTCACCGCCGGCGTGTATATGGTCGTGCGCATGAACGCAATCTATCAGCTCGCGCCTTTCGCCATGGATGTCGTGGCGATCGTGGGAGCCGCAACCGCGATTTTTGCTGCCTCCATGGCTCTGGTGCAGAACGACATCAAGAAAGTTCTCGCCTATTCGACGATCAGCCAGCTCGGTTACATGTTCCTGGCCCTCGGCGTGGGCGCCTTCGCCGCCGGAATTTTTCACCTGATGACCCACGCCTTCTTCAAGGCCCTCTTGTTCCTCGGCGCTGGCAGCGTGATTCACGCCATGTCCGGCGAACAGGACATTCGCAAAATGGGCGGACTATGGCAAAAGATTCCGAATACCGCCAGGACCTTTGCCGTCGCCACCCTGGCGATCGCCGGAATTTTTCCCTTCGCCGGATTCTTCAGCAAGGATGAGATTCTCGGCAAGGCCTTCGATCGCTTTTTCCTGCTGTGGATTGTAGGTTTCCTCACCGCGGGCATGACCGCTTTTTACATGTCTCGCCTCTTTTTCCTGACCTTTTCCGGCTACTGCCGCGCTGACGAGCACGTCGAGAAGCATATCCACGAATCACCGCGCGCGATGACCTTTCCGCTCATGATTCTGGCCGGACTTTCCCTCATTGGCGGCTGGATAGGCTGGCCCAGTGCCCTCGGCGGAGAGAACCGTTTCGAGAAGTTTCTTGATCCCATCCTGAAGGGCGTACGGCCGGAGACCGGAGAGGTTAACATCGCGCATCATGCTCTTCTAACAGAGCTTTTGTTAATGGGGGCGTCGCTCACAATTGCTGCCGTCGGAATTTTCCTGGCCTATCTGTTCTACCGTACTAAACGAATCGCCCCGGAATTGGTCGCCGCAAAATGGCCGAGACTATATCAATTGCTCCTCCATAAATATTACGTCGACGAAATCTATGACGCTGCGGTCGTCGAGCGTACCAAAGACCTCGGCACTCTGCTCGGCCGCTTCGATGCCAACGTCATCGACGGCCTCGGCGTCGACGGCGCGGGCTGGCTGGCGCGCTTCGGCTCAACTCTATCCATGTGGTGGGACAAATGGATCATCGACGGGCTGCTGAATTTCAGCGCCAAGTTGATGCAGCTCTTGAGTTATCCGGTGCGTCTGCTGCAAACCGGAATGTTTTCCAGTTACGCGATGCTGATTTTAGTCGGGCTAGTCGTTCTTCTGGCGTATTACGGGCACCATGTGCAGGTACTTCTGCGCAGTGTGCGCTGAGAGGCGATGAGAATGGACTTTTTTGCACATCATATCTTGAGCGTCGTCTTGTTTACTCCGCTAGCGGGCGCCTTGCTTCTGCTGCTCATTCCTCGCGAGAACGAGCAAATGCACAAGATCGCCGGCAACATCTTCGGTGTGCTTGGCTTCCTGGTCTCGCTTCCGCTGCTCCGTTGGTTCAAACCGGGATGGGGCGGCTTCGCGTTCGAGGAAACCGCCGATTGGATCCCCTCCATCGGCGCAAAATATCATCTCGGCATCGACGGCATCAGCCTTCTGCTCGTCATGCTCACCACGTTCCTCGGGATGATCGCCATTCTCTCGTCATGGAGCGCCATTCATCTCCGCACCAAGGAATATTATATTCTGCTTCTCCTGCTCCAGACCGGCATGATCGGCGTCTTCGTTTCCCTGGATTTCTTCCTCTTCTACGTCTTCTGGGAAGTGATGCTCGTTCCCATGTACTTCCTCATCGGCGTTTGGGGCAGCGACAGGCGCCTCTACGCGGCTATCAAATTTTTCCTGTACACCTTGGCTGGATCGGTCGTCATGCTGCTGGCGATCCTGGCGCTCTACTACAATGCACCAGCGGCCGGCGGCGCACGCACCTTTGATGTCCCAACGTTGCTCGCCGCCGCCCAGCAGTTCCCCGATCCGCTAAAGGTCTGGCTCTTCTGGGGCTTCTTCTTCGCCTTTGCCATTAAGGTACCGATGTTCCCGTTCCACACCTGGCTTCCCGACGCGCACACCGAAGCGCCCACGGCCGGCTCCGTCATCCTCGCCGGCGTCCTGCTGAAAATGGGCACCTACGGCTTCATCCGCTTTTCTCTCCCGCTGCTGCCAGCTGACCCGCACCTGCGCCACAAGATCATTCAAGTCGTCATCGTGCTCTCTTTGATCGGCATTATCTACGGCGCCCTCGTCTGCCTCATGCAGAAAGACATGAAGCGCTTGATCGCCTATAGCTCGGTCAGCCATCTCGGGTTCTGCACGCTGGGAATTTTCGCCCTCACGCCCAACGGCCTGTCCGGCAGCGTGCTCCAGCAGATCAACCACGGCATCTCCACTGGCGCGCTCTTCTTGATCGTCGGCGTGCTCTACGAGCGGCGGCACACGCGTATGATTTCCGAGTTTGGCGGCCTGGCGACTCCCATGCCCAATTTCGCGGCCATCTATCTCATCGTCAGCCTCAGCTCGCTTGGAATGCCGCTGCTGAACGGCTTCATCGGAGAGTTCACCATTCTTCAGGGCGCGTTCCAGGTCAGCAAAGCGTGGGCTGCCTGGGGTTCGCTGGGCGTTGTGCTGGGCGCGGCGTACCTGTTGTGGCTCTACCAACGGGTGATGTTCGGCCCGATCACGCAATTTGCCAATGAAGATTTACCGGATTTGAATCTCCGCGAGTACGCCACCCTCGTGCCCCTCGTGATTCTGGCTTTCTGGATCGGCATCTACCCCAAGCCGTTCTTTGCTCTCATCGAAAAGCCTGTTGAGAACATCGTCAGGCAGGTGAATCCGGATTTCTACAAGGCGGAACACGCCAAGTTGCCTCCGGCGGAACTGCACGCCGCTGCGGAGACGAAATAGCCCGCGCGCATGAACCTCCCCATCCTCAAATCGCTGCTCAGCTATCTGCAGGGTGACGGCGCCGTCATCCTCCCGGAGATCGAATTAGTCTTATTTGGACTAGGCATCCTGCTGATCGATTTCTGGATCGAGGAAAAAGAAAAATACTTGAACGCCGGGCTGGCCCTGGTAGGAACGCTGTTCAGTGGTTTCACGCTATGGAAGCTCCGTGGAGCTGTGTCGGTTCGGCATGAAATCTACGGATTCCACGATTCGGCCGTGGTCGATCCGTTCTTTCTGTTCTTCGCCATTCTTTTCCTGGCCGCCACCGCTCTGGTGGTTCTTCTGTCCGTGAAATATCTTGAAATCGAAAAGGAACAAGAAGGCGAATACTACGCGCTCCTGCTCTTCGCCTGCGTGGGCATGATGTTCATGGCCTCCGGCATAGACCTTATTGTCATGTTCCTCGGCCTGGAAACCATGGCCCTCAGCTTCTACGTGTTGACCGGTTTTCTCCGCCGCGAGAAGCGTTCCAACGAAGCAGCTCTAAAGTATGTTCTGCTCGGCGCGTTCAGTTCCGGAATCCTCGCCTACGGCTTCTCTCTAATTTACGGCATGACCGGCACGACTAGTATCCGGTTCATTCAGGCAGCGTTTGATCCGCAAAGTGATCTTGCAAGAGCGATCAGTCTTAGTCATCAAGGAAATAGAGCGGGCGAGCAATTGCGCCAGATCATCGTGGAGCGGTATCCCGCTGCAATCCAGATTGATCCGTCACTGCTGCATCACGCGCCCTTCTTGCTTGCCGCCGCATTTGTTCTGGTTTCCGTGGGTCTCTTTTTCAAAATCGCCGCCGTTCCGTTTCATCAATGGGCGCCGGACGTTTACGAAGGTGCACCAACTCCTGTCACCGCCTATGTCAGCGTGGCTTCGAAGACTGCAAGTTTTGCCCTGCTTTTGCGATTGTTCACTACGATTTTCGAGCCTTCCCACCAGGCATGGGTTTCGCTCATCGCCGGTATAGCCGTCGCTTCGCTCACTTGGGGCAATCTCGCCGCCCTCACGCAAACCAACGTGAAACGTCTCCTCGCCTATTCCTCCATCTCCCACGTCGGTTATATTCTTCTCGGGCTCGTCGCTTGGAACGCGACTGCCTTTACCGGGATCGCCTTCTATTTGCTCTCCTACGTATTCATGACCGCAGGCGCGTTCGCGGTGATTATCGTGCTTCGCCAGAAAGGCTTCATCGGCGAGGAACTCGACGACCTGAACGGCCTCTACCACCGCAGCCCCGCCGCCGCTGTCCTGCTGCTGATCTTCATGCTCTCGCTCGCGGGGATCCCGCCCACCGCCGGCTTCATGGGCAAGTATTTCATTTTCCTTTCGCTGATTGAAACGCACCACCCCGTGCTGGCCGTCTTCGCCGTCCTGTACATCGTCCCCGCCCTGTACTACTACTTCCGCATCGTCGTGCATGCCTGGCTCAAGCAGCCCGGCGAAGCCCCAGCTCCGGTGATGACCAGCGCCCAAGCGGTGGCCCTCGGCATCGCTGTATTTGTCACCCTCGCCGCCGGGTTGTATCCTGAGCCGTTCACGCGGCTCGCCCAATATGCCTTCGGACAATAAGCCGGAAAACTCCGAATCCCCCTCGCCTACGGCGGAGAAAGCGAAGCAAGTCTCTAACCAGGCCGCCACTGCCATGGAGCTGCCCTTTGTCCTGGTCTCGGCCGTCGTTGTGGGCGGGCTTCTTGGCTATCTTCTCGACCGCTGGCTGCACACCAAGCCGGTTTTCCTGCTCATCCTCGGCGGCATAGGTTTTTATGCCGGTGTGCGCGATGTTCTCTGGCGGCTCGGAGGAAGCGGCGATGGCATTAAGCGCAGCTGAATCGGCCCCCGCTGCACTCACCGAACGGCGTATCTCCCGGCTGACCCTCCTGATCGGCTTTTTTGCCGCCCTACTGGTCGCACTCCTTCGCAACCGTATGTGGGGCCTGGGCCTTGCGATCGGGGCTGGCTTGGCCTGGCTGAATTTCCGCTGGCTCCGGCGGGGCCTCGATGCCTTGGTCGTGACTTCCACCGCGCAAGCCGGGAAAGAAAAGCCCGTAGTCCCCCTCCTCTCCTACTTCGCCATGGTTTTCCGCTACGGGTTGATAGCCCTCGCTGTGTATGGTATTTTTATCTATCTGAGAGTTCCCCTGGTAAGCATGGTTGTGGGCTTGTGTGCCTTAGGAGCCGCAGCAATCGCGGCGAGTGTGTACGAAATCTTGCATCCTGTGGACTAACAAATGGTCGAACACGTCTCCGGACTTACTCGGCTTGTGAATCATTACCTGGGGCCATACGCGCTCGCCCTGCTCTCGTTCCTACATATCCACCCACGCCATCCGGACCGCCCGATCCCCGAACACATCGTCATGTGCGTCGTCGTGCTGCTCGCCGGCACGCTCCTTGCCTTGTTCCTCCGTTCACGGCTTTCCGTGGAAAAGCCGGGAGCCTCGCAGCAAGTTGCGGAACTGCTTCTCACCAATCCCCTCGGCTTTGGGATCAAGGACCTCCTCGAAGAGAATGTCCATCACGGCGCCAGCAAGCTGATCCCCTTCGTCGGCTCCATCTCCGTCTTTGTCTTGCTCTCCAATTTACTCAGCGCCATCCCGTTTTTTGCCGCTCCCACGGCCGAAAAAACAGTGCCCTTGGCGTGCGCACTGCTGACGTTCCTCTACTTTAACTGGCAGGGAATCAAGCACCACGGCATTGGCGGCTATCTGCTTACGTTTGCGGGCTCTCCCAAGAAGTTGGGTGACTGGTTCCTGGCCATTCTCCTTTTTCCCGTCGAAATCGTCAGCACTTCCGCGCGCATGCTTTCCCTCACCGTCCGTCTCTGGGCCAACATCGTTGCCAGCGACCTCCTCTATACGATTTTCCTTTACCTGTTTACGACCGCCACCATTGCCGTCTGGTCGAAGTCGGTCGTCCTTGGCCTCCTCGTGGCCATCTTGCCCGCCACCATTCCACTCGCTTTTATCGGCCTGCATATCTTTGTGGCCATCATTCAGGCCTATATTTTTACGGTTCTGCCCTCGGTTTATCTGGGCATGGCCACGGCCGACGAGCATTAATCGAGCTTTGCCGGTGAATTTTTGCCGGTATTGTGCTGCTTCAGTGTGAGCCCGGCTGCACGGTGTCCGGGAACCACCTCCTGGCGGCAATTCATAAGGAGGAAGTGATGAAGAAGTGGACGATGGTGTTGGTGGCGTTCGCGGCGGCGATGTTGATTGCTCCGTCTGCTTTCGCCGAAGACGCAGCCGGGGCGGCAGCCGGAGGCAAGGGCCTGATGGCTATTGCCGCGGGCTTCGGTATGGCACTGGCGGCCTTTGGCGGCGCCCTAGGGCAGGGCCGCATCGCTTCGGCGGCTTGCGAAGGCATGGCCCGCAATCCCGGAGCAGCAGCGGCAATTCGCGCGGCGATGATTCTCGGCTTGGTGTTCGTCGAGACGCTCGCGCTCTTCACCCTGGTAATCATCTTCGTGAAAATATAAAGCTCCCCAAACTGGTTTTCTCAACCGGCCCGGCGGCGCAACTCTCCGGGCCGTTTTCATTTCCCAGCCAGATTCCCCGCCCACTCCCATTCCTACGCTTTTAAGACTCCCAGCTGTGCATGTAATTCTCTTTTGGACCTTTCTGCGCCCGTCGCTCGTGGCGACGGTCTCGGAGTTAGCTCTTCTTCTTAAGCCTGAGGGGGGGCCAACGCAGCTTGGCTAAACCCTTTAAAATCAGCACTTATGAGAATTCCAGGGAAGTGCTGATTCTAAATCACTTGCACGGGACTCAAGTTCTTTAGATGCCCTGCTTAGAAAAAACATGGGCGAGTAGAAGTCGCTCGGGTTAACTACAGATTTCTTTGGGGAGCGGTGGCTAGCAGCCGCTTTTTCCTTCTCACGGGGTCGTTCGGAGCGTTCGGTCCCTGCTTCCGGCAAACCGTCTACCGCCCAAGCAGCGTCGGTTGCAGGATGAACTGGACGACGGGATTGGGGTACAGCCCGAATAAGATGGTGCCCGCAACCGTAATCAGCAGCACCACGTTCACGCCGATCGGGAACGACACCGGCCCCAGCGCCGCCGCTTCCGCGCTGGGCTCGCGCATGTACATCACGACGATAAGGCGAAAGTAGTAGTAAGCCCCGATGATGCTATTAATCGCCATCAACACCGCGAGCCACAGCAGGTGCGAATTCACCGCCGCCTTGAAGATATAAAGCTTCCCAAAGAACCCCGCCGTAACCGGCAACCCGAGCAAAGAAAGCAGGTACACGCTTAGCGCCGCAGCTACCCACGGCTGCCGCTGCGAAAGCCCCGCGTAATCGTCCAGCGAAAGATTCTTCTCGCCCTTCCCCCCAAGCTGCGAAACGATCGTAAACGCCCCCATCTTCACCAGCGCGTAGCTAAGCAGATAAAAGAGCACCGCGGCATAAGCCGGCGCCGCCTCCGCCGCTCCATTGCGCGCCATGAGCGTAACGGCCGCAAACGCCACCAGGATGTAGCCGGCGTGCGCGATCGAGCTGTACGCCAGCAGGCGCTTGACGTTCGTCTGCACCAGCGCACCCAGGTTCCCAGCGAACATCGTAAGAACCGCGAGCGCCCAGAATGCCCAGAACCAGAAGTGGGTAGCCGCTGGAACCGTTGCAAAAATGCGCAGCAACAAAGCAAAAGCCGCCGCTTTCGGTCCCGCCGAAAAAAGTGCCGTAACTGGTGTTGGCGCGCCTTCATAAACGTCCGGCGTCCACACCTGGAACGGCGCCGCGGCGACCTTGAAGCCTAGCCCAATCAGAATCATCGCCAGCCCAAGCTCGAATAGGGTGCTATGAAGGAGTTCCTCGGAGCCCATCTTGACAAGCATGGTCGTTCCGCTCGAGCCGTATACCAGCGCAATCCCATAAAGAAAAAACGCCGTCGCAAACGAGCCCAGCAGAAAATATTTCATCGCCGATTCGCTGGACTTCAGCGCATCGCGGCGGTATCCCGCCAGCACGTAGCTCGAATTCGAACTCATCTCCAGACCGATGAATGCCGTGAGCAGTTC
>Ga0210399_10001391_pt1 | contig 18918 bp, 16 predicted proteins | sample IncBWC14MmetaG_FD_150865 | JGI IMG/M metagenome (GOLD analysis project Ga0210399, IMG submission 150865) | Forest soil microbial communities from Barre Woods Harvard Forest LTER site, Petersham, Massachusetts, United States - Inc-BW-C-14-M | ecosystem: Environmental > Terrestrial > Soil >...
TATCACCACGGTGACCAACACCGACCAGTACGTCGCCACCATGGCGCCGCTGGCGAGGAACCAGGTAATCATCGACCACCTGGCGACCAAGGCGACCAACGAGCTGTTCTCGACGCACGCTGTGCAGAACAAGGTCACGGACTTGTTGCCCCCGAAGGCAAAGCCGATCGTGCAGCCCGTCGTGGCGCAGGTGAAGAGCTACGTGCACGGCGTCGCCCTGAAGGTTTTCCAGAGCGAGCAGTTCGGCCGGCTGTTCGACGCGCTCAACCGTCGGACGCACCAAACGGTGGTCGACGTTCTCTCCGGCAAGCAGACCAAGCTGACCAAGCTTGCGGGCAACCAGGTCGTCCTCAATCTGACGCCGCAGCTGAATCAGCTCATCGACCAGCTGAATTCACGCGGGGTCAAGCTCTTCAACCCGATCAAGCCGATCCTGACAAATCAAAGCGGCCTCGGCTTGACGGTCGTGTCGAAGTCCCAGGTCTCGAAGTTCTCAGGCCTGTTCAACACGTTGGTGACACTCGGGTGGGCGGTGCCGGTGATCGCGATCGTGCTCGGTGTGCTGGGCGTTGTCGTGGCGGTCCAGCGTCGCAAGACGCTGCTGCGCCTGGCGGTGGGCATCGGCCTGTTCACGCTGCTGCTGCTGGGCGCCCTTGCCTGGGGGCGCACGGAGTTCCTGAATCAAGCCTCATCGCACCGCTTCGACGTCGGGGTGGCCGCCGCGGTGTGGGACACCCTGCTGCGCTTCCTGAAGGCGGACCTGCGCTGGGCGCTGCTGGGCTGCGTCCTCGTCGCCCTCGGCGCCTGGCTGGCCGGCCCGGCGCGCTACGCAGTGTGGATCCGCACGAAGGCCGCAGCGGGCGGTCGCTGGGTGGTCGCCCAAGGGCGTGCGGTGACATCGGCGGCGGGGCGCGGCGTGTCCGGATCTCAGGGGGCCCAGAAGACGGGCGCGTGGATCGCCGAGCACGTCAAAGGCCTCCGCATCCTGGGCGTGGTGATCGCAGGGCTGTTTCTTCTGCTCGGGGACAATGTCACCGGCTGGGACCTCTTGATCCTGGTCATCGTGCTGGCGGTGTACCTCGGCCTTCTGCAGGTGGTCGTGTACTGGGCCCGACGGGTCTCCCGCGATCGTGCTCCGGCCGCGGCAGGTGCAGGGCCGACGGCGACATGAGGGCTCGGTGCGACTCCCCTGTTAGGGATTTGTGATCTGACCCACCCCAGGTCCTCGTCCGTTCTAGGTTGATGGTGGGGCTTCGGCGCGAAAAGGGCGCCGACGGAGGCCGGCCGCCGCAGCCGCGGCAATCGGAGACTGAGGAGGGCGTGATGGTCGAAGAGCGCCGCGATACCGTGACCGCGGAAGAGCCGATGACCGCATCCGAACGGCGGCAGCGCCGGGCCAGAGTCGTCCAAATCGCGCTCGGTTGCCTGTGGATCCTGGATGCCGCGCTGCAATTCCAGCCGCGGATGTTCGGCTCGGGCCTCGTCGACAACATGATGCTGCCGATGGCCCACGGCCAACCTGCGCCGGTGGCCTGGTCGATCACGAACCTCGCGCATCTCATCCGGCCCGATGCCGGAGTGTGGAACTTCTTCTTTGGCGCACTGCAGCTCTGCGTCGGGGTGGGCATGTTCTTCCGGCGCACGGTGAAGCCCGCCATCGTCGCCATGGCGATCTGGGCCTTGGGCGTCTGGTGGTTCGGCGAGGGCTTCGGCATGTTGCTCACCGGTACGGCGTCCCCGCTGACCGGTGCCCCGGGCGCCGTCGTGTTGTACCCGTTGATCGGACTCTTGGTCTGGCCTACGGAGACCGAGACGACCTCTGACGTCGCGCCGGGTATTGCGTCGTCCGCCGCCGCGACGGGGCCCTTGGGGTCCGGTGCTCCGCTCTTCGCGTGGTCGGGTTTCTGGGCGCTCTCCGCAGTGCTCTGGCTCTTCCCGGACAATCGCGCCAGCGGCGCGATTGGTGCGCAGATCAGTGCGGCGGGGTCCAGCGGGCAGCCTTCGTGGTACGCGCACTTCGAGACCTCGGTCGCCAATTCCCTCCCTCACAGCGGCTCCGCGCTGGCGTGGTTGCTGGCGGGCGCGTCGCTGGTGATCGCCGCGGGGCCGCTGTTGAGCCGGCGGCCCCGTCGTTATCTGTTTGCCGGAGTCGCGCTCCAGGCTCTGTTCTGGATCACCGGCATGGCCTTCGGCGGCATGCTGACCGGCATGGGGACGGACCCCAACATGGCACCGTTGGTGGCGCTGCTCGCCTTCGCCATGGTGCCGACGCTGCATGCGGTGCCGGCCAGTGCCCCGGGTCGCGTCTTCATCCGGCGGCATCCCGTTGCGGGCGCCACGACGTCGGTGGTGGCGCTGGCCGTGCTCGCCATCAGTTCGACCTACCCAATCGCGGCTGCGTCGGCGTCGGCCTCGGGCAGCGCTTCGCAGTCTGGTGGCTCGGGCATGGCCGGCATGGCGATGGGGGGGAGGATCTCGAGCACCTCTCACACCACGAAGGGGCATATGGACATGCCCGGGATGAACGGTCAGGCGGATCCGAGCTGGCACTACACCGGGCCCGCTTTGCCGGCGGCGGAGGTTTCGGTATTGACCACCGTGTACGGCGACACCGAGAAGGGCCACGCGATGCAGACACCGAACTGCACGACCGCACCGACGGGCGCGCAGACGGAGGCGGCGATGGGTCTGGTGCAGTCGACGAGCTCGGCGGTGGCGAAGTACAAGGACCTCAGTGCCGCGGTGGCCGCCGGATACGCGCCGATCACCGACACGCGCTACCCGGTCGTGCACTACCTGAATTTCTCGTACATGCGCAGCAGCGAAGTCCTCGACCCGAACCACGTGCAGTCGCTGGTCTACGCGTTCACCCCGTACGGCCCCGTCCTGGTGGCCGCGATGTACCTGATGCCATCGGAGGGAGATCCTGGCCCAATGCCCGGCGGCTGCCTCACGCAATGGCACGCGCACACCAACCTTTGCACCGGAGGGCCCAGCGGCCTGATCTCGGGCTTCCAGACGAACGGCGTCTGCCCCACGGGTGAGAACCCGCTGATGACGCCCGAGATGCTGCACGTGTGGCAGGTGCCGGTTCCCGGCGGACCGCTCACCATGGACCCGACGGACCAGCAGATCGTGGAGGCGGCGATCATGGCCCAGCAGGACGGCCAGGCCCCGGTCTCGCCGGGTGCACAGCCGCCATCGGTCAGCGGCAGCTTCGGCACTTAAGTCCTGCGCAAGAAGTGACGAAAGTCCTCTCGCAGGTTTCCTCGGGACTTTTGTCCCTAGCCCTGGTGTTGGAACCAACAGACACTTGAGGCAACGGATGTGGCAGGCCAGAGGGGGGCGGCCACGAAGAAAGGTCGAAATGGCAACGCTGACATTGATCATCGAGTCGATCGCATTGTTCGCCGGGGCCTTCGCCACTTGGTACACCGTGTGGCATCTCCGTATCGAGTCGCGCTTCGAGCGCATTCCCGTCGCCGAAGGGCGTTCGGCGCACGTCCTGCGCGAGGGCGTCTCGCTGGGAGACAACGGACTGTAGGGCGGTCCCAGGCGGCCGCTTCATCGTCCTCTCCGTCGGTGTGTTACGCGTCGCGGTTCTGACGGCTGGCAGGCCGCGGATACCCGCCTGTTCCCTACCGCTCGGCGAACGAGGAGCACTCACCGAGGCGGGCCGACGAAGCAAAGAGGCCCGCCCGTGTCCAGGACCGGATAGGTACCTTTGCCCCTGGAGGATCTTGCGAGCACGCAGCACAATGAGGGTGAGCGGTCGCGTCAAGAAATCGGAAGGTTGACGCGGTGGAGGAGGGAATGATGGGGAAGTTGCAGCGCGACCTTCCGGGCGGCGTCCTTGCCTCGGAATGCGAGGCGTACCTGAACGGCACACTGGCCGAGTTCTGGGAGGAACGGGGGACCGCCGTGCCGGTCTGGACCTGGACGAACCTGTTGGCCCACGGCAGTGAGAGCCAGATCCACGACAGCCTGCACCGGCCCCCCAAGCAGCGCCGGACGGGACGCAGCTGGCGTATCGCACGCTCGTATCTGGCCTACCAAGTGCTTGACCTGGCGTGTGAAGACCTCACCCTCGAGGAGCTCCAGTCGACGGTCTTGCGCCCGCTCGAACTCGAGTTGGCGGCACACCCGCAAGTCGAACGCTGGACGCCGCGTCGCTGGGTCGACACCGTGGACGAGGCGATCCGCAACCAGCACTCCACTCTGGGCCTCTGAGCGGCGCCGCCGCATTCGACGCGGCGCGCCGGCTCGCGTCCTAAGGGGCTGTGCGCTCGATCCAGCGTTCCACCGTGCTGGCCAGAGCGGGGAGTGGCAGCATCCCGACGTGCAGCAAGAGATCGTGGAATTGCCTGAGATCGAAGGCCGCCCCGAGGCGCTCGGCCCCGAGCGCTCGTAGGCGCACGATCTCCCGTCGCCCCACCATGTAAGCAAGCGCCTGCCCCGGGTACGAGATGTAGCGATCAACCTCCGACGCGACTTCGACGCGCGGCATCGGCGTGTTCGCGGCGAGCCAGTCCACCGCTTTTTGGCGGCTCCACCCCAGCGCATGCAGGCCGGTGTCGACGACGAGACGGCTTGCGCGCCACGAGTCGGCGGCGAAGAGGCCCATCCGAGCGACGTCGTCGCTGTACAGGCCCATTTCGTCGGCGAGCCGCTCGCTGTAGAGCCCCCAGCCTTCCGCACAAGCCGTGTCGTGGAGGACGCGGCGTGCCAGCGGGAGGTCGGTCGCCTCCATGGCGATCGTCAGCTGGAAGTGGTGGCCCGGTACCGCTTCGTGAAACGCGATGTCCTCAGCGGTGTAACGGTGCCGTTCTTGTGGCTTGGAGGTGTTCAGGTAGTAGGTCCCACGGCGGGACCCGTCGATCGCGCCTGGCATGTAGTACGCGGCCGCCATGCCCGCCTCTTCTGCTTCGGGCACGGGTTCGACTGTGCACGGTTGGTCAGGGGTCGTGGCGAACCAGTTCGGCGCCTCCTCCTCCGCACCGGCAACCACTCGCCGCGCGTGCTCGAGCATCTCTTCCCGGCTGCCGTAGCGCAGATCCGGGTCGTCGCAGAGACGGCCGAAAATTTCGGCTGGCTCGCTCGTCTGCCACAGGCGGGAACCCGTCTCGACCAGCTCGTCGCGCACCTGCTCGATGATCTCGCGGCCCATCGCGTGCAGCTCGTCCGGGGTATAGCTCGTCGAGGTGTGAAGTCGGGCCATCGCTCGGTACATGGCTTCGCCTTCGGGGAGGAAGCAGAGGCCGGGATGGGCGTCGTCACGAGCGAGGGGCAGGATGTCAGTCCGCAATGTGTCGCGGTAGGCGGCCAGGGCGGGCCGGACGTCGTCGTTGACCGCCTCCGCCACCGACCGCCGGAATTGGTCGTCCTCGATGTCGGCACGACCCACCCCACCGAGGTCGGGCTCGGAAATGAGGTGGTCGAGCTGGGCGACCGCTGATCCGACCAGCCGCGCCACCGCGGTGCGCCCGGCGCGTGCACCTGACGCATGGCGCTCACCCGCGGCCGCGAGCAGCGTGGGAAGGCCGCCGAGGCGGCTGAGGTATCCCTGCCGGCGCCCGTGGGTGTCGAGGGGAAGTTTGGGCAGCGTCGTGAGGACGCCGGACACGGGCGCCACGAAGGTGTCACAGATCGTGAACTCGGTCAGCGGGACCCGGGCGGCCCCGGCCATGCCTCGCGCCAGGACACGCACGAAGTCGAGCGTCTGGTGTTCCGTCTCGGCCAAGCCTTGGTCCGTATGCTCCTCGGCCTGCCGTGCAATCGACGCGAGCGCAGCCGCAACCTTCTCCTCGGCGTCGGCGCTTAGGTCGGGGAGCCGATCGTCATAGCCGGGAAAGCCGTACATCGACCCCGAGAGCGGATCGGCGTCGAAAACTGTCGTCAGCAGATCGGCGGCCAAGTCGTCGGCAGACATGGCGGGAGGCTATCCGGCTACCGTTTGCGTCTCGGCAAGGAGGCGAACGTGCCCGAAGGCGAACCCATTTCCTACATGGCGTTGCAACCGGGCACGGCGGTGCTCACGACCTCGGGCACGGAGTTCGGGACGGTGGAGCACGTGCTCGTCGTGCCAGAGCTGGACCTCTTCGACGGCCTGGCCATCAAGACGCATCACCACGGCCTGCGCTTTGTCGACCGCGACCAGATCACCGACATCACCACCACTGCGGTCCACTGCACGGTCACCGATGACCAGATCGACACCCTGCCGGCCCCGCGAGGCTCTTTGGTCTTGCATCCGGACACGGCCCACGACGAGGGACCTTCGCTGACAGCACGGTGGGGGCGCCTCTTCGGCCGGGAGCACTGGAAGGAGCTCGAGTAGCTCGCCGGACGCAAGAGTGCGGAGGCGCTGAAACGCGTCCGCACTCTCAACGAGCCGTCAGACGCAGTCCTTCAGCGACGGATTGCTACTCGACGACCTGAGCGATGGTGCCCTCGGGCGTCTTGGGCGTACAGGTCACGGAGGCCTGTGCCGGCGCGGTCAGGTTGAAGGTGAGCACGCCCGCCTTGAACTTGATGCTCGTCAGTGACGGTCCATTGTCGCTGTACGTCGCACCAAGCGCGGCGGTCGTGAGGGTGGAGAGGGCCTTGAAGGTTTGGGTCCCCGCATACAGCTCGTAGAGACCGGTGTCGTGCCCCGCCGTCCAGCCGGCCGGGGTCGACGCCACGTTGGCCGAGCCCGCGATGTACGGCGCGCTCGTATTGTTCGGGTCGAGCACCTCGAATTTGATGTTGTTGATCGTCGCGGTCGTAGCGAAGGTGTTGTGCAGCTTGAACACGACTCCAGAGAGCGTGATCACCTTCGTCGTCCGATTGATCGTGGCCTTACCCGTGATCGAAGCGCTGAACGAGGGCGTCACCCCGTCGATCGACGAGCACTTGTAGCCCTGCGACACGGTGGCTCCCGCCGGCGCCAGGCCGATCAAGCCCGACGTTGCGAGAGCGCCTCCGACGACTGCCGCGCCGGCAATCATCCTTATCCGCATTGTGCTGCTCCTCCTTGTTGAGTCGTGCACTGATGCGGAGGCTCCCGCACCAGCCGCCATTGCCGATCCCCAAGCGGACACTCTGTGTGGAATGCGCAATGCAGGCGCGTGTTCTCGGATGGGGGGAAGGTTGCGACGCGGACCGTAGCAGGACGGCTCTGACGATGCTCCGTGGCGGTGCCGGGCCAGCGAGCCCGCCACCTGCGGATGGAGTTCGCGAGAACGCGCGAGCCTGAATGAGCAGCGTCCATTGCCGAAGGCTGGGTACGATGCGCACGGCTGTGACGTCCAGGCGACGACGCAGACTGACTGGGATCTGACCCAGGGGGGTGAAGTGGGAAGGTTGGTCCTAAACCGGCTGCTGGCCCTCGTGCCGGTGTTGCTCATCGTCTCATTTGCCGTCTTCTTCTTGCTGGCGCTCGTACCAGGCAACCCGGCGATCACGCTGGCCGGTGGCGTGAGCGCCACGCCCGCCCAGATCGCACACGTCACGGCAGAGCTCCACCTCAACGACGGCTTCTTCGTTCAGTACTGGCACTGGCTCTACGACGCGCTGCACGGCAACCTCGGCACGTCGCTCTCGACCGGCCAGCCGGTGACCCAGCAGATCGAGCAGCGGTTCCCCGTGACCTTCGGGCTCGTGGTGGCCTCGGCCATCGTTGCGCTCGTGGTCGGGATCCCAGTGGGCCTCATATCGGGCATCCGCCCCCAAGGGGCTGTCGATGGCGGCGCCCGCACGTTCACCACGCTCGGTCTCGCCGTGCCCAGTTTCTGGCTGGCCATCATCCTCGTGTCGATCTTCGCGGTCCACTGGAAGTTGTTCCCTTCGACCGGGTACACCGCCATCACGGCCTCCTTCACCGGCTGGTTGAGAGACGTCACGCTGCCGGCCATCACCCTGGGCTTGCTGGTCGGGGCCTCCCTCGCCCGACAGCTTCGAGCGTCGCTGATCGACGCTCTGGACACCCCGTACATACGGACGGCGTGGGCCAAGGGCGGGACCCGCCGTACGGTGCTGTTGAAGCACGGCCTCAAGAACGCCGCCATGCCCGTGGTGACCGTCTTCGGGATCCAGATCGGCTATCTGCTCGGTGGCGCCGTGATCGTCGAACAGATCTTCGCCTTCCCCGGCCTCGGGACCTACATGCTCGCCGGGATCACCGACCACGATCTCCCGGTGGTGCAGGGCGTGGCGATCGTCTTCGTGCTGTTCCAGATGGCGATGAGCCTGTTCGTGGACATCAGCTATGGCTACCTCAACCCCAAGGTCAGGGTCTCGTGAGCCTGGCCGAGACGGAACTCCCCGGTGACGACCCCGGGTTGCTGCGCCGTTCTTGGAGCGACCACCGGCGCCTGGTGAAGTTCTTCACGCGCGTCGGTGTCGCAGTGTCATTGCTCTGGCTGGTCCTCGTCACGGTCGCGGCGATCTTCGCCCCGTGGATCGCCCCCTACGACCCCAACGCCCAGGACCTGTCGAACACGTACGAGGGCATCAGCGCGAGCCACTGGCTCGGCACCGATGACCTCGGCCGCGACGTGCTCTCGCGTCTCATTTACGGCTCACGCATATCGATGCAGATCACCTTCGAAACCGTGGCTATCGCCCTCGTGCTGGCGCTGCTCATCGGGCTCGTCGCTGGCTTCCGCGGCGGTCGCACGGACTATCTGCTCATGCGCGGGGCGGATGCGGGCCTGGCCTTCCCGCCGCTCGTCCTTGCGCTCGCCGTCGTCGCCGTGCTCGGGAGCGGAGTGAACGACATCTCCCTGGCGTTTGCCATCGTGTTCGCACCGGGCTTCGCTCGCTTCATCCGGGGCCAGACCCTGGCCATCAAAGAGGAGGCCTTCGTCGAGGCCTCGACGTCGATCGGCACCCCGCCCACGCGAATCGTGCTGTCAAGGATCCTGCCCAACGTGCTCACGGGCCTCGTCGTCGGCATTGCCATCGCCCTCGGGGCCGCCCTCCTGACGTCCTCCGGCCTGAGCTTCCTGGGCCTAGGCCCGCCGCCGCCATCCGCGAGTTGGGGCTCGATGCTCGAAGAGGCGTACAACACGGCACTGTTCACCCATCCCTGGGCCCTTGTACCGTCCGGCCTCGTTATCGCGCTGACTGTGCTCGCCTTTAACACCTTGGGTGACGCCATGCGCGACACCGTGAGCGGGGTCACCACCAAAGCCCGCCACCGGCGCGACCGCTCCCAACGTGGTCTCACCGCGGTGGGTCGACCGGCCGAGGCAGTCCGGACCACGGCCGAGCCCGAAGAACAGCCCATTGCCCTCCTCGAGGTCCGGGGCCTGTGCATCGAATTCGACAGCGAGTCCGGCCCGGTCCGAGTCGTGGACGAGGCTTCGTTCGATGTGGCACGGCGGCAGATCGTCGGCCTGGTGGGCGAGTCCGGCTGTGGCAAGACGGTGAGTTCGCTGTCCATCCTGCGCTTACTGTCGTCGCCCCCGGCACGCATCGTGGGCGGCTCCATCCTCTTCGACGGTCGGGACCTGCTCGAGGCGGATTTCAACGAGCTGCGACGGATTCGCGGGCGCGAGATCTCCATGGTCTTCCAAGATCCGCTGGCCAGCCTCGATCCGTCTTTCACGATCGGAAATCAACTGATGGAGGCGATGCGCCTGCACGAGAAAATGAGCCGATCGGCGGCAAGGGCGCGCGCGGTCGAGCTGCTCGAGAGCGTGCACATCCCGGATCCGGCCCGTCGGTTGTCGGCCTATCCCCATCAGCTCTCGGGCGGTATGCGCCAGCGCGTCATGATCGCGATGGCCCTGAGCTGCTCCCCACGACTGCTCATCGCCGACGAGCCCACCACGGCCCTCGACGTGACGATCCAGGCCCAGATCGTCGAGTTGCTGCAGGAACTTCGAGAGGAGATGGACTTGGCGGTCCTCTTCGTCACCCACGATCTGGCCCTGATCTCCGAACTGTCCGACGAGATCGCAGTCATGTACGCCGGCGAGGTGGTCGAGCAGGCGCCCACGACGGAACTCTTCGCCCGGCCCCGTCATCCCTACACGGCGGCCCTGTTGGCCGCCTCGCCCGGCGCCGCCGCCTCAAACGGACGGCCCTCGCTCCTGACGGGCCACGTTCCCCAGGCCGGACAGTTCCCCGCCGGCTGCCGCTTCCATCCGCGGTGCGACTTCGCTGAAGAAGCGTGTCGAAGCGAGCCCCTGCCAATGGCTGCGGTCAGCGATGGCCACTTGTGCCGGTGCCGCCGCGCCCACGAGCTGGTGTTGCCAGGAGCGGCCTCGGCGACAACGCCGCAAGTCGGCGTGCCCGTGCCGGGGGCATCTTGACGGTCGCCGTGACCCCGGAGACTCCCGCCGCGGCAGCGCCCGACAGCCCGGTGGCCGAGCTGCGGGGAGTGTCGTGCCATTTCACGGTGCGGCTTCCCGGTCGCGGCAAGGGAACGGTGCACGCTATGGACGACGTCGATCTGGCCGTTACACGAGGCAGGACGCTCGGCCTCGTCGGGGAGAGTGGTTCAGGCAAGTCGACTCTGGCCCGGGTGCTCCTGCGGCTGATCCCGGCGACGGACGGCCAGGTTCTGCTCGGCGGCGAGGACATCACCGACGTCAAGGGGGCGCGATTGCGGACACTTCGGCGGAGGATGCAGCTGGTCTTCCAAGATCCGTACTCCTCGTTTGATCCGTTGGCCACCATCGGGGCGAGCGTGGGGGAGGCCCTGCTCGTCCACAGCGAGCTCGGACGCTCCGAACGCGATCGGCGAGTGGCGGAACTCCTCGATCAGGTCCGGTTGCCGACCTCCTTCGCGCGGCGCCATCCCCGCGAACTCTCAGGTGGTCAGCTCCAGCGCGCGGCCATTGCGCGGGCGCTCGCCACCGAACCCGAGCTGCTTGCGCTCGACGAACCGCTCAGCTCATTGGACGTCGCGACACAGGTGCAGATGGTCGAGCTCCTCAGCGAACTCCAGGGCCGTCTCGGCATCGCCTACCTCTTCATCTCACACGACCTCAACCTGGTACGCGCGCTGAGCGACGAGGTGGCCGTGATGTACCTCGGTCGGATCGTGGAGGAAGGGCCGGTCGACGCGCTCTATGCCAGTGCGCACCATCCGTACACACAGGCGCTGCTGTCTGCGTCGCCGACGATGGACCCAGCACTACGGCGCCGACGCATCGTGCTGGAGGGCGACATTCCGTCACCGCTGGACCCACCCAGCGGGTGCCGGTTCCGCACTCGCTGCCGACACGCCATGGAAATCTGCGCCACGGCGGAGCCGGAGGCCAACGAGATCGACCGGCTCACGGTGCGCTGCTACCTGACCCACCCACCTGGGCCTGCACCGGAGGGATGAGGGGGATAGGTCGGGATGCCACGGCGACGGGCCGGCCACAGTGCCCCTGGACAACGTTACGGAATTGTTGCAATCTACGGGAGTAGCAGAGATCACGGCGGCGCCCGGCGTGTTGGCCGGGTCGTCGAGGCCTCGAAGACAGGCGGCAGATTGGGGGGGTGCTGTGGCGTCGTTGACGCGTCAGGCCCAAAGGATCGATAGAGGAGCGCGGCCTCAGTGACCAGCGCGCCGCAAACACCACCGGGCCTGTTCGACGTCACCGCCACCACGTGACCTCCCGGCTTGCTCCAGTGACACGCACGCGTCAATGAGGCGCGGCACCGAACAAGGAGGATGGCCAGCACCATGAGAACGACGACCGTACGGGCAGCCCGCTGGGTGACGATGTGCGTGCTGGCGACCGGGCTCCTCCTCGGGGCACAAGCGGCGACCTTCGGTGGACAGGCCGGAGCCGCATCGAGTGGCGGCGTCCTCACGATCGGCCAAGACCTCTCTGGATCCATCAACCCGATCGAGTTCGATCCCATCCAGTTCAACAGTGCGGCGTGCTGTTTCAGTTACGACTGGCCCATTTACGCCGGTCTGCTGCGCGAGACCACGAGTGGTGCCTATGTGCCCGACTTGGCCTCGAGCGTGTCCATCCCGAACTCGACGACGATCGACATCACAATGCGTTCAGGCCTCGTGTACTCAAACGGGACCCCGCTCGATGCGGCCGCCGTCAAGGCCGGCTACGAGCGCAACCTGACCAACCCGAACGCCGGCGCCGAGAACGCTGCCTTTCTGGCTCTCTCGTCCATCGATGTGACGGGGCCTGAGACGCTTGTCCTTCACTTCTCGTCGGCTGTGGCCAGCTCCTTTTACCCGCTGTTGGCTGACCAAGAGTCGTTCATGGCGATCACGACGGGGCCGAGCAACGGGCCCCCGAACACCAACGTCATCGGTGCAGGGCCTTTTGTGTTGAAGAGCTACATCCCAGGGGAGAAGATCATCCTCGTAAAGAACCCCAAGTACTGGGACGCCAAGGCCATTCCGACATCCGGCGTCACGTTCATCAACGTCCCCACCGGACCCCAGCAGCTCAACGCGCTCGAGTCCGGCCTGGTGGACCTCGAAGGCATCCCCAACGCGGACCTCGGGAACCTGAAGAGCCTCACGAGCCTCCAGACCAACTCGACTTACCCGGACGCCAACTATTCATTCGTACCCGTCTGCAAGTCGTCGGGCCCACTGGCCAACCTCAAGGTTCGTCAGGCCATGAACTATGCGCTCAACCGGGTCGCCATCAACAACGCGCTGTTCTTTGGCAAGGGTGAGCCAGCCTGGAGCATCTTCCCGATAGGGGCCAACTACGACGACAAGTCGTTGACCAACTACTACGCCTACAACCTGACGAAGGCCAAGCAGCTGTTGGCCGAGGCCGGCTACCCCCATGGCTTCTCCACCACCCTCATGGCGCTGCCCGAAGCCGGTAATGACCAACTGGCCACTGTGCTCCAGGCGCAGTGGAAGCAGATCGGAATCAACGTTCAGATCGTGCAGTCCTCGAACTATGTGACCGACCTCTACCAGGATCACAAGGCTGCGATGGGGTTGAATCCCTCGGGCCTGCCCGGCATCGAGAAGCTGACGACGCAGTTCGTCCCGGGCAGCATCGGTGACATCTGCAACTACAGCAATCCCACCCTTAATTCCATCACCAACCAGATACAGGCCCTGCCGCCGACCAGTCCGAAGCTCAAGAGTGAGTGGATCGCAGCCCAAGACTTCATCATCAAGAACGCGCTCGGATTCTACGTCGTCTACGCACCCAATGTCGAAGGGGCGAGCAAGTCGGTGAAGAACCTTCAGATCGTCCCCTACGTGGGCGGGCCCATCAACTTCTGGGTCACTTCAGTGTCTGGATGAGCTCCGACAGTGACCCGGTTCATCTTGCGACGTGAGCCTTGGTTGTTGTCGATGGACCCGCCCCAGCGCTCGAGGGCAGGCTGATCTCAATCCGAGTTGGTCCAGGCAAGGTACGCCGGACCGTCGGGTGTCAGTACCGGCACCCATGCTTCGTCCAACTCGTGAGCCCGCTCTTCGTCAATCCCGAGGGGAGCCATGCGATCGTCAGTGCCGCGGTACCAGATGCGCTGGACGGCGTCACCTACTGCCCTGACCACTTCGGACCGGTCTTTGTCGAGGACGCCGTTTCCTCCGAGCTCCACCAAGAACAGCTGATCGAGCGTCTCCTTTGCCTCGGGGTGTGCCCACGCCGGAACCAAAAATCCCTCGATTTCAACGTGACGGCAGTAGAAGCCCCCGTATTGATGTTCATAGATCAGCCCCGTCTCGCGAGGCACGAGCACCAGCATGTTCTGCTCGGAGGAATCGCCGTCCATCGGCAAAGTGAATCTCAATGGACCCGTCGTTCCGCCATGGTGCTCCGTGTCCGCGTCGACAAGGGTCATCGGACCGTCGAGATCCTGGCGATGGTGCGCTTCGACGTAACCGCGGGGTGTCGCAACCTCCGAGGTCACATCTGCTTCTGCTTGCTCATCGCGAGTATTTGAATCCGCACCACCAAGCTCAGGTGCCGGCTCGGAGACGTCATCCCACGTCCAGTCGCAAATGGAGTGCAAGTACGAGCGAGTCATGGTTCGGCGTTCCCATTCACCCGAGTTGGCGCGAAAGAGCACCTCCGTTCGTTTCAATTCCTCACGGAGCGGCTGGCACTTTCTCTCGGCATCGGACCACATTCGACCCGGCACGCTTGATTGGTAGCGGTCGAGCAGATCCAAGCAAATCCCGGCTTGTTGGCGAACTTGTACCGCCAACGCTTTCGCGTTCGCGTCATCAAGTGTCAGATCAACGGTTTGCTGCAGACCGTGCAGCTTCGCAACCTCGTAACCCAATTCCCTGCGGAGCTTGCGAGTGCTCTCCACTCGATCGCCTCCCCTCCGGTCGCTTCAGCTGCCAAAGCCACTACCACTCTGCGGTAGTCGCTCGGCGATTCACGTCCTCCTTCGTAAAGGCTGACCCAGTGTGACTTCGTAATCATGGGACTTAAGGCCCATAGCCTTATTCCGAAGCAATTTTTGTGAACACGCTGTCGATCGAGTTACCCGAGTCCGCTCCGTTATCGTTCCGCCATGATGTTCGACATCGTCGTCGGCGGAGGATCCGCTGGCTGCTGTGCTCGCTTCTCGGCTAAGTGAAGACACTCACCACAACGTCGTGTTGCTCAAGGCAGGACACGAACCCACGAACCTCTTGACTGCTAGGCCCATGGAGAACCTGGGACCCGGCCGGATCGCCGTGGGCGGCGAGAATGACCAATGGCCCCGTTTCGTGCCGATTCGAGTTTTCTTCTCCACCCCCTAGCCCCCGAACTGCAACGGGCGTAGGGTGGAGGTGAAGGAGACAAAGCGGGCGAACGTCGTTCCTCCTTCGTCAGGAATTTGGCCGAAGAGGGGGCGGTGTCGTCCCTGGCACGCTGCTGAGCCAGGGAGGAACACATGTATCTCTTCAGTCGAAGCGTCCGTCTCGGAGCGGGAAACCCCGAGAAAGCGCTGGCATGGGCCCTCAAGATCACCGAGAAGGTCAACCAGATATCCGAGACTCCTGTCGATCTGTGGAGCAGCGTGTTCTCACCGAAAGCCCAGACAATGGTGTGGAGTGCGACCGTCGACGACCTTCTCACGCTTGAGACGGTCGACAACAAGCTGATCAGCGATTCCGGTTACGTCTCCCTGGTCGAAGAGGGCGCCGCTTACGCATCGGGCGACCCGGTCGACGACGGTTTGCTGCAGTTCGTCTTTGCTGACCCTGCAACCGCCGAGGTCGACGCCACATACGCCACGACAGTCCAGGCGACCTTGACGCCAGGGGGCATGGCGCGAGGGATCGAACTCGGGGTGGAATCCGCACAGCTCGCCGGGAAGATCAGCGGCTGCCCGACGTCCTTCTGCACGTCCTTGACGGGAACCTACGGCTCCGTCGAGTGGGTCAGCGTCTACAGCTCGATCGAGCAGCTGCAACGCGGGCAGGAAGCGATCAGCACCAACGCCGAGTTCGCGCACATGGTCGACAAAGACCTCAGCAAGGTCTACCTACCCGGAGCGCTGCAGCTGGCTTGGCGCAAAATCGCCTGATCTGCTGTTCGCTGGAGGGTCGACGCCGCGTCGATCCTCCAGCGAGCGCGCGCCATGGGGTGTATGGGCACGACGCCCACGCTGACCTCTGCGATGGCGATGGTTGGTGGAGGCGATGGGACTTGAACCCACGAACCTCTTGACTGCCAGGCGCTTCTAGCCCGTCGTCGGAATGCAGCGTCTCCTAAGGGCAATGTTCATTTTCCCGCGTAGACGGTGGTTCTTGGCAGACCCTTGGCGTCAAGGGCCACTGCGGGACTCCGCTTGCTCCGTTCCTCGCTCGCCTTCGGCGACCCTTGACGGGCCTGGCGTCACGAATTTCTTCCCCGCGTTTTCCCCGCGCTTTATCGAAAAACAGCGGGTCGGACTATCTCGAGGCAGACAATGAACAATGGCCGGACCGTAGGGCCGGCCTGGATGCACTGAGGGTCGCCAGGACACAGGCGTTTGGGGACACCCAGGGCTTTGGCGATCGACCGGCGGTAGGGGCACGGGGTCATCCCTGGAAGTTCGGGACAGTGCGGGCCCTCCCTCGGGCGGGGGTCGAGTGCGGCGGGAGCGCACCATCCGGCATTTGCGGACGGCGCCGACGACGGCGCATCAGCAGGGTTCGGTACTAGAAGACCGAACCCTACGCGTTGCTGCCGAGTTGTCTGGGTGGAAGAGAGTCGCATTCAGCGCCTCCGTGGCGATGTCGGTGGCGGCAACGGCGTTGCCATCCAGCTCACCTACGAGTTGCTGCCAAGTGGCGTTGCTGGTCATGGTGAACACAAGGGCGACCGCGGTCGGCTCCTCGATCTGGAGCAAGCCGGCCTCCTGCGCTCGAGCTATGACCTGGCTGATCACCTGTCGACGCCACGCTCGAATAGCACCAATCTGTTCTTCCAACTCGGGGAAGCCCCGAAGTGACAGCAGCGCCGTCAGGCGAGCGCCCATTACCGCGTACCGTCCGTAGTAGGCAGCAACGGTGTGACGCAGTTGCTCGGCCGGGTCGGCCTCCGGCACCGTTATGGCCTCGATCGCGGCCCGAGTCTGGGCCGCATGATGGAAGAAGGCCGCCCCCAAAAGTGCTTCTCGGTTCGGGAAGTGGTTGTACAGGGTGCGCAGCGACAGGTCGGCCCGTTTGGCCACCCCCTGGAGGGTGATGGGCTCTCCGTTGGTGGCCACGACCTCGTCGAGGGCGGCCTCGACGATCCGTTGGCGAGTGGCGGCGGTAGCGGCCGAGCGATTCTCCATTGAATAGGTGCGGGGCACGGTGGCAATATTATCACTTTACATGCACGTCAGCATGCACTAAAATCCTAATGGTCGAGATTGGGCCGGCTTGGCAAGCGAGTCATGCCTAGTGGGCACCCAGGAGATACGGAGGCAAGGACATGGCCGACGAGCGAGCAAGAGAGGTTGTCGAGGCTCTGGTTCAGGCCGGGCGGGGCGTGATCAGAGACAAAGGCGTCAACTACGACGAGTACCACGCCGCCGTGAACTACCTGAAGCGCCTTGGTGACAGTGGGGAAATCCCCCTGTTGATGGCGGTCCTGTTCGAGTTGGCCGTCGACGAGGTCACCCACGCGACGACCAGTTCCTCCACCACGACCATCCAAGGACCCTTCTACATCGAAGGTGCTCCTCTGCTCGATCCTCCCTACCGACTGCCCCGCCGCCCCGACGAGGCCGGCGATGTCCTGGTGATGTCTGGGACGGTCCGGGGCAGTGACGGCCAGGCCCTCTCCGGCGCCGAACTGGACATGTGGCAGGCGACGGGGGACCTACCCGGCAAGTACTCGAATGTCCATCCCGGCCTGCCCGACTACAACCTGCGGGGCCGGTTCCACACCGACGCTGAGGGGGGATACCAGGTGGAGACAATCGTCCCCGCCCCCTATGAGATCCGAAAGGGCGGCCCTACCGAGGAGCTGCTGAGTCTGGTGGGGCGCCACACGTGGAGACCGGCGCATATCCATTTCAAGGTCCGTCATCCCGGGTACCGGACCTTGACCACCCAATTGTTCTTCGACGGTGGTCAGTACTTGGACTCCGACGCCGGCAACGCGGTAAAGCCCGGTTTGATCATTCCGCTGCAGAAGATGGACTCGGCGCGGGAGCCGGGGGCCGAGCGAGTGGGATTCACCGCCGAATACGACTTCGTGCTCGAAGCTCAGCCATAGGCCGTCACGCTGGCGCTAGATCGCAATGGTCGACTCGCGGGCGGACCGTAAGTCCCTTCGGCCCTCTTGGCGAAAGCTCCGCCCATGCGTGCCGACCGTGCCTGGGTGCCCGGCCACTGCCAACGCTCATAGCGATGGCACAGCCTGATCTCATCGACCGGGCCTCCGGGCCGGCGCATGGGGGCAGGTGCATCGACGTAGTGCGTGCGTCGAATCAATCGTCGAACGGGTGCTCGCGCAGATAGTTCATTATCCGGTCCAAAACCTGCTGAGTCGCTGCGACGGCCTCAGGTGGGTATTCGAACCGTTTGTCAAAGACAAGGTGCATCGGGTCAACCTCCGCTATCCCCTTGTCGATAAGTCGATATGCCGCGTCTCGAGGCACTTCAGCCGCGAGCAGGCGGTCCGCCAGATCTCCGCTTGCCCCCATCGCCAACAGAGCGTCCAGAAGGGGCTCACACATCCCCCGCGTCGGGTTTTGCCACCCATTCTCCCGAAGATCGACCTGAAAGTTCTCGATAAGCGCGTTCCTACCCTCCTCGTTGCTGACAAGGTCCGAAATTCCGAAGGAGCGCCGCACGACTAGGAGCCACTGCTGTTGACGATGTGATCCTGACTCGGCATTCATCGAGATATCACCCCAAGCTGACCCGAGCAGACATCCGCCTGTGGGTCCGAACCTCGTTTGAGCCCCGGACGATCATAGGTTGCGGTCAGCGGCTCCCTAAATGGCAGCGCCTCGCACAACCGGCGAACTGGGGCAGGATTGGGTGATGCGGGTTGCTGACGCTCAGGAGCTAGCCGCCGCCGCCCAAATCGACCCGACGCTCTACAGCTTTGAGTCCAAAAAGCACGAAGCGTTGTGCCTTCTGGCTAACGGGCAGAGCTGGCACGTGTTTCTGAGCGAGCGAGGGCAAAGGTATGACGAACAGGTTTTCAGCAACGCGGACGACGCCTGCGTGTCCTTCCTAAAGCGACTGTTTCAGCTCAGCCGCTGAGTACGACCGCTACCCGGCGTTCGGGGCAGGCACGTCGTTCTGGTCCTTGGGTCTATCTTGAACGTGATCAGTCGATGACTCGATTGCACAGGGGGCACTTCGATATGCCGGACGACGACGCAGTTGACAGCAATCTTCAAGGGATGGACGACCTCGACTTCGTGGGATGGAACAACGCCGATTGGACCGGCGTCTTCGCTCACCATCACACCGACGATGTCTTAGTGGACTGGCAAGGACAGCCCACGACCCACGGCATAGAGGAGCACATCGAGGCCATGAAGTCATACGTCGAA
>Ga0210399_10001392_pt1 | contig 18893 bp, 19 predicted proteins | sample IncBWC14MmetaG_FD_150865 | JGI IMG/M metagenome (GOLD analysis project Ga0210399, IMG submission 150865) | Forest soil microbial communities from Barre Woods Harvard Forest LTER site, Petersham, Massachusetts, United States - Inc-BW-C-14-M | ecosystem: Environmental > Terrestrial > Soil >...
CCCGCCATCGGTCAGCAACGGTATGAGCGCTGGGGCGATGTCGGGTTCGCCGCCGGACGCCCGCCAGCTGGACATGACCTCGGCCACGAAGTTGTCGATGGGCTTACTTGCCGGGATGGACCGCCAGGTTGCGTAGCTCTGGTATTCGTGAAAAATCACCTTCCCGCCGCTGCGCAGAGAGTCTGCGATTCGACGCACCAATATGCCGGGATTCGCAACAAAGGACGCAACCCAGCGGCACCAGGCCAAATCGAACCCCGTAAGTTCCAGGGCGTCTTTGTTCAGATCGCAATCGAGGAAACGAACACTCGAGATCTCACGACGCTCGATCTGTCGCCGGGCGAAGCTCAAGAAATTGCTGGACCGCTCCACTCCGACCACCTCGCCGTCCGGTCCGACCACTTCGGACGCGTCAAGGGTCGCGTATCCGGGTCCCGAGCCGATGTCGACCACTCTCGAGCCGCTCGTCATGCCCGCACGCTGCCACGCATCCAGCATGTGCGGGCGCCACACTCGGTGCTGCAAGCCGAGGCGGGAAATCTCAGCGTTGTGGGTTCCCAGTACGTAATCGTTTGTGTTTGACATCGGGAGTCTCGACGCGCAATCGCGGGTCTTAGAGGTGCAGGCGCTGCGCAATGTACAGCAACCCCGCTGCGCGTTCTCGCCGCTTTCGGACTTCAAAATTCTCCGCGCGCAATCGAATGTCACTCATACCACTGGTCGCGCGCCTCTCGGGGACGATGCCTATAATGCGGACATGGCGCGTCCGAGGAAATCATTCGCTGAACTCTTTCTGCCGCTCGAAAATAGGAGTTCGAGGCCGCGGCGGGGCGGATCAGTCGATGGCAATCCATCGATCCAAGCGATCTGGGATGTCGTTTGCGCCATTCCGCGCGGGCGGGTCTTAACCTATGGAGCGGTTGCGCGCGCCGCCGGCCTGCCCGGCCGCGCACGGCTGGCCGGTTTCGCACTCAAGATTGCCCCGAAAGAGATCAACCTACCGTGGCATCGCGTGGTCGGCGCCGGGGGCCGTATCGTGTTCCCCACCACCTCCCTGCCCTATCGAGAACAGGCAAAACGGCTGCGCGCCGAGGGAGTGGAGCTCAAGAATGGCCGCGCGGGCCGCGCGTTCATCGCGGATCTCGGGCAAATCTAACGAGTCAGGTCCGCGCAGGAATGCGAGTACCGCCGCGCTAGCGAGGGCCGCTCACCAGAATCCAGCCGAGCACCAGAAGGCCGAGGAATATGGTTTCCGCGGCGATGAGTGCGAGCGCGGTGGACCCGACTGCCATCATTTCCCGCAACGAGGTTTTCATGCCCAGCGCGGCGACCGAGATCACCAGCAGCCACTTCGACAATTCAGTGAAGGCGGCAGCGATGGGTTTGGAAACCAGATCAAAACCGTTCAGAGCGGCAAGTATCACGAAAACAACGAGAAAGCCCGGCAGCAACGCCACCTTGTTGGCGTGTGGTTCGTTGCCTCGGGAACCCCTGGCTGCCGCCAGCGTGATGATCAGCACCACCGGCAACAGCATGGCCACCCGCATCAGCTTGACGATGGTCGCGGTATCGCCCGCCTGCGGCGAGGAAGCATATCCGGCAGCCACCACCTGCGCGACATCGTGAATCGACCCGCCGAGAAAGCGGCCGGTCTGCAGCGGATCCAAATCCAGATGCGCCAGCAGAGCGGGATACAGCAGCATCGCAATCGTGCTGTAAGTCGTTATGCAGGCGATCACCATTACGGTATCGCGCTCTGAATCCTTGCGGGGCCACGCTACCGCGATCGCCATGGCGGCGGAGGCCCCGCAAATGCCGACCGCACCGCCGGACAGCACTCCGAACCGGCCGTCTATCTTTAAGATCTTTGCCAGCAGCCAACCGATGCAGATCGTGAGCGGCACGCTGGCCACGACCATCGCCACAGTCGACCAACCGAGGCTGCTGATTTGGCCGAACGTAATGCGCAATCCGAGCAATGCGACGCTGATTCGCAGCAAGGCCCGTGCGGAAACATTGATGCCGGGCAAGTAGCGAGCCTCGGCAGACAAGGCGTTCAATGCCATGCCGAGCAGCAGCGCAAAAATGATGGGCGGTGCGTGATAGTGATCCGAAAGGTAGGTTGCAGCCAGCGCAACAATGAAGGTCGATATGACTCCGGGCGCAAGCGTTGCGGCAGCCGCCCGCAAAGCGGAAATACTCGACAAATCGGAGCGCTGGAAGATTCGCATCGGTAAACGGCTCTGGGTGGATCAGGGCGTCATTCTACCCGCGCTTGCGGGTTGCGCTTCATGAATCGGACCAGCGCACCTTGCACACCGCGACGGGCATCTGATGTGTGAGACAGTATTCGAGCAGTCGGCGCTGATTATCCTGCAATCGATCACCCGGGCCCTTGACCTCGATCATTCGATAGCGCCGCTCCTGCGGCCAAAATTGCACCAGATCGGGAAATCCCGCGCGGTTTCCCTGCACGTCGCTCACGATCCATTCGAACCAAAGCCTAAGATGCGCGGGCGGGATGCAAGCCAGCGCCCGTTCCAACAGACTCTTGTTCAACAACCGCCAATCGACAAATGCACATTGGATGCCGGCTTTCTCTGCAAAGTATCGGCGAATGGTCGCTTTATATCGATCGGATTCCAACTCCGCAAAGCACTCGGCAAATTCACGGCATCGGCGTCGATAGAATCGGCCGCTCGCGAGATCAGCGGGCCCGTATTGAAAATCGTGAAAGAACGCACCCGCGATCGGGGCGAAAATCGCCTTCCAACACAGCAGCCCAAACAGCGCGTTGACCAGCCCGTTCTCGACATAGTGAACCGCGCTGCCTTCGGCGTCCTGCGCCAGACGGTCGCGCGCGCGCTGCTCCACCGCGCAATCCTGCGTGGGCGCCGCCACCAGCAGTTCAAAGCTCGGCACGCGGCACGGCTCGAACGACGTCGCTTTGCCGATACCGAGCTTGCGATTCAAACGCGGCAATACGCGATTCAACTGCTGGCGCTCCGCCGCATTCTCCGGCTTCTGCAGCGCCTCAAGACAAAGGTCCCGCGCCATCGTCCAGGCGTGGTCGCGTTCGTGCAGCCTGATTCTGCGCATGCGCGCCCCGTGATGTGAACAACCCGCCAGAACCGCCAGCGCGGAGCTGGGATCCCCCGATTTTTCATGGCCCCTGGCGATCTGATACAGCAACTTTTGCCGCCGGTCCTCCAGCCAGTCGCAATCATGGACCGGCGCAGGCACTCGCTCCGCGACCGCTGCCAAGTCGAATCCGCCATCGAGCTGTTGTCTGCAACTATAGAGCTGTTCGAATGCATCCACATGAGCGCGGCTGCAAAATGCCGGCGACTGAAGCGCCGCAGGAACTTTTTCATAGGCAAGGACGCCGAGATCGGCGAGTACGAATTCGCTCCAGTCCTGGTGAAAATTGCCGAAGAACATCAGCCGAAACCGCTCGCACAGCGCCGCGACGATCAGCTGATAAACCCGATCAGTCGTTTGTTTGCACCACGCCTGAAACGGCTGCGAACCGGGACTTTGGGCGCGCAGGACGGCGACGAGCTCGGGCTTTTTGCGGGCGCGGTGCGGCCGTACAATCGGAAAATTATCGAGCAATTCTGCTTTCGTAAGCAGTCCTTGCAACTGCTCCACATCGAGATCGGGAGCCTCGTCGACCCAGCCCAGCTGCACCAGCGGCGCTGCCGCCGCGGCCGTATCGCCGATTTCCGCGTAGTTCAATCGACTGCGGCGAAACATCGTGCCGTTGCGCGTAACCAATCGAACCAGCAATGCTCGAGATGCGCGCGGCAGCGCATGGAAGCGGTCCATGAATTGCCGCTCCTCCAGGGACAAAAGTTGCGGGTAGCGTCCTTCTATCGACGATAAAACCGTCTGAAAATTGTTCAGATAGTAAAAGGGATCCGGGAGCGCCGCGCGGCGCGCCGCTGATTCGTCGTACCGGGATTCCTGCCGCATCCGGCCGATTGTCACAATCCTTGCGGTCCGCGTCCAATTGAGTTGAGGCAGGCGGTGGACCTTGCGCTGAATTGGGCGCGCAGCGCTAGAATGAGAGTGTTTTCGAATTTCAAGGCCAATTCATGAAGCATCCAGCGTCGATAATCTTTTTGATCCTTTCACTGCTCACCGCTCTCGCCGCGCGAGCGCAGAGCCCGGGACTGAAGGCGTACGAAGGCTTCTTCAAAGCCCATCCGCCGCAAAAGATTGCCGCACCAGCGGACCTGAAAACCATCGCGCTCTCGGGAGGTGGATCACCCGGCTCGGTAATTTGGGAAACCGACGGCCGCTGGCGCACCGTGCGCGACGTCACCCAGCCGGCGCTGATCCCGGTGATGCCGCAGCCAGGCAGCGCAAACGGTTCGGCGCTCATCATCGCCCCGGGCGGCGGATTTCTGAATCTCTCCATGGATACCGAAGGCTTGGAGGTGGCTCAGTTCCTGGCTGCGCGTGGGATTGCGTGCTTTGTGCTCATGTACCGGCTCGATGACACGCCCGCCGACATCGACGGCTATTGGAACGTCATTGCGGCGCGGTTCAGCAACATAGACTCGAAGCAGACTTTCAGCACCTTGTCTTCGCCAGCGGTTGCCATGGCGGAGGCGGACGGTCTCGCCGCAATTGAATGGGTGCGCAGCCATGCCAATACCTTCGGCATCGATGCACAGCGCATTGGTTTCATGGGTTTTTCCGCAGGCGGCATCACAGCCATGAACGTCGCCACCGCCTACAACACGGCGTCGCGCCCGAATTTCGTCGGCGTCATCTACGGAGCCATGCCCAAGCGCAATGTTCCGCCCGATGCACCGCCGGCATTCATCTTGGTTGCTGCCGATGATCCATTGCTGGCCTACGCCGCGACTCCGATCTTCGATGCGTGGCGGGCCGCCGGCAAATCCGCTGAGCTGCATATCTACGACAAGGGCGGACACGGGTTCGGCACCAAGAAACAGGGCAAGAGTTCCGATCATTGGCTCGAGGATTACTTCAATTGGCTGGCGGCCGAGGGCTTTGCCAAGGCGCAATAGCGCTGGTAACCGCACTTCTCACGTACACTGCTTGGGCGAAGGCATAAGGAATCATAAATGTCCGTTCTCGATGTTCCCCAACCCGCGTTCATGAACGATCCCGACATTCAGATGTTCGCCGACTCCGCGGCTCGATTCTTCGAACGTGAGGCGCCGCCGGAGCGCGTCGCCCGCTGGCGCAAGGCGGGACAGGTGGAACGCGAGTTCTGGCGTCAAGCCGGGCAGGCGGGACTTCTCGGCGTCAGCGTACCGGCCGAATATGGCGGCTTGGGTGGCGATTTTCGGCACGACATCGTGCTCGTCGAGCAGACGATTCGCAAAGGCGTCGACGGCTTCGCAATCAGTTTGCACAATGTGATTGTGACGCCCTACATTCAGACGCACGGCACCGAAGAGCAAAAGCGCCGCTGGCTGCCGAAGCTCGCGAATGGCGAACGCGTCGCCGCCATTGCGATGAGCGAGCCGGGGGCGGGATCGGACCTGCAATCGATCCGCACGACCGCGATCCGCGACGGCGACGGCTATCGCATCAACGGCAGCAAGACGTTCATCTCGAATGGACAAACCGCGGACCTCATCGTCGTCGTCGCAAAAACCGATCCCACGGCGGGACACAAAGGCGTGTCCCTGCTGGTGTTGGAAACCGAAGGCCTCAAGGGATTCGAACGCGGCAAAAAGCTCGACAAGATCGGCCTGGAAGCGCAAGACACCTCGGAACTGTTCTTCAACGACGTGTGGGTGCCGCAGCAGAACCTGCTCGGCATGCAGGAAGGCAAGGGGTTTTACCAATTGATGGCGGAACTGCCGCGCGAACGCTTGCTGCTGGCAATCAGCGGAGTCGTGACCATGGAGCTTGCGCTCGAGACCACCATCCAATACGTGAAGGATCGCAAGGCCTTCGGCCAGCGCATCATGGATTTCCAGAACACCCAATTCAAGCTCGCCGAATGCAAGGCTCAGGCCACGGTGGCCAAGGTGTACGTCAATGACTGCATCGAGAAGGTTCTGCTGGGCAAACTCGACAACACCACCTCGGCGATCGCGAAATATTGGGTGACCGACACCGAGTGGAAAATCATCGATGAGTGTCTACAGCTGCACGGCGGCTACGGCTATATCAACGACTACCCGATCGCGCACATGTTCCGCAACGCCCGCATTTCGCGTATCTATGGTGGGTCGAATGAGATCATGAAGGTGTTGATCGCGCGTTCGCTGTAGGGCGATGCAGATAGCGCTCTCTGATCTCGCGTTTCAGCATTTTACCGTTCGGCAGCCGTGGCAATGTCGCGAAATCGACGCTCTTCGGGCATTTGAAGGCGGCAATCAGTGAGTGGCAGAACGCGATCATCTCGGCGGCCAATTCGCCGCTGCCGGTAATGCCCGGATGCAATTCGACCACTGCCTTGACCTCTTGCCCGAATTCCTCGTTGGGTACGCCGATCACGGCGACGTCCTGCACCGCCGGATGCTGGATCAACGCATCCTCGATTTCCTTGGGGTAGATATTTACGCCGCCGGATAAAATGAGATCGGTGCGCCGGTCCGACAGGTAGAGAAATCCCTCCTCGTCAAGGTGCCCGATGTCGCCCAGCGTGGTCCAGCCGGCCGCATGGTGAACAGAGGCCGTCTTTTCCGGGTCCTTGTAATACTCGAAATCCGTGCCGCCGCTGAAATAGACGATGCCGTCCTTGCCCGCCGCCAGCACTTTGCCGTCTTCGTCCACAATGTAAATCTGACCCACGACAGCTTTGCCGACCGTACCCGGATGCGCGGACCACGTTGCCGAGTCGACGGCGGTGAGACCGTTGCCCTCGCTGCCGGCGTAGTACTCGTGGACGATGGGACCGAACCACTCGATCATCTGTTTCTTGACCTGCGGTGCGCACGGCGCCGCCGCGTGGATGACCAGCTTCAGACTCGAAAGATCGTATTTTCGCCTTTCGTGATCCGCCAAGCGCAGCATGCGCACGAACATGGTGGGCACGAATTGCGCGTGTGTCACCCGGTGCGCCTCCACCAGGCGCAGCGCCTCGAGCGCATCGAATTTCTCCATGACCACGACAGTGCCGCCGACCCGCAGCACCAGCATGGTCCACCCCAGGGCCGCCGCGTGATACAGCGGCGCGGGTACGAGGTACACCGTTTCTGGCCCCATTCCGTACGCGTATCGCATGTATGCGGCAAGCGGGGTAAGTTGTCCCCAGGGAACTTCGTCGAGCTTGTGCGAGATGCCCTTCGGCCGCCCCGTGGTACCCGACGAATAGAACATGATATTGCCTTCGTACTGGCCAACATCGGGCCCGTCCGCAGCGCCTGCGACGATACGATTGATGTTCTCGAATCGCCCAAACGGGGCGCCCGTGGTAAGCGAAACAGCAACCCCGTGCAGGGTTTCCGCGATCGATTGTGCAACCGCCCGAGTGTTCTCCGACACGATGAGCGCCTTGGCCCCGCAGTTCTCGATGATGTACGCCGATTCCTTCGCCGCCAGATGCCAGTTGATGGGCGTGTAGATGAGGCCCAGGCGCTGCGCGGCCCAGCACACAATGAAATAGTCGGCGCAATTCTCCATCATGATGGCGATGTGATCGCCTTTCGCCATGCCCCGGGAGCTCAGGTATCGAGCGAGCTTGCGGGAGCGCAGATCGAGATCCCCATAAGTCAGCGTAGCTCCCGTGGCGCCGGTGATGACGGCCGGGCGGCTTGGGCGTTCCTGCGCAAATCGCGCGATGTGATACGGTCCTTGGGTGTCAGCGGTCATAGTTGTTGAATTGCGATAGCCGGACCCGGCGCACTAACACGCTCGCGGCGCCTCTGCACTCCCCTGCGGCCGGAACCTTGAGCCTTAAGGCATCAAAGCAAATCGTTTGGTTCGCGTCAACACAGACCGCAGGCTACACCTGACTTAGTGAAGATTGCGCGAGAACAGGGCGAACAAGCGTTCCCAATGCCGCTCGGCGCTTGGCTTGTGATAAACGCCGGCGCGCAGCGGAAATGCAAATCCGTGCTCCGCGCCGGGATACCACTCCAACCGATAATTGAGCGTGGTGGTATCGAAGTGCGCCTGCATGGCGTCGATGACTTCTTTGGGCGCGTAGCGGTCAGTTTCCGCGCATGCGAAGTACATTTCGGCGCTGACCCGGTCGGCCAACAGATGCGGCGAATCCGCGGATTTGCTCACCAGGCCGGCGCCGTAGATGGATGCGCCGCACTTGAAGCGCTCCGGGAAGTGCGCGCATGCCGCCAATATGAAAGGCCCGCTCATGCAGTAGCCCACCCCGCCCAATGCGGCCGCTTTTGCGGCCGGCTGCCGATCGACGAACTTGAGCATGGCCCGGGTATCGCGCATCACGAGTTCGACCTCAAGGTGCCGCATCATTTCAAACATTCTTTTCATGCCTTCTTCGTCGCGGACCATGGTGAATTCGCGAGTCTTGCGGTAGTACAGATTTGGCAGCACGACGTAGTAGCCGACACTTGCGATGCGGCGCGCCATGTCGTGCAATTCTTCGCGTTTACCGGGTGCATCCATGTAGAAAAACACCACTGGAAACGGCGCACCTTCTTCCGGATGGACGATGAACGTATTCATGAGCCCGTCCTGCGTTTCGATGTCGATGTGCTGTTCGATCATGATCGAGCCTTTGTCAATGCGGATGGACGCTGAGTGATGGCGCTAGGAGCCGACGATCTGAAATTGGATCCCGGCCTGGCTCAATCGCGCGGTCAGTGCATCGCCCAAACCGGTCACGGGCGTGAGAACCCCGCCCGACCCCGGCTTGGGCGCGGCCGTTGCGCCGCCCGCCAGTGCCAGGACGAAGGCGGACTCACACAGGCATTTGACGGTGATCCGGTTTCCGGGATCGCCCTGCCCCTTGAGGATTCCACGAACGCGCACGCCGCTCTTCGCGGTACCGACAAATTCGCATTGGAAGGAACCTTCATTCATCGCCTTCTCCGAGGGTCCTTCGCCGGGCTTGGGCAGCAGAGGGTTTACGAGCCGGCGGCCGACTCCAGATCCTGAAATCAGCTCGAAGAGTTTGCTTGCAATCATGACCATGCGCGCCGTTTTGGATCGGCGGAACTGCGCATACTCCTGATAATCGAAGCGCGTTCCCTGCAAAGCCTGGGTCCGGCGCACCACGCGCGTGTTGATCGATCCCATCAGAAAGGCGGTGACCCAGGCCCGCAGATACTCATCGTAGCGGACTCCGGTGGGGTCGGCATTGCGCGCGCGCTGTTCCGCCGTATGCGCCGCCGGATCCGGATCCAGCAGGAACGGATCGCGCACCAGGGCCATCTGACCGGTCTCGGCCATGTGAAAGAATGAGGCCACCGTGCCGCCGTTGAAGCCCCCGCCCCCGTCCATCCGGAAATACGCCGCAACCTGCGTGCACTCGGTGTGCAAAGTCTCGCGGATGTGGCGCGAGATGAGCCAGGCGCCGTAATCCGATGGAATCGAATCAAAACCGCAGCAGGGCACGATTCGCGTGCCATCGGCGGCGGCTTGTTGATGATGGCGATCGATCAGTCCGCGGATCCAGGGCGTTTCCCCGGTGATGTCGCAATAATGAGTGCGATTGCGCACGCAGGCCGCGACCAGCTTGGAGCCGTAGAGACTGAACGGCCCGGCCGTGCTCGCCACGACCCGGCTCTGCGCCGCCAGACGGTTGAGCGCATCGTCATCCTCAGAATCCGCAACCAGAACGTCCACCGCGGCGCCATTGACCGCTTCAAGCTTCGATCGGTTGCGCCCGGCGATGGCCCAGCGCAATCCCGGAGGGGCAAACTGCCTGCAGTACTCCACCGTCTGCTTGCCCGTGAATCCCGAGGCGCCATACAGCGTAATGTCGTATTTTCGATCCGCGGACATGGGTTAATCGTACTACGATTTCCGAGCGCAAGTTGCTGGGCAACTGCGCATCGCGCAGACTATAAACTCGTGACCCCAGGACCAAGCAACAACAGCAACCCTCGTCGCATCCGGCGCGCTGCCTCCGATATGCGGGCGCAAGCGCTGGCCGCGGCGCGGCGGCTGATCGTCGCGGGTCCCGAACATGCGCTCACCATGCGCGCGGTCGCGGATGCGGCGGGTGTGACCTACCCCAATCTCAGCCACCACTTCGGATCGGCCGCCGGCCTGCACGCTGCGATCGCGGAGGATCTGGTGCGGGAATTGCTGGCCGGCCTGCAGACGTTCGGCCGGGAAATGGACCACAATGAATTCGAATATCGCGCCCTTGTGGATCGCGTCTTCGATCTATTTGATCGCCATGGATTGGGCCGCGTATTGGGATGGCTGGTGCGTTCGGGCGAGACTTCGCGCTTGAAGCCGGTCAACAAGCTGCTGACGGAATTCATCGCAGGCCGGTCTCGCGGTCGCTCGAAGACCGAGGCACGGCGGATCGCAAGGCTGGCCCTCATAGTGTCGTTTGCCGCCTATGCGGAATCGTCGGTGGGCCCCTTGCTGGGAGAGGTGTTGGGCGCGCCGGCGGCGGTGCGGCGCCGGCATTTCGCGGAGGCGCTCGCGGCGCTGCGCAATTAACAATTTATGCATCCATCAATAATATATTGACGGGCACATAAATAATGGGTAGTGTGCGAGGCTCCCACAGGAGCCCCATTCCATGGAACACGCGTCTTACACACCTGCCGATCTCGTCATCCATCCGCGTAACCTCATGATCGGCCGCGGCCAGGCGATGATGCGCTGGTGGAATGGCGGCGATCCAATCGCGACCGCGTTTTATAACGGCATGTCGGTGGCTTTCCCGCTGGGCGAGGCATTCTTCATCGATAGCGTGCGGCACTTTCGCGATGCCGCGCCCGCGGAGCAGCAAACGCAGATCGACGCGTTCATCAAGCAGGAGGCCGCGCACAGCCGCGAACACATTCACTTCAATAAACAGGTTCGTGAGGCGGGCTACGAGGTCGATTCCATCGAAGCCAATCTGGCGGAGCAGTTGGCAAAGGCCAGGGAATTTCCGCCGGTGGTCAACCTCGCCACCACCGTGGCGCTGGAGCACTTCACCGCCATCATCGCGCACGCGGCGCTGAAGAGCGATCGCCATTTCAAGAGCGCGTCCGCCGATGCCGCACGGCTGTGGAAATGGCATGCCATCGAGGAGATCGAGCACAAGGCCGTCGCCTTCGACGCCTTCTTGGCGGCCACGAAGAGCATATCGTCGTTCAAACGCTGGAAATTCCGCAGCCTGGTGATGCTGCAGTCCACCAATCAATTTCTAAGAGCGCGCGTACGCAACATGGCTCACTTTTTCGACCAGGACGGCATCAACAAGCCAACCACCTGGCTGCGGACCTTCTGGTATCTTTTGATTTATCCCGGGCTGTTGCGCCAGATATTTCCGGCTTGGCTGGCATTTTTTCGCCCCGGCTTTCACCCTTGGCAGAAGGACGATCGCCCACTGCTGGCGCGCAGCGAGGCCAAGCTTCGTTTGCCCAGCACGGATGGCGCCGTTGCCGCGGCGCAAAGTTAAGCTGCGCCGCTAGCGCCCTCGCAACTCGCCGATGAGATCGGCGGGCGCGGCACAACCGAGGCTGAACGGCCAGGCGTGCGCGCGGCGCCCATATCGGCGACAATGCCCGCCACAACGATATAGCCCGTGGGGAGTTCCTGTGACTCATGCTGCAATTGTCGGCTGGGGCAAGTGCCTGCCACCGTCCATCCTCACGAACCAGGACCTGGCGACATTCCTGCCCACGGACGATCAGTGGATAACGTCGCGAACCGGCATGAAGGAGAGGCGCATCTCTCACGTGCCGGGCATCGAACTTGCCATCACCGCCTCGCGCCGCGCCCTCGCCTGCGCCGGCATGCGCGGCGAGGACGTCGAGCTTGTGATCTACGGCAGCTGCAGCAACGACGAGACGGTTCCCAACAGCGCCTCCGGCGTGCAGCAGCGCATCCATGCGACTCACGCGGCGTCGTTCGACGTCAATACCGCGTGCACCAGCTTCATGTACGGACTGACGATCGGATCGTCGATGATAAAAAGCGGCGTCGTCAAGAATGCACTGGTGATCGGCGTCGAACTGATCTCCCAGTACATGGACTGGGACAATCGCAATGTCGCAGTGCTGTTCGGCGACGGCGCAGCGGCCGTCATGCTGCAAGCCTCGGAGCACGAGACCGGTGTCATCGCCGAGAAGCTGCAATGTTACGCCGACGCGCGCCAGATTCTGCGCGTGCGCGGCATGGGGACGATGTACGCCAACCTGGGCGTGCAGTTCGGCCAAACCCGGTGGGATTTTGACGGTCAGGAAATCTTTCGCAAGGCCGTGCAGGGCATGAGCGAGGCCAGCCTCGACGTGATGCGCCGCGCCGGCGTCACGATGGATGACATCGCGTTGGTCGTGCCGCATCAAGCAAATCTGCGCATCATCGACGCGGTTGCAAAACGCGCGGGAGCGGGACCGGAGAAGCTGTTCCTGACCGTGCAGAAGTACGGCAATATGAGCGCGGCCACGGCGCCGGTCGCGCTGGTGGAGGCGGTGGAGGAAGGCCGCGTGCCGCCCGGCAGCCTGGTGCTGATGCCTGCGTTCGGCGGTGGTCTGACCTTATCCGCGCATTTGATTCGCTGGGGCGAGCGCATCACACCGCTCAATGCCTGCGATGCCGAGCTGCCACCCAGTTCGAAGACTGCGCTCGAGCTGGTGAACGAGATTCGCGCGCAGAAAAAGTTGGGCGATGCCGAGGCCAAGCGCTTCGATACCCTGGGCTTCGCGGAGAATCGCGCCGGTTGACCAGCAGGCCGCGCGTCCGAAGCGCGGTCATCGCCGCGCCGCATGACGCAGCACTGGCCGGAGTTTTATAATATCGATCGGTGAAAGTTCGGCCATCGTCGATCACGAATGACCGCGCTATGCGTTTGGCCGCGTGCCCGGGAAGGATGAACATGAAGTCGCTTCGGAAGCTCATCATCGGCAGTACGGCGCTGTTGTGCGCTGCTCCTTGGAATGTCTCGTTCGCGGATGGCGCGCCGGCATCAGCGGATCCGGGCGTCTGGCAGAAGCATGTCTATACCTTTCAATTCATGGGATTTACGACCACTTACTCCTGCGATGGGCTTGCCGGTAAACTCAAAGTATTGCTGCTCGCTGCCGGAGCGCGTTCGGATTCGAAGTCCCGAGCAGGCGTCTGCTCGAGGGGCTGGGGTGTGCCGGACAAGTTTGCGCAGGCGAATCTGACCTTTTATACCTTGATGCCGGCGGGCGGAGATTCGAGCGCCAACGGCACTCCCGTAAACGGCACCTGGCGCGCCGTCAGATTCGCCGTGCGCTCGCCGCGGGAACTTGGTACCGGCGACTGTGAGCTCATCGAGCAGTTTCGTTCGCTGTTGCTGCCGATGTTCGCCACGCGCAACATCGACAGCCGTACCACCTGCGTCCCCCATCAGGAATCAGGATCTGTGATCAGTCTTAGGTTTGAATCGTTCGCGGCGACGCAGGTAGCGAAACCCGCGAATGCGGGGGAAGCGCAGCCGGCTGCATCCCATGCCGGCCCGTAAGAACAGCGCGATCACGCCCATCACTTGCCTGCCGTGTCGAGAAACGATTCCACTGCGGCTACGGTGCGCGCCGGGTCTTCTTCCTGCGGCACGTGCCCGAGATCGCCGAATACCACCAGGCTGCTGCCGGCGATATCGCGATGGAAGTGTTCGGCGTTTTCCGGCGGGATCAAGTGGTCGCGGCCTCCCCAAATGATGAGTGTCGGCAGCTTGAGGGAGGCGATCCGGCTGGAGTGGCTCCCGAAGTCGGTTTTCCCGAAGCGCTGCAGGAGCGCGCTGCGGTTTCCCTCGCGCAGCGTCATGTCGAAATAGCGGTCGACGAGCGCCGGCGTTACTTTGGCCGGGTCGCCATACACATTGCGCAAGCTCGATTCGATGAGGCCGCGGGGCAGCATGGATTGCATCAGGCGATTGAGCACCGGTATGCGCGCGACGCGAAAGCCGATGGGAACCGATGTCGATACCGCCGGGTAGCCGCCCGAGTCGACCAGCACCAGCTTGTCCACCCGTTCCGGAAAGGCGTAGGCGGTTTCCAAGGCGATATTGCCGCCGAGTGAATTGCCGGCGAGCACGCAGTGCTGTATGTCCAGCCGGTCCAGCAGCGCGCGCATGAAGCGGACGTTGGCCGCCGCGCTGTAGTCGCCGGAGGGCGCCGGTCCGGTAAGTCCAAACCCCGGCAGGTCGAAAGAGACGACGCGATGGTGGGTGCGCAATACGCTGGCCCAGCCTTCCCAGGTATGCAGGCTTGCCGAAGTGCCGTGGATCAGAATGATGGGTACGGGATCGTCGGCGGGCCCCTCGTCGCGCAGATGCACGTTCATTCCCGCGATTTGCACGAACTTGGACGGCGGCGGCGCCCAGCGCGCAGCGAGCGCTGACACGGGCTGGTCAGGTGCCCAGCTCGTGGCGACGGCGGCAGCGATGATGAGCACCGCCGCCGCCAACGCCAACGCCGCGATCACGATTTTCGTTCGCGTCCTCATTGCCACCTCGCGACTCGATAGAAGCCCCTGCGGGTGGTGGCTAAGGTAACAGAACGCCGCCCGTCGTCACGGGCGTTCGCATTCGCCTCCACTCAGTGCGCCTTGGCGACGGGCGGACCTTTCTTGCTGTCCCGAAGCTGCGCGGCAATTTTCTCGGCGGCTCCCTCCATGAAGCTCTGAACTGTTTGCGCCGATGCCAGCGCACCGCCCAGCGCCCAGCTGTTCTTGTCGGTGATCAGTTGCCCGAGGCTTTCCCCGGATTCGCCGTCCGACAGGTCGGTCGTTGCATCGAAGTAGGAACTCCCCGCGCCCATACCAATCCACAGGCGCAGAGCCGCGTTCCCCTCGGTGAGGCGCGTGATGGTGCCGGAGATCGCCAGCGCGTTGCCCGGGCTTGGGCCGCGCACCACCTCCTGAAAGGCTCCGGTGCCGCGCACCTTACTTGCGATCAGATCCGGAAAGGATCGCACGGCAGTGGCAATGGCGTCCGACTGCGAGCGCACCTTGTCCGGCTTGAGCTTGCTCTTGTCGGTGCCGTCCACAAAATCGAGCACGACGACCTTGTCATAGGCGGATAAATCGATCGCCTTGCCAGTTTTCTGCGCTGCAGATCCAATGGCCTCCGAATTTGAGCTCGGCTTTATGTTGCTCGTCGTGCCGCAGGCGACGAGCGTCGTTGTCAGCATCAGTGCGGCAATCGGCAAATAATTCTTCACGATGATATCTCCCTAGTTTTGTGAACCGTCAGTCGCACCGTAGCGGCCGCTGCAACCCGCAAAAACAGCAGCTGGCTTCGTATAACTAAGTGATACCGGGGGTCTCGCGGAGTGATACACGCACGCGAGGTATTGCGGCTGTGCCGGAAAAAATCGACGCTGAAGCTCGATCAATTGAAGCGGCGAGGTTGAGAAGTGGTCATTTGCCGCAAATGCTCGAGGCAGGCGCCGAACATATCTCTATACCAAATGACAACGTATCATAATGGGATACCAAAGCTGACAGGGAGTACGGGATGAAAGTAGCGATCGCAGGCGAAGCGGCCCGCATCATCGTGGGCCTGAAGCGCATGATGAAAGCGCGGGCGATTACCTATAAGGAGTTGGCGGCGCGGATAAACTTGAGCGAGGTGTCGATCAAGCGAATTTTCTCGCAGTCGTCATTGAGTCTTGCGCGCCTGGAGCAGATTTGTCAGGCGCTGGATATCAGCATCCAGGAGATTGCGCGGCTCTCCGGAGAACAGACGGCAGACGCAACCGAATCCGTCACCTTGGAACAGGAAGAGGCGCTCGCGGCCGATCCGAATCTGCTTGCCTGCTATTACTTGATTGCCAATGGCCGCACCGGTCAGGAAATTTGCAAGGAACTCGGCGTGGAGGAAATCAAGGTGCGGCGCTGGATGGTTAAGTTACATTCCTTCGGGTTGGTCGAGCTGCGCGCAAAGATGCGCGCCCGGGCCCGCACCAGCTCATCGATCACCTGGAGACACGATGGGCCGATGTGGCGCCTCTACGAGGACAAGGTCCGCCAGGAATATCTGCAATCGACCTTCAGCGCGCCATTCGAGGCAATGCATTTTCGCTCCGCCGAGATGTCGGACGCATCGTGCCAGGTGCTGCTGCGCAAGCTGGAACGCCTGGCCACCGAATTTCGCGACCTGGCCGAACTGGACCGCTCGCTGCCCGCTCGCGAGAAACGCAGCATGGGCTTCCTATTGGCCGCGCGGCCGTGGGTGTTCTCGATGTTCGACAGCCTGCGCCGGCCGGCCGCGGAGCGCCGCTGATGGCCGGCTAAGGCGCGAGCAGACGAATCACCGGTTGGGGGCTGTGTTGGCGGCGCCGGCGGCACCGTCCTGAGACGCGGTTTCCTGTTTGGCCGCCTTGTCCTTCATCTTCTCGCGGTGGTGCTCGATGACGCATCCTGCAGCCGCTCCCACGACGGCATGATGGCCGGCCACGTGCCCCACCACCCCACCAACCGCCGCGCCTTTCAAACATCCCTTGGCGCTCGCAACGCACGGCAGCACGGCGAGCGGCATCGCGACTATCAGAGCAGCAGTTATATTGCGCATCTTTTTGCTCCTAACGTTTGCGGGTACCGACAAAACACCGCGACACGCCAAAAGTTGCAGGCGCGCTAATCCCCGTTACGACGCCCGATTGCAAGCAGATGTGCGCTCATTGCGCGAATTGAGGGCTCCGCCTCCAGTACCCGAGCGCTACGCAGCAGATCCTCGCGGCGCCGCGCATCGCGCCATCTTGCGTCAAAGTCTGCAACCAGCCAGCCGGGTCCTTCGATGCCGACAACCGACACCATCGAGAATCCTGCGGCCGTCACTTCTGAATGCAGTTCTTCAGGCCTGTGGAAATACGCGGTCGTGAAGTAATCCAATTTCTCGGCGCTGTTTTCGTGGACACCTGCGTCGAGGTCGCGCTGTACGATTCGCCCGAACTCGGGATCCGCGAACAGATCGCGGTGCAACCCGTCAAGAACGGACGCAAAGCGCGAGATCGCGGCGGCGAACAGCAGCCCTCCAGGGGTCAGAACCCGATACGCCTCTTTGAGCGCCCGTTGGCGCTCTCCGGCGTCGATGATGTGATAAAGCGGTCCTAGAAGAAGCGCGACGTCAGCTGACTGGTCGGCTTGGCTCAATGCGCGGGCGTCCCCTTGCGTGCAACTTTCGATTTGCCGGCCACGAACATTGCGCAACGAACGTGCACGAGCGACCAACTCCGGGACTGGGTCCACCAAGTGAACCTCATGTCCTAGTTCCGCAAGCCAGGCTGCGTAGGCGCCGGGACCGCCGCCCACATCGATGACCACCGCCGGCGCAGCCTTGATCCGGCGACTGATAATTTCCTTGGTTCGCGCAAATTCCAGTTGCGAGGCTCCGGTCTGGAGGCGCTGGTGCTCGGGCGCCCGTCGGTAGTAAGCGAGTATGTCGGGGGAGAATTCCCAATTCATTTAGTTGCAGCGCCTGGCGTGACTTAAGTTTCGGCCGCAACCTCGATATGATGTCGACCGCGTGGTTTATTCTTGCCATAAGCAGACAAAAGTGCAAAGGTAATCCCAATACCTCAAATCCACCGGTCCACCGCAAGCCTTGAGCACTTGGCGGCGGTTACAAAGGCGCTGCATACCCAAACGTGGCGGGGCCGCCGAGCGGCAAACAGGTCGCGGCGGCGCGCTATGCGAACCTGGTGCTGAGCGGTACGGAATCGTTGAACTATTCCAATCAGCCTGGATCCTAAGGCTCATGAAACCGATATTTGCTATGTTGATTCTGCTCGGCGGCGCAGCCGGAACTTCGGGTTACGCTCAGTCGCCGCCGCAGGCGCCGGCCCCTGGCGCGCTGCCGGCCGCCCCCGCACACAGTCCTGGTGAAGTTGTGGAGATGCTTGGCAAGCGGCTGTCGCTCACAGACCAGCAGAAATCGCAAATCCTGCCCATCATCGCCGAGCGCCAGCAGAAGATCCAAGCGATCCGCACTGATGCGTCCCTGCCGCCAGGGCAGAGAATGAGCCAGGCACAAAGCATCATGAAGGACAGCGACGCCAAGATTAACGCGCTTCTGACCCCGGAACAGCAGCAGGGCTACAGCCAAATCGAGCATGACATGCGCGCGCGGATGAAGCCGTATCATCAGCAGGGTTCAGCTGCCCAGTAGACGCGGTCAGCGAACCTGCATTGCTTCGATGGCCGCCATCGCGCTTTTCATGGCGTCCGTGATCTCAGACCCCGTGTCTTGTGTGTGAAAACTCACGATCGACGTGTCGAGCAAGACGCAGTACATCACCCCGATCGCCGCGGCGCTGCCGACAGTCCCTGTCCACCTCACTCGGGCCGCGGGCACGCCGGCCAGCGAAAGGGATTCGACCGCCCCCAATTGGAAATTCTCGCGCTGCTGCGCGACGCCGGCGACGAATTCCATTAGATATTTCTTCGCGCCTGCAGATCTAGCCTGCCAACCGATGCTTCTCAAGTCCGGCCCTTCATTGTAAGTCGTCACTTGCAGCAACGTCCCGCCCTGGGCATCGGCGTGGCGTTTGATCCAAGCGGCCGTTGTTGCGCTCCCCTTTCCGCCGCCTATCGGGCCATCAAACCCCAGCGGCACCGTGATCGAGATGGGACCAAAGTCCGCGCATGGCGCCGCGTCGAACGGCAGCACCAGTGACAGCGTGAAAAAAAGAGGCATGAAGGCGCGCATGCGATACCCTCCGCGGGGACATACCCGCGGAATGTACCGCCGCTTTGCGCCCTAAACCGCGACCGGTCTCTCGGATTCGACTCGCCCGCGAGGGCTCCGGAGAGGCGTGCTTTAAGCCAGCGAACTGCTGAAC
>Ga0210399_10001393_pt1 | contig 18892 bp, 17 predicted proteins | sample IncBWC14MmetaG_FD_150865 | JGI IMG/M metagenome (GOLD analysis project Ga0210399, IMG submission 150865) | Forest soil microbial communities from Barre Woods Harvard Forest LTER site, Petersham, Massachusetts, United States - Inc-BW-C-14-M | ecosystem: Environmental > Terrestrial > Soil >...
CCGGGATCTGGATGGCGATGATCGTAACCTCGCTTCAGGCGGTCACCCACAACCTGTTGCGCGGCGCGGAAGTGACCCCCACGCAGTTCCCAGAGATCTATCGGATGGTGCAGGAACTCCGGCAGCGATTCCAAGCGCCGCTCGTGCGGGTGTTCGTGGTTCGTCGGTTCAGCTTCGAACTCGAAACCCTCGGGTTCAGTGCGCCTTACACCATCGTGCTGCCTTCAGTGTTGCTCGACTCCTTGGAAGGCGACCGACTGCGCTATGTTCTCGGGCGGGCGCTCGGACGGATCCGTTTCGGCCACACCCGGATAGAGATCCTGCTCGGCGGCGATGAGTCGACGTTGCCCACGTTACTCTCCTGGGTGGCGCGGGTACGCGATCTCGTCTTCGCTGGCTACCGGCGGGCGCAGGTGCTCAGCGCCGACCGGGCTGGCATCGTCGCGAGCGGCGTAACGGCAGCGATCGAAACACAGATCATAATCTCAGTGGGCAACTCCCAGGCGCACCAGGTTCGTTCGGAGGATCTCATCGAACAATCCTATCAGCTCACCCGCGGTCTTGGCCGTCTGCACGCCGCGCTGATCACACTCGCCAGCGCCATGCCGCCGCTGATCTATCGACTCGAGGCAATGGTGGAGTGGGCGGGCTTGCCAGTCAGGGAGCCGGGACAAGCGTAGACCGTTCGCCATTTGTAGAAAGGAAATTATGTATGGCAATCGAATCAATCGGTTCAGTTCTGAAGAAGAAGGGGCATGAGATCTGCTCGGTCGCGCCGGGCGCAAGCGTGTACGAAGCGGTCGCGCTGATGGCCGCGAAAGGCGTCGCGGCCGTCCTTGTCATTTCCGAGGGCGCCCTGGTCGGCATCATCTCGGCGCGCGACTACGGGCGGGAGGTGATTCTGAAGGACAAATCATCGAGGGACGTGCGAGTGCAGGACATCATGACATCTTCTTTGATTACCGTGACTCCGCAGACGACGGTCCTTGATGCCATGGCAACCATGTCGCGTCATCATATCCGGCATCTTCCGGTTTTAGAGGAGGGCAGGCTTGCGGGCGTAATCTCGATGGGCGATCTGGTGAGCGAGGTGATCTCCGGGCAAGCGTTCACCATTGATCAACTGCACAAGTACATATCCGGCTGAACTTGGAGGTCGCGAGTTCATGGCTCACCTACGGCCCGGCGATGCGAAAGGTGTGGATGCTCGGGCGATGAATGCCATTCGCAATCCAGCCGTTGGCGAGAAGGTCCCGTTGCCGACGCCATACAGGGCAGCCGTGTGCATCGCGGCGTTACTTGCGTTCTCTCCCTTGGTGTCGGTGGGTCAATCGGCGGGACCGCGTGACTATCTGAATACACCGGTAGACGCCACGTCGTTTTTCATCGACCTGGTTGGCGCCAAGGCGGACACCGTGAATGCGGGCCTGGTGGACGAATCGGGGGCTAGCTTGCCGAATAACGAAGGCAATGTCCGCACTGGCGTAGTCAGCCTGCTGTATTCGTTTCCACTCGGCACCCAGTACGGGGGCGTGGCACTGAGCGGCGGCAGAAGCAACGTCGAAATCCAAACACCTTTCGGTCAGCTAGAGGCCACGGGATTCACCGACCCGGGCCTCACCTTTCATTACAATTTTTTTGGCGCTCCGGCGCTGCGTCGCGATCAATTTCTAAGCGTGGCCGCTCAATCGTTCTCAAGCCTTCACTTGACGATCACCGCGCCGCTGGGCTCGTACGATAGCAATTCTCTGGTGAATACCGGAGGCAATCGCTGGACATTCACACCGCTGCTGAATCTGTCCCTCACTCATGATGAGGGCGTGTCGTGGATCGACCTGTACGCCGGAGGACGATTCTATGGGAACAACAATGCCTATAATGGAACCAACCAGCTCTCGCAACATCCATTGGGTACATTGACCGTGCACTACAGTCACAACTTCGGCCAGAAGATGTGGTTTTCCATCGGTATGTACTACGACCAGGGCGGCGAGACATTCATCAATAACGTTCCGCAGCACGACGGTGCAAGCGGCTTTCGACCCTCCGTGGGCATTAGCCGGAGGTTTGGCAAGTACCGTATGGGTCTGCGCCTGGATGGTACCGCCTCCAAGCCGTCCGATGTGTCGACGAATAGAACGTTGGGCCTCAAGATAACCGGCCCATTATTCTAGGAATGTGGACGCATCATCAAAGTCAGCCAACGGCGGGAGAAAGATGGCGATGCAAAATAACGAGATCCGCGCAAATGCCTAGACAGAGTTGGCCTTCGCCATGAGTATTGCACAACTGGTTCGCGTGGCCCTTGTGCTCAGCGTCCTCCTGATCGTATTGAGCGTCGCACTGAGATGCACCCCTCGCGCGGTGACTTCATTGTTCCGCAATCCGTCATTGCTGGCGCGCTCGTTGTTGTCGATGAATGTGCTGTTGCCACTATTTGCAGCGTTGATGGTCGCGGTGGTAGAGCTTCGTCCCGCGATCGAGATTGCGCTGGTCGCACTCTCGATATCACCCGTGCCGCCATTTCTGCCGCGCAAGCAACTAGCCCTGGTTGCGGATCAGGAATACGTCATCGGCTTGCTCGGTGCCAGCTCGTTGCTGGCTATTGTGCTCGCGCCATTGACCGTCGAGCTTGTCGGCGCCTTGTCCACTCGGGGATTTAGTCTTGCACCTTTGGCGATTGCCAAGATCGTTGCAGTGACGGTTCTCGTGCCGTTCTTGTTCGGTATGATCGTGCGACGCGTGAGGCCGGCGTTCGCTGAACGGGCCAGTCCTCTCGCCGATAGGATCGGGATTGTGCTGCTGCTCATCGCGATCGTACCGCTGATCGTTAAATTGTGGCCGGCGATGATGTCGTTGCTGGGCAGCGGCACAGGCCTTGCGATCATCGCATTTACCGGGGTAGGTCTGGCGCTGGGGCATATGCTCGGAGGCCCCGACTCCGACCATCAAACGGTTCTGGCGCTCGCCACCGCAACCCGACATCCGGGCGTGGCCCTCACGATCGCCGCCGGGAACTTTCCGGACGAGAGTCTGATTGCGCCGGCGCTGATGCTGTATCTCCTCGTTAGTGCGATTGTTTCGGCACCTTATGTGCGGTGGCGTCAAAACCTGAAGAAAAGGTTGCCTCCTGCCGCCTGACCTCCTAGCCGTTACGCCAATTCATGGTATTAGCGCGCACCAAACTTGAATGAAACGGTCATTCCGTAGGTCAACGGATCATTCCAATAGATACCGGCGTTTCGGTTGAAAACCAAATTGAACATGTTGGTCTTATACTGAACGTTGGTAAGGTTTTTGGCCCATGCGGCCACCTCCAATCTATTGCCTGGGGCGGCGTATATGACGCGAGCGTTGCCCGTCGTCACAGGGTTTTGCGTGGTAAGGTTAAACACGTTTTGTAGATAAGGTGCCAGTGACGGAACAGGTTGCAGATTGCGTGACCCAACCCAGGGCGCAAAGATGACTTTGCCTGTGTAGCGCCAATCCGTTTCGAGTGACACGCTGCCGTGCGTTACCGGGAACGAATAGCGGACGAGCAGTCCCGCCGTATCCTTCGGGGCTCGCTCGAGTGGTTGATTGTCAAGGTTAGCCGGCAATCCGCTATTAAGCGCCGCAGGAACCGCCGCATTGGGGAAGCTTGTGTAGATGGCGTCGATCCAACTGCCATAAAGATGCAGGAGCCAATGATCATCAGGAGCAGCAGACGCCTCAAACTCGACACCGTCGATGCGCGCGGTTGCCGCGTTCTGCAGCTTCGCGCCGGCAGATTGCAGCAAGATCACCTGCAGGTCTCGGTAATTATATAAAAATGCTGCGGCGTTTATTGTTAGTCGACCGTCCCACTCCTGCGTCTTCGCTCCTAACTCATAGTCGATCAGCGTTTCTGGATTGGCAGCGCCCTGCTGACCTGGACCCGTGATCACGGTGTTGTAGGTGCCTCCGCGGAAGCCCTTGGCCACCCGTGCGTATATCATTGCCCGTTCAGCAATCCAGTAATCCAATGAGGCATCGCCCGTCGTTTGCTTCCAAGTCTCGCTTTGATTGAAGTTTAAAAAGGGAACGAGCGGCGTCGTTGATAAGGCGACATTGTACTGATCCACGGGGGAGGGCGTGTAGTACACTCCCAGCTGCTGGATGCTCTTGTTCTCATTCGTGTATCTCACACCGAACCGACCAGTTACCCGATCCGCGAAATGTACTGTGGTGCTGCCGAAGGCAGCGTAGTTGCGGGTGTCGATATCGGACTGCGTGTTCGTATCGAACAGCGGAATCGCATAGCGGAACTTGAGAGTTTCGTACAGCCCGTATACTCCCGCGATCCACGTCACCGGCCCGCGGTCAGGTGACGTTAATCGCAACTCCTCAGACTCTTGCTGTACCGAGCTAAAATAACCCTCGTTGGCGATAGCCAGCGGAGTAGCATCGTCATCGACGGTGAGCGAGACTGTATTTTGTTCCACCGCCGTTATATTCGTTAGGCGCCAACCGTTGGGAAAAGACCAGTTCAGTTTCGCAAGGCCGCCCGAAGATGTGAGGGTACTCAAGCCACGCGTATCTTCGGCTACCTGGTGGCGATCGTTATTGGTTCCTATAGCGTTCGCATCTTCCCCGTCTGGTCCGTAGCCGGCGTGGAATACAGGCACAACCTGGTTCAAATGTCCCTCGTGTCCGGTCAACTGCAGCGACCCGGAGTCACCAAACCTCCACAGCAGTTGCACGCGAGCAGCCGATTCTGAGTTACTGTTGTCGATTGTATCGAGATACGTATTGCGGACGTATCCTCCGAAGCTGCTGTAGAACGCAGAGACCCGACCAAGAAGCTTATCGTCGACCAACGGGCCACCGACCGCGGCCTCAATGACACGGGAGTCAAAGTTCCCGTAGCTAGCGGATGCGTATCCGTTGACATCGTCAGTCGGAGTTCGCGTCGTAAAGGTGATAGCCCCCGCAGTCGTGTTCATCCCCCACAGCGTGCCCTGCGGGCCGCGTAGAATCTCGACCCTGTCCAGGTCAAAGAAATTCAGCCCCTGTGTAGCGATGCTGTTTAGATATACCTCGTCGACATAAATGCCGACGGAACCCTGCGCATTCGCGCCGTATTCGTCTGTACCGACACCCCGAAGATTGAACCTTGGCTGCACGAGCCCGAAGGCTGATTCGACCCGCAGAGCGGGCGTGTAGGCGGCGAGGTCAAACGGGTTCTGAACACCCAGTTGCGCAAGTTCTTGTCCGTCTAACACGGTAATCGGCAAGGGTACTTGCTGAAGTTTTTCGGTTCGTTTGGTCGCGGTTACCACTATCTCCTGAAGGTCACCGGATGTCGACGTGTCAGTACTTCCATATGCCGCCAGCGGTGCAGTGACCGAAATCAAAAGCCATTGGCATATGTCACGCGGCAGGTAGCGATTCATCATTTCTCCTGTTCTCAACCAATTGCCTGGCTGTCCTTTCAAGTCTCACGGTTGGAATTGGTGATGAACTGGCGCGCGCATTGGACTTAGGTCGCGACCCAGAGTGTTCCGACGCTACCTAAACGACCAATAACCTAGCTGTGTGACCAAAGGCCAATTGATTCGTCACCAGCGCTAATACAGAGTTTAAAAGTCGTCTACTGCGCCCGTTTGATTTGCGTTGGTGCTTCCCGTTCGAACGATCGTGGCCGGCGTGCATGTGGCAGGAGCAGCCATGGTTTTCGCAAGCCTTTTCGGCCATTGCCGATAGCTTCTATATAGTTACTCCCGGCGCCACCTCTTGAATCAGCATGCGTTCGCCAGACATAGAGCCGCAGTGCGGACACAACCCCTCGATAGTCGCGTTGCTTCTGGCGTTTGTCGTGCTTTGTGTGCCACTTGGCGCGGTGGCGAAGGACGCCAAAAGGGTCTTATTGTTGCATTCGTTTGGGCGGGAATTTGCACCTTACGAGTTGATCGTAGCCACGATTCGCACAGAGTTGGCGAAAGGATCAAGCGAGCCAATCGCCGTCTATGACGCATCGCTGGATTCGGGCCAGACGTCCGCATCGGAAGATGCGCAAGCATTTCTGGAACTTCTTCGCCACCGCTTTGCCGGTTCACCGCCCGATGTGGTCATAACAGTTGGCCCCCCTGCGGCCGCCTTCTATCCGCAGAATCGGGACAAGGTGTTCCCAGCGACGCCGCTCGTCATTGCCGGATTGGACGAGCGATTCATACCCAAGTCCGCACTTCGAGATGGAGACGCCGCGGTCGCCAATCACCAGAACGTGCCAGGCTTTGTTGGCAATATTTTGCGAGTTCTCCCCGACACGCAAACAATTGAGGTAGTTTTGGGAGACACACCACTCGAGAGGTACTGGGCGGATGATTCTCGCAGGGAGTTCGCTCAGTTCGCGAATCGAGTGAAATTAGAATGGCTCAACGACCTGACCCTGGACCAGATGCGCGCTCGGGTGGCGGCTCTGCCGCCGCATTCCGCCGTGCTCTACGCGTTCGTAATGATCGATGCTGCCGGCGTCCCGTACGAACGCGGAGTGGCGCTCCAAAGACTGCTCGAGGTATCGACTGCCCCGGTCTTCAGTATGGCCGAGAGCGAAGTAGGACACGGTGTCGTCGGCGGCCCTTACGAATCGCAACATCGCGAAGGTGAGCTGGTGGCGGCCGCGGCGTTGCGCGCATTGAGCGGCCAAAACACCTCGAAGCCGATGATTGAAGTCGTAGAGGATGAAGCCCCGGTCTATGATTGGCGGGAACTCAAGCACTGGCACATCGACCCCGCGCGCCTGCCTGCGGGAAGCGAGATACGCTTTCAGCCGCCGTCGTTATGGGACGAACATCGCACGTTGATCGCGACTGCCATATCGATCTTTTTATTGCAGGCTGCGCTGTTGATTGGACTCGCGTGGCAGCGTATCCGCCGCCGACGCGCGGAAGGAGAAGCAATGACCTTGAGCGGACGTCTGATCACCGCGCATGAAGACGAGCGACGCTGGCTCGCGCGTGAACTGCACGACGATATTACGCAGCGGCTCGCGGGATTGGCGATCGACGCCGCCAAATTATCCGCGGGTGGCCTGTCGCCATCGGACATCGAGACGCGTCGATCCATCCGCGGGGGACTGGTACAACTGAGCGAGGATGTGCACAACCTTTCTTATCGGCTGCATCCCTCGGTACTCGACGATCTCGGCCTCGTCGAGGCGCTGAAAGCCGAGTGCGAGCGCGTCGCGCGCGTCGAGTCGGTACAAGTAGACGTCAAGACGGACCGACTTCCGCAGAGTATGCCCAAAGAGGTTGCACTGGGTATCTATCGCGTTGCTCAGGAGGCTCTGCGCAATGTTGCGCGCCATGCCAAAGCCAGCATGGTGGAACTGTCGCTGGCGTTGAGTGATGGCGGTCTGCTACTTACCGTTACCGACAATGGCGGCGGATTTGACCCCGGCGCGCCCGCTCGGCGGCCGAGCGTCGGTCATGCAAGTATGCGCGAGCGGATCCGCTCGTTGGGCGGAAAGCTGGACATCCAAAGCACTCCCGGCATGGGCACCACTGTAGTTGCGTGGGTGCCAATTCCCAAGGCGCCATCCTGACCGCGTACGCGTGCTGCTGGCAATCTGCCTTCACTAATGCTTGCCATAGCTCGCTTGTAAAGCGAGCGCCCCGTTCTGCGCGGTCGCCCAATCTTCTTTGTCCACCGCGTTGCTCACGCTGTACAAAATCGCGAGCGCGGCTTGCAAATCCACTATGTTGGTACGCATCCGCATAACGTCCGAGCGCAAAAGGTAGAATGCGGCCTGCGCATCATATTTGGATTTCGCCTGGATTGCCTTCATCGCGAGAGTGTAGTGTTCCACGGTTGTCGCGTCCGGTGCGCCAGGGTTCCAACTCGGGCCGGTGGATGCACAGCCAGCCAATCCAACCGCTAGCAGGGCCGCGTTCAGCCAGACTATCTTGATGACCTGCATCATGGTGTGTTCTCCTCCTCACGGATATTGTACCCTTGCGAGAGGCATCGGAAAGTTTTTCAAATTCGGCAATCTGCCGGTGAACGCACAATTCGGCGTGTACTACAATATGGTCCGGCCGGATTTTGCGAATAATTGGCAGATCCGTGCGCAGATGCAGTTCAAGTTTCCGAAGTAAGGGGACTCACCATGCGTATCTCAACCATCGGCGTCTTGTTCGCGGTAGCCAGCATTCTTTCCGACGCTCAGGCCCAGACCCCGCTCATCAGCGCACCGAGCGGAGCAAAAACGTTGGCGGCCACCCTCAAGGTGTACGCTTTTCCAGGAGCCGGCCAGAGCTCTGCGCAGCAATCGCAGGACGAAACGGAGTGCTACACCTGGGGGGTGAAGGAAACGGGCAACGATCCCTTCCATATTGCAACCCAGGCGGCGGAGCAGCAACAGCAGGCGGCGCAACAACAGCAACAGGCGCAGCAGTCCACCTCCGGTTCCGCGATCAAGGGCGCGGTGGGTGGTGCAGCTGGCGGCGCGATCATCGGTGCGATTGCCGGCAACGCCGGCAAGGGAGCGGCGATCGGCGCCGGCGTGGGCGCGATCGGCAATAGCGTGCGGGCGAAAAGCCAGGCGAACCAGGCAAGCCAACAAGCGGCTCAGCAAGCGCAGACGGCTGCCCATATGTCCGCTGCAAAAATGAATGACTTCAAGAAGGCCTTCTCGGCCTGTTTGGAGGCAAAGAAATACACCGTCAAATACTAAACTTGCCCAGCTCGCACCCGGTTCACCTCAACACGATGAGATAATTCTACGGAGGTCTCCGATGTCTTTGAATTCACATCGCCTCGACCAAGGCGCTCGAACGACCCTTGCGGCCGCACTCATCCTCGCAGTCCTGTCCCCATTCTTAGCGCTCGCCGATTCGCCGAGCTCGCCTTTTCCAGGACTCGAACCTGTCTCCTCCAAGAATGTCGGCGCACTGTACCGACGTCCCGAGGTGGATCTCACTGCCTATAACAAAATACTGATTCGTGAACCCGCGGTGGAGTTCAGCAAGAACTGGAATCCGCGCAACTATGGCACCTTTGGTCTCTCGGCTGCACAGCTGACGAAGATCCGGGTCGATTTGGCGGCAATGGCAAAGGGCGTATTTGCGAAGGCCCTGAGTGATGGCGGATATGAGATTGTCACCGACGCGGGCGAGGGTGTGCTCGCGATCACGCCAAACATCATCGACGTCTTTATCAACGCCCCGGATGTTCCCACTGGGGCCCGATCGAGAACCTACACCATGGATGCAGGGTCGGCGACCCTCGCTCTACAAGTTAACGACGCCGTAACGGGCACATTGCTGGCCGTAGCCTTCGACCAGCGACGAAGCGGAACCTCGACCATGAGGTGGGCCACATCGGTCTCCAATCGAGCGGCGGCCGAGCAAATGCTCAAGAACTGGGCCGAACAATTGAAACGTGAGTTGGACGCCGCGCGTGCCAAATAGACCGCCCTGATCATTGCGGTTGCGAATGGTCCCGGACAGCCGCGGCGTGAAATCAGGGAGCCGAATTGTCACAGCAAAGGTACTCGCACCCGCAATGAGAGCCTTCCTGCGCCAACTCGTTTACCTCGCCGTCTACGGCACGATCGGGGTGTTGCTCACGCTTGCCGTAGGTATTGGAATTCACTTCGCCAACGGTCCGGCATTGATGCCCTGGCATGTGGCGCCACTCGCGGCCGAGTTCCGCGCTGCCGATGCGTCGAACTTCAAGTCGCTCGACGACTATCGCGCGCTCGAAGCGAAGCTGATGGCACAACTCGACGCCGAGGTGTATGCGAAGGTGCCGCAGGATCAGCGCCGCGCCATCAACCGATACTTCGCCGGCAGCCTTGCCGACGCGCGCGAGCGCACGCCGAACTGGAATCTGACATTTGAGAAGCCGGCGAGCCAGCCCAAGGGTGCCGTGCTGCTGCTGCATGGTTTGACCGATTCACCCTATTCGATGCGCGCGCTGGCCGAAATTTTCGCCACGCGTGGCTGGTATGTCGTCGCCTTACGACTCCCCGGCCACGGCACCGCGCCCGCAGCGCTCACCCGAGTCACGTGGCAAGACTGGGCTGCCGCCACGCGGCTGGCCGCGAAGCACTTGCGCGCGAAAACGGGCCCCGAAGTGCCGCTTGTAATCGCCGGCTATTCTACGGGTGCTGCGTTGGCCGTGGAGTACGCCCTGGCGACGCTGCAGGGCGAACCGCTGCCGCGCGTATCGGGTGTCGTGCTGTTGTCGCCCGCCATTGGCGTATCCCCCGTCGCCGCGGTCGCTGCGTGGCCCGCCCGTATCGCGCGCTGGACCAGGTGGGAAAAACTTGCGTGGACGGAGACTCCTCCCGAGTTCGATCCGTACAAGTACAACGGCTTTACGGCGAATGCGGCAGATCAGATCTACCAATTGACCAGGCGCCTCCGCGAGCAGATCGCGGCACTCGGCAAGCCCGGCGGCGTGACCGGCCTGTCGCCGGTGCTCGCCTTCCAATCGGTCGCCGACTCGACCGTGTCCACGGCTGCCGTGATCGACGCGCTGTTTTCCAAGCTCGCGCCCAATGGACATGCGGTGGTGGCCTTTGATATCAACCGCGACCCCGAACTTGAACCTCTGCTGAATCCGGCAGCGAGGACCGTGACGCGAAACCTGCTTACCGGACCGCCCCTACCTTTCGACCTGACGGTGCTCGGCAACGCCGGCGGCGCGCAGGGGGGTGAGCGCGACGCCATCCTGGTGGCCCGCCATCGTGCAGCGGGCGGCACGATGGTGGACATCCGGCCGACTGGAATGACCTGGCCGCGCGATACCTATTCTTTGTCGCATATCGCGCTGCCTATTCGTGCCGACGATCCGGTGTACGGCGCCACGCCGCCGACTCACTGGGACTTCATGTTTCTCGGCAGAGTCCAACTCGTTGGCGAGCGCGGCATCCTCGCCGTGCCCGCCGGCGACTTCGCCCGTCTGCGCTACAACCCATTCTTTCCGTACCTCGAATCGCGCCTCAATGAGTTTCTGAGCGCGCGCGAACGATGAAGGATCCAATCTTCAGCATTTTGGGCGCGTATGGATAGGTATCTACAAGCGAACCAGATCAACGAGTTAGCACCCCCGCCGCTAGCTGACTCTGTTCTGCCATATAGGGTGGGAGGGTATGCTAAAATTCGGGCATGAGCCATACAGTCAGAGAGCAGCAAAAATTGCTGGCACGCGTGCGCCGCATTCGTGGCCAGGTAGATGGCATCGAGCGCGCCCTCCTAGCTGAAGAGGGGTGCGAGCAGGTCATGCACCTCATCGCCGGCGCACGCGGCGCCATGGCGGGCCTGATGGCTGAGGTCGTCGAAGACCATGTGCGCTCGCATCTGGTCGATGCGGACAAACACCCGGGTGCGCTCAACACGGAAGCGGCGGAGCAACTACTGGACGTCGTCCGAACCTATTTGAAGTGAGTGCTGCCATGACCACCGATTCGAGGATCGCTGAACCGTCATTCCATGAACACGTCTTTCTCGGCGAGGGCCACGCGCAAAGTGAGCGAAAGACCTGGACCGTGATCTGGCTATGCGGCGCGATGATGTGCATCGAAATTGCCGGCGGCCTTCTGTTTGGATCGATCGCGCTCGTGGCGGACGGTCTGCATATGAGTACCCACGCCGGCGCGCTGCTCCTCGCGGCGCTTGCCTATACATACGCGCGCCGGCATGCCGCGGACACGAACTTCACCTTTGGTACGGGCAAATTCGGCGATCTCGCCGGTTTCACCAGTGCGATCGTGCTAGCCATGATCGCAGTCTTGATCGGCTACGAATCGGTGACCCGCATCCTGGTCCCTGTCCAGATTCACTTCGCCGAGGCGATCCCGATCGCCTGCGTCGGCCTGGCCGTTAATATCGCAAGCGCGTGGCTCTTGAGCAGCGGCGGCCATCACCACGGCCACAGTCATGGTAACGAGCATGGTCACGATGAGGCGCACTCGATTGCGACGTCGTCCGGCGATCTAATCCTCGAAGTGTTCGAGGAGGGGGTGCCGCCACGCTTCAGGCTGCGGAGGGCTCTTGGGTCCCTGCCTGCCGCCGACACGACGCTCATCACGACGGTGCGCCCGGATGGCACACAGCAGGAATTTACCCTCATTGCGCATGCTGATTTTCTGGAGTCGCAGGCAGTGATCCCGGAACCGCATGCATTTACCGCGCAGATCAAAATCGGCGCTGATACTTACAGCACCGTCTTCGAGGAACATGATCATGGACACGGTGCTACAGGGCGCGACAACAATATGCGTGCCGCGATTATTCACGTAATGGCGGACGCGGCCGTGTCGGTCTTGGTGATCATTGGGCTACTGCTCGCGCGTGCGTTCGGGTGGCTCTGGATGGACCCATTGGCCGGCATCATCGGGGCGTGCGTGATCGCCAGTTGGTCCTATGGACTCATTCGCGACACCGGCGCCATCCTGCTCGATAGGATTCCGGACAGCCGGTTAGCGCAAAATTTGCGAACGACGATCGAGAGCGACGGCAGTACTCTGGCCGATCTGCATCTGTGGCGTCTTGGACCCGGCCATCTCGGAGCCATAGTGTCGGTGTGTCCGAAGGACGGCCGGAGCGCGGACTATTACCGGGCGAAATTAGCCCGCTACCCCGCGCTCTCGCACGTCACGATCGAGATTCAGAAATCATAGTGCTATCTAGTCTTCGATTGAGGGCCAGGTCGCGAGCGCGTCATGCGCCACGGTGCGCAACGTAACAAGATCGTCCTTGCGGATATGACCGTCGCGGCAAACCGCAATGCGGCGGGCAAAATTTGCAATATCGGGTTCGTGAGTCACCATCACGATGGTTAGTCCTCGATCATTGAAATGCTGCAGAACTTCCATGATCTGAACCGCGGTTCGACTGTCGAGATTCCCGGTTGGCTCATCCGCGAGCAGGATGCTTGGCCCATTAACCAGCGCCCGCGCTATCGCAACGCGTTGTTGCTGCCCCCCCGACATTTGAGATGGATAGTGATGCGCCCGGTCGGCGAGTCCCACCGCAGCCAGGGCATCCGTCGCCCGCCGCGCACGCTCCGCCTTTCCCATGCGCGAATAGAGGGTCGGAAGCGCCACATTCTCCAGAGCAGTCGTGCGCGGGATCAGATTGAAGCCCTGAAACACGAAGCCTATTTTTTGGTTGCGCACCTCGGCCAGCGCGCGCTTGTCGAGTGATGAGACATCGAGGCCATCCATGATGTAGCGGCCGGTACTGGGTCGGTCGAGGCAGCCCAGAATGTGCATCAGCGTTGATTTACCGCTGCCGCTTGCGCCCATGATCGCGACAAATTCCCCCGCGGCGATTTCAAAGGAGATTCCGCGCAGCGCATGGACACGAGTTTCGCCCATTTCGTAGTATTTATGGACTCCATCCAAACGCATGGCGTGAGGTCGTGTCGGGCCCAGCGCCGCGACTTCCGGCTGGGCGGTCATGATGGGGGGACGCGTTCGGTCCGTACGAAACGGCCTGTCACGGAGTACCGGGGCCGGAGGCCGATTTCGAGGAGATTGCCGCTGTCACCACGGCATCGCCGGCGTTGAGAGAGCCCCTGAGCGCGGCAGCGACCTCCGTATAGGCATGATCGGTGATTCCCAGCCTGATTTGCACCGGTTCGATAGCGTTAGTCAATCCCAATTTCCAAACGATGGCCGCGGCGACGCGGGCTTTGCCCGCGCCTGACCCGACGGTTCTACCCGTGACGCCCGGTTCATCCGCGCCGATGCCATGCTGTTGGTAGAGCCGCAGAATTTCAACGGGTGGTAAGGGCGGCTCGAATCGCAGCGCTGTATTCGGCACCCGCAGGGCATTCTCCACGCTCGCGACGGGGATCGTCACGTACGCCGTCATGCCGGGAAAGATTCTCAAGTCTGGGTTATCGAAATCCACGATGGTGTCGTAGGTGACGACATTTTGAACCGTCGTCGGATTCATGCGCAGCTGGGTCACGACGCCATGAAAGATCTCGTGCGGGAAGGCGTCCACCTTGAAGGTCACCGTCTTGCCGATCGCGATCCGCCCAACTTCCGATTCGTCGGTTTTGGCGTAGAGCTGCATTTTCTTCAAGTCCTGCGCGATATCGAAAATGGTCGGTGCCTGCAGCGACGCGGCGACCGTTTGCCCCATGTTGACATTTCGCGCCACGATCGTGCCATCGATCGGCGAGCGGATGATGGTGTACTCAAGATTGGTTTTCGCGACGGCGACGGCGGCCTGTTTTTGGCGAACTTGCGCGTCCGCCTGCACCACAGCCGCCTTGGAAGCACCTAGGGATGCTTTCGCGCCATCGTAAGCGGCACGAGATTGATCCAGCGTCTGGGCTGCAACGTAATGCTTCTCATTGAGCGCTTCAGCGCGCTCGAAATCAGCCTTGGCCTGCAGAAGATTCGCCTCGGCCTTGACGACATTTTCCTTTGAGGCAGCCACATTGGCCCTCGCCGTATCAAGATCTGCGATTGCCTGATCGAGTGCGCCTTTAAAGAGTGCGGGATCGATCAGAGCCACAATGTCTCCCCGATGAACCTGGGAGTTAAAGTCCGCGTAGAGCTTGGTGATCGAACCCGACACTTGAGATCCGACCTGCACCAGCACGACCGCGTGCACGGTGCCGGTGGCCTCGACGACATCGTAAATGCTGCCGCGATCAATCTTGGCGGATAAATATTCGATGTGGTTTTGGCCGCGGAACGCCCACAAGGCGGCCACTCCTACGGCAGCAAGAGATAGCACAATCAGTGCTGATTTCCGATCAATTCGCATCTATTTTCCTTGGGGACTTCGCCGCTAAAATGTTGTTCTTACTCGTACCGCAGCGCCGTGATCGGATCGAGCCGCGAGGCCTTAAGTGCCGGGTAGTAGCCGAAGAAGACCCCGACCGCGACTGCAAACGCCGCTGCAATGACAATGGACTCGGCCGATACCTCCATCGGCCATCCGAGTCCGCGCCCAACAATGAGGGAACCGACGACTCCGAGCAGCACCCCGGCGCTGCCGCCCACAAGACTCAAGAGCACGGACTCGGCCAAGAATTGCAGCCGGATCGCAGCCTCCGTCGCGCCAACGGCCACACGCACGCCGATTTCCCGTGTGCGCTCCGTGACGGAGACCAGCATGACATTCATGATCCCGATCCCGCCGACCAGGAGCGAGATCGAGGCTACGGCGATAAGCAGTATGGTCAGGGTGCGACTCGACTCCAGTTGCGCCTTGATGATGTCCTCGGGATTGCGGATATTGAAATCATCTTCTTGGTCGGGGCGCAGATGGTGCCGGTCGCGAAGCACGGCGGCGGCCTGTCGGCCTGCGGCCTTGACGACATCAGCGGAAACGGCCGAACACAGCACATCATCGAGCCAGGCGATGCCTTTCAGCTTCTTCATGGCGGTCGTATACGGCAGAATGATGACATCATCCTGATCTCGACCGTTGGTCGCGAGGCCCTTGGCACGCATCGTACCGACGACTTGCAGGGTGTGCCCCCCGGAGAGGCGCATCACTTTGCCGATCGGGTCGGCGGCGCCAAATAGGCGCTCGCGTACTGAGCGACCAATTACGCACACATCAGAAGCCCGGTCGACATCATCGTCGGAGAAGATCGCACCTTCCGCAATGCCCCAGCGCGCAATGCTGAAGTAATCCGGTGCGACGCCGCGATAGGTGGTGTACCAATTGGTGTTGCCGTAGATCACCTGGATCGGATCGTCGACATTGGGCGAAACTTTCTTGATCAGGGGCACCTGATTTTTGATCGCGATAGCATCGGCCACAGTGAGGGTGGGCAACGCGTGCGTTCCGGTATAAACGCCGTTGACCGCCCGACTCCCGGCCTCGATCCAAACAAAATTATCGCCGAGATTATTGAGCTGCTGCTCTACTCGCTTCTGCCCGGCGTTGCCGATCGCGACCACACAAATGACGGCGGCGATGCCGATGGTGATGCCAAGTACGGTGAGGAGGCTGCGGATCTTGTTGCGCAGCAGGGCCCTCAAGGCGATTGATACGAGAGCTGCGTAGTCCATGGCGTATCGACGGGAGGAAGGTTGATCAGGATTTGGGTGCATCGTTCTCTAGACTCGCGTAGGACTCGTACAAACTGTCAAGTACCGGGCTCACTTGCTTCAACAATGCGTCGTCATCAGGCTGCAGAGTGCGTGTTCCGGAGACAATGGCCGCAAAGCCGGCGGCTTCAGGCACCGGAATGCCCCCGACGTCCAGATAATGCACCAGGGCGCCCAAGCGCGTGAGAGCCGGATCGCTCTCGAGGCCGAAGCTCGCCAGCAAAACCTCGAAAGTGACTTTAGAGTCGATGTGAGTGAATGTCGCGCCATCGAAATCAAAGCCAATCGCCCTTTTCGGCTTATCTTGGATGCGTTTGAGCCAGACAAATTTGGCTTGTCGGTCGATGAAGCGCCGAATGAGCCATGCGGAACAGACCCGATCAATCCACAAATGTTGGCGCGTTGCCCAAGTGCGCTGGTGATATTTCTTCGCATCCAGGCTAGGGATGTTGCGATGAGCCGCGTGCGGCTCATTGGGTGAGAAGCGCGCGTTGAGTGCGGTTTCCGCATCGGCCAGCGCACTTTGTACCTGTCCTTGGGGCTTACCGGGGAAGAAATCAGTCCCTATCGTGGACGCCAAGTCCCGCGCGACTGCGGTGAGGCCGCGTCGAGCCTCTAGTTCGTTCATCTTTGCCATTCTCTTCCGCAAAGCGTCAAGCCGGGCATTGAGCTCGCGATATTCAGCCGTCCGATCGAACAAACCGAGAAACGCGTCTTGTTGGGCAATCGAGTCGGACTGGAGTGACAGAATATGCGCGATCCCGGCGCCGGCACGGATCTCAAGCGCTTGTTCCTCAAAGGTCTTTTGGGACGCGTTCGATTGCGGAAGAATGTACACGCCATCGCGCAGTAACCCGGCGCCGCCGGCCTTAAGAGCACGCCACACCCGCATCCGCAGTGTCTGGTTTTGACCCGGCAGATTGGTGATAAGCAGGAGCCACGTCGTGGCCTTAGGGTTCATGTAGAGGATTCTACTGGCTTGTAATAGACATGACAAAAGCTCATTATTCACAGCCCGCGAACTCAAGGAGTCGCCAATGCAATGGATCACGCGCGAACATCCTAAAATTGATCGTATCGCCTGCCCGTGGCTTATCTTGCGGTTCGTCGACGCCAAGGCTCAGTTTCATTACGTTCCAGCCGACCGCGTGATCGCGATGGCCAAAGAACTTGGTGCCACGCCCTACGATATACCCGGCGTCGAGCTCACTCACGTGGGAGAGCTTTGCAGCTTCGATGCCTTCATCAAAAAATACGAGCTCGATGATCCGGGGTTGTCACGGTTGGCGGTCATTGTACGCGGTGCCGATACCTCACGGCTGGATCTTGCTCCTCAATCGGCAGGTCTCTACGCAATTTCGTTGGGCTTGTCCGCGACGATATCCGACGATCACGAAATGCTGCGCCATGGGCTTGTGATGTACGACGCCTTGTACGCTTGGTGCTCGAAACTGCAGCACGAAACGCACGCCTGGCCTCCGGCGGGCTACTCATTTGCTTCCTAGGTTTGCGAACTTCCCGAAGGAGAAACTCCAATGCGTCGATTTGCCCTCATTGCTGCCGTCAGCGGCTTTGCTCTCAGCACCGCGGCGGGAGCCGCCGACATCGACTGGAACAAGGTGGATCAGGCCATCGGTAAACCTGGGACCAATCAGCCGGGTGGTGTACACAAGTTCGGGCTACCGCGATCGGATCTTAAGATCACGGTCGATGGCGTCGCGATCAAGCCGACGCTGGCCTTGGGTTCCTGGATCGGATTTCTGCCGATGGGCAATGGCGCCATGTTCATGGGCGATCTGGTTCTGACCGAGAATGAGGTCAGCCCGGTGATGAAGCGCCTGATCGAGGATGGCATTGAAATTACAGCGGTTCACAATCACCTGTTGCGTACGTCTCCGGCGGTCTTTTACATGCATGTCGGAGGGCAAGGCGATCCGGTCAAGCTCGCCCAATCACTGCACGCAGGATTGGCGCTGAGTCAGACGCCCCTTACCGCGCCGGCGCCCGCGGCAGCGCCTCCCACCATCGATTTAGACACGGCGGCGATCGATCTGGCACTGCAGGCCAAGGGCACGATTAACGGCGGCGTCTATCAATTTAATATTCCACGCGCCGAAGCCATTACCGAGGCCGGTATGGCGATCCCGCCCTCCTTAGGCACAGCGATTGCGATCAATTTTCAGCCCACCGGCGGCGCTAAAGCCGCGATCACCGGCGATTTCGTGCTCTTAGGCAAGGAGGTTAATCCGGTGCTAAAGGCGCTGAGTGATCATGGAATCGAAGTCACCGCTTTGCATAGCCACATGATCGATGATTCACCGCATCTCTTTTTTATGCATTTTTGGGCAAACGACGATGTCACCAAACTCACGCAAGGCTTGCGCGCGGCGCTGGATTTGGCGAACGTGAAGCACGGATCCTGACCGAGATTGATCAACGAACTCGCAGAGCGCAACGGGCCATGATCGAGAAGCCGGATCACCCTATTCGCGAGCTGGTGCGCTATTTCCTGCGCCTAGGAACTTTAGGGTTCGGTGGACCCGTAGCGCTCGTCGGCCAAATGGAGCGCGAGTTGGTCACCGAGCGCGGCTGGCTCACCAAGGATGAAATGCGCGAGGTGATCGCGGTGTGCCAATCGCTGCCCGGTCCCCTTGCCATTCAAGTGGGTATTTTCATCTCCTACTTGCGCGGAGGATTTTGGGGCGCCTGGGCCGGTGGCTGGGCGTTTATCTTTCCCAATTTCCTGATCGTTGCGGCCTTGGGGGCGCTTTACGTGCACTTCGGCGGCCTGCAGCCGGTCACAGCCATTTTTTATGGCGTAAGTCCGGTTGTACTTGC
>Ga0210399_10001395_pt1 | contig 18866 bp, 14 predicted proteins | sample IncBWC14MmetaG_FD_150865 | JGI IMG/M metagenome (GOLD analysis project Ga0210399, IMG submission 150865) | Forest soil microbial communities from Barre Woods Harvard Forest LTER site, Petersham, Massachusetts, United States - Inc-BW-C-14-M | ecosystem: Environmental > Terrestrial > Soil >...
AGAACCCGCTGGCAACTGCGCGACGCAGCGGCCGAGATTGATTCGATCAATCGACCCCTCCAGTAACAAGTCAGAAGCGGCGATTTCGACGCTCGACGGGGTGGCTTCACCATCCGGAGCGGGACCCGTTTCCATCGAGACTACAGGTAACGACTTCTTGCGCAGGTGCATCAGCACCGTGTTGACCACCAATCTGTACAGCCACGTGGAGAATGCCGATTCCCCACGAAACGTGTGAATTTTGCGAAACAACAGCAGGAAGACTTCTTGAGTCAGATCTTCCGCTTCGGTCGTGTCTCCAACCATGCGAAGGCATACTGCATACACTCGTTTGCAATGCGATCGGTAGAGGCATTCAAACGCGGTCGGATCGCCCTCGGTAGCTCGCTGAATGATCTCCGCTTGACTCTCTCTATCGCTTTCCAGGGAAGTGACTTGCGGCACAGTCTTGTTCGAGTTGCGTTCTGTGCCAGGCCACCTTTCCCAAACGAGGCTGGGCCGCTTCCCAGCAGTGAACTTTGCCAGCGGTCCAACTACTATCTCTGTGCATTTGGCGTTTGCAGTGACTGCCATGATTTCTATCCTTTGCCGCCGGTGCAGTTTTGAATTGAAAGGTAATTCATGGTCTTCAATGTATAAGACCACGGATGCTGTTCAATAATTCCCCAAACGACAAGAATGATTTCTTGATCGTGCGTTTTTATCGCGCAGAATCGCCCGAATGCGATCTTGAACGGGAGGTGCCTTATTGTGTGCGCGGCTGATCTATACGGAAGAATGAATCAACTGGTGAAGCTGCTCGAGGTCAGCCGGGGCTGCGTCGGAGACGGCGCAAAATTCCATTTTGTCCTTACGCCAATCAACCCATTGGAAGCCTTGCCGGGAACCTGTGTGCGGTGAGGTGTCCGGTTCTCGGGTGGGCCAGACGAATACGTTGATTGGACGGCCGTTATGCTCATAGACGAGCACCGCGACCGTGCGGCCTTCAACAACATCCAGGCGCCCGCCGTTCAGCGCGAAACCGGCCCTCGCGAAGTCACGAACCGGGAGAGCGAACTTGAGTTTGGCATCGAACCATCCTTTGACGACACGTTCATCGTTGGAAGTGATTTCGGTCATGTGACCCGCCTGCAGTGACCGAAAATGCGCGTCGACAATTTCGTCTGCAAGCTCGGCCTGGTAATCGTCACTGCGAAGCTCGGGACTCACTCTCCACAATAGAAAAGCGATGAAAAGCAGCGCCGCCGCGGCAGCCAGCCACTGCCAAAGGAGAGGCTGGGACGCAGCACGGGTTGGCGCAACAGGGTGGAGATGTGTGTTAATTGTCCGCCGCAGCGAGGCGGGGGCAGGCTCATAGATTTGAGTGAGCTGCAATCTACCGCTCAACCAATCCAGTTCCACAAGCTCAGTCGCGCAATGGTCACAATGTCCCAGGTGGCGCTCGAATTCAGCAGCCCTTCGATCGCTTAGTTCACCGTCAAAATAGCCCTGGAGCAAAGAGTCAGCAAAGTCACACTTCACGGACGGCCCCTTTCTGAGTGGGATTTGCCAGCGCGGAATGCAACTGGCGGCGGGCACGCGAGAGCGAAGACATGACGGTGCCAATGGGAAGCGACGTGATCGCAGCAATCTCTTTGTAGGAACAGCCTTCGAGCTCCCTAAGGACAAGGACTTCCCGGAAACGCGGCGGCAAGGTCTCGAGTGCAAGGATGAGACGCTCCCGATCGTCACCTGCAATGGCCAGGTTTTCAGGAGTGGCGGAAGCCTGCAGGTGTATCTCTTCGTCGAATTCTGTGCTTAGTTCCACAGGTCGATTCTTCTCCAGCCAGGTGTAGCAAGTGTTGCGTACGATCTGCAGCAGCCAGGCGCGCGCATCTCCGCCATGAAAACCGCGAAAGAACCGGCATGCACGGAGCAGAGCTTCTTGGGCGACGTCCTCGGCATCGGTGCGCCCGCGCAAAAGCCAACGCGCGAGGTTGAAAGCAGCGTCGACGTGGGGCAGCACCAGTTGCTCAAAGCGCGCCCGGTCTTCGAGCTCCAGCTCAGTCACAATTCACCCCTGAAAGTCAGGCCTCACTAGTAGGAACTGCCGTAAGCCCGATTTTATTCTCCCTCGTTGCCAGCCAGGGAAGAGCGGTAACGCTTCCCGCCTGTCCGCCGGATTGGAATAAATCGGCTGGTGAGTCGGTCTTGGATAGGCGAAGCACGTGAAATGCGTGCGAAGAGTCCGAACGACCAGCGGCTCGGCGCGTCACTCATGCTGAGGAGAATCCTTGCACCCGTTTGACATTAAATCGGTGATTTTCGCGAAACACGCGCAACACGTCGTGCTGATCCATTTCCCGATCGCCCTGTTCATCATTGGCGTGCTCTTTGATTTTCTTGCTCATCGCACGAGGCGGTGTGTGCTGGCGGCTGCGGCCTATTGCAATTTATTCGCAGCAGCGCTCGCAACGATACCGGTATTAATCACGGGAATTCTCGCCTGGCAATGGGAGCTCGAAGGGCAGCGGCTTAAAGGAATCCTTTTGATGCATTTGGTGCTCGGTGTCACGTCGAGCGTGCTGATCTGGATCGTGTGGCTGATTCACGTGAGAACGCAGCGCAGGCATGAAGCGGTTCTGCCCGGGTACCGCCTGCCGATCGAGGCCGTGGCCGTAGCAATTCTCACACTGACGGGTCACCTAGGCGGATTTCTCAGTGGAGTGAATGGACCAGGATAGCCGTTTCCCGAAACAGCTGTGCCAGGGGATTTTCTGACGGCATTAGTCGAGGCCGCGGTGGGATCGGCAAAAACAGAAACTCGGGCGGCCCTCGCAAAGGTGCAGGCGAGGAACGCCCATAGAAAGAAAAGGAGAATAAAAATGAAAATCAGGGTCGTGTTGGCGCTTGCAGCGCTGTCCTACGCGCCGCTGACGGTGGCAGGGGAAAAGGATGTATATCCCAAGGAAAGGGTGGCGGAATTTATCGTTGAGAAGCTTGACGTCACTTCGCTGCCGGCTGCAATCCGGCCGAAGAAGGAAAAAGGAAAGAAAACTTTTGCGGATTACGGATTCACGGCGGAGGGGGTGGACGAGAGCGAAGCCATCATCTGGGCGGCGAGCGGAGGGAGGAAGTTGTCGATCAAAGTTCTCGACCAGAGGTCCTCTGGAATCTACGTGTGCATTGCAGAGCCGGGAAAGACTTCCGATCAGGCGAAGATGCAAACTGTAGTCCTGCTGAAAAGGAACGCTTCCAACACGCTGTTGAAGGGGCGCGAGTCCTGGCGAGAATTTGCTTCATGCCCGGTGATTGGCGCGGCAGAGAAGGACTCCGAGGTCAGCGCGGGCGGGGACTGAGCGGTTGGCTGGGGACTCGCTGGTTTGATCGTCCATCCGCAATTGAGTGCTTAGCGAATGTTCCGGCGTTCAGGGTTGGAATCAAAGTGCAAGGAATGCGGCTTACCTGAGTGGAAACGCCGCCGTTGCCCATAACGGGCCGTGGCAAAGCTCAGGCAAAGGAGGAAATCGTGGCTGACTATCAAATGACTTTAGTGGATCGCCAAAGAATCGCCAGAGGTACGATGACGTTTTGGTTTGACACGAATGGCAGCGATTATGACTTCCGAGCCGGCCAACACGCCGACTTTCGCTTCATGCATCCACGCGTTGGAGACGAAGGCGACAATTCACGCACTTTTTCTTTCGCAAACTCTCCTCATGACAAAGGCTTGGTCATGATCGCGATGCGTATGCGGGAGACTGGATTTAAGACTGCTTTAATGTCCGCTGCCCTTGGCACCAAGTTTAGAGTCAGCCGTCCGAGAGGATCGTTTACCTTGCATCAGGACTTTGCCAGGCCTGCGGTATTTCTTGCAGGTGGCATCGGCATTACCCCGGTCCGCAGCATTTTGGACTGGGCCGCACGGGAAAGGATGCCCCACACGCTATATTTGTTCTATTCGAACCGTGAGGCGGTGGACGCGGCGTTTCTGGAAGAATTGGATGCCTTAGCCATGCGAAATCCCCGCTTCACCCTCATCCCAACAATCACGCGGCTGACGTACTCGGCCTGGCGCTATGAAGTAGGTCACATCAATCGGCAACTGCTCTCGCGTTACTTAACTGGGCTCAACAGACCTGTCTTCTATATCGCGGGCCCTTCGGGAATGGTCACAGCTATGACAATCCTGCTCCGTTCCTTGGACGTCAGCGATGACGATATGCGGACAGAGGAATTTGGTGACTACAAGGTAGCCGAGAATCCTGTGCGCGCGAATCAGATTTCCAAGAGCTAGCGCGAGTGTCTCCGGAGGACGTCTTTGCGTATCTTTTCGCGCGCACCACCGTTCCGTGACGATTTGGATCCCCTCTGAGCAGTCCACTTCCTTAGATTTCAACCAGAAAGTTGTTACCCTGCTTTTGAGTTTCCTGCGCACTGTGTCCGACGAGCTGACAACCTTTATCCCAATTTATCCGAATACGTTGGAATTCGCGCCCAAACCATCCAGAACAAGCCGAGCGCCACCTAGTGTTATCATTAGTTTAAAGCGGAGCCGGAGCGCAACCACCCGCATTGAAAACCGTTAGACTTGAAAGGGTCTCGGGGGTTCAAATCCCTCCTCCTCCGCCAGATGTGGAAGTGGTCTCGAGTTTTTCGGGCCTTCCTTGCCTGGGTAATCATTACGCCATGATGCGGCGAGTCGCTCCCACCCTGCTTCGCCTTCCGCCCGTAAAATAGAGAGTTAGCAGAACTATGTCTGATGCCCGCAGAATTGCCTGGCTGGTGGCGGCCTGGGCCGTCTTCCTCGGCATTTACGCCGGGGTCTCATTCTATTTAAAACCGGGACACGCGTTGAGCGCGTTCGGGGATATCGTGCAGTGCTCCGTGCCACTGATCGCGAATGCCGGCTTGCTGATCAATGCGGGGACACCGCACTGGCGGCGGAACATTTTCTGGATGCTGCTGGCGCTGAGCTGCACGATGTGGATGATGGGGCAGTTCGAGTGGACGTATTACGAGATTTACCTGCACCGGGACGTGCCCGATCCATTCGCAGGAGATATCATTTTCTTCTTGCGTGGGATCCCGATGATCGCGGCGCTGGCGCTGCGGCCGCACTTAAAGCGCGAAGAATTGCGGATGGGGCTCGGATACCTTGATTTTGCGCTGCTGCTGACGTGGTGGACGTTTGTGTATGCGTTTTTTGTGCTGCCGTGGATGTACGTCAACTATTCGGAAGCGGTTTACAACTACGCGTACAACGTGTTGAACACGCTTCAGCAACTGGTGGTGATCGGCGGGTTCGGGATTTTCTGGCTGCGCACGCGAAACGCCTGGCGAACCGTATACGCGTATCTTTTTTCCGCCTCGGCGTTGTACATGCTCAGTTCCCTAACCAGCAATGTGGCGATTTCCCGGCACGATTATTACACCGGCAGCCTTTACGATCTGCCGTTGCTGAGCGTGTTTGTCCTTTATGGGCTGGCGGGGTTTGTGGCTTTCGAGAAGAGGAAGCAGCTTGATTGGCCCTCGGACGGCAGCATGGCGGGGGAAACCGAGAGCAGCGGAACGGAAAATATCTGGGCCGCACGGCTGGCGATGGGAGCGGTGCTGTCGCTGCCCCTGTTTGCGCTATACGCGATGCATCTGGAGCATGACACGCGGGCGATCCGTGATTTTCGGTTGACGGTGACACTGGTCGCGGCGGTGCCGCTGGTGTTGGTGGTGTTTTTGCGAACTCACCTGGCCGACAAGGACAGGGCGCTGCTGCTGGCCAGGTCCGAATCTTCCATCGAAAATCTGCAGCGCCTGCAGACACAACTGGTGCAGTCTGAAAAGCTGATATCGCTTGGTCAGTTGGCAGCGGGCGCGGCACACGAAATCAATAATCCGCTGACGGCGATACTGGGTTATTCGGATTTGCTGGCGGATGATCCCGCGCTGCCGGACCGGGCGCGCTCAACGGCGGGGAAGATACGGGAGCAGGCGCGGCGGACGCGCAACCTGGTGCAGAATCTGCTGAGCTTCGCGCGGCAAGTGCCGCCGGAGCGGGCTTTGCTCGACATCAATTCGGTGATTACGAATGCGGTGCAACTGCGCGCGCTGGATTTGCACAGTGGCGGCCCGCGCATTGAGACGGATCTGGAATCCGTGTTGCCGGGCGTGCGCGGCGACAACAACCAGTTGATGCAGGTGTTTTTCAATATTGTGAACAATGGGCTGGATGCGATGGGAACCACCGGTAGCGGCGTGCTGACGATCAAAACTTTGCGCGACCGGGGGAGCGTGGTGATTCTTTTTTCGGACACCGGGCCGGGCATCAAGGAGCCACACCGCGTGTTTGACCCGTTCTACACGACGAAGCCGGTGGGAAAAGGTACCGGGCTGGGGCTGAGCATTTGTTATGGCATCGTGCAGGAGCATGGAGGAAAAATACTTTGCTACAACGGCCAGGCGGGAGGCGCGGTGTTTCGCGTGGAGCTTCCCGCGGTGCTTGCGGTTTTGCCCAGCAAGGGCGTTGTGCCTCCCAGCACAACCCCGGTACCCAGTAAACAATCTTAAGCGGGACATTGCGGCGCAGCGGCTGAAATTTGCGGCGGCAGAATGCGTAGAAGCTCATGGTAGAGTTTTCCGGCAAGGGTGTGGGTGAAAGGCTGAAATATGAATGAGATTGCGATCCGCACGGAGCAACTGACGCGGCGATTCGGAGCGTTGACAGCCGTAAACTCCGTGGATCTGCGGGTGACCGCGGGGCAATTCTTCGGATTCCTCGGGCCGAACGGGGCGGGAAAATCCACGACTATCAAGATGCTGACGGGGTTGCTGGCGCCCACTTCCGGACGGATGGAACTTCTGGGGCTGGATTTTCAGAGCAATCCCATTGATGTGAAACGCCAGATCGGCGTGGTGCCCGAAGGAATGGGCTTGTTTGAGCGGCTTACGGGCAGCGAATACCTGCACTTTGTCGGGCGGATGTATGGGCTGGATGGCGCGACGACGGAAAAACGGACCGCGGAATTGCTGGACTTCATGCAACTGGCGGATCGCGAAAAAACGCTGATCGCTGATTATTCGCATGGGATGCAGAAAAAATTGGCGCTAGCCGCAGCGGTGATTCATGGGCCGCGAATTCTTTTTCTCGACGAGCCGTTTGAGGGCGTGGATGCGCTGGCGGCGGGGGCGCTGAAGGCGCTGCTGGGCCGAATGACCGAGCGCGGCGTGACTATTTTCCTGACGTCCCACGTGCTGGAGATTGTGGAGCGGTTGTGCAGCCACGTGGCCATCATTCACCAGGGGCGGTTGGTGGCGCAGGGATCGCTGGAGGAGTTGCGGGCGGGAATTCCAGGGGCGGAAGGGGAAAAGAAAACGCTCGAACAGATTTTCCTCTCGATCGTGGGACAGAGCGGCAGTGAGCAGGCGCGACTGGAGGAGTTGACGTGGCTGACTTGAGCCAAATGCCAGGGGTAACGGAACAGCTGAAGCTGATTGCCGGGTTGCGCTGGAACATGTTGAAGAACAACCTGCAGCGCAAGAACAACCGGTGGGATCTGATCGGCATGATTCTTGCCGCTGCGGGCAGTGCGGTGATGGTGGTGGGCTTGTGCGTGGCGTTTTACGCGGGCGCGTATTTTTTTCTGACCAAGGACCGGGCCAGTTGGATGTCGCTACTTTACTGGGCGATATTTTTGTGGTGGCAGGTGGTTCCCATCCTGGTGGCGGGGTTTGGGGCGAATTTTGAGTTTCGCAACCTTTTGCGGTTCCCGCTGAGCCTGCGCACGTTTTATATACTTGGAGTGGGCTACGGATTTGCCGACTTTGCGGCACTGTCGTCGCTGTGCTGGATTGCGTCGATGATGGTGGCAACAGCGGTGGGGCGGGTGCAACTTCTGCCTGCGATGATGCTGGCGAGCCTGCTGTTTGTTCTGGTGAACGTGACATTGGAGCGCCTGATCGGTTCGTGGCTGGAGAGGGTTTTTTCGAACCGGCGAGCCCGGGAGTTGCTGGTCGGATTGTTTGTGCTCTCGATGGTTTCTATGAATTTCCTGAACCCCGCGCTGCAGAGGTGGGGAGATCACGGGACGCGACCGGGAATCGTGCTTTTGGTGCCGTATTTTTCGTGGTTGCCAAGTTCGCTGGCGGGGAACGCGATTGCCGCTGCGAGTGATACGCATTCACGCGCTCTGCTTCTGGCGGTTGGGGGACTGCTCGTCTGGCTCGGGGCAACCAGCGGGTTGCTTTGGGTTCGGTACAGGGCACAGTATCTGGGAGAAGAATTGAGTGAGAGCGCGGCGCCTTCGACTGGCAAACGGGGGCCTCGCAGGCAGACCGCTTCTTCAGGGTCGCCTGGTTTTCTCTCGCCGCCCGTCGCCGGAGTGATGCGAAAGGAATTTCATTACCTGACGCGAAACGGATTTTCGTTCATCACGCTGATACTTCCGCCCGTGATGGTGATGTTCTTTTCGGTGCAGTTTGCGGGGAACCATTCGCAGATTCACGAGCACGGGTTGTCTCCACAAACGTTTTTCCCGGCGGTGATGGCTTATCTGATCTTGATGCTGCTTTCGCCGGCGTATAACTCATTCGCGTTTGAGGGGCGTGGGATTCAGTCGTATTTCATGGCACCGGTGCGCATGCGTGACGTCCTGGTTGGAAAGAATTTGTTTCTTGGGTGTGTGGTGGCTCTTGAGCTGGTGGTTTCCCTCAGCGTGCTTGTCTGGAGGATTGGATTCCCGGGCTTCCCGTTGTTTCTTTCCACGATTGCGGCCGCTACGTTTGCGGTGATGGGGCAATTGACGATTGCCAATTGGTCCGCGCTGAGCTTCCCGAAAAAAATGGAGATCGGAAAAATGAAAGGGCAGCGGAATTCGGGAGTGGCGGTGTGGACGGCCTTTGGTGTGCAGATTCTGATTGGGGGAATTGCCACGGTTGTGTTGCTGGCTGGCCGCTGGCTCGGGAATCCGTGGCTGCCGGCTGTGGTTTTCGCCGGATTGACCGTGGCCGCGCTTGGAGGCTATTTGGCCTCGCTTGATCCTCTCAGCGTGCTGGCGGAGCGCAAAAAAGAACTGCTGATCGAAACGCTTTGCCGGTAGGCCACCTCGTCCGCTATCATTCTTCCTCGCAATTCCCATTGGAGAGGGTCAAAAATGAAGCGGTTCATTCTGACAGTGCTCGCCACGCTGGTTCTCGCCGCGGTCGCCAGACCTTCTATAGCACAAAACACAAACAGTTCCATGAAGCCCGGCGATACGCCGGCGATTTCCGGATACGAGCAGGAGCTTTCGAAGGAACTTGCGCGCGAGCTGCGGCAATTCTCGCCGAAGACGGACAACTTGGGAAACGTGTGGGTAGACTTCGGCAGCGGTGAGCCGCACCGGCTGATCGCGACAGGGATGGATCAACCGGGCTACGTGGCGAGCGCGATTACCAGCGACGGTTATTTGCGTGTGCAGCGTCTGCCGCAGGCCTCGCCAAACGGAGTGTTCGACGCGTTGAATTTTGCGCAGCCAGTGTGGGTGTTGACGCGAACTGGCAAAAAAGTGAACGGCGTATTTGCAGGGCTTTCCGTGCACCTGCAACCGGGGCGTGTGAATGGGCCGAAAATGAATCATCCCGACGAAATGTTTGTGGACCTGGGCGCGAAGAGTGCGGAAGAGGTGCGCGCGGCCGGGGTGGATGTGCTGGATCCGATTGTGCCGCAAACGAACTGGATGACGGTTGGAAACAGCGGCGAAGCGGGACTGGGCGCCCTGAATCACGTAGACATCGGGGTCCTTACAGCGTTGATTCGCGAGATGAAGTCGTCGAAGGCGAAAGGGACGACGACCATCGCGTTTCTGGCGCAGCAGTATACCGGGGGACGCGGGCTGAACCGCATTCTCACGGAGATTCAACCGAGCGAGATGATTTATGTGGGGAGAGTGCGGCCGGAGCAGTCCGCTGACGGCAAGGTAGTCCCCGAGGCGCCGAAGCCTGGGGCCGGGGCGGTGCTGGGTTCGCCGTCAACGGCGCCGGAGGCCGGCCAGAAGTTTGTGCAGGAACTTCAAGCGGTCGCGGAGAAAGCGAACATCAAAAGTGTGAGTTTGGCTGCGGCGGCGCCACGGATTGCGAGTTACACGAAGAGCGCAGAACTTCCGGGGCGGTTTGTGGAATTGGGAGTGCCGACACTTTGGCCGGTTACGCCGGCCGAGTATGCGTCCTTGGAAGACGCGGATAAGGTGCAAAAACTTCTGGAAGCGTACCTGGAAGTGGGGAGGCCCTCGAGTGGCGTTGGCGGCGGAACCGGCAGTGGAGTAGAGCAAAGCGTGTTACAGGCGCTGGTGCTTGCTTATGGAGCGAGCCGACATGAAGAGGCGGTGCGGCAAGTGGTTCTGAACCGGCTGGATCCGCGGCTGCGCGGCAAGGTGGTGTTGGATGCGGGCGGGAATCTGGTGTTGCATCTGGGGGATGGGAATAAGGATCCGAAGACACCGCGAATCGCCATCGTGGCGCACATGGATGAGATCGGTTATGAAGTGAAGAAGATTGAAGACGACGGGCGACTGCAGGTAGACGTGCTGGGTGGCGGCTACATGCAATATTTCCTGGGGCATGTGGTGCTGGTCCACAAGAAAGATGGGAGCAAGATCGGCGGAGTGCTTGAGCTTCCGAACGGGTGGGAGAAAGCCGGATTTGAGTGGCCGATGAGTTCGAGGTCAATGGATGAGCCGGCGCGGGTTTACGTCGGGACGCAATCGAAAAAAGAGACGGAAGAGTCGGGAATCGCGGACGGTGATTTTGTTACGATACGGAAGGAGTACCGCGAATTGCTGGGGACTCGCGCGAATGGGCGGAGTTTTGACGACCGCGTGGGCTGCGCGGCGTTGATTGCGGCGGCGAATGCGATTGGCTCCGACCTGCCCGGGCGTGATGTAACGTTTGTGTGGTCAACACGCGAAGAGCTGGGACTGGAAGGCGCTGCTTTCTTCGCGGAGCACGCCGCGAAGGATGGGCGTTCGCCGGACTTTGTGTTTGCGATCGATACTTTTGTCAGCTCTGATTCGCCGCTCGAGTCGAAGCGTTTTGCGGACGCCAAGATCGGCGATGGTTTTGTGGTCCGGGCGGTGGACAATTCGAACACCGCGCCACGCGAATATGTGGACCGCGTGGTGGCGCTGGCGCGTGAACATTCGATCCCGGTGCAATATGGAGTGACCGGGGGCGGAAACGATGGCTCTGTTTTTGTGCGCTATGGTTCCGTGGATGTGGCCATGGGCTGGCCGCTGCGGTATGCACACTCGCCCGGAGAAGTGATTGATACGAAAGATGTGGATGTACTGGGAAAGATCGTGGAACTGATTGCGCGAATGTTTTTGCCTGGTCGGGCTGAATGACTCTCTGTATTTTTTGAAGCAATTCCTCCGAGTCGCCCAGAATTTGGACGCCCGAGCGTGCATTTGCCAACATGCAGAGGGTAGCCGAAGGAAATGCGCATCACTTGAATGCCGCGGTCTCAACAATGCATAGCCGCCTATTTTTGGGCGTTCCGGGTTGCTCGAGGACGTACTCATTCCTCGATAAGCCGCATTCCAAGACGCGCGTCTTGGGCTGATGCTACTTCTACGGTTGGCAACTTATCGAGAATTGGCGGTGTCTTTACCACAAAGAACGTTGCTCGTTTTGGAAAAGTGGGGCAAAACCTTCTATCCGGAAAATTGCCTTCTTGCTTTGCTCTCCGCTTCCGCGTATGTTGCTCCCTAAATCCAGCCTCGATCTCCCGTCCACTTTAGTTCTTTAGTCCTGGACTGCGAGTCGACTCGATAAATCCAAAGGAGACAAGATGAAAAAGACTCACTATCTCGCCGTTGTTCTGGCTGTTGGTTTGTTACTGGTTGGAATGTCCTTCGCTCAGCGGCCCGAGACCGACATCGATCCCCACAGACATGCAAATCTCGCCGAAGCTCAGCGCCACGTTCTACAGGCATACGAAAGCACCAAGAAAGCGGAGGCAGAACACCCATCCGAATATGGCGGTCATGCGGGAAAAGCCCTCCAGGTGCTCGATGAAGCCAACCACGAACTGAAAGAAGCTGCCGAATTCTATAATGCACACCACAAATAGTCGCGTCTTAACCACGGCCGAGTAGGCCGGTTAGCCACTTTACCTGAACCGCGTTATTCAGGACCTATGTGTTATGGTCTTTGTGCGGAGCTTTGGAATGATATCTTCTCGCCAACCGGAGTTGAGATGGGAGCAGGCACTAGGTTAGAACCAAGTTCTTCGGACAATCGGTGTGTGCCGTATTCGCTTGAGGCATACAAGCCTAAGGCCTCGGACGACAAGATTCGAGTAGGGCGCGTTTTTGATGGCGGCTACGTAATAAATGAGACTGCGCTTCGTCAGGCTAAGTATCTGCTGAGCTTTGGGGTGAATGATGATTGGTCATTCGAGGCGGATTTTCTTCATCGGAATCCCGATGTAATCATCTTTTGTTTTGACAACTCAGTATCGAAGAACGCCTTCAGAGATAAGATCGTCGATTCCCTGAACCAAATTCTGAGCTTGAGATTTATCCTAGGCCTGCTCTCGCTAAATTTCCGTGGGGCCCGGAACAAGATTTCTTATCTTAAGGGGGCAAGAAAGGTGTATTCCGATTTTTGTCAATTTTTCACCCGACCTAATGTGCAGTTTGTTGCGAAAGGCATCTCAAGCGAGGCAAGTGGGTCGTTTCTAACTATGAGTGATGTTTTTCATTTGATTCCACAGGGCAACCTCACTCAGAACTCTGTGTTCATTAAAATGGATATTGAGCAATCAGAATTCCGTGTCTTGCCGGACCTTTTCAAATTTCGAGATTATGTGGCCGGTTTGGTCATTGAGTTTCATGACCTTGATATACTCTGGACGAACTTCGCGGAGCTGATGAATAGACTCAATGAAGATTTTGAGGTCACGCATGTTCACGGGAATAATTTTTTCGGATTAATACCGAATACCGCCACGCCGAAATTATTGGAAATTACCTTTCTCAAGAGACCGCTTCTAAATTGCCACTCGGCTCCCGGTACCACGAACTATCCAATCCCCGGTTTAGACTATCCAAACAATCCACATCAAAAGGATTATCCACTCCATTTTTGATGAGTCGCCCGTGGAGCTTCACAATATTGCTGCGAGAGGCTCAAGTCGGATTACCGATAACTTGGATCCCAGAGCCACATTTCCGGTTACCGCGTCACCCAGAGATGGACGAGCCACGAATGATCGCATTTGACCAGGGATGAGTTGGATGTGAAGGCGCAGGGTAAGCTGCGCTAGGCACAGCCGGTCACTTTGCATTCGTCAATCGGCGCGGGTGCTGGTTTTTCAGAAACCATTTGTACGAACTAGCGGTATTGTAGTGTTCCCGAGTGTCATCCCTTCTTGCACGATCTGCTACTTTCCTTTGGGGGTGCAATCTACGCTCATATTGCATCTTCGTCGGAGGCTCCGAACCATGCCGAATCTGTCAGTCTGTGTTCCGCAGCGAGTATTATAAGCCGGGAGCTGGAGAGAGTCCCAGTCGCGAGCTATTGTTTCCGTGGATGTTAAGCCATTCCCGAATAAGTGATTTTGTGTTATAGAGCAGTTTGTCCACCCTCAGATTAATATACGCCCTCAAGATTTGAGGCGATACGATTCTTGCGAGAAGGAGAACTCCGCGTGAAATCCAATTCTGTTTTATCACTCATTGCGATTATCTCGACCCTGTTCGTCTCAGGTTGTGGATCGAGCTCCATGCCTATCAATGTGTCCGTAACTCCGTCCGTGGCCGCCATCGGTACGGGTCAAACAAGCCAGTTCGTCGCCGCGGTGAGCGACGGCTCAGCGGTAACATGGTCTGCCTCGACTGGAACGATTGACGATACCGGTAATTATACTCCGCCATCTGGGACACAGAGCGTGACGGTCACAGTGACGGCAACGAGTACGAAAGACAGGACCAAATCGGCCAGCGCTACAGTCAACGTTGTAGCCCAAGGGCAAGTAGCGGCAACCGACAACGTTCAAGTGGCGCTCTATTCTGTATCACCAGCGGCAGCCGGAAAGGTCTCGGTGCAGTTTGGACTGGATACGAACTACGCTCTGACGACTTGGACGCAACCGGTACCGCCCGCTGGCGGGCCGGTAGCCATGTTCGTGGCGGGAATGAAGGGAAACACCCTGTATCACATGCGGGGAGTGGTGCAGTTCAGTGACGGTACCCAATACATGGACCCGGATATGACGTTTACCACAGGGGCGTACCCAACAGCAGTAGAACCATCGCTAACGGCCACGACGACGGCAGGCATGACACCTCAGAGCGGAGTGGAGCTATTGGACTTGGTAGGCGGTGGAGCCACGGTAGCACCTGCGGTCGTTACGGATCTAGAGGGCAATATTCTGTGGAGCTACAACCCCGGCATAACAGCGACCTTAAACCCGATCAAACTGCTGCCAAACGGCCACATCATGTTGAATTTCAGCCAGGGCGCCGCCGACGGAGCCAACTCGATTCTTCAGGAAGTGGACTTGAGCGGGAAACTGATTTGGCAAATGACCGCTGCGGATCTCAACACTGCGCTTGCGGCGGCGACTTGCACGGGCTGCAATATCACTGTCATTGGGACGCACCATGACTTCGTGGTGCTCCCCAGTGGACACTTGATTCTGCTTGTATCGACCAAGCAGGCTATCTCCGGGACCACGTTAACCGGGGACGTTCTGATTGATCTGGATGAGAATCATCTCCCAGTTTGGCTTTGGAATGAGTTCGACCATCTGGACACGAGCCGTCACCCAATGAGTATTGGCGACTGGACCCACACCAATGCAGTCATCTATTCGCCCGATGACGGCAACCTGATTATCTCGATACGGCACCAGAACTGGCTGGTCAAGGTCAACTACAACAATGGAGCAGGAACGGGAGACATCGTCTGGAAACTAGGTTACCAGGGCGATTTCACGCTCACCGGAGGGACGGATCCAACCGATTGGTTCTATGCGCAGCACGGACCTTCCTTCGCAACCGCAAACACGACGGGACAGTTCTCGCTGATGGTTTTTGATAATGGAAACGACCGGACTTTACCCACCGGTCAGGTTCAGTGCGCCACCACAGCCTCGTCGACCTGCTATAGCACAGTGCCAGTGCTGCAAATTGATGAGACAGCGAAGACCGCCACCCTCGCGTTTCATGAAATGCTGTCAGGCTTCTCATTCTTCGGAGGTAACGCGGAGGTACTCAAGAATGGGGACGCAGAGTTCTGCGTAACTACCGGGGCTGAGGTTCGGGAGGTGACGCAGGATAGCAATGCTAAACTGGTTTGGCGTGTTCACGCTTCGATGGATCCCACGGGTGCCTTTCCGTTTTTGTATCGGGGCCAGAGAATTCCCAGCTTGTATCCAGGAGTTCAATGGTAAACGCCGGCATGTAGAGACTACTACCCGCTCTCCCGGTTGCAGCGTCAAGCAGGAGCCAATGGCTTTGTCCCAGCAATGCGCGACGTATACTTGCTGCAAGCCAAAGTACAGCGAGATAAAAGTAAGCGCATATAACAACGCTTCCCAAAACTGCAAAACCCAATTTGGTGAGTGAATATTTATCGCAGCCGTTGTCAGGCCGAAAACCATGGCGGTGATGCTGGCACTTTCTATAAACCTGTCATCGCGATTGCGCCGAGACGAAATGCCATAGACCAGAATAAGCCCTGCACTGATTCCGATCGTGCGTGCGATGTTTGAATCCGCCACAGCCAGATGCCGTTTGTGCTATTTCGAATCGCGTCATTCGGACCTTCTGGCAAACTCTGCCCGGGCGATATCGATTCCCCGCAAGCCTTATTACGTCCGGTTTAGCTTCTGACCGATAAATCGCTCGTCATCGCCTTGCTAGCCGCGATCTGGTCGAGTTTCACGGAATTTGACCTGCGACAATAGTTCGAGTGCTTTTCTCCCGCAGTTGTGTTGGTGGAACCTCATTTCAGATCGTAGTCACCAATATAAGTGTCGCGACTGATCCCAAGCATGCTCAAAAAAAATGAGGCAAAAATGATTTGGATGCCGAGAAATAGCCACATCGCCCAGAAAAGGACTTGACGGATTGCGTAAAGCGGACCGAAACCCCCGTCCATCCATTTCCAGGTGATCCAGGCACACCCCGCAAAGCCGGCAAGAAAAATAATGCCGCCGATCAGTAGGCCCGTCTCTAGCGTAATCCTTTTCAAAAGGCGCTTGAGGGAAAGTGTGCCGCGATCGAAGCGCGCCGCGTAACTGAAAACTTTGGCGAACGCACCGATCGACAGGATCTGAGCGCCGAGTAAGGTGAAGATAACACCAAACACCATTGTGTGGACGTCGAGCGTGACGCGTGGTGTAACCTGTCGAGGCCCTGGTAAGAGCCATAGGACTAAAGCAAGTCCGAAACTCATGAGTAGCCCACCGGGCAAAAGATACAGCGAGTTCGGCGCGTATAGCAGCATAAACCGCAAACTTCGCCAACCGTCGCGGAAGCTACGCAAATGCGGTGGCCGTCCTCGCTTGTCTGGCCAAAGAACGATCGGTATTTCGGAGATGCGCGCCCCGATTTGGCTGGCCTTGATGACGAATTCGAGAGCAAATTCCATGCCCGTGCTGCGGAGGTCCAATCGGTCGAAAAGATTTCTACTAAACCCTCGCATGCCGCAATAGCAATCCCCGACTCCGGCTCTAAATAGGAAGTTTACAAGCCAACTCAAACCGGGATTGCCAAAGTGTTTGTGCAATTTGGGCATCGCGCCCGGTTTGATGCCACCCTTGAAGCGGTTCCCCATGACCAAATCGTAGCCTTGTCGCAATTTCTCAACAAAATTGGGCACTTCGCTGAAGTCGTAGCTATCATCGGCATCGCCCATGATGATGTGCTGGCCTCGCGAACTGGCAATCCCGGCCTTCAGCGCTGCGCCGTAGCCCCGCTCCTGGACGTGAACCACTCGAGCTCCATTGGATTCAGCAATTTCAATGGACCCATCCGTCGAGCCATTATCGGCGACGATGACCTCACCTCGTAGATTTGCCTTGCCAAAGGCGGTCACCGCTTTCCCGACGCAAAATGCCAGCGAATTGGCCTCATTCAGACATGGGATCACTACGGAAACATCGAATGGTAAGTCAGATTGCTGGGTGGAATGCAAAGTTTGTGTTGAGAACTCTGGCGTAGCGTGACTCTTCATTTCGCAACCGGAGTCGAGTTCGACTAGAAATCTTGGTACTTTCTGCTTTTTGTCGCCCGACTTAATCGAAATTGCTCGGCGGCAGTGATCACCCCGAGGATTTAGTCCTAAAGAAGTGAGAGAGTTTTTCTATTCTTATCAGCATCACCAACATGAAGCAGACCCAAGAGTGACACTAAGTATATTGGGTTCACAGTTTATCAAGCAACAGTCTCCGTATGAAATTTGGGCTACCATAACCGTCCCGAATATTAGTCCGGGGGAAGTGTATACTTTTTGTGGAGCATCCTTCTTGTCGAATCTGTGCTGCCGATTCCGTCTCAATCTGAATTGTTTCCCGTTTGGGGTGGCCTTTGCCTGAGCCCCGTTACCGCGTCCTCGCCATTGGCAGCCATCCGGTCCAGTACATGGCGCCTCTATTACGTCGGATGGCTCAACACCCACAGCTAGACATTTCCGTGGCGTACTGTACTCTCCGAGGAGCACAACCGGTTCACGATCCAGACTTTAACACTACCGTGAAATGGGATATTCCACTGCTTGAGGGATACCCTTGGCAAGAAATTCCAAACCGTGGCTCAGGCACCGACTCCTTTTGGGGGCTGTACAATCCTGGTCTTTCCAAACTCATTCGTACTGGCAAATTCGACGCCGTCCTTTGTTACCTCAGCTACTTGTGCGCCTCCTTTTGGATCTCCTATTTCGCCGCTCGCCGCTCTGAAGCAGCGTTCCTCTTCGGCACCGATGCTTCCAGCCTGATTCCTCGGAGCGGCGGCTCGTGGAAGGCCCATTTAAAGCGGGCTTATTGGCCCAGATTGTTTTCCTTGGCGGACCAGGTGTTCGTTCCTTCGTCCGCCACGCGCGATCTCATGCTCTCTCTTCGGATTCCGCGAGACCGAATCACACTTACCCCTTATTCCGTCGACAACGATTGGTGGATAGCTCAGTCCGAGAAGGTGGACCGCGAAGCCGTGCGTGCCAGTTGGGGAGCAACGCCGGAGACCACGGTGATTCTCTTTTGCGCAAAACTCCAACCCTGGAAGCGTCCTCTGGATCTTCTTCGTGCCTTTGCAGAGGCAAATCTTTCGGATGCCCTTTTGATTTTTGCCGGAGAAGGTGCGCAGCGTCAGGAGTTGGAGAGGGAAGTAACAGCTCTCGGAGTCGGCGAGCGCATCCGCTTCCTTGGATTCATGAATCAAACAGAGCTGCCCGCCGTGTACACCGCCGCGGATCTTATGGTACTGCCATCGGAATATGAGCCGTTTGCGGTGGTGGTCAACGAAGCGTTTTGCTGCGGGTGTCCCGTTGTCGCCAGCGACCATGTTGGGGCAGCAAGGGACTTGATTGCCCCCGTCGATCCGGGTCTCATATATCGCTGCGGAGACCTTCGAGCCCTCTCGACACTCCTGAGCGCATTGTGCCGCGATCGCGGACGCCTTCGGGAGTTGGGTTTTGCTGCTAGGAGTCGCCTGGCCGGATGGTCTCCCGAAGAAACGGTGGCGGGAACCGTGGCGGCCGTGAGTGCCGCTCTCCGCCGCGTCCAACGCCGAAAGCCCAAGACACATGTCTGCAATTGAAGATGCGCAGAGGTATGATAAAGAGTGTACGAAGGTCCCGCGTGCCGCACTCAAGCTACTTTTTCCCCCTGAAACTGGGTGCCAGCGGATTTTCCG
>Ga0210399_10001399_pt1 | contig 18842 bp, 8 predicted proteins | sample IncBWC14MmetaG_FD_150865 | JGI IMG/M metagenome (GOLD analysis project Ga0210399, IMG submission 150865) | Forest soil microbial communities from Barre Woods Harvard Forest LTER site, Petersham, Massachusetts, United States - Inc-BW-C-14-M | ecosystem: Environmental > Terrestrial > Soil >...
GACCAAGGCAAAATTCAGGAAATATTTCGAAGAGTCCGGGATGCGGGGATTTTATGCGCGGCCGTTGAACGACGATACCGGCCGCGTAGGGATGCTGTCGATGGAAAGCCAGGACCCGGATTTTCTGGGCCCGACGCATCTGGAAATTGTGGAAGTGCTTGCGGGACAAGCGACGGTGGCGCTGCGAAACGCGCAGATGTACAAGGAGGTACCGTTCATTTCCGTGCTGGAGCCGGTGCTGGTACGGAAGCGCAAGTTCATGGCCATGCAGAAACGGAAGCGGGCGGCGATTCTGACGCTGGCGGGAATCGGTCTGCTGTTTCTGGTGGCGTGTCCGCTGCCGATGCGGGTGGATGGCGACGCGGTGGTGGCGCCGGGGAAGCGGGCGCTGGTGCAGCCGGAAGTTGAGGGAGTGATTGGAAAAGTATTTGTCCGCGAGGGGGAACACGTGCAGCGCGGACAGGTGTTGGCGGAAATGGAAGGGTGGAGTTTTCGTTCGGCGCTGGCGGCGGCGGAATCGAAATTTGAAACGGCAATGCTGGAGATGAACAAAGCGCTGGCTTCTAATGATGGAACGGAAGCCGGAGTTCGGCGGGTGCAGGCAGATTATTGGAAGGCGGAAGTGGAGCGGGCGAAGCAAATGGTGGAACTAACCGCGTTGCGCTCGCCGATAGACGGCGTCGTGGCTACACCGCACGTGGAGGATTTTGCCGGGCGGAAACTTGAGCCGGGAGATTCGTTTGCGGAGGTAGTGGATACTTCGCAAGCGATCTTGGACGTGGCTGTTGAGGATGTCGACGCCGGATTGCTGAAGGTGGGGCAGCGGGCGGTGGTGAAGCTGAACAGTTATCCAACACGGACGTTTCGCGGAGAAGTATCCGTGGTGAGTCCGAAGGGAACGATCGTGCGGGATGGAGCGGTGTTTTACGCGCGGGTATCAGTGCCCAATGAACAAGGCGCGATTCGAGCAGGAATGGAAGGGCGCGGGAAGGTGCGAGTTGGGTGGTCACCCTCCGGGTATGTAATTTTCCGGCGGCCGTTTATGTGGATCTATTCGAAAATCTGGTATTGGCTGGGCTGGTAGGAGCACGGAGAAGTCATGCGAAAAGAGTGGATGTTGGTCGGGCTGGGAGCAGCGTTCCTGGCGATCGGATGCGGAGACGAGAAAGGGCCGGTGAGTGGCGTCGCCAATGCAGCGGCTCCGGCGGCAGCGCCGGTGCAGCCACAGCCGGTAACTCCGAAAGCAAGCGAACCTGGTAGTACAACGCTATCCGTTTCGGGGCCGATAATTGTGGAACACCAAGTAGACTTAACCGCGCAGCGTGACGGCCTGGTCGAAAAGATTTATTTTGACGCGCCGGCGAGAGTGAACGCGGGGACGTTGCTGGCGCAACTGGATGACCGGCAGATCAAATCGAATCTGGAAGCAGCACGGGCGAAGACGCGCAGTATCGCGGCAGACTTGAAGAACTGGCAGGCCGAGGCGGAAGTGTTGAAGGCGGATTATTCCAGGCAGCAACACTTGATGGAGCTGGGGCTTACGTCGCAGGAGCAGTTGGAGCATGCCAAGTACAAAGCGGAGTCTGACCAGTGGGACATCCTGAGGGTGGCGGAGACGCTGAATACCGCGAAGGAAGAGGAACATTCGCTGGAGCTGGAGCTGGAGAAAACTAGAGTGACCGCGCCGTTCAACGGGCTGATTGCCCGGAGGTATGTGCGCGAAGGACAGAATGTGCCAAAGGGCGAGCGGCTGTTCTGGGTGACCGCCGAAGCGCCGTTGCTGATGCGGTTTACGTTGCCGGAAAAACTTTTCGGGAAAATGCGAACCGGGCAACAAGTAGAAGTCACCTGCGCAGACGCGCCGGCGGAAAAGCATCTTGCGAAGGTGAAACAAGTGAGCCCGGTGGTGGATCCCTCGAGCGGGACATTTGAAGTGCTGGTGGAGCTGGCGGGCGCTCGCGGATCGCTGAGGCCGGGGATGACCGCCCTGGCGCACCTTGAAAATATTCACTAGACAAAATCCATGAACCTGACGCGCGCATTGGAAGTGGCCCTGCCGGACATACCGGCGCGGAAACTTGCGGAGAGCTATCCGCGGCTGGATCCGGGGACGACGTTCCGTGTGCACATCGAGGGCGGCAAGCCGATCGTGCGGGTGTATGTTCCGAGCATCGCGGGGATGTTCACGTTTGAGCAGGAGCAGTGGGCGCTGACGCAGCTGTTTGACGGAAAGAGGAGCTATGAGGAGATTGCGGAGATCTATTCACAGCAAAACGGCATTCAATACGACACGGAGACCGTGAGGGAATTCGCGGCAAGCCTGGAATCGAGCGAGTTCTGGTATAAGACGCCGCAAGAAAAAAACATTCAACTGATGCAATTGAGCCGTGAGGAAAGGAAGAAAAGGTTAAAGGGGAAGAGCATTTGGACCGACCTCTCGGACGTCGATTTCCCGGCGTTCAATCCAGATCCGGTTGTGACCTGGGTTCACGGCAAAACGCGATTCATCTACACGCCGTGGTTCACGATTTTGTGCGCGATGGTGGTGCTCTTCAGCGCGGGGATAACGGTAGCGTACTGGCCGCAGCTCTGGCAGGACACGATTGATTTTTACACGTTCTCAAAACGTTCGTGGCTGGACGTATTCAACTACTACGTGTTGGGGATGTTTGTGGTTGGGGTGCATGAATTTGCGCATGCCCATGCCTGCAAGCACTACGGAGGGCGGGTGCCGGCGATGGGATTTGCGCTGGTATATCTGATGCCCGCGTTCTACACGGACACGACGGAAGGATTCGTCCACGGCACACGCTTTCAACGGCTGATCATTTCTTTCGCGGGGGTTTGGTCGGAGATGGTTCTTTACGCCATCGTAACGCCGATCTGGTGGGCCACGCCGCCGGGCACGCTGCTGCACAACAGCGCGCACTTCACAATGATGCTGACGGGTTTGATGTCGTTGATAATGAATTGGAATCCGCTGATCAAACTCGACGGGTATTACATGTTGTGCGACCTGGTGGGCATGGACAGCTTGAAGGAAGATTCAACTGCTTATGCCTCGGCGTGGGTCAGGAAGCACATCTGGAGACTTCCCGTTGATGTGCCGTACATACCAAGGTCCCGCCGGTTTGCGTTTGTGGTTTATGCGCTGGCTTCGGGCGTATACAGCTACACGGTCCTGTACATTGTGGCGCGGTTTACAGGCAATTTTGTGCGGAATTTCAGCCCGGAGTGGGGATTCATCCCAGAAATTGGCGTTGCCCTGATTATCTTCAGATCCCGTATTCGTTTACTGGTGAACTTTATGAAATTTCTCTATTTGGACAAGAGGGACCGCATCGTGGCGTGGTTTACGCCCCAACACACTGCTGGCGCCGCCGTCATCGTCGGGCTCCTGCTCGCCGTTCCGGTTTGGCGAGAGTCGGTGGCCGGCAGTTTTGTGCTGGAGCCGGTGAAACAGGCGGTGGTGCGAGCCCACGTACCTGGAGCAATTACGAAAATTTTCGTGCATGAGGGTGAGGAGCTGCAACAAGGCAGCCCGTTGGCGACATTGACTAACTTGCCGCTGCAATCCAACCTTTCGGATGCCCGGGCGAGAATGCTTTTGGCTTCGACAGAATCCAAGAGGGCGGAGCTGAGCTATCAAGGGTATGGGAATGCGCTGGTGGAAATGGAGCGGTCGGCGAAGCAATTTGGACAGATGACAGAAATGAATGCCGCGTTGGACATGACCGCCCCCATCGACGGAACGGTGATGACGCCGAAAGTTCAATCCCTGTTGGGCGCGTACCTTAAGCCGGGTGGTGAATTGTTGGAAATAGCCGACCTGTCCCAAATGAGAGCCAGGATTTACATCTCAGAATTTGACCTGTATAAGATTCGAACCGGCCAATCAGCAAAGTTGCAGTTTGACGGCATGGTGCACCGAAGGGATGGGGAAGTGAGTATGGTCTCCTCCCGCCCAACAGAAACGCTGCGAATGCCAGGTGAGGAAGCGGTATCCGATACCAGCCCGGGGCACGTACATCAATTTTATTGTGTGGATATCGTGATGGTGAATACGCAGCACACTTTGAAGCCGGGAATGAGCGGCGTCGCCAGGGTTTACGGCCGTCGCCGGAGTATCGGTGGGGTGGCTCTGGAGGAGATCAAAAATTCTTGGGGCCGGAAGCTTTGGTAACGGACCATCGGGGGCCAAAAAAGAAGCAGGCTGCCTCAGGCAACCTGCTTCGAAACTGGTGTGTCGAGCAGCGAGAAACTAGGCGCGGGAAACCTTGGCGCGCTTGGTCATTTTGGTGCGCTTGGTCATCTTGGTCATTTTGGATTTCTTGCTGATGACGTGGGAAACTTCGGGGGCGAACGGGGCCGTCGAGCTGGCTGCATTGGCCTTCTTGGTGGTCTTGAGGGTGCTGATCAGGCTCTTCTTTTCGATAGACATGCTGGGTAGCTCCTAATTTTAAATTTTGTCCTGCAGACACTGGCCAATAGTGCAGGTGACTGGCCAAAGTGGCTGGGTAGCGGATGGCGGGGATATTTTACTGAAAACAAGGAGCTTAGCAGGAGGGCCCTCTGAAAAGCGGGTGTCGGAGGGGCGGGGATCTCGCCCGATGGTTAAAAATTAGCCGCTCATAGGTTAAAAATTAACCTTTTAGTCGAGGTGGTGCTTGCGGCAGAGGTACTTCATGCGCTGCGGATCCACCTGGAGCAGTTGCGCAGCTGCGGTCTTCTTGCCGCCGGTGCGGCGCAGGGCCGCGTTCAGGTAGGCGACTTCAATTTTTTCCATTTCGGCATCGAAATCAACGCCCAACTCGGGAATGAGGATCGCTTCCTGACCGCTGGCACTGTAATGAAGCAGGTGCTGCGGCAAATGTTCCGGAGTGACGACGTGGCTGGGGACCATGACGACCAAGCGCTGGACGACGTTTTCGAGTTCGCGAACGTTGCCGGGCCAGGTGTAGTCCTCGAGGATTTCGAGGACTTCGGGTTGCAAGGTCTTAAGAGGCTTTTTCGCTGCAGCGCAATAGACGCGGAGGAAATGGTCGACGAGAAGAGGAATGTCGCCGTCGCGCTCTCGAAGTGGTGGTATTACGATCGGAACTACGTTGATCCGGAAGTACAGATCTTCGCGGAAACGGCCCTTGCGGACGGAGTCTTCAAGGTCCGCGTTAGTGGCGGTGATGAGGCGGAAATCGATTTTGCGGGTGACGCGGCTGCCGAGGCGCTGAACGGAGCGTTCCTGAAGAACTCGCAAGAGTTTGCTTTGCAGGTTGGGATTGAGGGTGGTGATTTCGTCGAGAAAGAGCGTGCCGTTGTGCGCGGATTCGACCATGCCGGGTTTGGCGGAATCGGCGCCGGTGAAGGCTCCCTTTTCGTAGCCGAAGAGTTCGGACTCCATCAGAGTTTCGGGCAGAGCGGAGCAGTTCAGGCAGACGAAGGGGTGATCGGCGCGGTCGCCGCATTGGACGATGGCTTGGGCGACGAGTTCCTTGCCGACGCCACTTTCGCCGCGCAGGACAACGGAGGCGCCGGTCCCGGCGACGGCTTCGACGGCCTGATAGACTTTCTGCATCACGGTGCTGCCGCCGATGAGGCCGTGGAAGGCGGCTTTGCTTTCGAACTGCTGGAGAAGGCGGCGGCCCTCGAGTTCGAGGGCGCGCTTTTCGATGGCGCGCGAGAGAACGATCTGCAGTTCGGGATAGTTCAGCGGGTAGAGAAAAAATTCATCGGCGCCGGCTTGGCTGGCTTTGAGAGGAATGGTGCGGCTGTTGGTTTGAGTGAAGGCGACGATGACGACATCGTCGCGAATTTTGCGCATTTCGGAGAGGACGTCGAGGCCGTCGGAGGCGCCGTCGCCGATGCAGTCGAGATTGAAGAGGATCGCGTGGAGATCGGGGAGTTCGAGTACGGACTTGATTTCGTCGGTCGTGGAAGCGAGCGTGGTGCGGAATTGACCGCCGAGGTGCTTGCGGACTTCGGGGAAAAGCTGGTCATCGTCGGTGATGACGGCCAGGGCATAGCGTTCCGGGCTGGGGGCTGGTTCGGGCAATCGAATGGCTTCCGTAGTTGACTGGGGATTATAGGCGAGCGAGGGCGAACGAAGAAGAATAAAGTTGCGGGGCCGGCGTCGTACGGGGCGATACCTAGATAAGGGCGTAAACGGAGCCGTCGGTGCTGGAGATGTAGAGGACGCCATCGGAGAGAACGGGTGAAGCGTAAATACCACCAATGGCCATTAGCCGCTGAACGCCGACGACGATGTCATCGAAAAAATCTCCCGCGTAAGCCACTTCATAGTTGGGGCTACCGTCAGGTTTGGTGTAGGTGGCCCCGTTTTTGCGCTGGCCGTCGGTTGCGAATTCCCAGGAGGGTTTCTGGGTAGCGAGATCGATGGTAATCAGCTTTCCGGAGTGAGACCCGATGTAGAGCGTATTGCCGGCAATGGTGGGCGAAGAGAAAAACGGCCAGCCCTGGAATTTCAGGGAGAAGACTGTGGCGCCGGTTTTGGCGTCGAGGGCGTAGACGAGGCTGGTGTCGGAAGTGGCGAAGTAGACTTTGCCGTCTTTAACCGCGGGCGATGAGATTACCCAGGAGCCTTTGTTGTTGAAGGCCCACTTTTTTTCGCCGGTGGCGGCATCGAGGGCGTAGAAATTGGAATCGCGGCAACCGAAATAGACGATGCCGTCAGCAACGGAGGCGGAGGACTGAATGCCGACCTGATTGTAAATGTCGTGATCCTCGCCGGTCTTAGAGCGCCACTTCTGCTGGCCGGTGGCGGCATCGAGGGCGTAGAAGTAGGAATCCCAACTGCCGATGAAGAGCGTGCCGTCAGCGATTGCGGGGGAGGCGTGAACGACGTCGGCGGTCTGGAATTTCCAGCGGAGTGCGCCTGTGGACGAGTCCAGAGCATAGACATTGCCGTCACCGCTGCCGAAATGGATGGCGCCATGCCAGACGAGAGGAGAAGAGAGGAAAACGTCGAAGGGGTCGGGCATGCTTTCGCCAGCTGGCTGGGAGCCGTGGATATGTTTGGCGGTGAACCTGTGCTCGCCGGCGGTCCGGAATTTCCAGCGGAGTTTGCCGGTGGCGGCGTCAAGCGCGTAGAAGTTGCCGTCGTAACTGGTGAAGAAGACGGCGTCGTCTGCGACGGCAGGAGAAGAAGTGATGCCGCTGCCGGTTTCGAACTTCCACTTTTCTTTTCCGGTCGCGAGATCGACGGAGTAGAAGAAGTGGTCGGTGCTGCCGAAGAAAATCGTGCTGCCGGAAACCGCGGGGGAAGAGAAGACTTTGCCGTGCGTGGTGAATTTCCATTTGATCTGAGTGAACTTTGTGAGCGGGGACGAGTCGTAGACCCCGGGATGGTCGGAGCCGCCGCGGAAGGAAGGGGAGTCAAAGGGAGAGGCAGACAACGGCAGCAGGCAAAGCACGGCGAGAGCGAGTAGAGATTTCATGGGCACACCCTCTTGCCGGGGTTAGACGAGGGAGGCCTGCAAAAGTGTGCTGACTAATTGGGAGATCAATGAGCAGCAATCTTGCCGCGTATGACCGTAACGGAAGCCTTTGGCAACTGGAAGGCGCTATCCGCACCGGCAGTAATCGCGGAGCGCGCGGGCGGGCCATCGGGATCGGCCACTCCGCCGATGGGGTTTCCCGAATCGGAGTGCCACCTGTATTGCTCGGTGCCGAACGTAGTGAAGCTGATGGGCCCAGAGAAGTGTTTTTTCTCGCTGAGGGCGGTGCCCTGAAAGGAAATATGGACGGAATACGCATTTTCCTGATCTTTGTTCACAAGCATTACAGACCAATCGCCGTCGGGACGTTGCAAGGTATAGGCAGTGACGAGCACGTGACCGGCGCCGTCAACGATGTCGCTGGCACTGGGGTAGACATGGTGCTCGCCGTTGCCCGGCTGGGCCCACTCCTGCGTGATCAGCTGACCTGCGAAATACTGGGAAGTGGGCTGCTGAATCTGATAATTCTTATCCACGGTAAACATACTGAACGTGCCGGGTGATGTGTTGTGGCAACCCAGAGATTGCCCAAGGGGGATGTAGTGGAAATAGTAGACTGCTTTTCCCCCCGCTTCGAAAAAAGCGCCAACGAAATCTGTCCACCAGAGAGCGGCAAAAATATCCAGGAATGACTCGTCATCGCCAGCGGCGATGTTGGTTTCCGTAATGAACATGGGAGTGCCGGGGGGCAGTCCATCGTCGCGCCAGACCTGCAAAATGTGACGCGTAAGATTCGCTTCGTCGTACAGTTCGCTCCACTGCAGCTTGCATGGCTCGAAAGGATAATGCTCAAACGAAACAAAGGAGAGATCGCTCAACCGGTTGTGGGAACGCAGATAGTCAAAAAAGCGTCCCATCCAGGAGGTCTTGCCATCGGCATTGGCCCAGACCTCGATGTCTTTGTTAACGCCTTCGAAAATCGGGCCCCCGAGCTTCAGTTTGGGGTCGACCTTGTGCAAAGCAGAGGCCCACTGCAAGTACAGGGCAGCGTAATCCTCGGGCAGGGTATGCTTGCCATCAGGCTCTTCGCCCATTTCGATGTACGAGATGGGATAGCCCCGCTTCTCCAGATACTGGATTTCAGCAACCGCGTTCTCCGGTGTCTCGTAGAGCATGGCGACAGGGATCATTGCCGGAAGTCCGCGGGTGATGCCGCTTGTGTAGAAGAGGTCGAAACCAACCTGGTCTCCCTGATGGTTGACCACGGTGCTTTCATGCCATGGGTCGACCGAGGAACAGTACGTGTTTGTTTGAGCGCGGTCTGCCGTGTGGCGAACGACGTCATGAAGGCGGCCGTCGGCGGATGTCGTACCCAGATAAAGCTCTTTGATTGCGTACCCTAGGCAATTGCGACGATCGTCCTGGCCATGCGTGTCGCAAGTGGCGGACGATTCCGTCATCCAGATGCGCACCCAGCGCACCGGCAGCGGCGTGCGGGAGAGTTGCAGGGTGGCATCGCCGCCCTTTCCATCCGTCACGTTGCCGCCGGGAAACGTGACCCACGAGCCTTTGGCGGCCTCCTCAATCGGATTCAAGCCAGTCCAGTATTGGACAAGATACTTTTTAGCGTAGGGGTCGGCCCACGCAATTCGGATTGCGCTGATTTCCTGGGGAGTTGCCAGATCCACGATTACCCACTGCGGATGAAGACTGTCGTCCTCTCCGGTATAAGCCTTGGTCAGGTAGGGATTGCTCTTCCAATAGGTGTTGGTGTCGCCGTCGGTTAACCGCGAGTAGCCGCGGCCGTCCGGCTGGGAGAATCCGGCGTGTGGCAACGGATAACCAAAGGAATGTCGAATAAACTCAGTTGGAGTCGCGTCGCCGACAAAATAGCCTTTCTCGCCCGCGGCACTCCAGGTTCCTTTTGGATTCCAGTGCCAGGCTTCGACATACAGCTCTGTATTCTGGCGATAGGTCACGGTCTGCCAGCCAGTGGAGAGGATCTGCTTGAGAATTGGTTCCGTAAATATCTTGTCGGTCGCGGCTAGCGGGATGCGATCCACTCCGGCGCCCAGGGCTTCGGTCGGACGGAAGGAATTCACGGGACGCGTGGTGTCCACGGTAACGGTTTGGGCGTGGAGCGCGGGAAGGATGGACGATAAGAGATAGCCAGCCAGCACCAGTCTGAAAAACCGCGGAAGTGCAGTCGGGATTCCCGATGACTGTGGGACGGCAGGGGCGGACAGATTCATGAACGAGTCTCCTGGCAGCGCGATGAAATCCTGCGTCGAGTTCGATTTTGCGTGCCCCGAGCAAGTGGCACGACTTGAGGTCCGCGAGCGACGCATCGGGGGATGCGCCGCCCGCGGGTAGTGCGTCAGAGGGAATCAGAAGTAGAGCTTCAAAGCCAATTGGAGTTCTCGTGGATTGTTGATGGTAGAAGTGATTTGGCCAAAAGTGGAAGATCCCACAAGCGTATCAGGTCCCGCAAAGTGGGGATGATTGAAGGTATTGAAGGATTCGGCCCGGAACTGTAGGCGCATGCCTTCGCGAATCATGCCCAGCGGGAAATCCTTGAAGATGGACATAGAAACGTCGCGCGCTCCCGGCTGGCGGATGGTGGAAAGAGTTCTGGGTGCGCTGCCGTTGGTGAAGTTTGGCGGGATCGCCAGATTACCCGGGTCAGTGAAGTAGTTTCCACCCGAATTGACGGTGGCCTGCTCGGGGGAACCGGAATGACCCAGCGGGCCGAGAAGGTTCGGTCGCTGGCCGTAGGTGGGAATGTTGCCGCTATTGCAGAAATTGATCTGGCAGAAGAGCAGGGGAAGAATTGGCCGCCCGTCATCAATGCGGACAATGCCGTTCAGCTGCCACCCACCGACGATGACATTGAGGATGGGGTTCATGTTCCGGCCGAATTGCCTGCCATGGCCGACCGGCAACTCGTAGACGCCGCTGAACTGGAACACTTGCGGAATGTCAAACACCGACTCCGCGCGCTCGCCGCGCAGGTTATAGGGATCCTGCACAGAGAGAATCGTGCCAGTATTCAGGAATCCGCCGCCGAGGAATACGACGCTGTCATCCGTGGCGGAAGCATCATCAATGGACTTCGCGAAGGTGTAGGTGGCCAGGAACTGCAGGCCGTTGGAGAATTGCTTCTCCGCTCGAAGCTGCAAGGCGTGATAGATGGAGTTGGCGAATGGCGGGGAATCGCCCTGGAAGTTGACGTATTGCGGGTGGGGCAGCAGAAGCTGGAACTCCGCCACTTGCGGACCGCCGAGACCACTGGCTTGATCGCAGATGTAATGGGTTGGATCGCATGCCTGACCCGGGTGCGCAAGGGGATCGAAGTAGAATGGATTGGCAACCTGGTTGTATAAAGCTCCGATTTGGGTCGGAGTCATGCCCGCGGTAGCGGATTTCGGAATGATGTTTTGGTCGCGGAAGCCGCCGAGGTAGAGATGTGTCCCCTTCTTTCCAACGTAGGTGGCTTCCACCAAAATTTTGCCGGGCAATTCATGTTGAACGCCGAGGCTCCAGGCTTGCTCATAGGGAGTGTTTTTGCTGATCTGGCGGATAGGACCGACCGCGGCCGAGCCGATGTCGTTGAAGGCTCCCAAGGAATTGCCGGGTGGCGGTGCGACGCCACAAGTGTAAGGTGGAGTGAACTGGCACGAGGTGTTGCTGATCAGGTTCCAGGGAAGAGCGCGATCGAGGTTTGGGTCTGTAAGCCTTAGTGTTGTGAGCCAAGGAGGTTGGATGTTGAAACCCTGATAGCCCCAGGGGCCGGTGCCCGCCGCGCCGCTGCGCGGAGTGGAGTAGAAGATGCCGTAACCGCCGCGAATGACGGATTGATGCGGAAGCTGGTAGGCGAATCCGAAGCGGGGTTGAATGTCTTTGTAGTCGGCGTAGTAGTTTTGGCGGTCCTTGTTGCTGACAAACACTTCAATGCCTTTCAAGGAGCCAAGGGCTTGCAGAGCAGAACCGGAGACCCCGCCGGCTTGAGCCACGGCCAATTGTGACGGGGTGAGTTGGAGCGGAGAGGCCGCGGTGGGATCGAGCCAGTTCATGCGGTTGAAGCGTTCGGTGCGAGGAGTGTTCAACTCGTAGCGAAGGCCGAGGTTGAGAGTGAGATTGGGAGTGACTCTGTAATTGTCCTGAATGAACTCTCCAAACTGAAAACTCTGGGTGCTGACGAAGTTGTTGAAGCCTTGCTGGCACGGAGTGCAGCCGCCGGTGCCGCCATTGAAGGACCCAACGCCCAACAGAAAACTAGCCAGTCCGTCGCCGCCTGTCGTAACGCCTGTGGATTGATCCGTTTGGGAGCTGATTTGAGACGTGCCACTCTCGTCAAAACCAAAGAAGCCAGAGGGCCAGCCCGGGTTGGCATGGTTGATACGGCGAGCGCGCCATTCACTTCCGGCCTTTATCTCGTGCTTGCCGCGGACCCAACTGACGGAGCCACCCAGGTGATAGGCGTCCTGACCTTCTTTGGTGATGCTGAAGTCCGCAGTTCCGAGATTGTGCCCCGCGTTTCCCGAGCTGTAACCATTGATCGCAATGGAAGGGATGGTGCCGAAACCGTTGTTGAGGTATGACGGCAGACCCGTTTGCTGGTACAGGGAATCGATGTTGGGAAATTGGCCCTTGATGCCCGGGAAGTTGTCGGATTCGCGGAGATAGCCGAAGGTGATCGTCATGACGACAGTGGGGCTGAAGGTGTGTGTTTCGTTGACAGTGAATTGATATTGCTTGGTAGTCCCCGGCCCGCCGGTGCAGGGATCCACGAAACTGCCGAAGCAATTGAAACTAGTGGATTCGATTCTTTTTTGAGAATACCTTCCGCTGAGGAAGTCGCTGTCGCTGAAGCGATGGTCGATTTTGATATCGAATTGGTCGTTGGTGCCGGAGTCAGTTCCGGATTTGAAGTAATTGCCGTTCTGGAGGTCCGAAAGACTCGCCACCGGCTGGGTTGGCTCGGGGAACAACCGGAACAGGTTCGCGGCCACGGGGTTGATCAGATTGCCGGGGCCGGCAGGAACCTGAAAGGGAGTGCCAACCAGAGCAGGGTTGCCGGGGCTGGCGTACGTGGCTAGGTTGTCAAAGGGAATGAAATTCGTGCGGACTGCACCTGGGGGCGCGCCTCCCGGAGGAGTGTTGCTGAACGTGGCTACGTAAGGATCCCAAAGCTGGCCTGCCGGGTTCGAGCACATGCCCGAGCCATCATAGGTGCCGCCGACGAAACCGCATAATTCGCTGAAATTGCCTATTGCGGATAACCCATTAGGGCACGTAGCGCCGGCTTCGCCCCGCATGCACTGCGTGGGAACGCTCATCAGGCCGGAACTGTTCGCGGTGTGTGCCCGCAAACCCTCATAGTCGACAAAGAAAAAGGTTTTGTCTTTGCGAATCGGTCCGCCGAAGGTGCCGCCGAAGTTGTTGCGCTTGAGGGCCGAGATCTTCTGGCCGTTGGCGTTGTTGAACCAGGTGTTTGCGTCCATGACGGAGTTGCGGAAGAACTCGTAGCCACTGCCGTGGAACTGGTTGGTGCCAGAGCGGGTAACGACGTTGATGATGGCGCCGACGGCGAAGCCGTATTCAGCGGAGAAATTGGATTGCTCAACCTTGAATTCCTCGACAGAATCGACCGAGGGCGTGTAGAGGACATTCTGGATGCCGCTGTTCTGGTCGAAGTTGGTGGCGCTGGCGCCGTCGATGAGGACGTCGGCCGTGGCGTTGCGGCTGCCGTTGGAATTGAAGTTAATGCCACCCTGGGAGTTCTGTGTACCCGGAGCGTCGGTTTCGGTTACCCCTGGAGCCAGGTAGGCGAGGTTGGTGAAGTTTCGGTCGACCAGAGGAAGGTCGTTGACGAACCTGCGATTGACGACTTGGCCGGTGGTTGCGTCTTCGGTCTGCAGGTGAACGGATTGCGCATTGACTTCGATGGTTTCCGAGGCCCCGCCGACTTTCAGGGCGAAGTCGATAGAAATGTTTTGGCTGACATCCAGGGTGACACCCGTTTGCTGTTCAGCCTGAAAGCCTTTGGCTTCGACGCGAATTCTGTAGGACCCGGGAGGGATGGAGCGAATGAGGTACCGGCCGGTCGAATCGGTGGTGGCCGTGAAGGAGTAGCCCTTGTTCCTGTCGACGAGGGTGACCTTTGCTCCTGGCACCGTAGCGCCGGAGGGGTCGGTAACGACGCCGGTTACACTGCCGCTATAGAGTTGCGCTCGCGATGAAACCGGGAGCAGCAATGTGCCTAAGATTAGAGCTACACCCAAGGCCAAAGCTGTACCGACACGATGAATAGAGTCGAGGAAACCCATAATTCCCCCCTGATATCGACAGCCGATTCGAAGAGCGGTTGTCGCAAGAAAAATCAAATACCGTCGCAGCACCTGACTGCACCAAGCTGCTTAGGGGTGTCATTTAAATCGATTGAATACGTGAAATCCACGCAGGTGTCAAGTGCAAAAATGTGCTTGCCGGAATTGGGTGCCCCCGGCGCTAAACAGGCAGAGGTTGCCAGGGACCCCGGGCTTGTTCGAGTTGGGCGGCTACGGCCAGTAGGAGTTCTTCCTCGTGAGGGCGGGCGATCAACTGAATGTTGATGGGGAGGCCTTCGGGAGATTGTCCCATCGGAAGAGAGAGGCCGGGGAAGCCGGCGAGATTGAGCCATTGAGAGAAACGCATGGTCTCGCGGTAGTTGTGGGGATCGTTGGAGCGATAGTTACCTTCGCCGTGTTTGAAGGCGGGGGCGGTGGAAATCGCTGAGAGCAGAATCGGGACGTCGCGGAGCTGCCGGAGGAGAGAGGCGCGGACCAGGTCGCGGTCCACGCAGGCTTTCTGGAAAGATTCGAGGGTGACTTTCGGCTCGGATTGAGTTGCTTCCAGATACTCCAGGAACATGGGGCTGAGTTGCGATTCGTTTCCACGGGTTGATTGGCGAAACAAATCGGCGATAACCGGGCCGAAGAAGAACCACCAAAGATCGAGCGCCTGATCCAGCTTTTCCAACTTGATTGGTTCGACGCGGTGATTGAGGTCGCAAAGGAGTTGTGCGGCTCGGCGGAGTGTAGAGAGAGTTTCGGGCGTGGGGCGGCCGAGCTCCGGATTTTCGAGAATGCCGATGCGCAGGCTGCGAAGATCGGTGGCCACGATTTTGCGCAGTGGGACTGGCGCGGAAAGGGCATCGCCGGGATCGGAGCCGGACATTACTGCGAAGAGCGCGCGCACGTCGGCGACCGTGCGCGCCATGGGGCCGACTACGCCGATCCAGGCAAACGCGCCGGCGCCTGGAGGGAAGTGACCGGTGGCGGGTATGCGGCCAGGCGTGGGCTTCAGTCCGCAGATGCCGCAGAAGTGCGCGGGCGTGCGGATGGAGCCGCCGCCGTCGCTGCCGACACCTCCCATGGAGCATCCCGAAGCGATTGCGGCGGCTTCGCCACCGCTCGAGCCGCCTGCGGAATAGGCGGGATTCCACGGGTTGGAGGTTTTGCCGCTCAGGCGATTGTCGGTTTCATAGGCCATCAGGAATTCTGGCGTGTTGGTGTTGCCGAGAAGGATGGCGCCGGCGTCTTCGAGGCGAGAGACGAGAGTGGCGTTAGTGGAGGGAATGTGGTCCTTGCGGAGAAGAGAGCCTGCGGGGCAGGGCCAACCAGCAACGTCGAGAGAGGATTTAACGGTGAGCGGAATTCCTTCGAGCGGACGAAGGGCTTCTCCGCGCGCGATTCGGGATTCGGAGTCCCGGGCCCGGGCGCGGGCGGATTCGGCGTCGACGTGGACAAACGGATTGAGTTGGCGCTGAATTTGCCGGATGCGGTCGAGGTGGGCGCTGACTAGTTCGACGGGAGAAAGTTCTTTGCGGCGAAATTTTTCGAGAGTTTCGGCGATGGTGGAATAAATAGGCTGGGACATGTTGGACGAAAGAAAGGTAACGGCCAGATTTCGATTGGTCAAGGTGAGCGGGAAGAATCACGCAGAAAGCCGCTATAAAATCGGTTGACGATAGGGTTGGGAGCCAAGACAATCGAACGGAACATTAAGCAAGTTTGTAAGCATCCCAGCTTTATTTGCGAGTGGCGTATCTGGAAGGAAGTTTCCCAAATGAAAGCCAGGAACCGGGGTTTGCGGCGCGTGAATTGGATTCTTGGAGTGTCGGCGTTGCTGCTGCCGGCATTGGTGGTGTTCGCTTCACGCCATACGGCGGAGGCTTTCACACAAAACGCGACGAGCAGGAGCCCGAAGAAGACTCTCGCAAGTGGAGCCCTGCGGTTGAATACTTTGGGCGTGGCGTACCTGAATCAGGGGAAGGCGGCGGAGGGGCAGAAATATTTTGAGCAGGTGCTGGCGACGGATCCGGGGTTTGCGGTTGCAAGGATGAACTTGGGGATCGCTTTGCTGGCGCAACAGAAGATGGAGCAGGCGCGCGCGGCGCTGGAGCAGGCGACCGCGAAGTTACCCAATGATCCGACCGCCTGGTACAACCTGGGGCTGGTGTACAAGGACGCAGGCGATCCGGCGAGGGCGATTGCGGCGTTCCAGCACGTGGAAAAGATTGTGCCGGAGGAGCCGGACGCGTTTTATTTCGAAGGATATTTGAATTCGCAGCTGCAGCAATATGACCAGGCGATTCGGGCGTTCCAGAAAGCGCTGAAACTTGCGCCGTATCATGCTTCGGCGCAGTTCGGGTTGGCGCGGGCGTACCAGAGGAAAGGCGACACGGAAGCAGCGCGCGAGGGAATGAAGAGATTCCAGAAAATTACCGCGGAACATCTGGGGATTCCGTTTGGGGCGGGGTACGGGGACCAGGGGAAATTTTCGCTGGCGGAATTTGTGGCGGGAGGGGAGACCGGCGTTCCGGCGGAGATTGCGGTGCGTTATGACGTGCAGCCGCTGCAAAAGCTGATCAGCGTTGCGGGGAAGAGCTCGGGAGACGCCGCAGGCAAAAACGGGGCTTGTTTTCTGGATTTTGATGGCGATGGGAAGGTGGATCTGTTTTTGGTTGGGGCAGGGAGCGGAAAGAGTCAACTGTTGCACAATCTGGGCGGCGGGCGATTTGAGGATGTTACTGCGAAAGCGGGACTCGGCGCGGGCGGGGGAGGTTTTGGCTGCGCGGCGGGAGATTTTGACAACGATGGGAAGACGGACCTTGCGGTTTGCGAAAGCGATGGCGTGCGTTTGTTCCACAACGAGGGCGGCGGGAGCTTTATTGATGTGACCGAGAAAGTGGGGATTCGCCGCCAGGCAGGCTGTGTTTCGCCGAACTTTGTGGATTACGACCATGATGGAGATCTGGATTTGTATTTGACATTCGCCGTTGAAGGCGCGGAGGGGAAGAAAGCGCGCAATGTTTTGTGGCGGAACAATGGGAATTCGACGTTCGCGGACGTTTCAGAGGAGACGGGGTTGGGAGTGGAAGCGACGGCTGGCGGCGCAATCAGCACGGATTTCAATAATGATCGCGCGATTGATTTGGTGCTGGCCGGAGGGGCGCATGGAGCGGATGTGTACCTGAATCCGCGGGAAGGGAAGTTCACGGAATTGCCGGCGATTGATTTCGCGAAAGAGAAGTTGCCCCCGGCTGTGGGAGTGGTGGCGTTCGATTTCAATAAAGATGGTTGGATGGATCTGGCGTTCACGCACGCGGGTGCGCCGGGGATTTCGCTGTGGAGAAATGTGGAGGGGAAACGACTGGAGCGAGTGGCGCTGCCGGATTTTGGATGGAAGCAGGGTTGGGGAATTGCTTGGCTGGATTACGACAACGATGGGTGGCTGGATCTTGCCGCGGTGGGAGAAGGCGCGAACGGGGGAGAAATTCACTTGCTGCGGAATCTTGGCGATGCGGGTTGGTCGGATGTGACCAAGAAAGTGCATCTGGATGGATTGAAATTGAACGAGCCGCGTGCGCTGGCTGTTGCAGATTTGAAGAATGACGGGAGCCCGGATTTTGTAGTGACGCAGGCAGGTGGCGAAACGCTGGTGCTCGGGAATGTGGGAGCGAATCAGAACCACTGGATGCAGATTGACTTGAAGGCGCTGAACGACAACAAGAGCAGCATTGGGACGAAGCTGGAAATTTTTGCCGGCGGGCTTTATCAGAAATGGGAGATCGCAGGGGCTTCAGGATTTATGGGACAGAACGGGCCGGGGCTGCTGGTAGGGCTTGGCAAGGAAAAGGCCACGGATGTGGTACGGCTGCTTTGGCCGACCGGCGTGCCGCAAGACGAAATAGATTTGGCGGCGGGAAAGACTCAGGTGATTGCGGAGCTCGACCGGCGGGGAAGTTCGTGTCCGATTTTATTTTCGTGGAACGGTAAGGAATATGAATTCATTGCGGACATGATCGGGCCGGGAGTGGTAGGGCACTGGGTGGCGCCGGGAGAGCGGGATGTGCCGGACCCGGATGAATATTTGAAAGTTCCGGCGGAGAGTGTGAGCGAAAAAAATGGGAAGTTGAGTTTCCGGTTCATGGAGCCGATGGAGGAAACGGTTTACCTGGATCAGGTGCGGCTGGTGGCAGTCGATCATCCGTCGAACGTGGAAGTGAATCCGAACGAGCGATTTGTGAGCGCGCCGCCGTTTCCGGAGTTTCGCGTGATTGCGACGCAAGATGCGCGAGTGCCGGTGGGCGCGTGGGACGAGCGCGGAAAGAATGTTTTGCCGTTGCTCGCGAAACGCGATCGCAAATACGTGACGGAATTTGAAGGGCTGCCGTTTGCGGGATTTGCGAAATTGCACTGGATTGAGCTGGATTTGGGAACTTGGCAGGCGGAAAAACCGCTACGGCTACTGCTGGACGGATACACGGATTATTTCACGGCAACTTCGATGTATGCGGCGGACCAGGCGGGGATTAAGGTGATTTCGCCGTACGTGGAGGCGGAGGACGCGCAGGGCAATTGGATACGCGTCGTGGAGGACATGGGGTTTCCCGCGGGATTGGCGCGGACGATGGTCACGGACCTTACAGGCAAAATTCCGGCAGGGACGCGGCGCATTCGAATTGTTTCGAATTTGAAAATTTATTGGGACGCGGTGCGGATTGACCAGACGTTGCCCGTGGAAGGCATCAAAGTGGAAGAGGTGCCGTTGGCGACGGCTGCGCTTGCTTTCCTGGGCTATCCGAGAGAGATACGGCTGCATCCTGCGAGCGACACGGTGTACTCATATTCAGATCGAAGCCCGACGGGACCTTATGCGCGGGCTGCGGGAAACTACACTCGCTACGGTGACGTGAAGAAACTGCTTGGCGCGGCGGACGATAAATTTGCGGTGTTTGGCTCGGGAGAGGGCGTGGAGCTGGAGTTTGATCCGGCTGGTTTGCCAAAACTGCCAATGGGTTGGACGCGAGATTATTTTTTCTACGCGAATGGATTCGAAAAGGAT
>Ga0210399_10001401_pt1 | contig 18822 bp, 10 predicted proteins | sample IncBWC14MmetaG_FD_150865 | JGI IMG/M metagenome (GOLD analysis project Ga0210399, IMG submission 150865) | Forest soil microbial communities from Barre Woods Harvard Forest LTER site, Petersham, Massachusetts, United States - Inc-BW-C-14-M | ecosystem: Environmental > Terrestrial > Soil >...
AATCCGCAATCCGAAATCGGATGATGTGATTGTCGGCGCGCACAAACGCATCACCGAGAATCTCTTTAAGGAACTGATCAAGGCGAAGATTTCGCAGATTCGCGCCGCGCTGGCCGACCTCGAGGGCGCTTACAGCGTCGCCGACGTGGTCAACCGCCAGACTGGCGAAGTGCTGCTGGAAGCCAATAAGCCTCTGACTGCCGAACTCTGGCAGGCGTTTGCCGAAGGCGGCATCACCGAAGTCGACGTGTTCTTCCCCGAGCGCGACGACATCGGCCTGGTGCTCTCGCGCACGCTGGACAAGGACGCCATCCGCTCTTCGAAGGAAGCGCTCATCGAAATCTACCGCAAGCTGCGTCCCGGTGATCCCCCGACCCTGGAAACGGCCACGAATCTGTTCCGCGGCATGTTCTTCGACCCGCGCAAGTACGATTTCAGCCGCGTGGGCCGCTTGAAGTTCAACATTAAGATGGGTCTGGACACGCCGCTGGACAACCGCACCCTGGATGCGCCGGATTTCGTTTCGGCGATCAAGTATCTCTTCAAGCTGCGGAAGAACATCGGCGTCGTCGATGACATCGACCATCTCGGCAACCGCCGGGTTCGCGCGGTCGGCGAACTGCTCGAAAACCAGTTCCGTATCGGCCTGGTCAGAATGGAACGCGCCATCAAGGAAAAGATGAGCGTGTACCAGGAAATGTCGACGGCCATGCCGCACGACCTGGTGAATGCCAAGCCGGTTATGGCCGCGATCCGCGAATTCTTCGGATCGTCGCAGCTCAGCCAGTTCATGGATCAGACCAACCCGCTTAGCGAAATCACCCACAAGCGGCGTCTGTCGGCTCTCGGGCCTGGCGGTCTCTCCCGCGAGCGCGCGGGATTCGAAGTGCGCGACGTGCATCCCACGCATTACGGCCGTATCTGCCCGATTGAAACGCCGGAAGGCCCGAACATCGGCTTGATCAGCTCGCTGAGCTGCTTCGCGCGCATCAACGACTACGGCTTCATCGAGTCGCCTTACCGCAAGGTCAAGGGCGGGAGGATCATCGACTACGTCCAGATCGTCAACGCCGGGGACAGTGAATTTAAAGCCGGCGAAATCGTCGAGAAGGACAAAGTCGAAGAGCTCAATGAAGAGCTGAAGCGCCGCAAGGTGGTTTACGAACCGTACTGCTTCTATCTTTCCGCTTGGGAAGAAGACAAGTACGTCGTGGCCCAGGCCAACGTATCGCTTGACGAGCGTCTAAAGATCACCACCGAATTGGTCAACTGCCGGCAGGCCGGCAACTTCGTGCTAAAGAGCCGCGACGAAGTAGACTACGTCGATGTCTCACCGAAGCAGCTCGTTTCCGTGGCTGCCAGCTTGATTCCGTTCCTTGAAAACGACGACGCCAACCGCGCGCTGATGGGCTCCAACATGCAGCGCCAGGCCGTTCCGCTCATTAAGGGCGAAGCGCCGCTCGTCGGCACCGGTATGGAGCGCGTCACGGCGCGCGATTCCGGTGCGGTCGTGCTGTGCAAGCGCGAAGGCATCGTCGATCAAGTCGACTCCGAGCGCATCATCGTTCGCGTGGAGTCCGATCACTCTGGCGTGCTCAGCCGCGAAGTGGGCGCGGACATCTATCAGCTCATCAAGTTCAAGCGTTCCAACCAGAACACTTGCATCAGCCAGAAGCCGCTGGTTCGCGTGGGCGACCGCGTGAAGAAGGGCCAGGTTCTTGCCGACGGTCCTTGCACGGAGCGCGGCGAACTTGCTCTCGGCCGTAACGTTCTGGTGGCCTTCCTCCCGTGGCGCGGCTACAACTTCGAAGACGCCATTCTGGTGAGCGAAAAGCTGGTCAAGGACGATTACTACACTTCGATTCACATCGAGGAGTATGAAATCGAGGCGCGCGACACCAAACTCGGTCCCGAGGAAGTTACTCGCGACATTCCCAACATCAGCGAGTCGTTCCTCCGCAACCTCGACGAAAGCGGCGTAATCCGCATCGGCGCGGTCGTAAAGCCGGGCGACATCCTGGTCGGCAAGGTCACGCCCAAAGGCGAGACCACCCTCACGCCGGAAGAAAAACTGCTGCGCGCTATCTTCGGCGAAAAAGCCGGCGATGTTCGCGACGCTTCGCTCTACTGTCCGCCGGGCATCGAGGGCACCATCGTGGACGTCAAGATCTTCACCCGCAAGGGCGGAGAAAAGGACGAACGCCACAAGGCCATCGAAGCCACGCAGGTCTTCAAGCTGGAGAAGAACCTCGCCGACGAAATCCGCATCCTTACCGATGAGCGCCTCAAGCGCCTCAACGATCTCCTCGGCGGCAAGATTCTCCAGGCCGACCTGCATGACGAGAAGACCAACAAGCGCTTGCTGATCAAGGGCGTCGAACTCACCCGCGAAGTCATTGAAAAGATCTCCACGCGCAACCTCAAGCGCTTGAAGCTCAACGAAAAGGATCCTCTGCTCATCGAGAAGATCGAAGAAGTCGAGGAGATGACCTCCCGCCAGATCGACGTGCTGCGCAAGATCACTGAAGAGCGCAAGGAAAAGCTCCGCAAGGGCGACGAGCTGCCCCCGGGCGTCATCAAGCTGGTCAAAGTCTATATCGCCATGAAACGCAAGCTTTCCATCGGCGACAAAATGGCCGGGCGCCACGGCAACAAAGGCGTCATTGCCCGCATCGTGCCGCAGGAAGACATGCCGTATATGCCGGACGGCACTCCGGTCGAGATCGTTCTCAACCCGCTAGGCGTTCCTTCGCGTATGAACGTCGGACAGGTTCTCGAGACGCACCTCGGCTGGGCCGCTAAGGAGCTCGGTAACAGCCTCAAGCGGCTGCTCAGCAAGGAAGTCCGCGCTGAAGCCGTGCGCCGCTGGTTCCGCGAAGTGTTCACGGACACCACCATCTGGAAAACGCTCAGCAAGCTCAGCGACGAAGAGCTGCTCGAATACGCCGAAGGCTTCCGCGAAGGCATTCCTTTCGCCACGCCGGTATTCGACGGCGCGCGCGAACCGGAAATCCGCCACCTGCTGGAAGTCGCGGGTCTGCCGCATGCCGGAAAGATCAACCTCTTCGACGGGATGAACGGCGAGCAGTTCGACCAGCCGGTCACCGTCGGCTATATCTACATGCTCAAGCTGTCGCATCTCGTCGACGACAAAATCCACGCGCGCTCCATCGGGCCGTACTCGCTGATCACCCAGCAGCCACTCGGCGGTAAGGCGCAGTTCGGCGGCCAGCGCTTCGGCGAAATGGAAGTGTGGGCGCTCGAGGCTTACGGCGCAGCGCACATCCTGCAGGAGCTGCTCACGGCGAAGTCGGACGATGTCTATGGCCGCGCGAAGATTTACGAGGCCATCGTCAAGGGCGAACCGGGCATCGAACCGGGCGTGCCCGAATCGTTCAACGTGCTGGTCCGCGAGTTGCAATCGCTCTGCCTGGACGTGGAGCTGATGAAGCGGCAGAAGCCCGCCGGGGACAAAGCAGCGGATTAGCAAGAGCTTGTCTTTCCTGGGGGCGCAGCTTGCTGCGCCCTAGTAAGGAAACCAAGTCGAGTTCGTAGTTTTCTGTAGTTGGGTTCTCAGCCGGTCTGGTGTTCCTCGAGTTGAAGTCATCGGACCGCGGCCCCGGCGAAAGCTGGGGAGGGAGGAAACAACCTTGTATCGCAGCAGCCCTTATGATCGCGCCAGTTTGATCGCCGATTTCGATTCCATTCGCATCAGCCTGGCGAGCCCGGAAAAAATTCGTTCCTGGTCTCACGGCGAAGTGACCAAGCCGGAGACCATCAATTACCGCACCTTCAAGCCCGAGCGCGACGGCCTGTTCTGCGCCAAGATTTTTGGCCCCGTCACCGACTGGGAATGCCTGTGCGGCAAGTACAAGCGCATGAAGCACCGCGGCGTTATCTGCGATAAGTGCGGCGTCGAAGTCACCTTGAGCAAGGTCCGCCGCGAGCGCCTCGGCCACATCGAGCTGGCTTCGCCCTGTTCGCACGTGTGGTTCTTCAAGGGCCTGCCCAGCCGCATCGGCTATTTGCTGGACATTTCCATGCGAGATCTCGAGCGCATTCTCTATTTCGAGGCTTTCGTCGTCGTGGATGCCGGCGAAGTCGCTGTTCTTCGCGAACGGGAGGTCCTGCTCGAAGACAAATATCGCGAGCTGCAGAAGGAATATCCCGGCCAATTCACCGCCAAGATGGGCGCGGAAGCCATCAAGGAACTCCTCCGCCGCGTTGAAGTGGACAAGCTGTCCGAAGAGCTGCGAGAGAAGATGAAGACTGATCCGTCGCTCCAGAAGCGGATCAAGTTTGCCAAGCGCCTCAAGGTTCTCGAAGCTTTCCGCAAGAGCGGCAACAAACCGGAGTGGATGATTCTGGACGTGATTCCGGTTCTTCCACCGGAGCTGCGCCCTCTCGTGCCTCTGGACGGTGGCCGCTTTGCCACTTCCGATTTGAATGATCTCTATCGCCGCGTCATCAACCGCAACAACCGGTTGAAGAAGCTCATGGAGCTGCGCGCGCCCGACGTAATCGTACGCAACGAAAAGCGCATGCTTCAGGAAGCCGTTGACGCTCTGTTTGACAACGGCCGCCGCGGCCGCGTTCTGCGCGGAACCAACAACCGCCCGCTCAAGTCCCTCAGCGACACGCTCAAGGGCAAGCAGGGCCGTTTCCGCCAGAACCTTCTCGGTAAGCGCGTGGACTATTCGGGCCGCTCCGTTATCGTCGTCGGCCCGGAGTTGAAGCTCCACCAGTGCGGTCTGCCGAAAAAGATGGCGCTCGAGCTGTTCAAGCCGTTCATCTATCACAAGCTCGAAGCGCAGGGCCACTGCACCACCATCAAGCAAGCCAAGGAAATGGTTGAGCAGCAGGAAGCCGTGGTTTGGGACATTCTCGAAGATGTCATCCGCGAACATCCGGTAATGCTCAATCGCGCTCCGACGCTTCACCGCCTCGGCATTCAGGCGTTCGAGCCGGTTCTCGTCGAAGGCAAAGCCATCCGCATCCACCCGCTGGTGTGCACCGCGTTCAACGCGGACTTCGACGGCGACCAGATGGCTGTGCACATCCCGCTTTCGCCCGAATCGCAGGTCGAGGCGTCCGTGCTCATGCTCAGCTCGCGCAACATTCTGTCGCCGGCTCACGGCTTGCCTCTGGCCGTGCCCTCTCAGGACATGGTCCTGGGCATCTACTATCTGACCAAGAACAAGCCTGGCGCCAAGGGCGAAGGCCGTGTTTTCGGCGCCACCGATGAAGTCGTGCTCGCGCTGGAAGCCGGCGAAGTCGAACTGCTCACGCCCATTCGGCTGCGCTACACCGGTGAAGTCATCGACCTCACCACCGCGTACGACAACCAGGACGTCCCGCACACCGTGCCTGTGAAGATGGAGCGCCAGTTCATTCAGACCACCGTCGGGCGCGTCATTTTCAATTCCCATTTGCCGGAAAAATTCCCATTCGTCAACGGCCTTCTCAAGAAGAAGGGCGTTCAGCAACTCGTCTATTACGCTTACTTGCGCTTCGGCCTGGAAGACACCGTCGTCCTGCTCGATCACTTAAAGGACCTGGGATTCACCTACGCCACCAAGTCCGGCATTTCGATCGGCATCGACGACATGCTCATTCCGAGCGACAAGTACAAGCTGGTGGAAAACGCCGAGAAAGAAGTCGTCAAGGTGCAGCAGCAATACCTCGACGGCGCCATCACCAACGGCGAGCGCTACAACAAGGTCATCGCCATTTGGGGCGATATCACCGAGCGCGTCGCCGACGAAATGTTCAAGGCCCTCGAAAATCAGGACAAAGAGGGCAACATCAACCCCGTTTACGTGATGGCCGACTCCGGCGCCCGCGGCTCGAAACAACAGATCCGCCAGCTTTCCGGTATGCGTGGTTTGATGGCCAAGCCTAGCGGCGAAGTCATCGAAACGCCCATCACCTCTAACTTCCGCGAAGGCCTTACCGTGCTGCAGTACTTCATCTCTACGCACGGCGCGCGCAAAGGTTTGGCCGATACCGCGCTCAAGACCGCCGATTCTGGCTACCTCACCCGCCGCCTCGTCGACGTTGCGCAGGACGTCATCATCAACGAGCGCGATTGCGGCACGACCGACGGCATCTTCGTCGAACCCATCGTCGAAGCTGGCGTCGAAGTCGAGCCTCTCCGCGACCGTATCGTGGGCCGCGTTTCGCTCGACAAGATCAAGGACTTCGAAGGCACCATCATCGTTGACGTGAACCAAGAGATCACCGAAGAACTTGCCAACCAGGTGCAAGGCGCGGGTATCGAACGCGTGCGTATTCGTTCCGTGCTCACTTGCGAATCCCGCCGCGGCGTCTGCGCGCTGTGCTATGGGCGCAACCTGGCCACCGGCCGCATGGTCGAGCTCGGCGAAGCCGTCGGCGTCATTGCCGCCCAGTCCATCGGCGAACCAGGCACGCAGCTGACTATGCGTACCTTCCACATCGGCGGCACGGCCACCCGCGTTTCGGAGCGCTCCACGCTCGAAGCGCGCAACAACGGTGTCGTCAAGTTCGTGGATCTCAAGCATGTCGAAGGTCGCGGCGGCACCGCCATCGCCATGAACCGCGCTGGATTGATTGCCATCGTCGATGAAAAGAACCGCGAGAAGGAGCGCTACCATGTGGTCTACGGCGCGCGCCTCCGCGTTCAGGATGGCGAACACGTCACCCACGGACAGATTCTTGCCGAATGGGATCCGTTCACTTTCTCGATCCTCACCGAAACCGCCGGCTCGGTGAAGTTTGACGACCTGCGCCCCGGCCTGACGATCGAAGAGCAGGTGGACGAGGTAACCGGCCTTTCGCAGGACGTGGTCACTCTGCCTCCCGGCGATGAGAAGCATCAGCCCGCGATCCTGGTCCGCGATTCTTCGGGCAAGGTCCGCAAGAAGTACCTCATGCCTTCGCGCGCCCACTTGATGGTCAAGGATGGCGACGAGGTGCAAGCCGGTGACGTGCTGGCGAAGATCCCGCGCGAAACCACCAAGACCAAGGACATCACCGGCGGGCTCCCGCGCGTCGTCGAACTCTTCGAGACCCGCAAACCGAAGGATCCCGCCGTCATCAGCGAAATCGACGGTGCGGTCAAGTACGGCGACATTGCCAAGGGTATGCGCAAGGTTTATGTCGAAAGCCACGATGGCAAGACGACCAAGGAATATTCCATTCCTCGCGGTGTGCACATCAACGTTCAGGAAGGCGACCACGTGAAGGCTGGCGAGGCCCTTATCGACGGCCCGCTCAACTTGCACGACTTGCTCGCCGTCCTGGGCGAAAAGTTCACGCAATCCTACCTGGTCAACGCCATTCAGGAGGTTTACCGCCTCCAGGGCGTCAACATCAACGACAAGCATATTGAGACGATCTCGCGACAGATGATGCGCTGGGTGAAGGTCGAAGACGTCGGCGATACCACGTTCCTCCTCGAGGAGCAGGTGGACAAGTTCCGCTTCCGCGAGGAAAATGACCGCGTCATCGCCGATGGCGGCCGCCCGGCAACGGGCCGTCCGCTCTTGCTCGGTATTACCAAGGCGTCGCTCTCGACCGACTCGTTCATCTCCGCTGCGAGCTTCCAGGAAACCACCCGCGTCCTCACGGAAGCAGCCGTCGCCGGCAAGGTGGACTATCTCCGCGGCCTTAAGGAAAACGTCATCATGGGCCGGCTCATCCCTGCGGGAACGGGCCTCGAGCACTACCGCAGCATTCAATTGCTGACGGAAATGCCTGCGCCTGCTCCCATCGAGGAGATTCCAGAAGCCGCCGAGCTTACCGCCGAAGAGGCGGCTGCCCTCGACTTCCTCCAGAAGGACACGGAAGCAGACGCGGCTACCGAAAGCTAGACCGGCCGGTTCTGGAGGGAACCGGCGAAGAATCAGTTGAAACGGCGTCCTGGCAGCAACCACCGGGGCGCCGTTTTTGCTTTCTCAGGACCGTCCGTACAGTTGCCCTTCAGGAACTTCCGTTACCGCTTTGATTGCTGAAGTCCGCCGGGAATTCTTACAATAAGGAGTACTTCTCTGGCCCGCGGTTGACTCCTAGTGTAAGGGTGTCCCGCCTGCCCTTATGCGCGACGAAAAACAAGGCGCCCGCGGCACGACCGGTGACTCTTCAGCGGGCGCCAACTCACGTTCGGTAATCTCCGCGCAGTTCGACAAGTTCGAAAAGCGCCAGAAGGAACTCTGGCGGTTCACCTTCGCCGTACTTATTGCCTTGGCCGTATTTTTTGCCTGGACTTCGTGGGCCTCCATCCGCTCTTTCGCCAGTCGCTATGAGGCCTTTGCGCATATCCTGATCGTGGTCGTCATCGCCCTGTTTGGGGCCTACGTGTGGAAGAAGACCCAGGAAATCTCTGAGCTGCGCGGCCTGATGCGCGGGATGGAACACCGGGATGAGGCCCCTCCCAGCGACAAACAGATCGATCAACTGTTCTCCATGATCTCTAAGTCTCAGCAGGGTTATCGCGACCTGATTGACTCCTTCGACGATGTTCTGCTAGCCCTTTCCCTCGACGGCCAGATCCGCGCGGTCAACCGCAGTTTTTCCGATCTGGTCAGCTCGACGTTTCAGGAACTCATCGGCCGGCCCATCTCCGATTTCGTCGAGGAGGGCAGCGCAGAGGGTTCCGACCTGCTGCGGCGCGCCATGCCCCGGTTCATGGAACGCCGCCAATGGTCGGGAGTCGTCCAGGTGCGCTTAAAAGGGCAGAAGGCGCTCTATTACTTCGACTGCGTTGCCCATGCCATGATGCGCGACGGCGAAGTCCACGGCATCACGGTTCTCGGACGTGATGTTTCCGCTCTCCGCAAGAATGAAGCTCGTTTCACCGAACTCTTCGAATCGCTCCAGGAAGGTATCTACATCACTACGCCGGACGGCGCCATTCTAGACGTGAATCCTGCGCTGGTGCGCATGCTGGGCTACGATTCCAAGGAAGAAGTGCTGAAGAGACAGGTAGGGGAGATCTTCGTCGATCGGGCCGAGCGAAAGAGCGTGAAAGAACAGGTCGAGCGCCAGCCGATGATCCAAGGCCGGGAGATCACCCTGATTCGCAAGGACGGCAGCTCCATCGTGTGCTTGAACACCGCTGCCGCCGTTCGCGACAATTCCGGCCGCGTGGTGCGTTATCAGGGCGCACTCATGGACATTACCGAGCGCCGCGAAATGGAGCGCCGCCTGCACCAGCAGCAGGAGTTTGCGCGTCGTCTGGTCGACAACTTCCCCGACCTCATTCTGGTCCTCGATACGGCGTCCCGCTACACCTTTGTCGGTCCTCGTTGCAGTGAGATACTCGGCTACGAGGTCCGAGAAGCGCTCAACATGGAATTGGGCGGCCGCACCCATCCGGAGGACTTGCCCAGCGTCCTCTCTCTTTACCGGGACGTGCTATCCGGCAAGCAGTCTTTTGCCTCTGTTGAAATTCGTGTGCGCCACAAGTCGGGAGAGTGGCGCCGCATTCGCTTCAATGTCAGTCCTTTATCCGATGAAAAGGGCGGCATCGAGGGCGTAGTTCTTTCCGGCCGCGATGTAACCGATCTCAAGCGTCTCGAGGAACAGCTCATTCAGGCGGAGAAACTTGCCGCCATGGGACAGATGCTCGCCGGCGTCGCTCATGAGCTGAACAATCCTTTGACCGCCATCCTCGGTGTTACCGAGCTTCTTCGCGAGCGTGTCGGGACCGATGATTCCATCAGGCGCCAACTGGAACTCACCCACCGCCAAGCCCGCCGGGCCGCCCGGATTGTCCAGAATCTTCTGGAGTTCTCTCGCCCGGCTTCCCCGCAGAAAAAGCCCCTCGACCTTAGCAACCTTCTCGAGCGCACCCTGCAGTTGCACGAACATTCGTTGCGCCGCAACAATATCGAGGTGAATCTTCATTTGTCCGCCAATCTTCCCGGTGTCATCGGGGACGCCAACCAGCTGATTCAGGTTTTTCTGAACCTGGTGAGCAACGCCGAACAAGCCATTCGGGAAGTGCGCGACTCTGGGCGCATCCAGATTCGCGCTGGACGCAACGGTAACCAGGTAACCATCACGGTTCAGGATGACGGCGTCGGCATCCGCCCGGAAGCGCTTCCGAAAATCTTCGACCCCTTCTACACCACCAAGCGTCCCGGAGGCGGCACCGGCCTGGGGCTCAGTATCTGCATGTCCATCATTCGCGAACATGGCGGAAACATCGAGGCGGTAACGCTTCCTGAGGGCGGCTCGGCCTTCACCGTTTGTCTGCCGGGCGCGTCCGGGCAGTCTCCCGAATCACTTGCCTCTCCTGTGGATACCGGAGTCCTGTTGCCGGAAATCGTTCGAGCAATGGCGGACCTTCTGAAGGGCCGCGCCGTGCTGGTACTTGACGACGAAGAGAGTATCCGGATGCTTCTTCAGGAAGGCCTTTCCGCCCAGGGCTTACGCGTGGATTGCGCCGCGACCACCGAGGAAGCGATCGCGCATGTGGGGCGCTCCGCCTTTGACGTGTTTCTCTGCGACCTGCATCTTTCCTCGGGCGGCTACACCGTGGACGGTCGCGAGGCTGCTAGCCGCATCCTCGAAGCTGCGGGGAAGAAAAAACCCATGTTGATCTACATGACCGGCGACTTGATGGACACCACGCCGGGAACTGCGGGTCAGAACGAGCCGGTTTGTCTCCAAAAACCATTCCGCATCTCCGACGTGCTGGCTCTGTTGAGGGAAGTTCTCTCAGAGGCTCCTGCGGAAGCGCGCTCCACCCGTTGATGCTTACCCGGTTTTCTTCTCTACGATCGGAAGGGCAGGAAATCCGTCCGCTCGGAGAAGGTTTCCGGTTTTGTTTCGAAAACTAGTTTTTCGTCTTCGTCGGTGTGGTTGGTTTAGCACCCTTCGCGGGGTCCACCCCAAAATCCCACACGAACATATTCATTCCATCCGGCAGGATCTCCGCCAGCGCATATTCGCCAGGCGGCAGGGGCTCGCTCAAGGTGAAGCGAAACACGGTGCGCGCCACTTCCCATCGCTGGATCGAAATCGTGGTGCGCTTCTGCTCCAGCTCTTCGCCGAAAAGGCTGCGGATCGATTCCAACTGTCGCCAGCTGCCCTTGACGATGGCGCGCACCAGCTCCACTTCCGGTCCGGATTCGCCCGGCCGGCTGCTTTTCAGGATGGCCGTGGTACGCTCCGGATCCGGCGGTGCCTCGCGCAAATAAAACTCCGCTTGTGCGTTGCTCACCCGGATCGTGGCGTGGCTCCCGGGAATTAGGACGTTGCGCTTGCTGGAAACGATGGGAATAGGCGAAAGCACTTGTTTCAGAAACTGCTTCTTGTCGGTCTTGATCTCCGAGCCCACCTGCTCCAGATGCATCACGTATTTTCCGTCGATTAAGAACATCCCTTCTCCGGGCGGCAGGAAGACGCCTGGCGCCACTTGGAGACTGGCGTCCACGTCCATAACCGTCTCAACTCTCTGGGCTTGCTCTTGTGCGTGGATCTTCTTGGCCAGAGCATCCTCTTCGCTCTTTTCCGCTGCCGCGGCTTTGGCCGTGGCGTCCCAATCCACCAGGGAGGCGGGAATCTCTTCCCACTCGCCCCGCTCCGCGCTCAGGTAGCGCACCCGCTCCTCGATGCGTTGATAGTCCCGAACCAGTTGAAAGCTTCCGTCCTTCAAGACCAGCTTCTTCGCTCGCGGCAAGGCGGGGATTCCCTGCGGGGCGTCCTTGCCGGTGGCTTGTTTTCCTGTGGGGGGCTGCTCTTGCCTGGCTGGCGCACCGCTCGCCAAGGGGGAGTGACTTGGCGTGCCGGCCCAACTCACCAGCAGAGGGCAACACAGCAGTCCAAGCATTCTGAGAGATCCCATAGGCTCACTCTGTGGTATGCGATGCATGAGGATTGGCAGCGTTTGCCTCTGCTATCGAGCATACCTCCGCGCCTTCCGCTCCCGCAACCTGCTGTTTGGAGTGCTCCCGAAGCAAAAATGGCTCCCCGGCCAAGCCAGGGAGCCATGTAGAAGGCAGTTAAATGCTATTTTCTTAGTGCGTGCACTTCGGAAACAAGGTCACCAGGACCATCAGATCCGAGAGTGTGAACAGCCACTGATCGGCGCTGATTCCAGCCGCTTCCGCAGCCCGCGCGATGAAGCCCAAATGGCGGCTCTTCGCAAAATTGTGTACATGCTCGACGCAAATTCCCGTCAAGCTGGCGACTTCCGAATCGGTGAAGATTTTTTGGCTCGACTTCACGGTAACCATGGCCTGGCTCCTGTGCTCCGCCCTACTCTGCACTACGCTCATTTAGATGCTGTGTCCATCGTATGCGCTGCACATATTCCTGAGCAATAGTCGTTCCGTTCTGTATGGCAAAAACCATTCGTCTAGTACCTTCGTTCGAAAGCCCCATAAATCGCGGTTTTTTGCACGCTTTTGGAGCGGCGGGAGGTTTGGTACTGAGGGCAAGCAAAGCCCGGAAGTGGTAAAAATTTTCTACTTTTGTAAACTTGTTACGATTTTCGGTAGAGATCCGGCAATCTCTCGCATCTGCTTCATGTGCCGTATTTCGTGCGAGGCGATAAACTGCAGCCAGCCATACACGTTCAGGTTTCCTAGCAACGGGTGCGGCATGTTGTACCGGCTTAGGTCACGGCCCTGTGTCTCTTCGATGAACCGAAGCGTTCGCTCCCGCAGTTCCCGCAATTCCGCCAGCATTTCTTCCTTGTCGCCCACCGTTTGCGGTTCGAGCGCGGCTGGCGCCTTGCGCCGGATGACTCGAGATTCGACCATCATCATCGGAACATGAAACCGTTTATAAAACGGCACCGGTTTCGGCGGTTTTTCTAGAAGCTTGTCGGCGCGGCCCAGGATTGCCCGTTCGATCGCACTCAGATGGCAGATTAATTCCCCGGCCGACCAGCGCCCGTCTGCGGGCCTGGTTTTCCACTGGTCGGCAGGGACAGCATCGGCGGCGCGCAAAAGTTCGCTTTGCGCATGAGCCAAATTCTGGAAGATGATTCGAAGCGATGGCACCGTTTTATCCACACTGGCGCGAAAAGACTCAGACGGTGGCTCCACCGGCCTGCTCGAAGGCGTGGGCCAGTTGCAGGACGCGCGCCTCCCCAAAAGCCGCCCCAAAGATCTGTAAGCCCACCGGCAGCTTTCCGTCGATTTTACCGCACGGTACCGAGATCCCCGGAACCCCCGCTAGCGATCCTGTAACTGTATATATATCAGCAAGATACATCTGGAGAGGATCGTCCGTACGCTCGCCCAGCTTAAAGGGCGGAACGGGCGAAGTGGGTGTGAGGAGCGCATCCACTTTGGTAAACGCTTCGCGAAAATCCTCGGCAATCAGGGAACGCACCTTCTGTCCTTTCAAATAGTAGGCGTCGTAATAGCCCGCCGAGAGCACATAAGTCCCGAGCACGATGCGGCGCTTTACCTCCGCGCCAAATCCCCTGCCCCGCGTCTTTCGGTACATGGCCAGCAGGGAATCGTCCTCTACCCGCAAACCGTAGCGCACGCCGTCATACCGGGCCAGGTTGGAACTCGCTTCCGCCGTCGCGATGATGTAGTAGGCCGCAATCGCATAGTCCGTATGCGGCATGCGAATTTCGACCAGTTCGCATCCCAGCTTTTTGAAAACTTCGATCCCCGCTTCGATCCTTTTCCGTACTCCCCGATCCATGCCTGCGCCGAAATAGTCCTTAGGGATGCCCAGGCGCAAGCCCTTGACCGGTTTCTCCATTTCCGCCCGGTAGTCCGGGACCGGTGTCGTCGTCGAAGTCGAATCGTGGGGGTCGCGCCCGGCAATCGCTTGCAGGATTGCCGCGACGTCTTTCACATTCGTTGCCAAGGGACCGATTCGGTCCAGCGAGGAAGCAAACGCGATCAATCCATACCGCGAAACCCGGCCGTAACTCCCCATCATCGCCGGGATTCCGCAGAACGAGCCCGGCTGCCGGATGGAACCGCCCGTATCTGTCCCCAGGGACGCCACCGCCAGCCCCGCCGCCACAACGGCTGCCGAGCCGCCGCTCGATCCACCCGGCACACGATCCAGCGCGAGAGGATTCTTCACTGGTCCATACGCGGAGTTTTCATTCGAGCTTCCCATTGCGAACTCGTCGCAGTTCGTCTTTCCCAGAATGACCGCGCCAGCTGCTTCCAGCCGCTCCACAGCAGTCGCGTCGTATGGCGGAACGTAGTTCTCTAATATCTTCGAACCACACGTCGTCTTTATTCCGCGCGTGCTGATGACGTCCTTCACGGCCACCGGCACGCCCGCCAAAGGCGGCAAGGGTTTGCCCTCCGCCACCAGCGCATCGATTCTGTCGGTTTGCCGCCGCGCTCGCTCCGCGGACAAGGTCAGGAAGGCGTTCAGCTCCGGATTCTTCGCTTTAATGCGCGCATAGAAATCCGCAGCGAGCTCCCGCGCCGAGATCTTCTTCGCTGCCAGCGCCGCTCTTACCCCGTCGATGGTCCAATTCGTGGCCATAAGTTCTTTTTACTCAGTTTTCGGCGCAGCTGCCGAAGGACGGCAGAGCTCCCTTTTGAACCTTCCGATCCTTTACTTCCGGTACCTTCTTGACCGCCTTTGGCTCATCTCTCAATCACCTTGGGCACCCGGAAATACGGCGCCTCCGGGTCCGGCGCATGCTTCAGAACGTCCTCGGCCACCGCACATGGCACAATCAGGTCTTCCCGCAAAGTGGCATCGGCTGTCTGGTCGTCACTCAGTACTTGCGCCATGGGCTCGACGTTGGCCGTGTCCAGCTCGTTCAGCTTGCCGATGTATTCGAGAATTTCGTCAATTTGCGCGCGATACGTCTCCAGCTCGCCCTCGCTTAGGTCGAGATAAGCCAGCTCCGCCACTCGCAACACATCATCCCGGCTGATTTTCACGGAGTTCCTCGGTGACTTTCGATACGCGCTCGAATGAATTCTAGCACATCAACGCTGAGGCTCCCGGCCCTACTGGGCCGCCGCCGGGTGTTCCATCTCCATCAGGCTGTGGTGCATGCTCGCCATTCGCCAGCGTCCTTCGGACTTCTTGCACATGGCCATGCCACGCCCGCCGAGCACTCCGCGCGCGGATTCAATCTTAAACTCATATTCGTACCACACCGCTTCTCCGATGGGGTGGAAGGCGCTCTCGCGGATTTCCAGCCGGGCTGCTGGCTTCTGATGAAAGTATCGTTCGCGAAAGTAACCGATCACCTGCTCGCGCCCGTACAGTTCGGTTTCCATGCTGAACAGCACGATTTTCGGGTCCAGGCAATCCCCGAAAGCCAGCTCGTCGGAATGGTTGAAGGCCTCCAGGCATTCGAGCATCCCGCTGTGCATCTCCGCCGCAAGCTCCGAGGCGCGTTGCTCGCCGGCCGTGGTTACGTGTACGGTCTGCTTTTTCAAGTCGATTGTCGCGCCAGCTTCCGCCAGTAAATCCACGCCGAGGATCCCGTCGATCTTCCGCCCACAGGCTTTCCCGATCGCCGAGAGGTCCACGGCCGGCAACTTCAAGCCGGTCAGCTTGGTGCTGCCGATCACCACGTCCTTGAGCGTGATTTCTCGCGCGCTGGTCGCCAGTGTTCCCGACCAAGAAGTCACTTCGACGTCCCGCGACTTCCCGTGCGCAAACGTTTTAAGGTTCAAGAACGACGTCGCCGCCGTATCTACCAGGAAGAGCATCGCTTGATCTCCCACGGCCACTTCAATGACTGGCAGGGTGTCGCAATGTTTGAGGGGGATTTCCTGCGCTCCCACCGGTAAGGGCAGGCCGCCAAGAAAAAGCATGAGCAGCAACGACGCGAGCAAGCGGTAGAAACGGCCGACTCTCATACCACACTCCGGATCCCACGAAGGGTATCATACAATACGAACGTTCGTGCTATTTATTTCTACGTGTTACCATCTTTTCATGCCCGCTACCGCCCGCTCCTCTCCCCAGCCGCATACGCCACGCCCCCAGGCTCGCGGCCTTCGCACTCGCGAGGCCATCCTGGCCAGCGCTGTCGATATCGCCTCCGTCGACGGCCTCGACGGCCTGACCGTCGGTTCCCTGGCCACCCGGCTGCGCATGAGCAAGAGCGGTCTTTTTGCTCACTTTGGTTCCAAGGAAGAGCTGCAGTTAGCCACCGTCGAGGTGGCCCGCCAAATCTTCATTGATAAGGTCACCCGGCCGGCCATCGCCGCTCCTAAGGGCATGCCCCGCCTTTGGGGCCTGATCAATCAGTGGCTCGTGCTGGTGGAGAAGCGCGTATTCACCGGCGGCTGTTTCTTCAGCGCGGCTTCCTTTGAATTTGACAGTAAGCGCGGCGTCGTCCATGACCGTATTGCCGCGATCATGCGCGAATGGATGGACGTTCTCACTCGCGCTGTGGAGCAAGCGCGGAAGGCCGGTCACATCGGCGCAAAAGTGAATGCCACGCGCCTGGCCTACGAAATCCATGGTGTCGCCATGGGGGCCCACTGGGCCCATCAATTGCTTGACGACAAGCAGGCCTATTCGCGCGCACGCGTCACCGTCCTCGAGAAATTGCGCAGCATCGCCACCCCCGCCTCTCCGCGTCTCCCCTAGAGGGACTTGCGCTTTTTGTCGCGGCCATTTACCCTTGAAATCCTTCTTAGGGAGGCACTCACCATGACCGGTTCGAATCACCCTATAGAGGATTCGGCCCCCGATGGAGTCACCCGTCGCGAATTTCTCGGCGCCGTGCTGACCACTTCGCTCCTCGCCGGTCTCGCCGGCCCGGATCTTTGGGCGGCAGGCGATGAAAACGGTATTCCCTATCGCAAGCTCGGCCGTACTGGTGAGCGCATCTCGCTCGTGGGCCTGGGCGGCTATCACCTTGGTATGCCGTCCGACGACGAGGTCAGCATCAAAATCATCCGCACCGCTCTCGACAGCGGCATCAATTTCCTCGACAACTGCTGGGACTACAACGGTGGCACTAGTGAAATTCGCATGGGCAAGGCGCTCCGCGACGGCTACCGCCAGAAGGCCTTCCTCATGACCAAAATCGACGGCCAGACCAAGAAAGCCGCCGCCGCGCAACTCGATGAATCTCTCCGCCGCCTCCAAACCGACCACCTCGATCTTCTTCAATTCCACGAAGTCATTCGCATGACCGACCCCGAGCGTATCTTCGCTCCCGGTGGCGGCATGGAAGCCGTCCTCGAGGCGAAAAAAGCCGGCAAAGTCCGCTACATCGGTTTCACCGGCCACAAGAATCCCGCCATGCACCTGCACATGCTCGAGACCGCTGCCACCCACCAATTCCATTTCGATGCCGTGCAAATGCCCCTAAACGCTATGGACGCCCACTATGAAAGTTTCGGGCAAAGAGTCCTTCCCGTCCTCGTCAAAAATGAAATCGGCGTCCTGGGCATGAAGCCGATGGGCGCTGGGCGGCTCCTCGACAGCCACACTCTTTCCCCCGTCGAGTGTCTCCATTTCGCCATGAATCTGCCCACCAGCGTGGTCATCACCGGTTGCCAATCTCTTGCCGACCTCCAGCAAGCTCAGGATGCCGCGCGCAGTTTCAAGCCGCTCAGTGCCGCGGAAACCGCCGCCCTCCTCGCCCGTACCGAGCAAGCCGCCCGCAACGGCGAGTTCGAAGGCTACAAGACCACCAACAATTTCGACGGCACCGCCCACAATCCCCAGTGGCTTGGCTAATCGAATCTTTTCGACCGATGGAGTAAATGGAAGTAGGACGCCGGATCCAACGTCTAAGCGGAAACGGGGACCGATTTTCGAGGATACTTTTTCGCAATATAATTATCGACCAGGGCTTGAAAAGCCACGGCCAGCTCATCGTATGTGCCTTCTAGCGTGACATCCTTCTGCCCATCAATATAAACAGGGCAGCGCGGCGCTTCGCCGGTTCCCGGCAGACTGATGCCGATGTTGGCGGCTTTCGATTCCCCCGGGCCATTGACGATGCAGCCCATCACCGCCAGCGTCATGCCCTCGACGCCTTCGTACTGCGTCTTCCAGACGGGCATGCTGTCGCGAATGTAACCTTGAATCGCTTCGGCCAGTTCCTGAAACGTTGTGCTGGTGGTCCGCCCGCAACCGGGGCAGGCCGTCACGCTTGGTGCAAACGAACGCAGCCCCAGCGCCTGCAGCAGTTCGCAAGCGGCGTAAACTTCTTCGCGGCGGTCACCGCCCGGTTTGGGCGTCAAGGAAATGCGAATCGTGTCACCAACGCCTTCATAGAGCAGTATCCCGAGCGAAGCCGCCGACCAAATCTGCCCCTTCATGCCCATCCCGGCTTCGGTGAGGCCCAAGTGCAATGGCTGTTCCGTCTTTGCCGAAAGGTCGCGGTACACGGTAATGAGGTCGCGCGGCCGCGAAGTCTTGCAGGAAATGATGATCTGGTCGTGCCGCAGCCCGGACTCTAGCGCCAGCTCGGTCGATTGCAGTGCCGACAGCACCATGCAATCGTTGATAATCTCTTCGGACTCTTTGCCAAGATTCTTCTCGGTGTTCTCCTGCATCTTGCGCATCACCAGCTCTTGATTGAGTGAGCCGCCATTCACGCCGATGCGCACCGGCTTGCCGTTGTCCACGGCAATTTTGCAGATGGTGGAGAATTGTTCGTCGCGGCGCTGCCCGGCGCCGACGTTGCCGGGATTGATGCGGTACTTATCCAACGCCTTCGCGCATCCGGGATACTTCGCCAGCAGCACGTGCCCGTTGTAGTGAAAGTCGCCGATGATGGGCGCCTGGCATCCGGCATCCAGCATGCGCTTCTTGATTTCCGGCACCGCCGCCGCCGCTTCCGGCACGTTCACGGTCCAGCGCACAATCTCCGAGCCCGCCTCGGCCAGCTCCAAAGTCTGCTTCAGGGTC
>Ga0210399_10001402_pt1 | contig 18813 bp, 23 predicted proteins | sample IncBWC14MmetaG_FD_150865 | JGI IMG/M metagenome (GOLD analysis project Ga0210399, IMG submission 150865) | Forest soil microbial communities from Barre Woods Harvard Forest LTER site, Petersham, Massachusetts, United States - Inc-BW-C-14-M | ecosystem: Environmental > Terrestrial > Soil >...
ATTGTGTTGTGCCAAAAAATGGACTCAATATGGCAAATACTCGTTCCGCATATACGATGTGAATATATTCGGCGAATAATCCTCTGCCTGCTTCAAATATACCAGTATAGCATCCTGCTGGTGTGTCTAAGATACTCACGAAATCAGCACCTTGACGCATCAATTCAAACCCAATTTGTTTGTGGGCCGGTAATATATCTGTTTTAAGAGGATGTGTTGTAAGGCTTTCAAAGGCAAGTGCTGCAAAGCTTTTATCAAAACATATCTTAAGTGGTGTACATATATCGACATTAGCCTTGGCATTTAGCAGTTGTTTTACGAGTACCTCATTGCCGTATTTAACTGCTGTCATCAATGCTGTATCTCCAGATTTGCCTGTTATATTGACATTAGCTTTGGCATTCAACAGTTGTATTACGAGCGCCTCATTTTCGCGTTTAACCGCTGTTATCAATGCCGTGTCTCCAGAAGTGCCTATGATATCGACATCACATTTTTGTTCAAGCAACAAGGCTATCATTGGTGGTTGACTAGTTGCTGGTGTGCCTCTCATAATTACATATTCAAGCAATGATTTACCATATATAATGCTGTCGAGACTTGCACCCTGACGAATCAATTCGCGCACAGTCATCATATAATTTAAAATAATTGCCAAACCAAGTGCACATTGATTTTCTCCAAATAAAAATGCCTGCATCTTGTGAATTGTCGGATGCTCAATCACAAATTGCCGACAATCTGCATCATCACCAAGTTGTACTAATTCGGCGAATAGTTTTAATACCATCAGTGACTCCACCATGGAATAACGTTTGTCATCCTCTTTATCTGTCATCACTAATAGCTCACTTTTATCAATTGATGTAGTTAGCCCAAACATTGCTTTTTTAAATGGAGTTTATCGTAATTATTTATTTCAATTTTTTTGTTATAAATAATAAATTAAATTTAGTTTCACAAAACAGCCATCATATCTGGCAATCATATCGTCAAATCGCATAAACTGACAAGTATTGAGCAATCATATCACCAATTGCGCTGCAGTATGTTGTGCCAAAAAATCGACTCAATACGGTAAATACTTGTTCTGAATATACATTGTAAATATATTCGGCGAATGGTCCTGTTCTTGTTTCAAATATACCAGTATAGACTCCTGGTCGCATGTCTAAAATGCTCGCAAAATCGGCACCTCGACGCATCAATTCAAGTCCAATCGTTTCGAACTCTGGTGATATTGATCTCGTTGTATAAAGTTTTGCGTAGCTCTTATTAAAACTCGTCTTAAGTGGCGAGCCTATATCGACATCAGCCTTGGCCTCCAGCAGTTGCATTACGATCGGCTCAAAATCATATTTAACTGCTGCCATCAATGCTGTGTTTCCAGATTTGCTCACGATATTAACATCACACTTTTGTTCGAGCAACATTGCTATCATTGGTGATGCACCCATTGCGACTGCAACTTCAAGTATTGATTGGCCATATACATCACTGTCGAGACTCGCACCCTGGTGAATCAATTCGCGGGCAGTCATGATATGATTTCTTGTAATTGCCACATTAAGTGCATCACTAATATTTAGCCATTTTTTATGTATTTTAGGAGCTGCAATAACAAATTGGTGGCAAAACGCATCATCTTTTGTTTTTGCTAATGCGGCAAAATTTTTCAGCATCACTTTTTGAAGTATTTTGGCAGAGAAAAATGTGTCCGACATCGCCATGGCTTACTTTTATCAATTGATGTAGTTAGCCCAATAGTTCTGTTTTAGTGGAATGTTCTACAATTATTTATTTCAATTTTTTTATAATATCATATCTATAATATAATAAAATCACATATTACGTCCACAAGTTGTATTGCGTATGTATTGCGAAATGACTGATATAATGCATTTGTGGGTGATGCATCATTCATCATGTCTATAATTATTTTTTTATAACTATCACGTTTATCAATACAATATATTATAATTTTGTAATAAAACGCATCTTTTTTAAGTTTCGGTTTATTATATAATGTTTTGAATTCATCAATAAAGTTTGTGTCAATATCTATTAGTTTCATCACAACTTTATCTAATTCGTGATATATTGCACTTGTTAATAATGATTCATTATTATTATTTTTATAATATATATCATATCCTCTATCAATCATTTTAATGACATTTTCTACATCTTCATTATTACATATAAACATCATTTCTGACACACCATATAATGTATTTAGTGTCATAATATTCGTTGATTTATCTATTATATATGCAACAACATTACCTGATCCATAACTGCTCGCATACATCATGGCCGTAAATCCACTAACATTTTGATGTGTTAGATCGCATTTCCGATCAATTAATGCCATTGCCACATGGCTCAAGTTACGCATACACACAAATTGCAATATATTCAGTGCTATGTGTTTATTTATAATTGCATTATAGAGATTGTGTTTATTGATATATTCTATACATTTATCTTGATCATGTGTGTCTACTAATTGTATAAATTCACTCACACATGCCTTTTCTGTTAATGACATATTTATTTAGTTATTGCGATATCATATATATTATTATGTTAAATATTCAATTTTTATATTCAATTATTGCGTGATGGAGTACGACTGCCAATTCTATCCAATAATTTACCAATTGTTATTTTATCATATTTATATATTGAACGCAAAGCGCACTCGATTCAGCAGTTGTGGCTCATCACGAAGCTATTCATCAGACTAGAGTGATGCTGCGTGCCCATCTTGTGAACTTCATCAAGTGTAGCCCATCTGAAAAAATATAAAAAATTGAATATATTATATATTGAAATTATGACTATTTCAATATATTAAATCAAATAATGTCCCAAATCATACCTTATATATGTACATCTATCGGATTAACGATGGGAATTATAATAGCAAGTATATCTATATCTAATAGTACAGTACGCTCAGTGTCTAATAATAACAAAATTGGAATATATTATGGTAGTTATAATGATGGTTATAGAGCTATATCATATAAACCTAAAATAACTCGGCCAGGTATGATCAACTGATATAATAAAATTAATTTATTAACTACATCTCATTTCTCTATATTTGCAATAAAATAAAATCACATATTATATCCACTAGTTCTATTGCATATGTTGTATGAAATGACTGATATAATACGTTTGTTGGCGATGCATCATCCATTGTGGCTATTATTTCACGTTTATAAGTATCACGTTTATCACGGCAATATTTTGCGATATCATAATAAAAGTCATCCTTTGTATATCGTGGAGTACTATATCTCGCATTAAACTCATATGCGAAACATGTATCGATATCTAAGAGTTTTTGCACAATTTCTTTTGATCTGTGACTTATTGCTTCTGTAAATAAAGAACTATTACTGCTTGTTTTATAATATATATCATATCCACGTTCTATCATTTTTATAAGATTTTTCACATCTCGACTGCTGCATAAATACCTCTATAAGAATAACGTCCTACGTGACGTTATTCTTATTAGGGATGCTGAAGCATCATCATTTCTGTTGTCCCATAACATGTCCCCCGTGTTTTGGTATCCGTTGAGTTGTTTATTATATGTGCAACGACATCTTCAAGATTATTATATCTTGCCAACATTAGTGCTGTAACCCCATAGCTATTTTGATATTTCAAATCGCATTTTCGATCAATTAATGCTATCGCCACTTTATTTAATCTATATTCACATGCCAAATGTAACATACCTCGATATTTCGTGTTATGAAAATCATCATCATTCGCAATATATTCTAAACAACCTTTCTCATCACACGCTTTTATTAATCTGGCATATTCATCTTGTTTTGCCTCAATTGTTTGCATTTATATAATTTTATTATATTACATCTTCATATTATTGATTTTTCAACTTTTTCTCGATATAAGAAAATCACATATAACATCCACTAATCCTACTGCGTATGTTGTGTGAAATGACTGATATAACGCATTTGTCGTTGACTTGTCATTCATTGTGACTATTATTTCACATTTATAAGCGTCACGTTTGTCGGTGCAATATTTTGCAATGTCATAATAAAGTTCATCTTTTTTATGCTTTGGATCGTCATATATTGTATTGAATTCTTTAATAAAATTCGTGTCGATGTCTATTAATTTTTTAATAATTTGTTCATTTCGAAAATAAAATTTAGTTGCTGTTGTAAATAATGATCGATCGTCAACATTTTTGTAATATATGTCATATCCACGATCTATCATTTTTATAACATTAGTCGCATCTCGATTATTGCATAGATACATCATTTCTGATAATCCGTATCTTGTTGTTCGTGTTGTATAATCAGTGCATTTATCTATAATATATTTAGTGACATTCAGCAAACCATAATAATTTGCATACATCAATGCCGAAAATCCATCACTGTTTTGATGTGTTAGATCGCATTTCCTATCAATTAATGCTATTGCCACTTTGGTTAATTTATATGTACATGTCAATTGTAACATATTTTGTCGGCAATAATTATTCATAACTGCATCATAAAAATCATCATATTTATCTATATATTCTAAACAACCGATTTCATCATATTTACATACTAGACTGACAAACTCATCTCTATGTGCATTCATTAAGCACTTGATACTTGTTGCTTTTATATAGCTATTACATATTTATGATGTTAATTATTCAACTTTTTTACATTCTGGTAATATAATAAAATCACATATAATATCCACTAATGCAACCGCGTATGTTGTATGAAATGATTTGTATAATGCATTTGTGGGTGACTTATCATTCATCGTCGTAATAATAGTTTCGCGATATGCTGCACGTTTATTGTTGCAATATTTCATAATTCTATTGTATAAATCTTTTTTTCTATCTCTATAGTCATGCTGTGATGCATCATAAGATTGCTCAAACTCATCAGCAAAATATGTATCTAATTCAATGAGTTTTTTTATAACTGTTTCTGCTCCATAATATATTGCAAATGTCATTAATGAGCCGTGATCTGCACTTTTATAATATACATCATAACCACGATCAATCATTTTTACAATATTACTTTTATTTGTACTTGAAAGCAGAAACATCATTTCAGATTGTCCACTTGACACGGTCCGTATTGAACCAGTATATACACATCGTGTTGCAACATTGGTTGTTTTATCTATAATATAAGACACCAAGTCATTTATCTCATATAATCCCGCATACATTAGTGCTGTATAACCATGATAATCTTGATATGTAAGATCACAGTTTTTATTAATTAAAGCAAATGCAACACGTCTTAATTTATATATACATGTGAATTGTAACATATTTATGCGTTTGCGATATCTATCATCACATACAGCATCATAAAAATTATCATATTTATTGATATATTCTAGACATTTTGTCTGGTCGCCCGCATATATTGATTCGACAAATTTGTCTCTTATTTCATCTACCGATTGCATTTGTTGAATGTTATAATACTTCATATTCTGTATATATTTATGATGTTTAATATTCAACTTTTTATTGTTGGTAATATAAGAAAATCACATATAATATCCACTAGTTGTACGGCATATGTTGTGTGAAATGATTTGTATAATGCATTTGTTGCTGATTTGTCATTTATCACAGCTATAATTGTATCGCGATATGTCGCACGTTTATCATCACAATATTTTCGTATGTCGATATAAAATTCAGTCTTTTTACTTTTTGGTATTTTTAATTCTGGATAATCCATATTTACGTGATAACTCATTAGTTCATAATCAATATCAATATTTTTCGTTGCATCATAATAATAATAATGTTCAAACTTCTCGATAAAATCAGTGTCCACATCAATGAGTTTTTTAACTATTACATCCAATTTTTTATCTATTGCAACTGTCATTAATGACTCTTGATCTTCGTTTTCATAATATATATCATATCCTTTATCGATCATTTTTATAATATTATTTGTGTCAGATGATATATACATCATTTCTGACATATTATTATATATTACTCTGGTTGTAGAATCCGATATATTATCTATTATATATGCCACAATATCATGCAGTTTATATATATGCGCATACATCAATGCTGTATATTCATCGTCATCCTGATATATCAGATTACATTTTTTATCGATTAAAGCAATTGCAACCTTTTTTAATCCATATACACATGCAAAGTGTAACATAATTGAATCTGATGCATGATTAAAAATGTTGTCATATTTATCAATATATTTCAAACACTCAGCTTCATCATGTTTTTGTAATAATTTAACAAATCCATCTTTTATTGCATTTATTGTTTGCATTTATTGAATGTTATTATAATATGATATATTCATGTTTTAAATTGTCAACTTTTTTCATATTGGTAATAAAATAAAATCACATATTATGTCCACTAGTTGTACTGCGTATGTTGTATGAAATGATTGATATAACATATTAGCGGGTGATGCGTCATTCATTGTGGCTATTATTTCGCGTTTAACACCATCACGCTTATTTGTGCAATATTTTGCGATATTATAATAAAATCCATCTTCAGTCCACCATTGTATATCATAATACTGTTTGAATTGGCTAATAAAATCATCATCTTTATCTATCAGTTTTGTCACAATATTTTCTAATTTATATTCTATCGCCGTTCTGAATAATGTTTGATTGTGGTAAGTCATGTAATATATATCATATCCTCGATCAATCATTTTTATAACATTTGCATCATTATTATTATTCTCACTATAACAGCATAAAGACATCATTTCTGAATATTGGTGTCCATATGTTAGACATCGTGTTGTAGTATCCGGCAATTTGTCAATAATATATGTGACAACATCACATAAGTTATTTGTGCTTGCAGTCATCAATGCTGTATATCCACTTTTATCTTGATATGTTAAATTGCATTTTTTATCTATTAATGCCTTCGCCACTCTAGATAATCTATGGTCACATGCATGCATCAACATATTTTGTTCTTCTACACTGCCATAATATCGAGTGCGATATGTTGTATCATAAAAATCATCATATTCATTGATATATTCTATACATTTATTTTCATCACCCATATTCAATAATCTCATAAATTCATCTCTATGTGCATTTATCGATGACATATTTATATAAGTATTGCGATAATGTATATATTTATGATGTAAAATAATCAACTTTTTTTAATTGGCGATATAAGAAAATCACATATTATATCGACTAATTGCACAGCATATGTCGTGTGAAATGATTGATATAATATATTATCGGGTGATGCATCATTCATTGTGGCTATTATTTCATGTTTGTAAACATCATATTTATCCTGGCAATATTTTGCGATATTGTGATTAAATTTATTTTTTGTGTGTGATGATACTGTGATTTGTGATGAATTTTCGTAATATTCCTTAAATTGACCAATAAAATCATTATCTTTATCTATCAGTTTTTTTATAATTTCTTCTGACCAGAATATTGCCGTTGTAAATAGCGATATATTTGTGTCGGTTTTATAATATATATCATATCCACGATCTATCATTTTTATAACATTTTCTTCATCTCGATTATTGGCTAAATACATTATTTCTGACATTCCACTTGATATTTTTCGTGTTGTAATATCCGTCGATTTATCTATTATATATGCGACAACACTTCGTAATCCATAACAACTTGCATATATTAGAGCTGTACATTTATATATATCTTGATGTGTCAGATTGCATTTTTTATCAATTAATGCCAGCGCCACATTAACTAATTTATATGCACACACATATTGTAATATACTTTGTTCGCTGCCATTAATCACAATTGTGTCATAAAAATCATCATATTTATCTATATATTTTATGCAACCCGTTTCATCACGTGCCTTTACTAATTTGATAAACTCATCTTTTTTTGCTCCTACAATTTGCATTTATATATAAAGTTGTTATGATACTAAATATTATGATGTTGAATTGTCAATTTTTTTCATATTGGTAATAAAATATAATCACATATTACGTCCACTAGTTGTACTGCGTATGTTGTGTGAAATGATTGATATAACATATTAGTGGGTGATGCATCATTCATTATGGCTATTATTTCATGTTTAAAAGCATTATGTCTGTCATTTATGTATTTCACAATTGCGTCATTCATTGTGGCTATTATTTCATGTTTATAAGCATTATGTCTGTCATTTATGTATTTCACAATTGCGTCATACTTGTAATTCTTTATTTTGTACTTCTTATAATATATGTTGAATATTTTAGCGAAATCAGTGTCAATATCTATTAATTTTTTTATAATATCCACATTTTCGTATTCAATCGCCTCTGTAATTAATGATTCTTTATCATATGAAGTTTGATAATATATGTCATATCCTTTATCAATCATTTTGATTAGACTTGAATTATTATTACTATCGCGACATAAAAACATCATTTCTGAACATTGACGCCCAATTTTTGAACATCGTGTTATTGTGTCTTGTGAATTATCTATTATATGTGCAACTACCTTATATAATAGATATAAACTAGCATATATTAGTGATGTATATCCACAACCCACTTGATATGTTAAATCGCATTTTTTATCTATTAATGCAATTGCCACTCTGGATAATCCACGATGACATGTATACATTAACATATTTTCATCTCCCTGATTAGCATATATTGTATCATAAAAATCATTATATTTATTGATATATTCTATACATTTATCTTCACTTTGTGTTTTTAATAATTTAATAAATTCATCTCTATGTGCTTCTGCTGATGACATGTTTATGTGAGTATTGCGATAATGTATATATTTATGATGTTAAATAATCAACTTTTTTTAATTGGCGATATAAGAAAATCACATATTATATCGACTAATTGCACAGCGTATGTTGTGTGAAATGACAGATATAACATATTAGTGGGTGATGTATCATTCATTATAGCTATAATCGTGTCTTTGTAAATATTATATCTATCATATATGTGTTCGATAATTGTATCATTAAATGATGTTTCTACTCTGTAAGATCCGTAATATGTCTTAAATTCTTCGATAAAATCCACATCTTTATCTATTAATTTTTTTACTATATCTGTACTATTGTAAAAAATTGCCTCTGTTAGCAATGATTCATTGTTGTAATTTTTATAATATATATCATATCCCATATCAATCATTTTCATAATATTTGTATCATTAATATGATCGCGACATAGATACATCATTTCAGATATTTGACTTACATCTGTATATCGTGTTGATATATCCGATGAATTGTTAATGATATGTCCGACAACATCATATAAGCCAAACATATTTGCGTACATTAATGCTGTATACCCACAATAATCTTGACATGTCAAATCGCATTTTTTATCTATTAATGCGATTGCAACTCTTGATAATTTGCACTCACATACATACATTAATATATTCAAACGGCGTGTTATATCCCATATTGAATGTTTGTAATATATTGCATTATAAAAATCATTGTATTTATTGATATATTCAATACATTTATCTTCGTCACGTGCTTCTATTAATTTTATAAATTCATCTCTATGTGTTTCCGCTAACGACATGTTTATATAGTTCTTATAATACTCTGCATATTTATGATGTTAAATAATCAACTTTTTATTACTGGCAATATAAGAAAATCACATATTATATCGACTAATTGCACAGCGTATGTCGTGTGAAATGACCGGTATAACATATTAGTGGATGACGCATCATTCATTGTGGCTATTATTTCATGTTTATAAGCATTACGTTTACCAACACAATATTTTGCGATATCGTTGTAAAAATCACCTTTTTTACGATCATGAGTGTGATATAACGTATTGAATTGTTCGATGAAATCCGTATCAATATCAATTAATTTTTTCACAATTTGTTTTGAATTTCTTTTTATTGCAACTGTAAACAATGATTCATTTCTATGGCTTTTATGATATATATCATATCCGTGATCCATCATTTTCATGACATTATTTTCATCATCACACATACACAGATACATTATTTCTGATACTCCCTGATCTGTCGATCGTGTCATAATAGTTGTCGATTTATCTATTATATATGTGACAATATCATTTAAATCATTGCAACATGCATACATTATTGCAGTATATCCCCACTTATCTTGATGTGCTAAATAACATTTTTTATCAATTAATGCTGTTGCCACTTCGGCTAATTTATATTTACACACCTCTTGTAATACATCCGTCCAATTATAATTATTTACCATTGCATCATAAAAATCATCATGTAAATTGATATATTCTAAACAACCAGCTTTATCATTATTACGTGCTAATCTGACAAATTCGTCTCTATGTGTTTTTACTGATGACATGTTTATATAGCTATTACAATATTGTATATATTTATGATGTTAACTATTCAACTTTTTTACACGATATTGTGTGATGCTATATATCTGACAAATAAATTACTATAGCTAGATTTTCAGATGATAAAAATTGATATTTACATATCTTGAAAATACAAACATAATAATATCTATATATCATGTTATCAAAAATTATTGGAGCATTTGTGGCCAAATTCGATTCTAAAATTCATTCTGTATATGATGATGAAAGAACTGCATGGAGATCGCTTGCCAAATCAACATTAGATCAAATTAATATTGAAATTTCATCACTTGATGATGATGTTAAAACATTATACAGCAAAATCCACTCTAAATTATCTGATGTATATAAAGATGACTATATTTTAAAATCAAAATATGATGATATTTTATCCACTGTTCAAAGTGGTGAATTATCAACATATGAGGTTATCAATATTTGGGACGACTATTATAAATTATTTTTTAATGGCGCCACTAGTCGATATTGTGAGTTTGACGATATGGACAGTTGTGTACGAACCAGTATTTGTTTCCAAAAATTATTTATTCCAATATTTTTTAAATGGAGTAATAAAAATACTACTGATTTTGATGAAGATATCAATGATTTTAATAAATTAACAAGCAAATATTTATCTTTTCAAAAAAAATCGCCTGACTATTCAAAATATAGATTTGAACTTAATCATAATATTGTAAATGAACAAAATAAAATTTTAAAAGATATGCTTGAATATGTTGTGCAATACACTAATAAATATGAGCAATATAGTTATTATGATAAAATAGTTAAAAATTATCTTGTAAAATATGAGACCACTGCATGTTAATTTATAAATTATTAAATTATATTATCTATTTAGCTCCAACTAACCACATCACAATAATAAATAAATTTACAATACATCATCAATAAATGGATAGTTTCCTTTAACTTGTGCTATCTTATCAATAATATGGTTAAATACATTCTGTTTATATCTAATTTGTCGTTCATCTGTTTCATATTGTTCAATATATGTATTTATTATTTCTTTTGCTTTATCTATTGTAATTTCTGATGATCTGTATTGTGCATGACATTCCGAATTTCTTAATCTTTTGACCATATGTACATGTTTATTATAGCGAAGTATATCTAATTCTCCTTTAATTTTATCCCATCTGTCTGATTCTTCATGTAATAATCTGTTACTTTTTTGTATATCATCGAGCTTACTCATTTTTATTTTATCGCTTTTTTTTTCATCATATACTTCATCCACTATAATTGCTTCATATAATATACATATTTCATGCGCAAACAATGTACAATCTTTTTTCGATTTCAATTCTGATTGTAATATTATTTCAGTTTCATACTCATCTAGTTCAAACAATATAATTTCATTTTCATTTTTTAATTTATTATTTTCATCTTCCAATTCAATATTTTTATTTTTTAATCGTTTATTTTCATCTTCCAATTCCATACATCTATCTTTTAATTTTTTATTTTCATCTGTCAATTCCACACAGTTACTATTAAATTTTGAACATTTTTCTCCTGCTATTCGACATACTTCCAGCATCTCCAACATTCTATCAGATTTGTACTTAAGTTGTTTTTTATATGATATCTCTAGTTCACTGATTTGTTTTTTGTATTCAACGGTTATTCTCTCCAATTGTTGTTCTAATTTAACATGTTCTCGCTTTGCCTCTTTCCCCTGATTATAAAGATTTTTTAATACTTGCCCTTCTATTTTCAAACGTGTTTGCAAATTTTTGGCATCCTGTGATATGTGGTGATTCATGATAAATTTAATTGAACACAAGCTTTTGTGTTTAGTTATATGTAAACTATCTATATTGTACTTCACTAATTCTAATTATTTCAATTTTTTTATATATAAATGTTTTGTATGCTGCAACTATTTTATAATTATTTCCCGATGGGCCATAACTGCTGAAGTCAGTGCGCTCCGCGTCCAATTAGCAATAATTACCGTTTTATTATATTTATACATATATTGGACGCGGAGCGCACTGACTTCAACAGTTATGATCCATCGGGAAACATAACTACATCTAGAGCGATGCCGTATGCCTCATCTTATTAACCCCACCGAATCTACCACAATCTCATGAACCTCACATTCGTAATAAAATAAAATCACATATTATGTCGACTAGTTTGACCGCATATATAGTACGAAATGACTGATATAACATATTGGTTGGTGATGCATCATTCATTGTGGCTATTATTTCACATTTATATGCATCATATTTACCGACACAATATTTCGTGATATTGTGGTGAAATTTATTTTTTTTACATTTTGGATTAGTATATAATGTATTGAACTCTTTGATAAAGTCTGTATCAATGTCAATCAATTTTATAATAATTTCTCCTGCTCTACAATTTATTGCGACTGTAAATAATGATTCATTACGGTGATTTTTGTAATATATATCATATCCACAATCTATCATTTTTATGACACTTTTTGTATCTCGACTGCAATCACATAAATACATCATTTCAGACTGTAAATATAGTGTTGTTCGTGTTGTGCGGTCTGTTAATTTATCTATTATATATGTGACAACATGTGTCAAATCATGATAACTCGCATATGCCAGAGCTGTAAATCCTCCATTATCTTGATGTGTCAGATTGCATTTTTTATCTATTAATGCTATCGCTAACTGGTCTAGTTTATATGTACATGCCAACTGTAACATATTCATTCGATCATGCATATCGACAGTTGCATCATAAAATCCATCATATTTAGCTATATATTCCAAACAATCTTTTTCATTTTGTATTCGTACTAGCCGGACAAACTCATTACACTTCGCGTCTCTTATTGCCTCAAATGTCTGCATTTATATGCTGTTATTATATTGAATTATTCATATTTTGAATTTTCAACTTTTTTCGTATATAATTAAAATATTTAACTTATTTAGTAATGTCCAAAAAGTCAAAATGTGTTGAAATAAAAGATAAAAAATATCAAACCAGAAATTCACCGCCATATCACGCTAAAGACTGTCTTAATAAATGCATTAGCATTTATTAAGCACTTTAATACTTTTTATTTAAAAAGTATTAAACTGTCCCGATATGATCAAAGATGGTAATGATAAAAATATATACATATCAAAGCGAGATAAAAATGGTGTCTATAAATGGTTAAAAATACAGAACAAAAAATCACCTGACGAGTATTATAAACAATTTCCTGCATACAAAAAACCTTTATATGATACCAGTTTTTTTATAAATAGTATCCCAAAATTACAAAAAGAGCTGAATAAAATAGGTGTCAAATTCTTCTTAATAAAATGGAAAACATATAATGATTCACCGTTTGAATATGAATATTTTGATGAAGATGTACTGAGCCTACTTCCAGTTAACACCAATTATATTTATGTTTCCGAAAGAATGATTTATGCAAGTTCACTGAATAAAAATGGCAAAATATATATTATGCATGGGATCGCCAAGGATAAAATAAAAAAATTTAATCAGATATTGATAAAGTATTTTCCAGGCAGAACTAAGGGCTATGAAAATGAATCTGAATGTATTAAAATCGAATTAATACCAAAAAAGAGATTAATAAGTGAAAAAGAAAAGACGAGCTGTTTTATTGATTTGCGATTTAAGGATAGAAAATTATCCATTGATACAGCTAAACTAATTAAAATATTTCAAAAAAATCTCAGTAAATTTGGTCGAGTATCTATGTATGACGAAGTTGTCACGGGAGGACTGTTTTACTTTGAATTTTCAATTTTTAAAGGTAAAGAAAAGGCATTTGAACAATTCTTTAAAAATAAACGATTCAAAGATATACCTGAAATAGATAAAGTAAAAATAACATATGCATAACATCACTATTTGTCACCACCTAATGTATTATCGCGTTTGCGCAATAGTGTTGTACTATTACTGATCGGACTACTATTATATGACTTATCTACAGGATATACATAACATCTGCCGATATAAACTGACTGATTGTAATTATAATATTGTTCTCTAACATATTTTTCAAGTGGATATTTATAATCTTTTAAATTATATGTTTTTTCATTATCGCAATATACCTTAATTGGACCAGGACATGTTTTTGCAATAATTTCATTAATTTTACTGTCAAAATCTTTCACTTCAGTATCATTTTTATCAGTCATTATATTAGTTCATTATTTATAAAGTTTGTATTCTAAAATGATTAGATTTCAACTTTTCACGCAATTTTTATTATATCAATATATTTTTGATATAATATGATTATTTCACCACTATAATATACATTAACAGCAATTACTCTGTCTAGAGGTATGCCGTATGCTTTATCAGATGGACCTCACCAAGTGTAGTCTCATCTTATGGATCTTCATCAAGTGTAGCCTCATCTTATGGACCTCACCAAGTGTAGCCTCACCTTATGGACCTCACCGAGCGTAGCCTCACCTTATGAACCTCACCAAACATAACTAATAGATCGCTTCACAATTGTAATAAAATAAAGTCAGTATCACAACATGTGCTCATTTCTGTTGCCGTAATCATATCAATCTCGATAGCCGTATCGTAACATATACTCTCTTCTGTCGAACAGTTTAGCATCATGTTGTTTCAGTGCAACAACTGAAAATTATACAATAAAAATACATCATCATTTGCCGCCGATTAGGCAGCGGTCTTGATCGGTCTCCAATCGCTATCTCTATACGCACGTTTGTATTCACACATCTTTCCAAAATAGCATTGTGTTGAACAAAAACCGGCCACATGGAGTTTGCAATTGCATTTCGCACTTTCCGGATGTCCGCAGTATTTAATCATGAAATTTTTTAAAGTGCCGCTCTCGCTGGTAAGAGTGTGCTTTGGTCCTCGCTCTTTTTTGTTGTGCAAATAGCTCATCGGACATATTGATTTGTCGTCTTCTTTGACATCCGAAAGCTTGCCGTCCTCTTTTGTGTGCTCACATTTGCTGTCACGGCATTTGACTGAGCAGAATTCTTCGCCGGGGAGAACCCGATATGTGCAGCCATGTTCCTTGTGCTTGCATTCTTTGTAGTCCCTGTTGACGGCCACTTTAATGCCGTAACATTGACAATATCCACGAATGTATGCATGAGAACAGTACTTCTCATCAGATGTTTTGCGTTCCACAATGGCAACTTCTTTGCACCCACATATGCAGTCACACAGTTTTGCACTCATCGCTAAAAGTTCGCAGTTATCGATTGATAATTTGAACCCAAATGGTGACTTTTTTAATGGATTTTGCTGTGAAAATATATTTCAATTTTTCTATATAAATCAACAAATAAGTTGATATTTAACTCAAAAAATTGAAATTTATTTTTCCTAATATATCCATTAAAAATTGATAAAATGAAGCAAGTTATTTTAATATCTTGCTGTTTTGCGATGTCTCTGCAATTATGTCATTGTCAACCCCGAAAGATTTTCGTAAAGAAAATCTTGTCGGAATTGATTCCACAACGTTGGGATCAACTGTTTGACGCCAATCTTCACCAGACTTTGGCTAATTTGGAATATTTCGAAAGCCAGCAAAAAACACTGTACAAACGTCTCGCGACAACAGAGAAACAACTTGAGAAAAACGACGCTCTTTTTGAAAAACTGGAGGACCAACTTGAAGACGACTTCAACTTATTGACAGAGTCCGATGCAAAGGAAATGTCTGGTCCTGCGCGGGAACAGATATATGAAAATATGAAATATCTCGGAGCTAAAGAGAAACGTCTGAATGAGCGGATCACTTCTCTAAAAACAAAGATTGGTGAATTCGCCGCCTGTGCAGCAATCGCGAGCTTCATGTTGTTTGCATGAGTTACGCTTCTCGCTTTTTAATTTATAACTGCTAATTTTATATCTTTAATAAAATAAAATCACATATAATATCTACAAGTTGCACGGCGTATGTTGTGTGAAATGACTGATATAATGCGTTTGCGGGTGATGCATCATTCATAGTCGCAATTATTTTATGTTTATAACCGTCACGTTTATCGGCACAATATTTTGTAATATCATAATAAAATTCATCTCTTTTAAGTTCTGGATTATGATATATAGTATTAAACTCATCTATAAAGTTTGTATCAATGTCAATCAGTTTTTTTACGACTTGATTAGACCTAAAATCTATTGCATCTGTAAATATTGAATTATTGATATTATTTTTATGGTATATATTATATCCACGATTTATCATTTTGATGACATTTTTTATATGTCCACACCGCAATATATACATCATTTCGGATAGTCCAAATACTGTACTTCGTGTTGTGATGTCTGTGACTTTATCTATTATATATTCGGCAATATTTTCTAATCTATACCAAGTTGCATATATAATGGCACTCCATCCGTTTGTATCTTGATATGTCAGATTGCATTTTTTATCGATTAGTGCAATGGCAACTTTATTTAATTTATACATACATGTCATTTGCAACATATTTGAATGCTCAAAATTATCTGCAATTATATTAAAAAAATCATCATTTCTATTGATATATTCTATACATTTATCTTCATTTGATTCTATCACTAATTTAAGAAACTCATATTTTTTTGCCTCTAGCATGTTTATATAAATATTATAATACTTCATGTACTGCACATATTTATGATGTTAAATGATCAACTTTTTTTAATTGGCAATACGTGAAGTATAATATAATCACATATTATATCCACTAGTTCTACTGCATATGTTGTGTGGAATGACTGATGTAATGCATTCGCGGGTGATGCATCATTCATAGTCGCAATTATTTCGTGTTTATAACCGTCACGTTTATCGGCACAATATTTTGTGATATCATAATAAAATTCATCTCTTTTAAGTTTTAAATTATGATATATTGTATTGAACTCATCTATAAAGTTTGTATCAATGTCAATCAGTTTTTTTACAATTTGATATATCCTCAAATTTGTTGCTATTATAAATAATGATTCATCGGCAACACTTCTATAATATATATTATATCCACGATCTATCATCTTGATAATGTGGTCGCTATATGCACTGCCACATATATACATCATTTCCGACATGCCCCGATGTGTTGCTCGTGTTGTAACATCGGTGATATTATCTATTATATATGTAACAACATTATTCAGTCCATAAAATTTTGCATACATAATAACACTCCATCCGTACATATCTTGATATATTATATTGCATTTTTTATCAATTAATGCCATCGCAACTTTTTCTAGGTGACGCGAACACACCAATTGTAACATGTTTATTTTACCCTGATTATATATAGTTGCATTATAAAAATCATCATGTTCATTGATATATTCTATGCATTTATTTTCATTACCCGTTATGACTAATTTCATAAATTCATTTCTATGTGTTTCTGCTGACAACATGATTTTGTAAATATTATAATACTTCATGTACTGCACATATTCATGATGTTAAATGATCAACTTTTTTTAATTGGTAATAAAATAAAATCACATATAATATTCACAAGTTGAACGGCATATGTTGTATGAAATGAATTGTATAATGCATTTGCGGGTGATGCATCATCCATGACGGCTATAATAGTGTTTTTATAAATATCATGTCTATCATGTATGTATTCGACAATTGTATCATAAAAATCTTTTTTTACCGTGGTGCCTATACAATGTGTCGTAAATTGTGCGGCAAAATCCGTGTCTTTATCTATTAGTTTTTTTACAACATATTTATTACTAAACTGAACCGCTAATTTGATCAATGATTCATGATCATATGGAGATCGATAATATATATCATATCCTTTATCAATCATTTTGGCGACACTCTTTTGATTATCACTACCACAACACAAATACATCATTTCAGAAAATTGTTGACCATGTTTATAAAATCTAGTTGCTGTATCTGACAAATTATCAACAATATGAGCAACAACACAATATATATTATTTACAAATGCACTAATTAAGGCTGTATATCCATATTCATTTTGATATGTCAAATCGCATTTTTTATCTATTAATGCAATTGCAACTTCACGCAATCTGTTATCACATGCGAGTATCAACATATTTGTTGCACCTAAACATGACGGTTTAGTATATATTGCATCATAAAAATCATTATATTTATTGATATATTCAATACATCTATCTTCATCACCCGTATCTATCAATTTTATAAACGCATCTCTATGTGCATTAACTGATGACATGATTATATAAATATTATAATACTTCATGTACTGCACATATTTATGATGTTAAATAATCAACTTTTTTTTATTGGCAATACATGAAGTATAATATA
>Ga0210399_10001403_pt1 | contig 18799 bp, 42 predicted proteins | sample IncBWC14MmetaG_FD_150865 | JGI IMG/M metagenome (GOLD analysis project Ga0210399, IMG submission 150865) | Forest soil microbial communities from Barre Woods Harvard Forest LTER site, Petersham, Massachusetts, United States - Inc-BW-C-14-M | ecosystem: Environmental > Terrestrial > Soil >...
AGCTCGATCAAGAATGTAAAGATACAACCAAACACATTCTCCCATCTTCTCTCGGTGCTTAGGATCTATAATTAAGCCGCGCTTCACCTTGAGCCAGTCTTTACGCGCCACTCGGCAGGCCCACCCTTTCGATATGCAGGGACATAAAAAGCAAAGCCTCTAACTGAGGACGCCGGGCGTTTGTGAGATAGGTCCGGAAAGGAAAGACCAACCGCACCGACGCCCTCAATTAGAGGCTCAACCCTTTCCCTTGATTCAAGACGGCGATCTCACTCACCGTTGCCGACTCAACCCGCCGGCGCGCAGCATCATATCACACTGGAATCCAAAATCAACCGCAAAATCTGGTGTAGGATCGCCTCGCTAAGCACAATCCCTGCGCTACTTCGCACCACCGGTGATTTTTTTTTCGCGCTGGATGCATTTTTCTCTGGACAAATCGCACCATTGGTGATATTGCTATCTTGATGACTGAAACGAGAAGGGAGAACAAAATGACCCAACAGGAAGCAATTGATTTCGTCCACAATCATAACGACGACGATAATCTTGACTCCGATGATGTGACGGAGGCGTTCACGGCGCTCTACCAACGCCTTCCCGATGATCTTGATCGTCGGGAAGGGCTGTGGTCGCATTGCTGTGCGGCTGTGGATGAGTCAATAGATCACAACGCCATTGCCCGCCAGCGGATGCTGGATTGGTATGATGAGCTGGAGGCGAATGGCGGGATACCGTTCTAGCGCCGGGGGAATGAATCGGACCCGTAGGGAATCTTTGAGGCGAAAAAAAGGAGCAACGTTATGAGCAAAATCGTGAGGGTCGAAGCCCTGGGAGCGGCATACCCGGATGGCGGGTACGATGTCACAGCATCCCACGGCTACCTGCTTGCGCCCCTGCGCAACTCGATCCTCAGCCGTGAGCGCGTCGACTTCGGCGCGGGCTGGCCGGCATCAAGTTTTCATCCAGCGCCGGCGTTAAGGCGCAGAAAGGAGTAGATGCGATGTTTAACGATTGCCCGAGAACGAATGAGCTACTGACCGTCCGCCTTGTGTGCGTCGCGCACGACAGCGGTAGGCGGTACAACCCTTATGTCCATTTCGAGAACGCGGATTCAGCGTGGTTCTGGGAACGTGCCCGGACACTCGAACACGGAAACGCACCCACGTCGATGCTGGTAGCTGCGATTCAGCAGCACCTTCGCACGATGTCCGGGCCAGCGAATAAGCCGCTACCTGTTCTCGCGAATGCCGAGGCGGTGCTTAGTCGCTATGCCGCTCTGAATCTGTAAGTGTTTTCCCCAGCGCCGGGGGATACGGCGTAACCGACTTGCAAACCGGTCTACTGGAGGCCAAGGGGAGCTTATGACGCTAAAAGGTGCAATTAGGAAGATTCGCCGCAACGGGCAGGGGCTACAAAGCTTCCTGCCGGGAATCGGCACCGTGGAACCGCGCGGGACGGCTTTTGTGAGTGGCTCGGTTAAGCAGTTCCATAACGCCGACGATGGCAACTACGACCACTCCGCTTGCTATCGGGCAAAGTCCGGTGAGCACTACACTAAAGATTCGGGGGACGTGCTCACATTTTCAGTTCGTCAACTGATGCGCGAGTCGCCGGGAACTTTTGCCACGATCCTTGGCATGCCGTGGCGCGAAGTCCAAGCGCTTGCTGCCTAAACCTTTCACCGCGACCGGGAACCGGGACGGGCGGTTCAACTCCGCACCGGTCGCTTGCCGTACCCGAGATCGGCACGGGGAATGGGTCCTGAAATCGAAGCGTGGTTTCAAGCTCAATAGACGTTGCCGCTTCCGCCCGGCTGAGCGGGAATTCAGCCGAGCCACCTACCTTCTATGAAAATCAGAAAAAAGACTATTGTGGAATTCTTCTGCGAACGATGCCGGCGTTGGTTCGCCTCAGCCCTGGCCCATCCAAAACGCTGTGGGAAGTGTAAATCCGCGGCCTGGGAAACGGTTGGCGCGATCAGACGGGGACGGCCAAGGAAAGCGACTTAGTGGCCCTGCGGCCCCTGGAAGGTGATGACGAGCTCGCTGTCTGGCGTCCATTTGTGGTCGCCCGAATGGTCCGCAGCCACTCGCTGATTCCTCGAAGTAGGAATCTATGTATTCCTGCGAATTATCCCCAAAAGTCTCTCGGAGATAACCCGCTTTATCAGCCCAACAGTGCGCCATTTTTGATTCCCCAAAAAAGAATCCAGGCCGCTCAGCATCGCTCGCGTTTCCCCTTTTCTTTGGTCAGCGAGCCCGATTAAGCTATAGTAGAGAGGATGTAGCTCGCAACTCGCCAGGGCGAAAGCCTATTTCGCCATCCGCCTCTGATTCAGCGCCGCGATCGCAACGCCGTACTTCTCCGGCGGAACCTTCGATAAAACCCGGGTACCAGTCGAGGCCTCGAGTTCATCCTGTGCGGTATTCTTGCCCTTAAGATCCTTCAGCGCTTCGAACGCATCGGCCAGCCCAGATTTCTGCTTCTCTACAAAGTCATCTCCGATAGCCCCGGCTGTCGCCCCGTTCGCCTCTGGCTGGCTTTCCGCCGCTTCCTGACCCTTTCCCCCCTCGTCCGAGGGCGCCTGTTCAGCCTGAGCGCCCGCTGTGGGCTGCGTTGCCGTATTCTGCGGCTCGTTCGAGGCGACGTTTTCGGCAGTCTGGCTCTCTCGCTCTGCTTTAAGCCGTTGCGCGAGCTGATCCGCGGCTTCCTTACCGTTCTTTGGCGCCTCTTCCCATTGATCGTCTTTGATCTCGTAAACACCCGGCGCCGTCTCTACTGTGTCGATCGAGTCGGCCAGTTCATCAGCGGTCTTGATACCCATCGACAGTTCCGGGGCGTAGGCTTTCACGAACCAAGCGCCCGCCCGGTACATAAACATCTGCTCTGGCATTGTCTTCCACTTCGAGCCGTTCTTATCAACCCAGCCCTCATCTTTAGCAAGTTTCCACGTCACCCAGGACCCGTAAAGCTTCTCTCCGGTTTCCTTCTCCGTTGCCCAGGCCCGACAGCCCCAACCATCGTCACCGTCGTTTCGTGTCCCGGGCCCGCCCTTCCACTCGTACCGAATCTTCGAGAACTGTCTCGATTGATTTATCGTCGCAATTAAGAATTGTGCCGACCAGGCCGGCCGATTGTAGACGATATACAGATTCTGCATTACCATCAGCGGATCAGCGCCCACTCTCGACGCGATGTTGAGAGCTATCGCGCAGTTTGCCACACTGTTTTGATAGATCGCCGGCACCAGGGAGCTACGCGACATCACCGTTGCTGCCCGCTGGAGCAGCGCGAAAGCCTCGCCGCTCCGAAAGCTCATCTCCGTGGCCGAGTCCCCCGGCCGCACCCTATCTAATTGCGCGTTTTCTTCAACCTTCTGAGTTGCCTCTGCCATATTTTTCCTTTCGCCTCCTAATCCGAATATTGATCGTCGTAGCAATGACAGCAATTATCGCAATGCTCCGAGAACTCACAACTAAAGAAATCGTCGTCTCGAATCTGTTTGCATTGATAGCACCGCATCGGAGGCGGCTTAACCTTGTCACCGAATTTCGACTTTGCTTCTGCCATCACTTCCCCCTCTTGAGTTTCGGTGCCGCCTTTATCCTCAGCGTCCGGTGCCTACCCTGGCGCACAAGCTTTTCGTACAAAGCCACGAGATCGACCTGGCCGAGTTGCTCGAGCTCGTGCGGGAAGTGTCCGCCGTTATCGTGAGTCCCAAGGAAGCCCATGGCCAAATCAATCTTTCCCTGAATCGCCCGCAGCTCCAGTTCCAGCCTATCAAAATCGCAATGCCGCGCGCCGTTCTGCTCCCGGAAGCTGATAACCCGCCCATCGATCAGGCTGCCAGCCTCAGCCCCGCCCAGAGCGTTGATTATTTGCTCCTTGTAGCCCTTTTCGTCTGTCTCCAACCCGGAGATTTGCTGCTTGACCGCTGCCAGCTTGCACCACAGTTCCGCTACATCCTCATCCAGCGCAACCAACGACTCAGGCTCGCGCCGGCGCCGTTTCAGAGTTTCAAGGTGAGGCACAGTATCGCCCGGCGGAATCCCCTTCATTACGTAGTCATTCCAGAAGATCCGCCCGCGCTCGACAAGCTCGTTAATCAGGTCGTCGTGTCGCTCAACCTGGTAGACTCGGAAATTGGCCCGCCCGAACGGCGGCACAAAGAAGACCGGGACGTATGCCAGGCGACAGCCCGTAACCCACATCTGCCACTGAACCTGAGTGGCGACACGGTAAGGAACATCCCCGGGCCCCTCGCCCCATTCTTCCGACATCGAGGTATACTTGGCCTCGACCACAGCAGCGATATCGCCCTTTGCATCGTGCGCGGCATCACGTACCCCAGCGTCTAGATTGGCACAAGCAGGAAAACCCGAGTCGAAGCGGTCACAAAAGACATTCCTTGTAATCGTCAGACTCATCCGCCGGGTGAACATAGTCAGGATCGCATCTTCCATATCCGTCCCAAGCTCAGTGTCTGGATTGGAATCGTCTTTGACCAGTTCCCCACGTTTGTCGAGGTAGAGATCGCCCATGTTGCGATATTGATCGACGCCCGCAAGGACCCCGGCATCCGATGAGCCCAGGTAGCGTTTGCGCTGCTCTCTCTGTTCAGACGTGATCGGCATCTTTGGGTTTCTCCTTGTACGGCCACGTTTGGCACGTCTTGTACTTCTTGACCAGTATCGGGACTATCTCAGCGGTATGCTGAGCGCAGAGAGCCGCGACGTATCGACCGTGCAGGATGATTTTGACCTCGCGTTCGTTTGGGACACTCCGGACGCCCCGCTTCCGTTTGCGCCCAGGTGCAATGCTCGGTCTCGGTGCTCATAAGCCGAATTCCTTTCTAGCCTCATCCTCGAAGATCGGGCGAACGACGCACATTAGATCAGGGGTCCCCAGGCGATCCCACTGGATATAAGAGGCCCCGCATTCGTCCGGGCACCTAAACTGACTACCGGACATACCCACTGGCACGCCAAGCTCGCCCTCAGAGCCGCAACCCTCGCATTTGAAGTTATACCAGTGCATCATTTCGATGATGCCGGCTGGCGACTTCCCTGGTTCCGTGCGTAGATACTCCATCACGCCTCCCGATTTACCATCTGCAGCCCGCCCTCGCCTGGTTCCTCTACTACAATTGACAAGGACTTGCTCGCGAAGATCTCTCCGACTTCTTTCCGCGCCTCGCCGTCCAGCCCGTCGTAAAACGTCCGCGGCAAAACGATGATTCCATATGGCCACTCGCGCTTTTCCAACAACGGCATTATCGCGCGCGTCCGCTGGCCGAAACTCAGATCCGTAAACGGCTCCAGCTTGCCCCCCTCGTGGACGTAGCACAACTTTCCTTCCGAGACGGTCAGGCTCTTGAGCCCCGCTTTCTCGAGCAGGAGAGACAGCCGGCCAGTCACCCCTTGCGCGAGGGTTTCATATTTCTTGGCGAGAGAGTTCGCTGTGTCCCGCGCTTCCTGCGCCTGCTTGACCTGCTGGGCCGCTTCCTGCCAGCGTTGGGTAGCGCGAGCCCGTTCAAGCTCTTGGCGGGCTTCCTGGACGCGCAGGGACGCCTTTTCTACGTCGGCCTGAGTCGCGCCGGTGATTGGGGTCTCAAGGATCGCCTTGCGTTGGTCCCAGTGCTCAGCGTCTTGCTTGGCAACGGAATGAGTCATCTCTGCTTCGTTCGCTGCCTTAGAAAGCAGTATTAGCTCGTTTTGCTTAGAAAATAGAATCTTCTTGAGTTCGGTTATTTCGTCGGACAGAGCATTGTGCGCCGCGATCGCGTCCTGTTTGCGCTTATACGCCGCGTCGACGTCTGGTCGTACCCCTAAACCCCCAACAGTTTGGCGCTCCCTTTCCCTCTCTGCCCGCTGCGACGCTTCCCCGCTCAACTGCCGGTGATCGCCAACAGCTTCCTCGTAGCGCCGCTGTGCGCCCTCCACCGTGTTTGTGGTTACGTCCTCTGGCTTCTCAACCCGAACCGCATCAATCCGCCCTTGCTGCTCCGACGCCTGCGCCAGCCACCGCCGCTTGAGTTCGTGAGATCGCTTCGCTATCCTGTCCGCGACCGTGACCACCGAGCATTTCAGCAGGTCCGGCTCGACCTCAGATAGATAGTCGACAACGTTCTCGTCGTCGTTGACCAAGACGGCTATCGCTTCCTCTGTGACCGGGACGTCGACCAGCGAGAGCAACGCTTCAACCCGCCGCGGCTCGGCGCGTTTCGGGTCTTTCACGTCGGGGCAAATGATATCGCTGATCGGATTCGAGCCGTTCAGCGCCAGCTCCACATCGCCAATGTGCAGCATCGGTTTTTCCAAGGTCCTGATGCGTTGGCCGTCCACGTTCACCCAGGCCTTATCGCAGCCGTGGCGCATCGTGACCGGAAGGTCCGCGCCCATCGCCCAACCCAGCGCCAGCAGGTTGCGGGTTTTGCCGGCGCCGTTTCGCCCGGTGAGCAGGTTGAACCCAGGCTTGAGCGACATTTTCACATCGCTCGGGCCAAAGTTGACGATCTCTACTTCGTGGCCGTCTTTCTGTTTGGTCTTTGTAGTCATAAATATATCTCCCAATCCTCCGCGGTAATCCCCGCGCAAGCAATCGCCTTAAGCGGCAACTCGGGGCCATCCGGGTTATCCTTGAATCCCCTCCAAACCTTGCCTTCTGCGATTCTGAGATAGAGATTCCAGTAAGGGAGGGTGACCGCCCGACCGCCGCGCATCTGCTTGATAGCTTCCTCAAACTTCATCGTTTCGCCCTCTTCTCCCAGAAATAAGCATTAGACCGAATTCTCCACTCAACCCCGCTCACCCGCGCCAGGCTCGCGTTATGCCTACGCGTGCGCCAGGAACGTAGCGCCAGGACGAGCAGGATTAGGAATGCTACGGCGTAGGGCGTCATTTGAAACTCTCCCTGAGCACCGCAGCGGCATCCTGGAGTTTGACGAATTTGTCGTGATCGCCGCCCGCGTCTGGATGTAGCGATCGCTGCGCCTTGCTGTATGCCAGTTCGAAAGTTGCGCTGTCGTCTACAATGAAATCCTCGCGTACACCTGTAACGTCGGATATGAAAGCGGCCGCCTCTGTTCGCGACATCCTCTGCTGCCCATTCTCTGGTCGTGGTGGAAGCTGTTTGTAGCCCTCGTACTGAGCCCCGCTTCCGTTTACCCCGTGATCGTCAATCCGCCTGAGATTCTGCAACGTGATTGAAATGGCCCGGAGATTCGCTTTCCAGTCATCGTACTTGTCGCAGAAATAGGACATCGGGCCTTTGTCTGAATGGAACGTGACGATAATGCCGGGGTGCTCGGGCCGTGCGTCCGATCTCAACCGCCCATCCATCCGAATGGCGGAGGAATCAACCGCGAGCTGAAAGATAACGTGATCGGCGCCCAGATACGCCAACTCGCGCTCAAGGTGCCCCAGCGTCTTCGCGTAAGTCGGGGAGAAATCCCCGCGCTTCCGCTCCCAGCTATTCGTTGCGACACCGGGCCATTTGAGAATAGGTTTAATCGAGTAATCCATCTCGCTCCTATTTCAGATTCTTCGCGTACTTCGGCAGCGTTTTGCAGGTCTGGTGCGTCCGGCGGAACGCTATTCTTCTTCCCCGCCATCCTTCTGCCCCTCTTCCCGCGCCTTCTTCCCGCCGACCGGTTTCTTCCTTCACGACGTCGAAATGCAACTCGCCTCTCGGTCGTACAAATCTCCCGTCCGCCAGAACGTATTCCGCCAGCTTGTAATGCTTCATCAGGCCATCCAGGGTATCGTTGCAATCCTTCTTCGTCACCCCGGCCTTGGTCGCCTTGGTCTTGGCGCGATCGAGCGCGACTGCCGCGGCTTCTATTTCCGGGATCTCAACCCGATCGGGCGGAAGCGTGCCGGGAAGATTCCCCTGGAATGCTTCTTCCTCGTCCTTCTCGCGGGTTGCTAATTCCTTATCGGCCTTGCTTGATTCCCTTGCCATACGTTGTTCCTCGCTTTCGATTATGAATTCCCTCTCCCGACACGCCTCGCATCCCTGCCGCTGTATTAGGCCGACAAGCGCCTGACTGGCAATCTTCGCGTTATGCTGCCCTTTACCGCACCAAACGGTGATCATCGGCTGGGCCGCTGTTTCGGAGACGCCGCGGATTCTACTCATTGGAAATCCTCGAATACCTTTTCGGGCCACTGCGTCATCACGGATTTGAACGCGGCCAAATCGATCACGTTCTTGAACTCCACGACGATGAAATACCGCCCGCGCTCAATGGAACTCGCCAGCACTGTGCGCCCCATATCTTGGAGCAACTGAATCATATTGGTAACCTCAGCGCCCTTCGTGCCACTCACGCAATAGAGCTTCCTGGTTACGGGCGAAAGCTGAGCCTCAAACTCCTCGTCTGTCATACCCTCACCTTACAAGTGATAACCGTCCGCTCGACCTCGCCATCAAGGCAATACAGTCGCTCAATAGTCCACTTAGAGATTCTGGCGTCGTCTTTCAGCCATATACCCTTCATCGCGTCGCCGCAGCACCGAGCTACCTTGTCGAGATCCAGGCCGGTGGGCGGGAACTCAGGCGCATTGGCTTTCAATCGTTCGCACCTTGCGCCCGTGCCGTAATGCGACTTCGGACGCAGCACGTAAAGAGTCAAAGTGGCTTCCACGGCTACGTCCCAGGGCGCAAACCCAGGAGACCGCGCATCGACCATCATAGCTCGCATATCCTGGCGCCAGGGATAGGACCGCTTATTAGAATCACGCGTGCCTACCACCTTTCCAGCGGTATTACGAATCAGGGTTTTTGAGCCAGCGGTTGCAGCCGGGCCAAGGACCTCGACGCGCAAAATACCCAGGCGCGTATCTTCCTCCTGCTGGTAGCGAATCTCGTCAAGCTGCTGAGCCCATAGCGGTTGGTCGCTCATATTAGCGGCTTCTCCCCCGGCGAGGTTATCGGCACTATGAAAGCGTTCCCCACGAAGGTTTTCCCCGTGGGCACGATTGCGCCCTCGCGCCTCCAGAGCAACCGCGCCTCTTTCACGTTGGGCGAGTGAATCAGGTTGTGGATGTCGTTCTCGCTTGTGCAAATGGAGTAAAGCGTCTGGCCGGTGTCGCGGATATACTCGTAGATCGCCAGAAGCTGAGAGCCGGAATCCCACCCGTCATCTGCGATCAATTCGTCAACTATTGCTTTGCTGGTTACTGTCGCCATTGCTATGTGAGGTTCCCTTCGACGTATGCTTCAATCGTCTCATCATCGCTACCAGCGTATTCGTAATCCAAGCATCTGTCGCCGGACGGAGTGCGCCCAGCCATCGGCCTCAAGCCACCGTTCCTTATCTCGGTTTCGAGAAAATCGACAATCTCATCGGGACCCTCGCCCTTGACGAGAATTAAGAGGTTCATCTGTCCTCTCCGAAACCAAGAGGTATTCCGCAACCCGTTTCCGATGCTGCCGATTCGCCTCCGCAACCCCACGTCGGTAGGCAGTATCACACCGAGTTTGGAGTAACGCGTTAGCTTCCTCGAGCGCGGTCTCCCTCTCCTTCATCCGCTTCACGAGCTGGAGCAATTCGCTTGCGTTCTCACACCTCTCGCCCCAGGTGCGATAGATCGCCCGCAAGGCGTCTTCGAGGCTGAATGCCCAACGGTGGATGGATTTGGAGCCCGAAGCCTCCTGGAATTCATCCCGCTTGCGGGCTAGCTCCCCTTCGGCTTCGAGCCTACGCTCTGGTTCCCACCCGTCGCAATCCTTATCCTGCGGATGCGGCCCCATGTGGCCGGAAGCCTCTGCTTCGCGGCATCGACCCCAAACGATGGGACCCCCAGGGCCCGTTGTGTATTGCTGTTTTTCGGTGTCGCTCATCTCTCCCCCGTGATAGTGCTGCAAGCGAAATCCTTCGGTGGATTCTGATATTCGTCTATGTCGAGTGATATGGCCACGTCGAGTAAGCCGTCTGGCCGAATCGTCACTCTGGCTATCTTGCCCTCGGCCACTAAGCAAACAGGGACCGCTGACCGATAGGCGAACTTCTTCCCGACCTCAGTGAATGTGACGTGGATCTTGTGAGGCTCAGTGGGCTTCTGCTGCCCCATCCCAACCCCAACCAGCATCGCCGCGAGAATCGTTGCAAATAGAATCGCGCTAAGTTTCTTCATCTTCCTTCCCCTTTCTTTTTAGAAGCGAACTCCAGCCGCTTGAGCTTGAACTCCGCCACCTTCTGCCGCGCCAGCATCCGATTGTGATTCAGGTAACCCGACCCTGGCGGAACCTTCTGAACGAAACGCATGACCATCTTGAGCGTAGCTTTGTCTTCGGCGTTCATACTTACGTTCAGTCCTCTCTCGAATCTCTCAATGCCTGCCAGGCTCCCGCGAGAAAAAGGAACGCGGCAACGTATACGAGAAACAGCGTAAAATCTCTTAACCCCGTGTAATCAGGCAGATCCTGGAATACTGTAATTTGATCCATTTCAGTCTCCGCAGTTTGGGTCCCTTCGACAGTATCCCGCCCGAGCGCAATCCTCGCGTGTCGGATTCCCCGAGCACCAGGGGTATGGCGTGGCGCGATTCCCGATAGGGACACCCCGAGTTCGGCTTTCGGCCCCTCCAAGCCCACTCTCAAGCTGCCTCTTGGTAACCTCAGAGCAGGCTTGGCCTACTTGCCCACTGCGGGAGAACGCAGCGTTGAGGATGCCCCTATCGCGAGCCGCGTCGATTCGCGCGTAATCCTCCGTAGTCAAACCCTGGTGATAATGCTTCACCGTTGCTCCTTCGCCTTTAGCCACGCGTCGACGTCGACATCAGCCTTAAAATCGCCCTTCCACTTGGCGACGTGTTCCCATTTGAAATCCTGATACCAACGCCGCGCGATCTCTGCATTGGCAGCGTGGAGCAGGACGGCCAGCGCCAGTTGTGCGGGGCCAGAACCTCCGTACCCCCAATTGAAGCCATCGGGTGAATGATTCACGATTCGCTGGCTAAATCCCGGCGATAGCACCTTGCCGTCAACGCGGACGGTGCGACTGTCTAGTGATCCTTCGATGTGCATATTCAGCCCGCCTTTCTTTCTCTCGCCAAAACTACTAAATCCTTGAATGGATTCGAGTAGCCGAAACCGCCAATCCGATTCAGGGTAACCCAGTTCGCGGCGTGATACCCGAGCATCTGAAACTTGTAGCGGCCTAACGCGTCCCGGGCTTTCTCTCCTTCCTCTTCGAGCGCGCGTAGGAGGCGGTTGCTGATCTGGATAAACTTCTCGTGCGCGTCCTCAGCTTGCCGCTTGAGCCGCTCCGCCTCGGATTCATTGCCCCTGGCGCTTCGCATTAGCCCGCCTTCCTTTTAGGTTTCAGCGCCGCCGCTGGCTCAGATACTATATCGGCATCCTCACCGTAATAGGTTTCAACGATAAGCTCAATCTGCCGGGTCCTGCTACGCTTCCCGGCTTCAGCGTCCCGGTCTACAAGAGAGACGAGTGATTCCGGCAACGTGATTGAAAACGTCCTTGATTTCTCCGTCATCGCTTCGCCTTCCTCTCTTCGACCACGGCCCTTGCGCGGAGTATAGCAACCATAGCGCGCGCCGCCGGACAGGCACCATATCTGCATTTGTCTGGCCATCCAGGATGCGCGGTAGAATTTGCGCCAGGAACGCCAGAGCCGTTATGAGCCGCCTTCTGTAGGCTCTCAATCTGGTCTGCCGCCTCCCTCAATACCGTTGGAATACCATCTGTCATCACCATCATTTCTAACCTCGACGGTGAATCTATCACCAAACTGGTTTTCTGTAAATTCCCCGAATGGGTGACTACTTCCGGATAGTGAGCTTGAAGCTGAAAGCGGATTTAGGCGGGGTGGCCATTGGGGCGACAACGCAGGGGGTCGGCTCGGAGACGTAGAGCGATTTGACGTTCGAAGCAAACCCGGCGCCGGCGATGAGCCCCTTGACCCAAAGCTTGTCTAAAATCGATTTGGTAGGCTGCTCGCCGCGGATCGCATTCAATTTGTCGATCGCGTCGGACTGTCCCTTAGTGAGCAAGCGGAATTGCGCGAGCTGATCATCCTTGAGGCTGAGGATTTGGGTATTCAATGCGTCGAGCTTTGCTTCTAGCGCGGTTTGACGTTTGAGGCTGGCTATCTCATCGGCCTCGAGTGCGTTTTCTTTCTCGAGCGCAGCCGAATGAGCTTCGCTGGTCTGGATGGCGCGGATGTGATCTGGAGCAATGGCCCGGTACTGCTTCCCGTCGATGAGTACGATATATTCTGGCCCGTACTGACTATCCACGTGGCCCAACACTGTTGCGCTTGGCTGCGCTGAGGGAAGTTGAGGACCTTGGCCATAGCTAGAAGTCGCTGCGTAGAGCGTCGTCGTCAGACTCGCGCTTAATAGTATCCACGGCTTTAGCCTCATCTGCTTTGACCTCCACGATTTTCTTTTCGTCTTCAACCTGGCGGGACTGCTCGACTTTGATCTGCTCAACTATCGCGGCCTTCTGTGCCTCAGCGGTATCAATCTGCTTTTGCTCGACCGCCACAGCTTGCTGAGTTTGGACCTGCTCGGCTTTTACTTCGGTGACTATCGCCTTATGCTCGGTTTCTTCCTGGGCGATTTCCTTCTTAAACAGAGCATTGTAGATTTTGGCGAAGATGGCTTTGATAAAGCCGATTGGGTCTATCTGGTCGCCGATGAATTTGCCCAGGCCCATCTTATACCGCCTCGTATGACGCGGCAAAGACGCCGGGATGACACGGGTAAATCTCGCCCTCAATGCCCCTGATAACGTAATAGCCCTTCGGCGCCCGCATGTCCCCTTCCGGCGTTTCAATCCAAAGATCATCGGCAAGCACGTTGATTGTCTTTCCAACGGCATCGCGAAACCAATCGGGCCACTCGGTTCCGTCTGTGTATTTTCCCTGCCAGACGACAGCCTCGACTACCACGGGTTTCTTGCGGTATTTCGCCACTAGATTCGCCTTAAGGCCGCTTCCGCTGCGTCGCGGGCAACCTGAGTACTGGGACCGTTCAGCACCGCCAATAAAGCCGCGCGTTGCTGCTCGGCACTGGGCACCTGAACGTGCCCAACGTCGGAGTAAACCAGTTCGCCGGCAGAGTAGGTGTCGATCGTCACCAGACCTCCGAGTACTTCGATGTGATATCTCATTTCGACTCCTTGGCGACTAAAATCCTCGGGCCGCAAGAGAGCATCGCGGGATGCGCCCCCTTATGGTCGGGGCAGGGATTGGTGCAAACGTAGAGATTCATTTTGCCTTTCGACGGGCGATTACCACATCAACCTGATTTTCCGTCTCATTTTCGATGAAGACGCGATATTGGTCTTTGTTGATTATCGCTCGGAAAGAGCCTCCGCGATAGACGCCCGTTCCCGGCATATTCGGGTTTGGCGGGTCGCAGTCGGGATGCTGTTGTTCCCAGGCTTGATCTGCCATTTTGTTCAGAACGGTCCGTTTGCCTCTTCCGGCGTAAACGAGACCCCGTTCGGACCTTCAATTTTGCCCGACTCTTTATTGAAACGCAGCCCACGAAACCCCGTAGCCTGTTGTGGCCGCTCGTCTGGTACCGGCTCCCACTGCCAAATGTAGAGTGACCATCGGAAGTGTTTACTTGGCGGCCAGTAGCTGATTTCCCAGGTGCATTTGCCGTAGCGCCTGCCGTAATAGAGCCAGGTGAGCCAGAACCAAGGCGTGTGGAGATCGAAAACCCTAAGCCGTTTCATCAAGACTCCCCGTTCAAATCCGTTTTTAAGAAGAGCCAAGCGCCGCTTGAACAACCCCGGCGGCAACCGCGAGCCCCGCTGTAATGGAGCTCAATTCAGCTTTTGCCTTGGGATCCGTGATCTGCAGCACGCCTTTATTGTTCAGGTCCTGAATTGCCGCGTTGACCCCAGCGAATATCTTAATCAGCCCGGCCTTGCCCAACTTCCCCGCCTTGAATGCGTCGACGCCTTTGGCAAACTCGCGATCGGCGCTATTCAGCTCGAGCAGGATTTGATCTATGACAACTGCCTGCTGGTTCGTGATGAGCTTTTGGCCCAGGAGATCCCGCTTGACTTCGATGGCCAGGTTGATTGAGACGGAGATATCCTGCGCGGCTTGAGCGGCTTTCTTAACCTGGTCGGAAGTGCAACCGGGAAATAGTGCGGAGCTCGCCGCCAACAGGACAGAGATCCCGCAAGCGAGCGCGACTGAACTAGAAGCCCTCTGAATGCGCAGCCTCATTTTGCACCCCCTTCTATAGCCTTCTGCTCCGCCGCAAGATCGGCGATCAGCTTAGCGTCGTTGGCGTCGCATTGCACGCCGGTTTCCGCGAGAATCGTATCTGCGGCTTTCCCCGATTGGCCCTGAATCTGGTTTACCATCTGGGCGACAATCGGCGCACCGGCCGTGACGAGCGGTGCCAGAGCCGTTATCAGCGCGACGTAATCGGTTCCCCCCGCTGCTGGTGCCATGTGTCCTCCTTAGTTAAATTTGGGAATTATATACCTGACTCCCTTGCGAAATCTGTGGTATATTTAGCCTATGAGCAAGAGCACCATAAGCGTTTTTCAACTCTTTGAACTGTTCCCCGATGAGACATCGGCCCGTCTCTACCTTGAGGCTAGGCTGTGGCCTAACGGCGTGCTGTGTCCCGACTGCCGAGACGGACAGCGAATCACGGTCCGCAAGCGCGGCTTCTGCCGCTGTAACGCTTGCCAGGTTGATTTCACCGTCCGAACTGGCACCATCTTTGAGCGCTCCCATATCCCGCTGAACAAGTGGGTATTCGCGATGTACCTGCTTGTGACCGCTCGCAAGGGCATTAGTTCGATGCAGCTTGCGAAGGAAATTGGCGTTACTCAAAAGTCGGCGTGGTTTATGCTTCACCGGCTGCGCGAAGCTTGCGGGTCCGATATCGACAAGCTGCGCGGGACCGTCGAAGCCGATGAAACGTTTGTAGGCGGCAAGGAAAGCAACAAGCACGCCAAGAAGAAACTGCATCAAGGACGGGGAGCGGTCGGAAAACAAGCCGTGCTTGGAATACGCGAGAGGCACGGCCACACCAAAGCCTTTGTCATCGGGACTGTCGATCTCGGAACCGTCCAGCAAGCTATCTTCGATAACGTTGAAGTCGGCTCTACCATCTACACGGATGAGCACGCCTCTTACTCCGGCCTGGACGGTCTGTTCTATCGGCATCGCGCCTGCAATCACAGCGCTGGCGTCTTTGGCCGTGGCCCGGTCCATACCAACGGGATTGAGAGCGTTTGGGCAGTCCTGAAACGCGGGCTCATTGGCGTCTATCACCACGCCAGCCCGAAGCACCTGCACCGCTATCTTGATGAGTTCACCTTCCGACTGAACGACGGGAACGTCAAATACCATACGCTTGTTCGCCTCAACAGCTTTGTTGATTCCGTTGTGGGCAAGCGAATCACTTACAAGGAGCTGATAGCGTGAAACAGCCTGATACTCCAGAAGTCCTAGACAAGATTGTTGACGTGGTTTTGGCCTATAAACCAAAGCCAAAGAAGAAAAAGAAGCGTAAGGCAAAACGTAATGGACGCAGCAAATAGAATTGTATGCCACTTCTCTTGCGGGGCAGCATCGGCGGTCGCTACTAAGCTGATCTTGGCCCGCTTTGACAGATCGAGAGTGGTCATATTCAACGCCTTCCTTCAAGAAGAGCATCCCGACAATGCGCGGTTTCGCACTGAATGTGAGCAGTGGTTTAATCATCCGATTACAGTCCTCAGAGATGAGAAATACGGTGCTTCCGTGGATGAGGTTTGGGCGCGTAAACGGTTTATCAAGAGTCGTTTTGGCGCTGCCTGCTCACAGGAATTGAAACATCTGGTGATAGAAGCAGCCTGTCTGCCGAATGATACGCATGTCTTTGGGTTTACAGTCGAGGAAGAAGACAGAGCGGCCAATTTTCTCTCCACAGGGGCGCTATGTCCGTTGATTGATGCCAATTTAACAAAAGCCGACTGCTTAGCAATGGTTGAGCGCGCTGGCATCGCACTGCCCGCCATGTACCTGCTGGGCTTTAACAACAATAACTGTATTGGCTGCTGTAAGGGCGGTGAAGGATACTGGAATAAAATCCGCGTCGTATTTCCAGCCCGATTCGTCCAGGTCACACGGATACAGGAAGACATCGGACCGGGGTCGTACTTCTTTCGCGACCGCAAGACCGGGGTCCGGTTTGGCTTGAAAGACCTTCGCCCAGATGCGGGGCGACACGACGAGCCGCTGCCCGATTGCTCCTTCTTTTGCCAGATGGCGGAGTCAGAATTTGAATAAATTGGGCTCATGGGAGTAAAGTATATAATTCCCTTAAATTTTGGCCCGATTTCTTTACTTAGGGAATTCTAACTTAAATTCCCTTTACCGGGCTATTCCAGACCCTCGCGCCGCCTCTCCTTACGTTGCGCTTTCGTTTCGGGAATCGGTTCCGGTTCCTCGACCGTGTTAGGCGGGATATCGGGATGCTCGGCAACGGGCTGCTGGCCCTGCGGTTCTGGAGCTGCCCCCGGTCCTGCTTGTCCCACCGTTACGCCCGCTGGAGGGTTCAGATCGGCGGTCGTAGCTTCCCTTGACTGCCTCTGGGCGTCCGTCTCGGGCTGATTGAGCAGCGACTCGGGCTCCCCGGCCAGGATAAATCTCGGCTGTCCCTCGCGAGGGTCGCTAACATGGCAAGCTCCTTCGACCAGTATTTCAGGATTGATCTGGATCGGAGCGCCGCCGAAATTTCCCTGAGTCGCGCTCGCCGACTGACCCGTCGTAACCCTGACTTCGGGCTTGCGAAGGATATAGACCAGATCATAATCGTCTGTCGCCTGGCGATAGGCGACAATATGCCCAAGGGCAACTTCGCCGTTTCGGTCGATGACCTGAACGTGCTTGTCGAATCCGTACTTTTGTGTTGCCATTTTCCCCCTCTAAGCCGCCGCTGCGGTCTTGCTGATGATTTCAGGGTCGCTTGTGGGTGAAATACCTGCGGTCGCTTTGAGCGCCTTCGCTACCTTCCATCGGTGATAAATCTGAGCGCCCAGGGTGAACGCGCCAAGGACGAGCGCCGAAATCGTCGCGGCCCCATCGGCGCCGAGGCCGAATTTCCCCGCAAGGAATCCCGCTACGGCTGTCGCCGCCCATTTGGCGATGCCGCCAGTCTGATTGGAAGGATCGAAGGTGATTCCGAATAGGCTCATAAGCGCCCTCCTTTTGACGGGCGCAATCTTACCTTGCGGTCGAAACTGGCGTCAAGTACAATCTGACGCCACAATGCCACGCAAACCGAAAAAGCTCGTCAAGCGGGTTAGCCTCAGATTTTACGAGGGTGACGCAAAACTGCTCAAGAAGCTGGAGAAACAAGCGAAACAAGAGCCCGACTCCCTAAATAACTGGATTCTCCGGCGACTCAAAAGAGCGTTGAATCTTATCTAACCCCGATGGGGAATTGACCGGCAGGGTAGAATCGAAGCGATGCCAAAGAACAAGTCTATAACCGCAAAGGGCAAGCTTGAAGGTCTGATCCGCAAAATGTCGCATGGGGTCTACCTCGATCTGGATGCCTTAGCCGTGGCCGTGGGGTGTAAGCGGGCCTGGGTGCGGGCTTCGCTGCAGGAACTACACCTGAATAACCTACTGGTTCGTCCTTCGACTGTTGGATGGATGAGAATCAAAGACCATGTGGACAAGCAGCATGGCTAAGGCGCACTAGGCTGGCGCCACCTCGCTTGTTCCTCCCTGAGCATCCGCTTCTGAGTCTCGGGAGTCTTACTCTTATAGGCGGGGGAATCCTTGAGGCGCTCTATTGCCGCCGCTTCTTTAGCCTTATCTCTGCCATATCTCGCTATCGCCTCCGGACTCATATTCGGGTGTTTCTTAGCTTCTTGAATCGCATCGCGGAGGATCTCCCGCTTCTCGCCTGCGTCCAGCGACTGGAACACGTCCGACTCCCGAAGCAGCTTGATTTTTTCGCTTACCCCGCGTTCTCCGGCATCCCCAATAGCCTTTTCCCAGCGCCCTTGAACCGCGTCGCGTTGCCCCGCCGGCAGAGATTCTATCAGCGGCTCTTTCTCCTCCAGCGCCTTGCGCCAGATCTGTTTTTCCGCTGGCGTGCCCAGCTTGTAGACATCCAGAGCGTCAACCACCCCCATCGATTTGAAGCCAGACAAACCTTGAGGCTGCGTCGATCGATCGGTGAGTCCCTGCGCCTGCTTCTTGGTCAACAGACCGGAGTGAACCGCGTCGATCAGCTTGCGCGAGGCTTCTTCGGCCCGGTCGCCACCCTTTCGCAGCCCGCGCGAGATTTCAGATTCCATTTGATAAAGCTGGGCCTGCTCCTTTGTGCGCGTGCCTCGAGGGCGATTCCGCTCCTGAATATCCGCCATGAGTTGTTGCGCGGCAGTCTGATTGACGTAGCGCGGTGCCGGCGTGATTCCGATCTCGGATAGTAGCGCCTTTTGCCAGGTCGCCCCGCGTTCCCGCTCTCGAGAAACTCCACGAATCCCAAACGGAACAAACTCCTTGCCGATATACTTCGCGGTATCCTTGGCCTGCTGGATAAGAGGATCATCTGCATGCCGAATCTCGGTCCCGTAGTAATCCTTGTTTCGAAGCATCTCCCCGATCATATGCAACATCGGGTGGAGCTTGTTGATAGCCATCTGCCCGCCGACCTTGAGCCGCTGATTCATCGTGCGCGCGAGGAAGAACGGCAGAATGTCTTTCATATAGCTGGGCAGATTGACCCGCTCGGGATCACCGTGTTCGTCCAGATTCCCGGTCTTGGGGTAGAAATAGTCTCTAAGCTCA
>Ga0210399_10001405_pt1 | contig 18796 bp, 13 predicted proteins | sample IncBWC14MmetaG_FD_150865 | JGI IMG/M metagenome (GOLD analysis project Ga0210399, IMG submission 150865) | Forest soil microbial communities from Barre Woods Harvard Forest LTER site, Petersham, Massachusetts, United States - Inc-BW-C-14-M | ecosystem: Environmental > Terrestrial > Soil >...
TAGGTGAGGACCGTGGCGGCTTCGCCATCTCACTCAATACAAGAACAAAGCGGCGCTGATCTTCGTTCCGGAGCCAGAGGGCGAAGCCGCCACGGTCATCACCTACCAGGAACTCTACCGCCGGGTGAACGAAGTCGCCGCCATGCTCCGCGATTTTGCAGGGCTCAAGACCGGCGACCGCGTCACCATCCACATGCCCATGATTCCGGAGCTGCCCATCACCATGCTGGCGTGCGCCCGCCTCGGCGTGGTGCACTCCGTCGTCTTTGGAGGATTCAGCGGCGAAGCCTGCGGCTTGCGCGCAGCGGACTCCGGCAGCCGCGTGCTCATCTATGCCGACGGCTACCACCGCAACGGCAAATGGGTGGACCACAAAGGCAGCGCCGACATCGCCGTCGAAACCGCCAAGAAAGAGGGTCAGACGGTCGACAAGGTGCTCATCTGGAAGCGCTATCCGGGGCACTTTCGCTCCGAGTCGCCCATGATTATGGGCCGCGACTTCTTTGTCGATGATGTTCTGAAAGACTATCGCAATCACCTCGTCGCACCGGTTTCCCAGGATGCCGAAGCCCCGCTCTTTCTCATGTACACCAGTGGCACGACGGGAAAGCCTAAAGGCTGTCAGCATCGCACCGGCGGCTATCTGGCCTACGTCACCGGCACGTCCAAGTATTACCAGGACATTCACCCGACCGACGTCTACTGGTGCATGGCCGACATCGGCTGGATCACCGGCCACTCCTACATTGTCTATGGGCCGCTCGCTCTCGCCGCCACCAGCGTCCTCTACGAAGGCGTGCCGCAATTCCCCGATGCCGGCCGCCCGTGGCGCATCGCCGAGCGCCTGGATGTAAACATCTTCCACACCTCACCGACGGCGATTCGCATGTTGCGCAAGGCCGGCGGCGACGAACCGAAAAAATACAACTACCATTTCAAGCACATGACCACCGTCGGCGAGCCCATCGAGCCGGAAGTTTGGCGCTGGTATTACGACGTGGTTGGCAAGAAGGAAGCGGTCATCGTGGACACCTGGTGGCAGACGGAAACGGGAGGCTTTCTCTGCAGCACCAAACCCGCGCTCGATCCCATGAAGCCCGGCAGCGCCGGACCGCCCGTCCTCGGCATCTATCCCATCATTTGGGATGAAGAAGGAAAGGAAGTGCGTGCAGGTTCCGGCGCGGCTGGAAATATCTGCATTCGCAATCCGTGGCCCGGGATTATGCAGACCATCTGGGGCAGCCCGGAGCGTTTCGTCAATCAGTACTACAAGAAATACAACAAAGATCCGCAAAGCAAGGATTGGCGCGACTGGCCCTATTACGCCGCCGACGGCGCCGTGCTCCCCGCGGATGGCTACTACCGGATCCTCGGCCGCGTCGACGACGTCATCAACGTCGCCGGCCATCGCCTGGGAACCAAGGAAGTCGAATCCGCTTGCCTCACTTTGCCTGAGGTCGCGGAAGCCGCCGTCGTTCCGGCTGTCGATGACATCAAGGGCCGCGTGCCGGTCGTCTATATTTCGCTGAAACCGGGCGTCCCGCCGACAAAACAGATGCAAGACAAGGTGACCGCCACGATCGAGACGATAATTGGCAAGATCGCGCGCCCGAAAACCATTCACATCGTCGCGGACATGCCCAAAACGCGCTCCGGCAAGATCATGCGCCGCGTGCTCGCCGCCATCTCCAATCAAATGGATACCGGCGACATCACCACGCTCGCCAACCCGGACATCGTCGAGCAAATTCGCATACAAGTGCAGGGCAGCTCCCGCGGCCCCCTAAAGGAAGGCCCCGAAGACATAAAAATGTTCGGCGACGAACGCTAGCACACAACGCGCCGCAGCGGCGGATCACGAAGGCAAGAACCGGCGGCGCACACTAAAAGGCAAATGCCCTTCCTAGCCGGGCACGGCGCTTGTCATCGCTCTCAAAGGACGCATCTCTGCTTACTCTCCCAAGCCTTGATTAGGGGCGAAACTCAACTCCCGATAAAAACGGCAACCCTGACACAATCCGGTAATGTAAGGTTTGCCGACCATCCACCCAGAATCGTTAGATATGCGGCTCACTTACGAACGATGGAATTGGTACCACCGGTTGTGTCCTGAATACCCAGAGCCCTACTGGTAAAACTACCAGTTGCGGATCGTCAACAGTCCGGGAGACCTTTGACCTTTTCCTACACGTCTACAAGGTACTGAATCGTCATAGGAGATCCCATGTCCGATCAGGGAGCTAAGCTTTCAAGAAGCATCCTTCCCATCCCATCCCAATCGCACATCGGCCTCACGACCTACGATGCCAAAGACCCCAACACAAAGTTTCCGCCAATCGAGCCTCTGCGCCCGCCCAAAGGCGCCCCCACGTACTGATCGTCCTGCTTGATGACGTAGGGTTCGCAGGGTCCAGTGCCTTTGGCGGGCCGTGTCAGACACCCAACTTTGACAAGCTCGCTTCCGGCGGACTGAAATACAACCGTTTCCACACTACCGCACTCTGCGCGCCAACGCGCCACCCGATTCGGTCGGGGACTCACACTATCCCCATTACCGGGGGGCCGGAAGGATTGACCCGCTGGGAGGTGAGCATCGCGCAAACCCACTCCGGACACGGTCGAGACGCGCCTCGGCACGTTGCATTTCCTCGACGGCTTCCCGGACGATGCCGCCATCGCCAAGGTTTATGACAACCTCGATTTTGAACGCGGCGTCCAGACCATCAAATACATGCCAAGTTAGACAAGGAGAATGTCGATGACAGCTAACGATCACGCGAAGAATCCTTACGGCGGCGCGCCCGGCGGCGGCCTTACTCTGCCTCCGTATTACCGGCTGACGCCCTCCGTCGCGAACGCCAACGTATATTTCCCGGGGTCGGAAGAACTCGGCCCGGACGAGATGCGAATCTCGTTCCTCGGCAGCGCGCCTGGCCAGGCCGTGAGCAAGGACCAGGCGTGCACGTGCATCATGGTCGAGCTCGGCAATGACAAGCGCTTCTTCTTCGACTTCGGCCCCGGCTGCATGCGCAACGTTGTCGCAATGCGGGTCCCAATTCAGTTGGTCAACGACATTTTCCTCACCCACCTGCACGTCGATCACTATGGAGACTTGCCTTACCTCTACGCTTTTGCGCCCTGGATGGGCCGGTGGAAGCCTCTTCGGGTCCACGGGCCTTCAGGCCGCAGCGTCAAAGACGGCACCAAATACATGATCGAACACATGAGGGAGATGGCGTACTGGCACACCGACAGCTTCAGCTCTTCGCCGGTCGGCGACGGGTACGAGGTCGAGGTCAACGAGTTCGACTTTCGCGACGACAACGGCGTCTCCTACGACAAGGACGGCGTGGTCATACGCCACTGGCGGCGCGCGCACACCAAGGACGGCGCAGTCGCCTATCGGCTGGACTGGAACGGACTGTCGTTTGTTTGGACCGGTGACGGCCGGGCGGACAAGCTCACGGCGAAGTACGCTCAGGGCGTGGACGTGTTCGTGACCGAGATGCAGCTTGATCTCGCCAGACTCGCCGAAGTGACGATGGCGATTCCCGCGGCGCTCTTGAACGTCACCTTGGACGGAGCTCACCCCGTCCAGTACGCCACTGCCTACCTGATCAAACAGGTGAACCCGCGTCTCGCCATGGTGACGCACACGTCTTATGACGAAACGTTGATCCCGGAAGCTCTGGCCGCGATCCGCCAGCATTGGGCCGGGCTTTTCCAGTTCGGCGCTCCGGATGTAGTCGTGGTGAACGTGACCAAGGAAGCGATCTGGACCCGAAAAGCCGCATTCCCCGATTCATCGGCAATGGCGAGGCTGTCCCCGAGCCAGTCGGCGGAACTCTACGGTCTCGGCCCTGGGAAGACGGATGTCGTGTTCCCGAAGCCTGCTCAGACGCTCTACGAGCTCCAGGAGCCGTTCGTCCGCGATCAGGAGTACGACCCCAAACTTTATTATCCGGAGGGTCTGTACCGGAAGCCCGACCCGATCTTTCCGCCAGGGCTCAAGATCAGTATCGCGAACATGGCCGCGGCAAACCTGATGCAGAAGTATCCCGACGCCAAGACGCCGCTTGACGCACTCGCCATGGCGCGCAGCGACATGGCAAGGAAGGCGCAAGCAGGCCAAACGCAGCTGGACGCGATCGAGGCGATGCTCCGCCAGCAGTCGAAGTAGAGGCGCGCCATGCAGGACCTCCTCACTGGACCGGTCGAGCAAAATTTTCCCTCTGGCGCGGGCGCCATCCCGCTAACAATCCTGACCGGCTTTCTCGGGGCGGGAAAGACGACGCTGCTGAATCGCCTCCTGACCGGGGCTCACGGCCTGCGCGTGGGGGTCCTCGTCAACGATTTTGGTTCGATCAATATCGACGCCGAACTCGTCGTCGGGGTGGAGGGCAACACGATCAGCCTGGCCAACGGCTGCGTCTGCTGCCAGATTCGCGACGACCTCATCGAGTCGGTCGTGGCCTTGCTCGCTCGCCCAGAGACCGTGGAATACATCCTGCTCGAGGCCAGTGGCGTGGCCGATCCTGCCGGGATCTTCGTGACCTTCAGCGATGCCAACCTGCGGGACCGCATCAGGCTGGACAGCATCATCTGCGTGGTGGATGCAGATCAAGTCTTCGCGTACCCCGAATATCCCCCGCTGATCGAGCTCAAGCTTCACCAGGTCGGCTTTGCGGACATGTTGATCCTGAACAAGGTGGACCTTGCTGGCCCCGAGCAAGTCCGGAAGGTCCGGGCTTGGCTCGATGCTCACTTCAACCGGCTTCGCATCGTCGAGACCAATTACTGCAAAGTGCCGTACGAGATCCTATTGGGCGTCGGGCGTTTCGATCCTGGTCCCGCAGGCCTTGACTCCCACGCCGTTGAGCAGAGCTGCAACGACCCAAGCTGTCATGACGAAACCCATGGGCACGACCACTCGAAGGTGTTCAGCACCTGGAGCTATGAAACGGACCAGCCGCTGGCGTTGGAAATGTTGCGGGAAACATTGCGCAAGTTACCAGGTAGTGTCTACCGGGCCAAAGGGGTGGTCCACAGTATCGACGCGCCCCGGCGGCGGGCGGTGCTTCAGGTGGTTGGCAGGCGCGTAGACATTTCCATTCAGGAGGAGTGGGGGCATCGCGCACCGCGCACGCAGATCGTTGCCATTGGTGCCGCCGGCAGCATCGATGCGAGTCTGCTGGAAAAAACATTTGCCTCCTGCATTTCGGCCACAGCCGCGCGCTCGTGATCGCTGATCTCGCAATCCGGAAGTTCAGAACTACAACCAATTCAACCTCACTACTCCTGGTTAGTGGCCTATCCGGAAGTTATCTTCTGGTTAACAGCTCCAGCGAAACGGGAAGCAAGAGTGTTTCTCGCTTCGCGCTAAATCGCCTAGGCACTCATTGAGTCTCGTGAAGGACTCCAAATTCCCGGGTTTGCGGCCGGATGACGGGCAAACCGGAAACTGACGTCCACGGCTAGCTGAAAAGAGCGGGCTGCGCAGACGCATCCGCGGGGTCGTGAAAATTGCTTAGGCCGACGCCAACGAGGCGAAACCGCTGCTGCGGCCTGAGGCCGACGCGTTCCCGCAGCGACAGGGCGATATTCGTCAGTTCCTCGCAAGAAGAAGGTGGAGAACCTGGCGTGTGACTGCGAGTGAGAATCTTGAATTCGCTGGTCTTCAGTTTCAGTACAACGGTGCGCGCGATTCGTGACTCCTTGCGCGAGGCGGTCCATGCGTGCTCCGCAAGTTTTCGAATCATCGGCTCCATCTCGGCCAGCAAGACATCCTGTTCGAAGGTGTCCTCGGCGGATATGGATTGTGTAGGCCTGTCAGGGACTACCTCGCTGTTGTCGATTCCCCGAGCCAACTCGTAGAGACGCGCGCCGTAGCGGCCGAAGCGGTCTTCGAGCGTCGGCAAATCCATTCGCCGCAGGTCGGCGATTGTTTGTACCTCAAGGTGCTTCAGTTTTTCTTCGGTGACTTTGCCTACTCCGGGCAGACGGTCCACTGGCAGCGGCAATAAAAACGAATCTATTTCTCCCGGTTGTATGACAAAGAGCCCATCCGGTTTTTTCCAGTCCGAAGCAATCTTCGCGAGGAATTTGTTTGGCGCGACGCCCGCCGACGCCGTCAAGCTCAGTTCTGAGCGGATCTGTTCGCGAATCGTGCGTGCCACTTGGGTGGCGGTAGGCAAGCCAGTCTTGTTCTCCGAGACGTCGAGATAGGCTTCGTCGAGGGACAACGGTTCAATCAAGTCAGTGTGGCGTTTGAAGATGTCGCGCACCTGGCGGGAGACTGCTCGGTAGCGCGGGAAGTCCGGAGGCAGAAAGATTGCACTAGGGCATAGACGTTCGGCGTGAACAGCGGGCATAGCGGAACGCACGCCGAACTTTCGCGCTTCATACGAAGCAGCGCACACTACGGAGCGATTCCCGCGCCACGCCACAACGACAGGTTTGCCTCGGAGTTGCGGGTCATCCCGCTGCTCTACGGACGCATAAAACGCGTCCATGTCGATATGAATGATCTTGCGAACTGTCATCCGACAACCTTTTTATTCCGCAAGCGCGGACCTGAATACTTCCGGCAGTTGCAAGCTCGACGGAAGAAGCGCAAAGGCGGTCGCCTCCCAAGTCCAAGAACCCGCTTAACGGCTGCTGGTTCGTTTGACCGGGTGTTGCAATACAAGGGGCAGCGTGTAGGTTACGGCCGCGTAGGGCCGACGAAGGTTGGCTGTGAAGCGCCGCAGCGGGCTTGCGCCGCGGCTTGTATTTCTGCATCGAGTTGGGCGCCGCGCCACTTCTGCGCCGAGCAAAGCTGCTCGACACTCAAGCCAATCGCGCCGCGCAAATCGGCGCCTTCGAAGTTCGCGCCCTCGAAACTGGCTTCGCGCACAATAGCTCCGGTCAGCACCGCGCCGCGCAAATCGGCATTCTTGAAATTGGTATCCAGAAAAATGCCGCCATTCAGCTGCGCACCGGTCAGATTCGCTCCCCCAAGCTTCGCCGCCGAGAAATCGGCATCGTGCAGATTCGCCAGCGCCAGAACCGCTCTTTCCAGCTTGGCATCGCGAACATCCGCGCGCGAAAGGTCGGTCCGCAGCAGCTGCGCGTCGCGCAGATCGATTGCATACATCGAGGCGCCGAGCAATTTTGCGTTGGACAGCACCGCGCCTTCAAAAATCCCGTAAGACAGATCCGCGCCGTGCAGGTCCGCCCCAGAGAGATTGATCGACCGCGCGTCGGTGGAAACAAACACCGCGTGGCCGGCTTGTACGCGGTCCAGCACCGCATTGTGCAGATGCGCCTCGCGCAAGTTGGCCCCGCGCAGATCGGCCTCCGACAAATAGGCGCCCTCCAGGTTCGCGCGCCACAATCGCGCATTGACCCAGAACGTGTGATACGCGCGCGCATATCGCAGGCTCATCTGGTTCAGCCGCACGCCGCGTATTGCCGCGATGCTCTCATCCGACCAATCTCCATGCGCAGGCAGAGGAGAGAAAATCGCCTCGGTGACATCCGCGTACGGGCGGTATCCCAGCGCTTGCAGACCTTGCGCGGCCCAGCGGTGAATGTCGGAACTGCTCATCTCCGGCGCGATAGAGCTCTCCGCGGGCATCCCGCGAATCACGCCAAAACTTAGCACGACCAGCAAACAACCGCTCAGAAGCGTCACTCTCAGCGCCGAGAACACCACGGGAAGGATCGCTTTTGACTTTCGGTACAAATCACCCGGCCGCAGAACACGCGAAACGATGGTCGGCAGGCAAGTCGCCGCAGCGACTGCAAGAGCGATTAGCAGGACGTGCAAAAGGGTCCCGCGCATGTCCTGCCGCGCCAGGTAACGCAGCCAGAAGAAAAATAGCGTGACCGGCGCAACCCAGTAAGCAAGAATCGCGGCCACTACCGTCTCCAGAATCCCTTGCGGCGAACGGGCGTCGCGCATCCAGCGAAAATGGCGGCGCACCAGCGCCATGAGGAACCACGGGCCGTCTTTTTCCGGCGTGTTCCCGTCGATAAAAACGGCGGGCAGCGCGGCCATGTTGCCCCACAGGCGCAACAGCAGGAAATGAAACCGCAAATACAGCAGGACGATGAACAGCGGCGCGCCCAGGTAGAAGCCGCTCATGGGCACGGCGTTCGAAAATCGCGCGAAGGGGAGCGCGGAGGAATTCAGCACCAGGCGCACATCCGTGGTGAAAGCGATCACTACCGCGCAGAGTGCGCACGCCCCCAGAATCAGAAAATAGAACCACCGCGAAAACCTGGTAGCCTGCCCAATAGCCTTGGCGCCATCGAACGTAGCCACCGCCTCCGGCAGCATCGCGTCGAAAAGGTTCGTCCCCCCGAGTCGGCCCACCCACAAACCTTCCGCGCCATAGAGTGTCGCGCCCATCAGGTTCGCGCCGCGCAGCTCGGTGCCGAGTAGATTCGTATCGCGAAGATCCGCTTGCACCAGCGATGCGCCGCGAAGATTTGCCAGCGAGAGATCGGCGCCGCGAAAATTCGCCTTATTCAAAAACGCGCCTTGCAGGTTGACTCCCGTCAAGTCCGCGTGCGCCAGGTTCACGCCGCACAAATCCGCTTTGGTGCCGGACTCGCCGCCCGATTCGGCCCAGATCTTGTGCTGGTCCAAAACCTCGGCGAGATCGAGCAGGGTAATCCCGCGCGATTCATCTGCCGGCGAAATTTCCGCAGGCGTAGGCTTGACTTTCGATACCATCCGGATTGCTCCCCCGTAAACGCCGCTTCCCGGCCGCGGCCGTAGCGCCGCGAACGGTTGTAGCCGGATTCCTTAGTGGGCTGGGGCCCGACCGTCGCCTAGTAGTTCCGCAAGTTGGAGATGCGGCTGAGCACTTCATCGTCTCGCAAAAACCCTGTGGAAATCTCCTGCTCCGAGGGACAGGGCCGCGAAGAGGTAACGTGACGCCGATGCCGCAAAGATCAAAGTGTTTGTGCCTGGGCTGAGTTTGGTTTTCTGCGATTCGCTGCGGCTGGGAATATTTTTGAGGTTGGATGCGATGCGGTTTCTTGTCAAGAAAAAAAGAGCCGGGGTCTCCGCTGAGGGGCCGAGGAACCCCGGCTTTATCCTGCCCGCCTCCGCAGTAAGCGAGCAAGAAGCTTGGGAAATTTAGTGTTTGTCTTCTTCGCCGCGCAGGAATTCGTAGCGCTCGATGGCGGCCACTACGCCGATGGCGCCCTGATCGCGGGTTTCGGTGCGCTGCACGCGTCCGAGGCAACGTACGCGAACCGGGCCGGCAAGGGTGATTTCATTCGGCAGGGTCAGCAGGATTTCTACCGCCGAGCCTTCCTTCACATCCTTGGCCAGGAAAAAGTAGACCCCGCGGGAGCTGACGTCCCGTGATTCCGTGCTGGTTTCTCCAACCGCGGCACCCGTCGTCCAGCGGACGGTAAGCGGAAGGCGCATTTGAAAGCGCTGCGTGGTGCGGCGTTCGGACCCGTTCAAGGGAAAGCCTCCTGAAGCGAAGTTGAAGTGTAGCCGGGAGGGGGCACAGGGACAATAGGACTGGGGATACAAAATCGATTCAATTCTGCGAAGTACGAAGGTACTAGGAGAAGGCTCATGCGGTAGGCCCAAAGGTCGAAAGGCCTGTACTCCGGAAGGTGCCCACCCCGGCTGCTTTGCGGAGAGCCTGGATTTGAGGGGCGCACCAGATAGAGGCGCTGCGTGGCGCATGTGACGGGCGACAGAAAGTGAGTCGCGGGTAGCGAGCGGTCGGTAGTCGAAACCGGAATCGCGGTATCCCCCTCCCCCCCCTTTTTTCATAAGTGTTGATTCTAAAGGTAGTTAGAGGAGAGTGGGTGGTGAGTGGTGGGTAGTGAGCAGCGGGTGACTGACACGGGAATCGCGGTACCCCCACCCCGGGCGTTTTTGCAAAAGAGTTTGGATTTACTTGATTCCAAAGGGGTTGACGGCTTTGAGAGTGCAAAAGAGTTTGCAAGAGTATCAAACGACAAGAGTTAGGGGTGGAGCGGCGGGAGGGGCAAGAAAGCTTGCGGCGAGGGTGCGTCGAGATCTGGGCGGGGACGGGGGCGACCATGGGGAAGGGTAGCTAGGGGTTTATTGGAAGTAAAGTAAAAAGCAGCGAATGGCGGAATTTCGGGGTCGAACGGCTATTAGGAGCAGCGAACGGCGACGAGCCGGTCCCAAGAATTCACGAGACTCATGATGGCTGTACTTGAAGTTAGGTCTAAGCAGGTCCGGTCGATCGCCAGCCGCACAAAGTAACAGAAATCGTCCCGTCTGTCCCCGATTGCCTAAGTCGATCATGAGTTTCCGAGGCGTTAAAATCTCGCTGGTTCGACTTTGGGTGCATCACCTGCCAAGAACAGTTGCTTCGCCGTAGCGAAATCACCCATGAGTCTGGCCGCATCGACCGGCGATTTGTCTTTCTCTAAGCGTCTAATGCAACAGAGCAAACCTGTTTCCACTGCTTCGGCTATATATTCTCGGATACTTGATTCTGTTGCTGCTTTCCATCGGTTGGAGGGGAACCCCAGGTCCACGGTTATGTATTTCTGTTTTCGATTTCGTCGAATTCGCTCACACCCCTCGAAATTAAACTCCTGCATGTCTCCCCCAACGCGCAGGATCAATGCGAACTCGCGAATTTCAGAGCTGTATGGTCCCTGGCAACGCGTTGCCAGCACTTTCCGCATGTCTAAAACAGGCTTGTCTGTTCGGTCGTCTTCGCGACTTGTTTGCACACCGAGCGTTATTGTTGCATGAGCAAGATTCATGGTTGATTGGGTTCTTTCTTTTTCCCGGGGCGGGTGGCGCATAGAATTTCGTGACGATCTCTTCCTCGAAGACACCGAGTGAGTATATCATTCGCGTACTATCCTTTGTGGGTAGCAGGTGTATGAGGGGGTGCCGCACCCTTGTGCTTTTCAAGGGTGCGGGTTTTGACTTTTCCGCGGCTCGTGCCTTTTTCTTATGCGCAATCCTTTGCGGCGTTTCTACGGGCGCGGAGACCTTCATTTCGTCACCTTCAGCTGCTATCGGCGCCGGCCGTATCTAGGAACGCACCGCGCCCGGCACCGTTTTGTGAAGATACTGGACCAGGTCCGCTCGCGATTCAGATTCCTGCTGATCGGTTATGTGGTGATGCTCGAGCACGTGCATCTGCTGGTCAGCGAGCCGAAGAAGGGCAATCCGTCGAAAGCGTTGCAGGTGCTCAAACAGAAAGTTTCCCGCACCTTGCGCAAGCCGGCGAGGAAGTCGTCAGCGCAGCTATCGCTGGCTTTCGCAGCCGTCACGGATAGTCCGGCTTTTTGGCAGCGGGGCTTTTATGACTTCAACGTGTGGAGCGACCGAAAAGTGCGGGAGAAATTGGATTACATGCACCGAAATCCCGTGCAACGCAAGCTTGTTTCTCATCCCAAGGACTGGCCATGGCGCAGTTGGTCGCATTACGAAAAAGGAGAAATCGGTCTGATTCGCATCGACACTGTGGACGAAGAAAAGAGTTCGCCGAGTTCGGCGAGACGGAAAAGTCAAAAACCGCACCCTTGAAAACCACAAGGGGTGCGGCACCCTACATTACTTCGGCGCGATGGTTTTCGTAATGCGTAATGGGTGAGGTCGAAGTCTCTGAGCCACCCGCCCTGAAGTTAGAAACGTCCCGTCTGTCCCCGATTGTCTGTCCCCGATTGTCTGTCCCCGATTGTCCTGTCCCCGATTGTCCTGTCAGGCTGGACACCTACTGAACCCCGAAATTCACTTGGAGAGAGTGGATGTCGCCACCTGTTCTAGCTTGAAGTGTGCCTGGCATCGCTCCCGTAATCACCTGCGTCAGCGCAGAGGATGTCGAACTCTGGTTGTTGACATCTCCGCCGTACGTGGCGGTTATCTGGTAAAGACCGGGATTGTTGATATAACCGGGCCCGCCGACCTGAGCCTGGCCGTTAGAGATAGGAAAGCCCGCGATGGGCCTACCAAAATTGTAGAAGGTAACGTTCCCTGTCAGGGGTTTGTTGGAGGTTACCGTTGCGGTGATTACGAACGGCTGGTTCTGCGGGACTTTGGCGTTCGAGGTGGTGAGTGTGATCGATGTAGGTGCTGCAGATGCACCACCGCCAGCACCTGCTCCACTTCCTCCCGACGATGGAGCAGCGCTGCTCCCACCGCCGCAGCCGAGTGCGAACGTAAGGAGGCAAACCAAGCCCAGGCTGCAGACTGCACGCTTCTTTTTGCGGCCCAACGGGGACAGAAATAGAAAACACGATGCCAAGCCACTTGCGAGGCTGATCGTCCAGTACTTATTTGCTTGGAAGTTCGATAAGCCCGAATAATGCGCCTGATTGAGAATCACGCTTGCTGACGTGCTGGAGACGGGACTGAAGGAGATCGTCGCAGTCGCTGGAGCGCCATTCAAGCTAACTTGCTGTGGGTTCAACGTGATGGTGTATCCCGAAATTGCGGGTGCAACAAGTGACAGATTCACTGTGCTAGGTATTGAACTTGCGGGAGCAATAGTGACCTGACCCGAAGCCGCCTGACCAGCTGCGGGCTGCAAGCTCAGTCCATTGACGGGCCCCAAAGTGAAATCGGGCGTGATGACAGTGAGATAAGCGCCGGCGGAGGCAGGAGCGTAGTTGCTGTCGCCAGAGTAAGTGAGGGTGAAAACTTCGCTGGAAGTAGGAGTCATCGTCGCGCTGACCTGGATTTCCCAATTTCCGCTTGCACCAGTGGTGGTGCTTACGGAAACGCCGTTTATCGCTCCGTCGTAGCTCCCGGTCAACGACACGCTTCCCGTCGGTTTGAGCGCGGCGTTGGTAGCGGCTATGGAGGTGTCGACTGCCGCGGTTATGGTGACGGGCGTCCCGTAATTCAGCGTGGTTGGAGCAAGGCTAAGTGTGGCGGTAGTGGGACCAAGAACATTGACGGTTGTCGAGGCACTCGAGGGCGTATAGTTCGCATCGCCACTGTATTGTGCGATCAGTGTGTGTGTGCCCGCAGTCGTGAGTGTGAAGTTGCCTTCGGCAACGAATGCCGGTTGAGCGGTCGCACCGATGCCAGTAATGGTCACAGGAGTCCCGGCTTGGTTTGTTCCGTCAAAGAAAGTGACCGCGCCTGTTGGAGTGACACCCCGCAAAGCCTGGGTATAGCCCTGAACAACGATATGAAACAGTTGGCTCACGATCGGTGTACCGAGCAACTGATTATTGAGATTGGTAGGGCTCGGGTTGACGGTGAAGGATTCCGTGCTGGAACTAGCGTTGTAGCTGTTGTCGCCAGAGTATTGCGCGACAAGCGAGTAGGTCCCGCCTGTAAGGGTTGGTACGAGGTCGCGAGTGTAGCCGGCGCCGTTCAGCCCGAATGTCCCGCCGTCCACGGCGGCGCCGTTGCCAGTGACCAATACGCTTCCAGTCGGACAGGTTAGTTGATTCACTTGTGCGCAGAGAGGGGAAGGCGGGCCGGCTGCGTTCGCGACAGCGGAGCTGTTGGTGACGTACATGCGAATGATGTAGTTGGAGCCATAGGTCACGACATTGGCATTGCCGTTGATGAGGTTTCCCGTGGAATCGAACGTTGGGACGACGATGAAGGTCTGGCTATTTTCTGAGGCGACGGTGACCTGCACCGCGGAAGAGTCGCTGGGGGCGTTGGTGCCGTCGCCGGCATAGTGGGCGGTTACGTTATAGTTCCCGCCTGGGAGGCTTTGCGTGGTGGCGTTCGTCACGGCTCCAGTGCTGCTGAGCGTGAAATGGTCGAGACCCTGGGTGGTCGGAGGCGGGCCGGCGAAGGACGCGATAAGGGAAACATCGCCGGCAGGAGTGCCGGTTCCAGTGTTGGCCGTAACCGTGACGTTTACGGCCACGTTTTCGGAGGAGCCGTGTTTGAGTCCTGTTGTCGGAGACAGCGTGAGCGTCGTGGTGGTCCCGACGCTGGAGGCGGTGCCCCAAGTGTTTGCGAGATTATTCACGTTGACGGAGCCGAGACCGGTGGCCATGTCGTAACCGGCTGTCGCCGTCCAAGCCTCGGTGGCTGTGTGGGCCGGGTCAACGAGCACGCCATTGCCGCCGGCGACGCCGGTGCTACAGTCCGGTGAACCTCCCTGGCAGGGCACACTGTTGGTACCGACTCCGGGATTGCCGGTAGGCAAGACGCTATTTCCCTTGGTGACGTCGTTGAACACACAATTTGCAGCCTCGGCCGGACTCGAAGTGCAGCTGGCACTGGACTTTTTGGCCAAGGCGTACAAGACGTTATTGGCGTTGCCCTGGCGAGGGGCGGGATTGCTGGTGCTCGACTGCTTCTGGTTGACAAGCGCAATGATTCCCGCAAAGGCAGGCGCGGAAGCCGAAGTGCCACCAACCAGCTCGACGCTGACGGAACCAGAGTTGACGAAGCAGGAGCCTATGCGGTCGAGTTGGCACAGGACATAGGCGGTCCCGTTGAAACCCGAGCTGGCGAATAGAGACACATCGGGCTGATCACGGTGATTATCGTTGGGCATGCCCGCGACCCCCAACTGCCATTTGGGTTTTGGATAAATCGCGCTGGGACCACCGGCGCCGGCGACGATGTTCACCGAACCCTGGGGAGCGGATGAGCCGCAACCGGTCAATCCAATCTGGGCACAATTCTGGCTCCAGGGGATCTCTGGGATGTAGCTCTTGGCGGATGTCCCCGTGGCATCATTGGTGGCACTCCAGTACGCCGCCCAGTTGTTGACCTGATCAAAATCGGTGCCCCCAACGGAGACGTTGTAGAGCGTGGAGGCTAATCCACTGACTGCTAGTCCTTGAGTTGCCGGCTGCGGCTTATTGAAATCGTCGCAACCGGCGGAGCCGCCATCCCCAGACGAAAGGATCACGGTGATGCCTTGCGCCGCGGCCTGCTCCCAGAGAGTACTGTAGAAGGCGTTCCCAGCGGAGCCGAGAACATTTTCGCAAGCTCCGTAGCTCTCGCTCATAACCGCAGCGATGTTGTGTTCCACGATATAAAGCGCGGACAAATCGATGCCCGCCGACGCAGGAGTCGAGGCGGACACCACAAATTTTATGGTGGCTGCAGGCGCGACGGCTCCGGACCACTGGACATCGAGATCGGCCTCTGTTTCTTCGTCGGTTGAAGTGATTCCCGGATCCGCGCCGTTCAAAACGATGTTGGTGGCATCAAAGTTGGCCGGGAGCCCGAACATGCTGCGAAACTGTTGCACGTCCTGAACATTGAGATTGGTTTCGCCGACGATGGCAATGGTTTGACCGGTGCCGTCGTTTCCCGCCGTCAATAGAGGTTTTGTGTTGTAGATGGTTGCAAAATCGCCGGGGCCCAAGCCGTAGAAATTCCCGGAACCAAAAGGATTGGGGAAGGTCAAGAGCGGCTGTAAGCCCGGCTCCCCGATCTTGCGGCGGAATTCTCCAAAGACTTTGGCGTGCGATCTTTTCGGGAAATCGTGCAACGACACGACCCCCGCGACAACTGGAGCCAGCGCTACCGGAATTTGCGGATCAGCGACGTTGGCGGTGTGCTCTTGTCCGTTCACTACAAAGCGGTGGATTTCTGTATGAAATGCGCTTCGCACTTGGCCGGCGTTCCCGGAAAACTCGATGACCATGCGGCCTGGACCTGCATTGATCTGCGAGAATCCCTGCGAGGCGAGCCACTGCGTGATGACTTGAATATCGGCGTCGGCCGGACCGTACTGGTTGCCGAATTGTTCCGGGGTCAACCAGCGATGATAGTTGGGAGAAACTTTATTCTGCTGGTCTTCCAGAAATTGTCGCAGAGCCGCTTCTTGATCGGGGGCGCGTTGCAACAGCAGCAACATGCGATTGAGAGGCTGCGCATCCGTAATTAAGCCACGATCGTATTCGGGGCGTGCGAGCGGGTGAGTATTTCCGCGCAGGGCCAGTGTCAGCTTTGGATCTACAGCTTGAGTAATACGGGCCGGAACACTCGCCGTTTGGGTGCGCACGGGACCGTTAACGAAAGCGAGCAGAAAAACAGCGAAGCACACGCCGCGAACCAAGCTGGGATACTGGAGTTGCATTTTCCGTCTACTCGGGACAGCCCACCCACAGGTGTCAGTCGAGCAGTTGCTTTTATGGTTCTAGCCGCCGGGAACGAATCGGCTAAGAGTGCCCCGGAATATTACCACAAACAGATAATATTAAAACTAGAAGCAGAGGCGGCGGAGGAGGGCGGCTAGGCGGAGGCGGTCGGCGTCGGAGACGGCGGTGAATTTGAGGCCGAGGCCGCCGCGGCTGATGTGGCGGATGGCCGCGTCGCGGATCTGTCCTTCGGTGACGAGAAAATCGAGCTTGGGTGGGGGCGCCGACGGGGCGCTGCGCGGGAGTTTGCAGGAACAGGCCGCCGAGGCTCATGTCGCGAACACGCGAGACGTCGTCGCGGCCATTGGAATTCCACCAGACCCAGACGTCTTCGTTGATCACCAGGCGAGAATTGACGCGGCGTGATCCACAAGCATCTATCGGCATCGTTTTAATCCCACTAAGGGATACAAGGACATCGCTGACTGCGCAGATCGTTGAAGCGCTGTCACCAGCGCGAGTGCTTTGCCGTAGGCTGCTATTGTTTCCGTTAGCGTGTAATACGCCAGAGACTCGCTGGCAATTTCGCGTCTTCTTATTTGGGCGTCTGCCGACAATTCCAGTATTCGTTCTATGGCTTTATCCACAGGACTCAATTTCTTCATCATGGACGGGCCTCTGACTCGCTACTTGTGGATCACTGAATCCAGTCTAGACATCGGTTTCTTCTCGAAAGTCGCTTGCGGAGCTGATGCAGTGCGCGGAATCTTGTCGATTTCTGCGTGCTTTTAGTTCTCTTTTGCCCGGTTGTGAACAGGAGAATTTCGTTCCTTCGTCCTGGCGATAATCTCAGAATTTCCTTTATCAGGGCCGTCCGCACTTCTGCCCGGGACGCCTGGATTTCTGGCGACGGCCTAGGACTCCAGAAATGACTTGCGTTTTGAAGCGGCGCGAATTTCTCCCGCCGGCGCTTACGCAATTTCATCAAGGCTTCATTTATAGTGACCCGCACCAGCCAAGTTGAAAATTGTGACTTGCCCTCGAAACTGTTGATGTTGCGGAAAGTCTGAAGCAGGACGTTTTGCAGGTTGTCTTCAGCGTCTTCGCGGCTTTTCAAAATACGCAGAGAACAATTGTAAATTTGGCTGGAGTGTTTCCTAGCCAACTCAGCGAACGCATCCTCACTCCCGGATTGCGCTCTCGCCACCAAAATGTCTTCGAGAGTTTCCATCTCCAATCGCCATTCGCTCTTCCGACGAACGCCTTTACTGCGACGCAGGAACGTCGGGGGCCTCCTGTTCAGGCTCTAAGGGGGCAACCGTAAGGAAGCAAGCTCAGGAGGCCGGTTCTCCTTCAAAATTGAGAATACAAAACTTCGAAGGACTCACAATCCGCTAAATCCCGGCATTTTGCAGCAGGGGATTACTCTAGACCGTTCGGGCCTACGAAAGTAACACCGCCGCGCGACAACCGCCGCTGACCACCACTCTACTGGCGAAGCCTCGCCATCAGCTCTTTTAGACGCTGACGGTCTTCATCACGCATCGCCGAGAATTTCAACCCCAGTCCATTAGGTCCTACATGCTGCACGGCGGCCGAACTCCTAATCTGGCCCTCTTGGACAAGAAAGTAGACCTCAACCGACGCACCCACTGCCGGTGGCCTTGCTGTCTGGGCAAACAGACCGCCCGGACCCAGGTCTCGAACTCGCGATGTATCCTCACGTCCTTTGCAATGCCAGTAGACCCAGACGCCCTCCGGTTGCTCGACCCGCGAGAAGAACCTTCGAGAATACAATGGCTTCTGCTGCGAGATAGACTCGGCTAACACTGTGGCCTCCGAACCGTCGAACGGCACGACGGTACGTGGATCAAGAACGTGCAGCCATCAGGTAAACCCTCGCATTTTGCAACCGGGGTTTCCTCTAATGCGCGGGATTACAGAAGGTAGGGCACCCTCGATCAGGCGGACTGGTCGATTAGGCGGTGGTGGATGGCGTAGAGCGCGAGTTCGAGACGGTCGGAGACGCCCAACTTGTCGAAGATGTTGTGCAGGTGATTTTTTACGGTTTGCTCGCTGATGAAAAGCTTTTCGCCGATTTCCTTGTTGCGGAAGCCTTGCGCGACGAGCTGAACGATTTCCTTCTCGCGGTCGCTGAGCAGCGGCTTTTCGCGGCGCGGGCCGGATTCGGAAGATTTCGAGAAAGCCTTCATGACCTCGGCAGTCATGCGGTTGTCGAGCCAGATTTCGCCGGCGTGGACGCGGTGAATGCTTTTTACCAGCAGGTCGGTGGCGGACTGTTTGAGCACGACGCCGCGAGCGCCCAAACGCATGGCGCGAACCACGTCGCGGTCGTCTTCTGCGGCGGTCAGCACGACGACGCGGGTCGGTAGAGTGTCAAAATTGACTTCCTCGAGGACCGCCAAGCCGTCTTTATCGGGCATGCGCAAGTCGAGCAGCAGGATATCGGGCTTGAGCTTGGTGAGCATCCTGATGCATTCAGCGCCGTTCTGGGCTTCGCCGACAATGGTGATATCTTCGTCGGCATCGAGAAGTTTGCGGAGGCCATCGCGAAAAATAGCGTGGTCGTCCGCAAGGAGGACGCGAATCTGCTGTTTAGTCTTGGCCATGTCAACCGAGCGGAATTTCGATGGTAAGACGCGCTCCATGGCCTGGGTTGGACTCCACGGTCAACACGCCCCCCACAGTACGCGTACGCTCCTTGATGGAGATAGGACCGAGCCGCAGGCGATCCAGTTCATCCCCGGTGAAC
>Ga0210399_10001406_pt1 | contig 18794 bp, 19 predicted proteins | sample IncBWC14MmetaG_FD_150865 | JGI IMG/M metagenome (GOLD analysis project Ga0210399, IMG submission 150865) | Forest soil microbial communities from Barre Woods Harvard Forest LTER site, Petersham, Massachusetts, United States - Inc-BW-C-14-M | ecosystem: Environmental > Terrestrial > Soil >...
CCCGTCGCACTGGTGTTGGGTTACCTGGCGGCGGGCAAGACTTCCGCGGACATCCAGGCTGAGTTTCCCGATCTGACAGGCGAGCAGATTGCCGCGTGCCTCGACTATGCGCGTGAATTGTCTGAATTTGAGGCTGTCGTCTGATGGCCTTGCGGTTTCTGGCCGACCACTGCGTTTCCAATATAATCGTTCAAACCCTCCGAGATGAGGGACATCAGGTCGTCCGACTGAGGGATGTCTTGGCGGTGGAGTCGCCCGATAGGGCGGTGATCGCCAAGGCCCAGGAAATCGACGCGATCTTGCTTTCGATGAACGGCGATTTCGCGGACATCGTGACTTACCCGCCAAAGAAGTACAAAGGAATCGTCTCCCTGCAGATGCGCAACCATGCCGAGGTGCTTGAGCGTTTGCTCAAGAGGCTCACCGAGTATTTACGAACCCAGCCTGCGCAGGAGCACTACCGTAGCAGGTTGCTGGTGGTCGAAGTCAATCGCATCCGGATAAGAGAGTAGAGACGCAGCCTATCCTCGCTATCCCTTCGAACGCTCACCCGGGTCCTAATTTTTCCGGGGATAAAAATGCACCTTTGCTTCCGCGACGACGGCAATGTATCTTCCCCCCTCCAGGAACTGCATCACTCTCTTCCCGCTCCTCGCCATTGCCGCCCAACGAGATTTCGTCTCGGGGTTCTGTTCCAGTCCCCGCAACTCTTTTCCCTCGGATTGAAAATCCACCTGCCTGAGTTTTCGCTTTGCCGTCACTCGAACCGGAAAGCTCTTCTCTTCGAGCAATACCGTCTCCCTGTTTTCGACAAGCGATTGTTGGTAAACAGCCAGAAGCGCATCTTCGAGAGATAGCGGCATAACCGAATGTTAGCGCATGCTCAAGCGAGAAAGGGTAATCAGCGATCAGTAATCTGGACCAAAGAGACCCCAAGACCCAGGTACCAAACACCAGAATCTGGGCCACCCGCCGATTTGTCGAAAGCGAAGAGTGACCCACCCTTTAAAATCGAAAGGGTAGGCCACCCAAGAAGGTTCTTTGGATGCGCCACCCGCCCGGCATCCGCCCCTTAGTAACTCTCGTCCATATCCGGTGGCGTAATCGCCTGTTCCCAAAACTGTTGTTGGTCAGCCACATCTCCTCCGAGGTAAGCCCCAAAATTGGATATGACCTGGCGAATCTCGTCTTCATCTAGCTCTACCCCGCAGACACGACATCTGAGGCTGAAGACGAAGTAGCCTCCACTCGGCCCGGACTCATCGTAGTCTACGTCGAAGTCTTGAAATATCGAGACCGTGTCATTGCCACACGCGAGACAGCGCAGGTTATCTTCGACGACAGTTTCATTCCGCGAACCTTGCTCGACTTCCGAACGCGCCAGCACAGCGACCTTTTGTTTGGACAATCGGCTAGCAAGCGAGGAATGATGAGCAATTTTCTTTGCAAGCTGGCTTGTTAACACATCTACACTCTGTGCCTCTAGCTGACGAATCTTTTTCCATGTTGCGCTCGAAATTCGGAGGCCCAAAGTCTTGTCATACTTGCCTATGCCTTCGATGAACGGAAAGACGTATTTCACTAAAAGTAGATTTGTCTCAAGAACGTCAACTTTTCCTCTGTGATGCACAAGTGAGTTGCGAATTTTGTGGAGTCTTGTTAGTTGGCCAACATACGCTTCGATGTCATAGAATTTACCCACACGAAGCATCAGCGTTGGGAATGGGGCGGTTCGAAGGTCAAGATTGTCAACTTCCTTCGGAGAGCGGAGTCGTTTTTCGAGGTTGAATGCCTTGGCAATTTGCAAACCAGCATCGTCAACCTTGTCCAAGACGAGCGCGGGGCAGATTTTCTCAAGCAAGTCCTTCAATAGTAGCTCTACGCCGGTAGCCAACTTAACGATTGAACTAGCAAACCGTGAAGCGTTCGCCCCGGATTCAAGGAAGTCACTTATCGCCTCATCCAGAAAATCCGATGCGCTAAACGCAATCTCTTGCCGGCCAGACGTATATGTTGTGGTGAATGCCATCTAACTAATTCGAAAGTAATTCTAGCCCAATTGCAACTTTGAGAGTTCAGAAATCAATTTAAGAAGAGAGAATGAACTCCGGGAAGAAAAGTTGGCTGGCAGCCTGAGCCACCCACCCGGCCAAGTTCGCAAAGTCGCGGATTGGCTAGCCAGCATGATAATCTTCTTTGAGCAGCGAGGTCCACTGCATGGCACGATGTTTCGTAATACAGCCGTTCGACGGCGGCGGTCCCTACGACAAGAGATATAAAGATGTGCTCGTGCCAGCAATCAAGGACGCCGACTTGGAAGCCTACCGGGTAGATGAAGATCACTCCGTTACTGTCCCAATTGATTCCATTGAGCAAAACATCCGCGCCTCAGAAATCTCTTTGGCCGATATCACTCTCGACAACGCGAACATCTGGTACGAGGTCGGGTACGCGTTCGCAAGTAACCGCCCCGTTGTCATGATTTGCGCCAAGTCGAGGCCGACCAAGTATCCATTCGACGTTCAACATCGGCACATTATTTCTTACAACCAAGACTCCCCCAGCGATTTCGAGAAACTACGCGTGGAGGTGACGGCGCGCTTGAAAGCACAAGTCGAAGGCGCGGCTACAATGCAGAGTTTGGCTTCACTCTCGCCCGTGAAAACAGAGGGAGAGTTGAGCAATTACGAGATCGCGGCGCTGGTATCAATTATGGCAAACCGCCTGTCACCTGACGATGGGTTACGCGCTTATGATTTGCAAAAGCAGATGCGCCGTGCCGGGTACACCGATGTTGCCACGAGCGTCAGTTTGGAGAGTCTACGCAGGAAAAGTTTGGTGTCCTTCAAGGAAGAGGAAGTGGAAGACATGAATGGCTCGTACACCGTCGCCGTGTACGAACTGACTGCACCGGGTCTCGACTGGATACTTGAAAATCAACATCGTTTGAAGATGCTCGTAGCTGAGGACAAGGAAATCTCGGACAAAGACATTCCGTTTTGAGAGTGCCGAGCAGGGGTGCCTGTTTGAGGGACCCGTCGCGTGGTGACCTCCCCTGCCGTGTGCTGGGGAAGGGAAATAGGTCCCAAGGTTGCGTTATAATTCTTGAAGGGATACTTCCCTCGGAGGTGAATGCATGACCAAGATTGTCTCTTGGCTAGTGCGAAGCTTCCGGCTCCAACTGTGCAGGTAGCAGCAACGGGAGTTCATCACCCGCGCCGGGGAACGGGCAGGACTGTTATCTGCTAGGCTTGACCGATGCACTTGTGGGGTTCGATTCCCCGCAAGCCAGTTGGAATACCCGGTGGTCGAAGATCGGACTCAATCCGAGACGCCCTCAAGGGGTGCCCCGTGTCAGACCAACATCGGCTTGATAGCCGACTCGGGAGTGGAAACTTGACATCGACGCACCCTGAATCCTTCACTGCCGCACCAAGGTTTAGTGCGGAGCAATAGGCGACGCCGGGTGCCCCATCCTTGCGGTGTTGTCTTATGCAAGGGTGGGTCTTCGGTTCTCTTCCGCTTTGCTTCCTGATTACTGATCGCTGATTACTGATACCCGCTGGGTGGATGGCCAGCTGGTTTGATAACCTTTCCCGGAGGGAGGAAATGCCGTTCATCAGCATCACGCGCTTGAGGGTTCGATCGTTCCGATTCATGCCCGGTTTCGCACTCTATGTCATTCAGGCTCGAAACCAGGTCAGAAGCGCCGCTGGATTTCAAGGTGGAGGTCTTCTGGCAGATCGGAGCTTGACCTTCTGGACGATGACTGCCTGGGACAGCGAGGAGAGTATGCGGCGCTATATGACCGCGGGCTCCCACAAGAAGGCAATGCCGAAGCTGATGGATTGGTGTGATGAGGCCTCCATGGTGCATTGGGAACAGAGCGAAGCTGTTCTGCCGTCCTGGGCAGATGCTGATCGACGAATGCGCGCGGATGGAAGAGCTTCCAAAGTCCGAAAACCAAGTCCCCAGCACGCCACACTAAGCTATCGAACCCCTCGATTGACGGGAGCCGTGCCGATTCGCTCAGCACGCAAGTAGAGAAGCCTCTGTGATTACCCTCGCGTCCGCAAGGGGGGTGTCAACAGGCTGGCGCGTCATTCGGGGAGCGGATGAAGTTGCAGGAAGGCGGCTGCGGCGTTGCGGGCACGTCCCGCGATTTCGCGGGGGTTCGGTCGCTCGGCGATGCCGAGCAGCAGGCTGACCAGCAAATCGCGCCAGAGCAGCCCGCCGAACTGCTCGGCAAGTTCGGCAGGACGTCCTGTGAGGAGTCCGGATGCCTGGGCTTCGGCCATGATTTTACGTAAGGCGGCGCGGCTTGCCTCGCGTCCTATAGAGTTGAGCACACGCGCCACTTCGGGAGCCTGGACCGCCTCGCCGATCGCCAGGCGGAATACCCCAATGACCGTGGGATCGCTTACCTCGCGGACGAACTTCGCCCCGAAAGAAGCCAGCACCTGCTCCAGTGTCTCGCGATCGCGCAGCACGGGCAGGTCAGCGGGCACGCTGAATCGCTTGGCGCGCTCGCTGATGCAGGCGATCAGCATTTCCTGTTTGTTGCCAACCAGCGCGTAAAGCTCTCTCTTCGAAACGCGCGCGCGCGTCGCGATCTCAAGCGTGCTGGCCGTTGCGTAGCCGCTCTTCATGAACGCCGCAAATGCCGCCGCAAGGATGCGCTCTCGCACCGCGGCTTCGTCGCCGCCTTTCTGGCGGCGTTTTGACACCGATGCCTTAGCCATCACACTCTCCTTGATGATACTGGTACCCTATAGTACCACCTTCTCTTAGTTAGTTCCCGCGAGCTTTTTTGCCCGGGGCGTAACCTTTTTATCCTCGCGAGCGTCTAAACTAGTGCGTGGTACCCAGTGGTACCACGCAAGATCCAAATCCCGTGAGGAATCAAAGGAGCTGAACAATGAAGATGGAAATGTTCTACACGCTGCTGGCGTTCGCGACGGTCTTGGCGCCCCTGGCGCAAGGCCAGTCCACGCCGCCGCAGCCCAAGATCACCGGCGTGCTGACGATCCTTACGCCAAAACCAGGAGTTACGGTCGAGCAAGTCATGAAAATCATGCCCGCCGAAATTCGCGCGACCGTTCCCTTGTATCTCGACGGCAAGATTCAGCAGTGGTTCACACGCGGCGACGGCAAGGGCGTCATCTTCCTGCTGAACTGCAAGGACGTGGCGGAGGCCCGGGCCCTCATCGAAAGCCTGCCTCTCTCGAAGGAAAACCTCATGGACGAGCAGTTCATCCCGGTCGGGCCACTCTTGCCGCTCGGCATCCTGTTGAGAGAGCCCAACCAATCAGTGAACTCAAGCCGATAGGAGGCCAAATGTCACCGGAAACCATCTTCAATCTGCAACTCATTCTAGGCTATGTCGCGTGGCTGCTTTGCTTCGGCGTTTACGTCATGCCCCGGCTAAAGTCGATGGACCTGGTCGCGGCGCAACGCGCCATCGCTACGCTGCACAGCTTCCGCTTCTTCGGGCTCGTCTTTATCCTTCCAGGCGTCGTCGGCCCGAATCTGCCAATCGCTGGCTTCGCCACGTTCGCTGCCTACTGGGACCTGGCAACCGGGTTTCTGGCGATGCTGGCACTTCTCACGGTAAGGATACGTCCGCTATTTTGGCTGTTCGTCGTCGCCTTCAATCTCGTGGGGATAGTCGATCTCATCCTCGACTATTACCACGCCATCCAGGTTGGCCTTCCTGCGCTGGCGGGGCAGTTGGGCGCCACGTACGCGATCCCGATCCTCTTTGTGCCCGTGCTGATGATCACACACGTCGTCGCATTCTATTTGCTGCTGCGTCCTCAGCCCAAGGCGGTTCGAGCCCTCGCCGGCGATGCGGCGGCATCTTAGAGTCCCAGGGCTTACGCCCTGGGATAATGTCTGCTGCGCCTCTGGCGCTTGAGAGTCCACTTACTGCTTGTCGTAGACGGCGGTGGCGGTGATTTTCTTGCCGCTGGAGTCGGTGCCTTCGGTGGTGACGGTGCGGGTTTTGCCGTCGGCGGAGAGGACGATGCTGCCGGTGAAGAGAACCTTGTCGCCCTTCTTGACGGAGAACGTCAGGGTGTGATCATCGATTTTCTTGACGGAGCGCGCGTCGGAAGTGGAATCGCCGGTGACCGGGTAGTCTTTGCCGTCGTACTTGCCCATCCACTCGGTGTGTGTCGGTTTGCCGGCGGCGTCGGAGCCGTCGATGGTGACCATAATGTTGTCGCCCATGGTCGAGTAGACAACCGTGGAGTTCTTGGCCGTCCCTGGGGCGAGCTTCGACTTGGCCTCGTTCAACTTCCAGGTTCCGAGAAAACCGTCGGCGGCGAGGCAGAGTGTCGCACCGACCAAGCATAGTGCCAGAGTCGTTCCGATCCTTCTTGCTTTCATATCCCCTCCTGAATGTGAAATGAGAATAGGTTGCGAGCTGGGTTGTTGGGGGGATTCTAGCGCCGGGAAGGGCTGAGAGCAACCGCGATGCTGTTTTGAGTAAGGAGAACCCAAGAGAGAAAGATAACGCAGAGACGCCGAGTATTCAGAGGTTCGCAGAGAAGGGGAGAGTAAGAGTTCACACAGAGGACGCCGAGAAGGAGCACCCTTCGACTTCGCTCAGGGTAAACTAGCCCGGCCCCTACAAAGCTGGTTGGAATGCGGCGCGCTTAATGGAGGCAGGTGGGGCCACCTGAAGGTGGCCGCTACTGGCCGTCGGGGCGGCGCTTCAGCGTGGGGCGATCGTCTTCGGAGCCGTCACCACTGGTGGTGGCGTTGGGATCGCCGGATTTTTGCTTGTCGGTCTGCTCGGTTTTGGTGCGCAAGGTGGGCTTGCCGGGCTGATTGTCCTGCACCTTCTTCGCGAACATCACGTTGCGCAGGCGAGACTTGACGGAATCGAATTCGGATGTGGTGACGATGTACTCGTCCTTATCGGGCAGGATGCGCGCGATTTCTTTTTGCGCCAGCTCGATGCGCTCCGGCGTCGGGGGATGCGTGGAGAAGAATTTCGGGATGGTGCCGGGGCGGCGCTTCTCGTCGGCCTGGATGCGCTCGAAGAAAGTAACGTAGGCGTTGGGATCGTAGCCGGCCTTGTACATGTACTGGATGCCGAGGAAGTCGGCTTCGCGTTCGGCGTCGCGCGAGAATTTCAGGAAGGTGAGCGGGATGGCGAGGTTCATGCCCTGGTAGATGCCGTAACCGGCCCAGCCGTACGGCACAACGATCATGGCGGCCATGGCGCCGAGCTGAATGAGTTCACCCTTGGTGGCCTGCTTGGTGCCGTGGCGCGCGGTGACGTGTGAAATTTCGTGGGCCATGACGCCGGCCAGTTCGGACTCTTCCTGAGCGCGGAGGATGAGGCCGCTGTTGACGTAGAAGAAGCCGCCGGGCAGCGCGAAGGCGTTGACTTCGTCGGAGTCGATCACCTTGATGGTAAAGGGCACCTGGGCGTCGGAATTGCGCACGAGGTTCTGGCCGACGCGATTGACGTATTCGGTGACGACGGGGTCGTCAATGAGCTTGGAGCTGCGCTCGACTTCCTGAGCGAGAGACTTGCCGAGAGCGATTTCGCGCTCGAGGGAGTAGAAGTTCATGCCCTTGCCGACGCTGCGATTGCCGATAGCGTCGACGTCTTCCTTGGAATTTTTCGGGTGGACCGTTTTGGGCTGGTTGGCAGGCGCGTCAGCAGCCGACTGCGGCGCAGGGGCCGGAGCGGGAGTGGTCTTGTCCGGCGGCGGAGGCGGCGGAGGCTGCTGCTTACTGAGCGGAACAGGGGTAGCCGACGGGGTTTGGTCGGGGGCCTGAGTTTGGCCAGCCTGCGGCTGCGTCTGGCTCGGAGGATTTGAAGATGGGGTTTGCGCGGAGGCGATGGACGACCAAGAAACAAGGCCTGCGGCTAACAACAGGGCCAAAAGGAACTGCGAGGATTTACGCATAATGCCTACCTCCCGGGTCCAACACCAAGTATACACCCATGCGCGGTGTGGGGATTCTCTTTGTTTTAGGATGTGGGAGGGGTTGGGAAGGTTTCCTAAGGAAATGAGGAAGTTGTGGGTGGACAGGGTGTTTGGACAGTTGACAGTGGCGGACAGGGTACATAGAGTCAATGGCGAGAATATGAGCGCACGGAAAATTCAGATAGGGCAGCTTTGGAAGAAAAAGGAGACCGGGGACACGTTCTTGGTCACCCGGGTATACAACGAGGCGCTGAGTACGTTTGTGGTGCTGAGGAAATCGGGGTCGGAGGGCGAGGATCTGGTGCGGCTGAAGGTGGAGCGGACGCCGGAGGGGCAGGGACTGCCGGGATTTGTGCCTGCGGTGGACGACGATTAGCCGCAGGTAGGGAGCCGGCTGCCGGAGTCTGGCGAGATTACGATTGGCGAGCGGGACCCAGCGGAAATGGGTCCTTTTCTTTTGCCCGTCGTCTTTATTTTGAATGAATTGCGGCGCCGAGCAGTTAGAGATATTGACAGGCGAGTGCCATGGCATGACGGAGAACCAGGCAAATCCGAAAGAGCAAGCAATTGGCGCGGGCGGCGCGAGATTTTTGCGCTGGCTGAAAGTTTTATTGTACGAGGACGGGCGATTTCACCTGCCGCTGCGAATTGGAGCGCTGCTGACGTTCGCGATTTTCCTCGGGACCGCGTTTATCACCGGCTGGACCAAGGCGGAAACCGATTTTCCCAACTACTACACGGCAGCGGTGCTGGTGCGCCAGGGGCAGCCGTTGCGGAAATACTACGACTGGACTTGGTTCGCGCGGCAGATGAATTACGCGGGGAACGAGGCGCGGCTTGGGACGTACACCGCGCAGACCCCGCTGACGATGCTGCCGATGGTGGGTCTTGCGGGCTTTCCGCCGCAGCGGGCGAAGCAGATCTGGCTCGCGTGCAACCTGATTTTTCTGGGAGCGGCCGTGTGGTTGATGTCGCGGATGACCAGGGTGCGGTTTGAGAGCATCTGGTTGCTGGCGTTCTGCGGGTACTTTTCGTTGCGGGCGAATTTTGTGTTGGGACAGTACTACGTCTTTCTGCTCTTCCTGCTGACGCTGGCTTTTTATTTCATTCAGCGAAAGAAATACGGGTTGGCCGGGGCGATGAGCGGGGTCGCGTTCGGGCTGAAGTTATATGGGGGCCCCCTGCTTTTGTATTTTGCGGCGCGGCGGCAGTGGAAGGCGCTGCTGGGAATGATCGCCGCAGCGCTGTTGCTGGTTGGGTTGGCAATCGCGTTGTTCGGAGCGGCCGACGTGCGTTATTACGCCACGCAGATTCTGCCGCGATCGTTGGAGGGTGGGCCAATCGATCCATACGATCCGGGGAATCCGACATTTACCACGTTGCTTCGAAGAACTTTTATGGGCGAGCCGGAGTCGAATCCGCATCCGCTGCGGGAGGCACCGCAGGTTTACTTTTTCCTGCGCGGCTTCGTTTCGATGGCGATTGTGGTTTTTCTGGCGCTCGGGACAGGCAGGAGACGCGCGAGCGAGCGGCATGATTTTGCGTGGTTCGTGATTGCGGCGATGCTGCTTTCGACGAGCGTGGCTTCGTATACGTTCATTATTTTGTTGTTGCCCGTGGTGCTGTTGCTGGAGGAAGCCGGGCCGTGGGAAAGAGTGTTTCTGGTGTTTTCGTATGTGCTTTTGAGTTTGCCGTTGCATCCAGTAGCGTTGTTTCCGAAGGTGTGGCTGCTGGCGGGGCTTTTTGTAGTTGCGGGAATGGCGAGTTGGCGAGATATGCCTTGGGAATGGGTGGTGACAGGGTTGGCGTTTGCGGCGACGTTTGGGCTTTTCGCCGCGGAACCGCAGATGCGGAATTACGCGCACGAACCGGCACAGCAGTTTCAGCGAGTGGGCGTGCGGCAAGGGGCGATTTTTTCTGCGTATCCTGTTGTGACACCGGAGGGAGTTTTTTACCAATCGATTGGGAAGGACCGGTATGTGTTGCGGTGGCTGCATGAGAATCGCGATGAAGAGTTGGAGTTTGCAGGGAACGCGCTGCTACCGAGGCTTGCGGCGGACGGCAGATCGGTTGAGTTTGAGTTGCTTGATGAGGAAGGGTCGGAGAGGACGGAGTTCGATCCGGTAACAAAGAAGACGGTTACGTTGCAGGGAGAGACTCCGGGCGATTGGGCGCATTCGGCAGTGTCGCCAGATGGAAAGTGGATGGCGTTTGAGCGGGCGCAGGAAGGGCCGGCGCAGGTCTGGTTTCGCGATTTGGCGAGCGGCAAGGAAAGGGAATTGACGGACGGCAATTGCAATAGTTTTGCGCCAGCGTGGGAGTTGGACTCGGGCAGTTTTATTTTTGCGAGCGATTGCGGGCGAGGGTTTGGGTTGCCTGCGTTGTATCGGGTGCGGGTTGGGGCGAAGGACAATTAAATCGAACGGACGGGCAGGGTGACGATATCGTCGGTGGACATAGGTTCTTTTTGGAGGAAGGGTTCGCCGTATTTGACGCCGATCATTTGGCCGTTGTGGCGTGCCAGGATGTCCATGCGGTTGTCGAGTTCATCGATGGCGAGGAAGACGCGCTGCTTGCGTTCGCTCTTGGCGGGGCGGAATTGGGAGCCATAAGCGAGGACGGCTTTCCGGCGCTGCGCGTATTGTTTGGTGATATCCACGATGAAGGTAGCGGGCATGCCTTCGAAGGACGTGGCGTAGAGAATTTTGAAGGGGCGATGAGGCTCGCCAGTGAGCGGAAGTTGCTTGAGTCCGGCAAGGAAGCAGCCTTCGTAGCCGAGAGTGGAAGCGTGGTAGTGGTCGGGGTGCCGGGCTTCCCAGTAGGGAAGAATGACGGTGTGAGGCCGAAGGTCGCGAATGAGTTGCGCCAGGCGCATCTTGTTCTGACGAGTGGGCTGCACGTCCGAGTCGGGGACACCGAGGTTTCCCCGCCAAGAAACTTCCAGGATTTTGGCGGCGAGAGCAGCTTCCTTGGCGCGGGTTTCGGGTGTGCCGCGCGTGCCCATTTCGCCGGCAGTGAGATCGAGAATGCCGGTCTTGTATCCCTTGTGCGCCATTTTGATGAGTGTGCCGCCGCAGGTAAGTTCCACGTCGTCAGGGTGCGCGGCGATGGCGAGAATGTCGAGTTTCATGGAAAGGCCTCGAATGAATCCCGGGAATTGTAGCATCGAAGGATTGAGGCGACGCTGTCATGGGGCAGAGAAAACATAATTGTTGCGAATGACCCATCCAACCTTTCCTTAAGGGGTAGTATTCTAAATAAGTATAGAGGCGCCACCGTCCAGCAGTTGCTTGCTTCTGGCGCACCAACGGACTCCATCTTCAGGAAGCCACGTCACTGACGAAGCTGTTCTTTTCCCTGGTGCCTCCCAGCAGCAACATGGGGTGAAAGGCGCAACCTAGCAGGCCCACAAAGGCCTGTTCGACTCCGACGAGTCGAGCAGGTGGAGTATGCACGGTTACAGTACAGACTCGGACGAACGAAGGGTTGTTCCTCTCTTCCTGGCCCTTGTGGCGATTTCTTTGGCGTGGCTATCCTTTAAATTTCTCGCGGTAATTCACTTCTCGACCCCTTGGTGGGTGGACGCTCCATCCCTGATGGCCTTCTATGGCGCGCTCTACGCTCTTTTCGACAAGCACCTATGGCGGAACGGCTTCGTGTACAAATTAGGGCTGGTCAGAATCCCGAATCTCGCTGGATGCTGGCGAGGTTACCTCATCTCTTCTTTTGACGGTCATGCAAGGCGACACAACCTGGTGATCAATATCTTCCAGACTTGGACGCAACTTGCCGTGTTTCTCGCCACGGCCACATCCATCTCACGCAGTTGCGCCGCGGTGATTCAAGTCGGCGACCCGGAAGGTGTCGCGTTGATCTACCAGTATCAGAATCAGCCGCTGGTGGGCGCGGCGGAAACGATGCACATGCATTTCGGCACTGCGATGTTGAGAGTTTCCAATGGAGGCTGTCTGGTCGGAGACTATTATTCGGGGCGCGACCGGCGGACCTTCGGCCGGATTTGCTGCCGTAGACAATTGGCCAACCCGAAGAGGAACCCACAATCCGTCCCTATAACGTGAACAGAGCCAAAGACTCTCGACCGGAGTCGGGAAAGGCGGCGATGGCAAGAATGTCGAGTTTCATCCAGAGCCTCGCATTCGTCTTGGGGGTTGAAGCACTACAGCGGGGCAGGGAAGTTGGCGTACGCGGTGATGGCAAGAACGTTCAGTTTTCGAAGTGCGAGTATCCGGGCACACGTTTCTGCTTAGTGCGATAATTAAATGCCGTGCTCGAACTCAAACATCGTTTCATTGAAACAAACGGCATCCGCATGCACATCGCCGAGTGTGGCGCCGGTCCGCTCGTCGTCTTGTGTCATGGCTTCCCCGAATCGTGGTATTCCTGGCGGCATCAACTGCGAGCGCTCGCGGAAGCTGGCTTTCATGTGGTCGCGCCAGATATGCGTGGCTATGGCCAGACAGACCGGCCCCACGCCATGGATCAATACACCTTGCTCCATTTGACGGGCGACATTGTCGGCTTGCTGGATGCGCTCAGTGCCGAAAAAGCGGTAATCGCAGGTCACGATTGGGGAGCTCCTGTCGCATGGCATTGCGCGCTTCTGCGCCCTGATCGCTTCCGTGCGGTCATGGGCTTAAGCGTGCCTTTCTGGTCGCGACTTCCCATCCGGCCCACCAGCCTCATGCCGCAGACCGACGAGGCGCTCTTCTATCAGTTGTATTTTCAGTCGCCGGGGATTGCCGAGGCAGAATTTGAGCGCGACGTTCGCCGGAGTATTCGCAGCTTGCTCTTTTCGGCTTCCGGTGACGCGCCGCGTCGTGAAAACGCCGGCACTCCCGGGAACGTGGTCGGCATGGTGCCGCGACACGGCGGCTTCCTTTCCGGTTTGGTGGACCCCGCCTCGCTGCCGTCGTGGCTGACCGACGCTGACGTCGATTTCTATATCCAAGAGTTCACGCGCACCGGCTTCCGCGGTGGATTGAATTGGTATCGGAACATTGACCGCAACTGGGAACTCCTCGCGCCTTTCGCCGGGAGCCGGGTCAGTGTCCCCGGACTCTTTATTGTCGGAGATCGCGACCTGGTAATGACTTTCCGCGGCATGGATCAAATCGTCGCCAACCTTGCGCATTTTGTGCCGCAGCTTCGCGGCACCCTCATGCTCCCCGGCTGCGGCCACTGGACGCAGCAAGAACGCCCTCTCGAAGTCAACAACGCGATGCTCGGCTTCCTTCAACAGTTATAGGCCAGGATCACTCAGTTCAATGGGCTAGAGTTTCGCCGACCGTCTATGATTCGCAAAACATTCGCAGAAGAATCCGCTGTTCAAAGTGCATTTCCGGGCAAGCTCATTTCGGACAGGGCAGGCCGCACTCCAAAGGGGGAGTGTGTTAAGTTGGCGGGATGAGCGACGAGAAAAAATTGGCCGGGCGGGTGGCGTTGGTTACGGGTGCGGGGAAGCGTTTGGGGCGCGCGGTGGCGCTGCGTTTGGCGAGCGAGGGCGCGGATGTGGCGGTGCACTATGGGAAGTCGGAGGTGGAGGCGCGCGAGGTTGTCGCGGAAATTGAGAAGATGGGGCGGCGCTCGGCGGCGTTTTCGGCGGAATTGACGGAGGTGCCGGCGATACAGAAGTTGGTACAGAGCGTGGCGTCGCGATTCGCGCGGCTGGATATTCTGGTGAATTGCGCGGCGAATTTTCTGGAGACAAAATTTGGGGAGACGAACGAGGCGACCTGGGATGCTTCGATGGGCACAAATCTGAAGGCGCCGTTTTTTTGCGCGCAGGCAGCGGCGCCGCACCTGGCCAAGAGCGGGCGCGGCGTGATTATCAATTTCGCTGATATCGGCGGGTTGTTGGGATGGACAGAGTTTTTGCCGCATTCGATTTCGAAGGCCGGCGTGATTATGCTGACGCGGATTCTGGCGAAAGAGCTGGCGCCGAATGTGCGTGTGAATGCGATTGCGCCGGGGACGATTACGATGCCGGGAGATCCGCCGGAATGGCAGCCGGATTTTATCCGGCGCGCGCCGCTAAAGAGGACTGGCAGGCCGGAAGAGATCGCGGATGCGGTGATGTATCTGATTGGGGCGGAGTTTGTTACCGGCCAGGTTTTGGTGGTGGATGGGGGAAGAACGTTGTAGGAAGAGAGCCTTTAGCCTACAGCCATTAGCCAACAGCTAGGAGCGCAGCCCCTTCGCTCTGCTCAGGGCAAGCAGGAATGGCTGTGCCACGTTTAGGCGGGCTCTAAAATTTCCGGAAAGAAAAATTGGGAAGCGGGATGCGAGCGGTGCGCGTAGGGTGTATTCTAGATAGTCAGACGCAAACCAAATGGATGTGCCGGCGGCGAGTGTGCCCCGGCGGGAAGAAGAGAAAGGCCATCGCTCTCATGGACCAGGGAACTTACGCACAGCGGAATATGGAAGACGTTGAAATTCAGGAGTGGTTGGAATCGTTGGACTCCGTGCTGGAATCGAGCGGCCCGGAAGTGGCGCGGGAAATTCTGGAACGGTTGCGGGCCCATGCGACGGTGAACGGGATTGATCTACCGTTCACGGCGAACACGCCGTATGCCAATACGATTCCGGTGCGGCTGGAGCCGCTGTTTCCCGGCGACCAGCAACTGGAGCGGCGGATCAAATCGCTGATCCGGTGGAACGCGCTGGCGATGGTGGTGCGCGCCAACAAGGTGGAGCACAACATCGGCGGGCACATTTCGACGTACGCTTCGGCGGCGACGCTGTATGAGGTGGGGTTCAACCACTTTTTCCGCGCGAGAAACGAAAATTTTGAAGGTGATACGGTGTACTTCCAGGGGCACGCGGCGCCGGGTATCTATGCGCGCGCGTTTCTGGAGGGGCGGCTGAGCACGGAGAAGCTGGAAAATTTCCGGCGGGAGCTGAAGCCGGGCGGCGGGCTGTCTTCGTATCCGCACCCGTGGCTGATGCCGGATTTCTGGGAATACCCGACGGTGTCTATGGGCTTGAGCCCGCTGATGGCGATTTACCAGGCGCGCTACAACCGTTACCTCGAAAATCGCGGATTGAAGCCGGTAACGGACGCGAAGGTGTGGGCGTTTCTGGGCGACGGCGAAACGGATGAGCCGGAATCGCTGGGCGCGATCACGCTGGCTTCGCGAGAAAATCTCGACAATTTGATTTTTGTAATCAACTGCAATTTGCAGCGGCTGGACGGGCCGGTGCGCGGGAACGGACAGATCATTCAGGAATTGGAGTCGGCGTTTCGCGGGGCGCGGTGGAATGTAATTAAGGTGCTGTGGGGCAGCGAGTGGGATCCGATTCTGGAGCGCGACACCGAAGGGCTGCTGGTGAAACGCATGGGTGAGGTGGTGGACGGCGAATACCAGAAGCTGGTGGTATCGAGCGGCGAGTATGTGCGGCAATTTTTCTTTGGAAGCGACCCTCGGCTGCTGAAACTGGTGGAACCGCTGCCGGACGAGGCCCTGCGGCGTTTGCGGCTGGGCGGGCACGATCCGCGGAAGGTGTACGCGGCGTATAAGGCGGCGGTGGAGCACAAAGGCGGGCCGACGGTGATTCTGGCGCGCACCATTAAAGGATATGGATTGGGCGAGGCGGGAGAGGGAAAGAACGTCACGCACCAGCAGAAGAAGTTGAACGAGGAAGAGTTGCGGGAATTTCGCTCGCGCTTTGGGATTCCGATGGGCGACGAGGAGATCGCGAAGGTGCCGTTTTACCGGCCGGCGGAAGAGAGCGAAGAGATTCGCTATTTGCGGGCGCGGCGCGAGGCCCTGGGTGGCTATGTGCCGCAGCGGAAGGCGCGGGCGGTGGCGCTTTCGGGGAGGCACACGGAGCTATTTAAGGAGTTTTTGGATGGCAGCGAAGGTCGCGAAGTTTCGACGACGATGGCGTTTGTGGCTATGCTGCGGAAGATGCTGAAGGATCCGGAGATTGGAAAACTCGTGGTGCCGATCGTGCCGGACGAAGCGCGGACGTTTGGCATGGAATCGCTTTTCCGGACGGTGGGAATTTATTCGAGCGTGGGGCAGAAGTATGAACCGGTGGATGTGAACACGCTGCTCTATTACAAGGAAGCGAAAGACGGGCAGATCCTGGAAGAGGGAATTACGGAAGCGGGGTCGATGGCGTCGTTCATTGCTGCTGGGTCGGCGTACGCGACGCACGGAATCAACACGATTCCGTTTTTCATTTACTACTCGATGTTCGGATTCCAGCGGATCGCGGATTTCATCTGGGCTGCGGCGGATATGCGCACGCGCGGATTCCTGCTGGGAGGCACGTCTGGGCGCACCACGCTTTCAGGAGAAGGCCTGCAGCACCAGGACGGCAACAGCCACGTGCTGGCGATGCCGGTGCCAAATCTGCTGGCATATGATCCCGCGTTTGCATACGAGATCGCGGTAATCGTCGATGAAGGCATTCGCCGGATGTACAAGGAAGGCGAAAGCATTTTTTATTACATCACGGTGATGAACGAGCCGTACGTGATGCCGCACATGCCGGGCGATGTGAAGGACGGAATTTTGAAGGGCATGTACAAGTACAAGCCGGCGTCGAACAAAAAGGCGAAGCTGCGGGCGCAGTTGCTCGGCAGCGGCGCGATTTTGAACGAGGTGCTGCGGGCGCAGGAAGTTCTGGAGAAGAATTACGGCGTGGCCGCGGATGTGTGGAGCGTGACGAGCTATAAATGCCTGTACACGGACGCGATTGAGACCGAGCGATGGAACCGGCTGCATCCGGACGAGACGCCGCGGGTGCCGTACGTGAAACAGTGCCTTAGGGAAGAGCAGGGCGTGTTCGTGGCGGCTTCGGATTATCTGAAGACGCTTCCGGCGATGATTTCCAAGTGGCTGCCGCGGCGCATGGCAGTGCTCGGCACGGATGGATTTGGCCGCAGCGAAGGGCGCACTGCTTTGCGCGATTTCTTTGAGGTGGATTCGCGCTTTATCGTCCTGGCTACGTTGCATGAACTCGCACAGGATGGTTTGGTGGGCGAGGCAACGGTGCAGAACGTGATCAAGGATCTGGCCATCAATCCGGAGAAACCGAACCCGGTGATTTCGTAACAGTTCGGCGGGCGTGTACGCGAACATTTGATGGTATTCGTTGTTGTGAGCGTTGAGGTCCTTCGTGCATCCTTGCCGGAAGCGCTCAGGATGACAAGTTTTGCGGCGGGTTAGGTGGACACGAAATGTTATTTCGAGCTCGCTTTAGCCTTGCACCTGCGCTTTTCACCATTGCCTTAGGATTCGCCTCCCAGGCGTGTTTCATTCAAACCAGCCGGGTCAGTCAATCAAATGAACAGATGTTTTTGGAAAAACTGTCCGCCGCGGCCATTGAGCGGACGCACCACATCGTTCGTTACGATCCCAAATATGTGCGAATTCCGTATCCGGGAGGAGATGTTCCCGCGGATTCGGGTGTGTGCAGCGACGAGGTGATTCGGGCTTATCGCGCACTTGGAATTGATTTACAGAAAGAAGTGCACGAGGACATCGCGGCGAATTTCTCTGCGTATCCAAACCATGTGCGGTGGATGTTGCTTCATCCGGACTCGAATATCGACCACCGGCGCGTGCCGAATCTCATGGTTTTCTTCAGCCGGAACGGGACGTCGCTGCCCAATTCGAAGCGCGCGGAGGACTATGGGCCGGGAGAGTTGGTGACCTGGGACTTGGGCGGGGGGGTGCCGCACATCGGTATTGTGGTGGACCGGAAGGCGGAGCAGAGCGGAAGGTACATGGTGGTTCATAACATCGGGGCAGGGCCGAAGATGGAAGATGTGCTGTTTAGTTGGAAGATTACGGGGCATTACCGGTATTTTGGACCGCAGCCGCAGCGCTGACCAAGGTTTGATCAGAGGAAGGGCACGAGCGATAGCGCCCCTTTTTTATTCTAGGGCCCGGATGTGGGCGGGAGGGTGTTGAGTGCGGGAGCGAAGCTCCCGCTTTTGGGGTTTCAGCGTCGGGATAAATGAAAATTGGGAGATGATGTTTACTGCTCAAAAGCGGCAGCTTCGCTGTCGCACTCAATAGCGGTAAGCGAAACGCAACAGAAGCTGTGTAAAGCCGCACCTACACGGCGGCGAGAAGTTCGGCGGGTTTGATGCGGCCGGTGGCCAGGTGAGCTATGAGTTCGCGATTGGCCAGGAGGAAATCGTAATTGGAGAGTTCGCGGGGGAGGACCCAGGCGATTTGTTCGAAGACGTGGGGGGAGATGTCGGCCTCGGCGTATTGAGCGGCGAAGAAATGGATTTCGAGTTCTTCGGGAGTGTTGGCGTATTGGTGGCGGACGCTGGTGATTTCGACCGATTTGGTGAGGCTGACGCCGAGTTCTTCGCGGAGTTCGCGGGAGAGAGCTTGTCCGAAGGTTTCCCCGGTGCGGACTTTGCCGCCCGGGAATTCCCATTTGAGGGGAGAGGTGTCTCTGCGGCGGCGCTGGCCGATGAGGATGCGCCGGTCGGGACGTTCTATGACGGCGGCGACGACGTGGAGCATGGAGGAAATGTTAGTTGGTATGGATTAACGACGCAATGTGGCGTGGATGGATCGAGACTTTGGTGAGGGTTATCAGTAATCGGTGATCAGTAAACAGTAAGATGAGAGGAAGATGAGTTGACCTTGGGTGAGGGGTGTGATGGAGTTCGTAAACGAGGATTGGAGGATGCGCTTGAAAATTTTGGGCATTGTGACTGGGGTGGTGTTGACGTTGTGTCCGGCGGCGATTTCGGCGCAGGGAGCGGATGGCGACGTGGTGCACTTTAAGGGAACGATGGAGAACGTGAAGGCGACGTTTGGACCAGCGGAGCCTGTTGCCCATGTGAAGGCG
>Ga0210399_10001409_pt1 | contig 18767 bp, 10 predicted proteins | sample IncBWC14MmetaG_FD_150865 | JGI IMG/M metagenome (GOLD analysis project Ga0210399, IMG submission 150865) | Forest soil microbial communities from Barre Woods Harvard Forest LTER site, Petersham, Massachusetts, United States - Inc-BW-C-14-M | ecosystem: Environmental > Terrestrial > Soil >...
CAAAGCATTCGCCATTACGACTCGGCCTGCGCGGACCACGCCGATGAGGCCGGGCACGCCGAGCGCGGAGTCGGCGCGCAATTCCACCGGATCGCAGAAATCGTCGTCGAGCCGGCGCAGGATGGCATGCACTCGCCGCAGCCCGCCCAGCGTTTTGAGAAACACAGTATCGCCGCGCACCGTCAAATCGTGGCCTTCGACCAAGGGCAGGCCCAATTGGCGCGCCAGATAGGCGTGCTCGAAATAGGTTTCATTGAATGCGCCCGGGGTGAGGATCACGGCGAGCGGGGTTTCTGACTCGGGCGCTGTCGACAACAAATTTTCGCGCAATGCGATGAAGAACGCGCCGAGCGAGCGTACGCCCACATCATTGAGCAGGTCGGGAAACACTCTCGAGACGATATGCCGGTTTTCCAAGGCGTAGCCTGGCCCGGATGGAGTCTGCGTCCTATCGGCCAATGCCCACCATTGGCCGTCGGCGGAGCGCGAGATATCGACGGCGTAGACATGCAGCCAATTGCCGCCCGCCGGAATCAGGCCATGGCAGGGCCACAGAAAATTCGGGTGGCCGAAAGGTAGCTGAGGCGGTACGCTGCCGTCGGCCAGCAGCCGCTGCGGACCATAGATATCCTTGAGCAGCGCGTCGAAGAGGCGCGCTCGCTGCGCTACGCCCGCTTCGATCTCGCGCCATTCCGCCGCGGTAATCAGAATCGGCAGAGGGTCGAGCACCCATGGGCGGTCGCGCCCTTGCGGGTCGGCATAAACGTTGTAGGTCACGCCGTTTTCAACGATCAGGCGGCGCGCCAGGTCGACTCCGCGGCGCACCGCTTCTGCGCCGTCGCCGGCCAGTGCATCGATCAACGGCCGCCAGTGCGGCCGCACGGTGCCTGAGCTATCGAGCAATTCGTCGTAACGGCGCGAATCGCTCAAATAGGTTTCAAGTCGTGCTTCAGCCATTGCTCATGCGCAAATCGAGCGTGAACGGAAACTCCGCATCGGGCGTTGCAATCGGCACTGCCATCGCTCCCGGACTATGGCCCATGCGAAAAAATCTTGCCAAGCGCCGGCTCTCTGCCTCGAACGAATTGACCGGGAATCGCTCGTGGCTCAAGCCGCCGGGATGCGTGACATGATACTGGCAGCCGCCTGCGGAGCGGTTCATCCAGGAATCGAACAAATCGAAGGTCAGCGGCGCATGCACGCCGATGGTTGGATGCAGCGCCGAGGGCGGCTGCCACGCGCGATAGCGCACCGCGCCAACGAACTCGCCGACTGTTCCGGTCGGCCGCAGCGGCACGACATGGCCGTTGCAAGTGACCCAGTATCGGCTCGGCGCCAAGCCGGTGGCCTTCACCTGCAGACGTTCCACCGACGAATCCACATAGCGAACCGCGCCTCCCGCCGCGCCCTCCTCGCCCATCACGTGCCAGGGTTCGAGCGCCTGCCGCAGTTCCAGCTGCATGCCGCGCGTCTCGAAGTCGCCATACTTCGGGAAGCGGAACTCGAGATGCGGCGCGAACCAATCCAGCTTGAGGCCGTAGCCCTCCTGCTGCATCTCGGCGATGACGTCGGCGAAATCCTGCTCGACGAAGTACGGCATCAAGAAGCGGTCATGCAGTTCCGTGCCCCAGCGCACCAGCTTGGCAGGCTCGTAGGGCTTGCGCCAGAAGCGCGCGACCATCGCGCGCAACAATAGCTGCTGGGTGAGGCTCATGCGTGCATGCGGCGGCATCTCGAAGGCGCGCATCTCGACCAGCCCCAACCGGCCGGCGGGGCCGTCGGGAGAAAATAATTTGTCGATGCAAAACTCGGTGCGATGGGTATTGCCGGAGACGTCGATCAATAGATTTCTCAGCAATCGATCGACCAGCCATGGCGCAATGCTTGCGCCGCGCTTTGGGAACTGGCGGAACGCGATCTCCAGCTCATACAGGGAATCATTGCGCGCTTCGTCGACGCGCGGCGCTTGAGAGGTAGGTCCGATGAACAGTCCGGAAAATAGATACGAGAGCGACGGATGGTTGTGCCAAAAACTCAGCAGGCTGCGCAACAGGTCGGGGCGACGCAGGAATGGCGAATCCGCCGGGGTCGCGCCGCCGAGCACCATGTGATTGCCGCCGCCGGTGCCCGTATGCCGGCCATCGAGCATGAATTTCTCGGCGGTCAAGCGACACTCGTGCGCAGCTTGGTACAGAAACGTGGTCCGGTCGGCGAGCCCGTGCCAATCGGCGGACGGATGTATGTTCACCTCGATCACGCCCGGATCCGGCGTTACCCGAAAGCTGCCGACGCGCGGATCGCCCGGCGGCTCGTATCCTTCGAGGATAACGGGCTGGGCGAGCGCTTCCGCCGCGGCTTCCACCGCTGCCACCAATTCCACGTAGTGTTCGAGCTCGCGCGTTGGCGGCATGAACAAGTACAACACGCCGTTGCGCGTCTCGGCGCACATGGAGGTGCGCGTAAGTTCAGCGGCGGATTCCTTGGGCAGCGGCGGCCGTTCATCCGGCACCGCCGCGCGCTGCCGATCCTGGTCGCGAAACTGGCGGCGAATCTGTGCATGCGGCAGCAGGGTTGGAAAGCTGCGCGAGGGGTCGGGTGGATGAATGAACGGGTAGTCGCCTTTTGCGGCCCACGGTTGTGAGTCGAGCGGCAGGCGATATCCGATGGGTGAATCGCCTGGGATGAGAAAACAGCGTTCGCTGCGCAAGAACCACGAGCCCGACTGCCAGCGCGCGCCGTCCGTACTGCGGGCTATCGGCAGCACGTGGCCTATGACCCGCTCCAATCCCTGCTCGAAAATTTTTGCCAAGCGCTCACGTTCCATCGGATCTTCGAGACGCGAATCGAACGGATCGACATTCGCCGGCAGCCGGCGCTCGCGCCACAAATAGTAAAATGCATCTTCGTATGCCGGAAATACGAATTTCGGATCCAATCCCAATTGTTCGGCGACGCGCAGCAAGAATCGGAGCGCGGTTTCGCCGCTGACCGGATGGCGCGTTTGCTCGTCCGCGATCAAGTTCGGGTTTGCCCACAGCGGCTCGCCATCCTTGCGCCAATAGCAATTGAGAGACCAACGCGGCAGCTGCTCGCCGGGATACCACTTGCCCTGTCCAAAATGCGCGAGCCCCGTGGGCGCATATTTATTTTTCAGCCGCCGGAACAGATCGGCAGCCAGCTTGCGTTTCTTCGCACCCAGTGCGGCCGTATTCCATTCCACACCGTCAGGATCGTCGATGGATACGAAAGTCGGCTCGCCGCCCATCGTCAGGCGCACATCCAACACCTTAAGATCCGCATCCACCGCGCGGCCCAGAGATTCGATGGCCGACCACTGCGCATCGCTGTAAGGCTTGGTGACGCGCGGCGCCTCCCAAACCCGCTGCACGGACATGCGATGCTCGAAGGTGGTCGCGCATTCTTCGACCGCGCCCGTGATGGGGGCGGCGGCGGACGGCTCCGGTGTGCAGGCCAGCGGAATGTGTCCCTCGCCGGCGAAAAGGCCGGAGGTGGGATCGAGTCCAATCCAGCCGGCGCCGGGTAAGTACACCTCGCACCACGCATGCAGGTCCGTGAAATCTTGGGCCGGCCCGGAAGGACCGTCGAGCGGCTTCACATCCGCCGCCAGCTGTACGAGATAACCGGATACGAAGCGGGCCGCGAATCCTAGATGGCGCATCAGCTGCACCAGCAGCGCGGCGGAATCCCGGCAGGATCCCGAACGCTTCGCCAGCGTTTCCTCCGGCAACTGCACGCCCGCTTCCAGGCGAATCAAGTATTGAATGTCGTGGGCGAGCCGGCTGTTGATTTCGACGACGCAATCGATGGTGCGGCGCCGCTCGCGAGAAATGCCGGCAAGATAGTTCGCCACCAGCGGGGTCGCCGGCGCTTTGACCAAGAACGGCACCAGTTCCCGGCGTTCGTTGGAGTCGTACTTGAAGGGGAACTGTTCGGCGTAGGGGGTCAGAAAGAAATCGAAGGGATTGAGAACCGACATCTCCGCGACCAAATCAACTTCGATCTGAAGCTCACGGATGCGGTCGGGAAATACCAGCCGGGCGAGGAAATTCGCCTGCGGGTCCTGCTGCCAGTTGATGAAATGGCCGGCCGGCGTCACTTTGAGCGAATACGCCAAAATGCGGGTACGGCAATGCGGCGCCGGCCGCAGCCGCACGACCTGTGGGCTCAAGCTCACGGGCCGGTCGTATCGATAGTGGGTCAGATGGTTTAGCGCAACATGGATCGACACAATGTCTCCGACCGAGTAGTTTGGGGGACGCACCATGACGGTGCACGCAGACCGGGCAAGGGCCGGTACGGACTCACGCCCAAGTGTATAACGCGAACTCCATGCGTAGGGACTAACCACCTCGCCGCATGCAATTATCACGACTGGTAACTTGATCGGGGGACGGGCGTGGACAAGCAACAACAAAAATCCTGGATCAGCTCGCCGAATTGGGTATTGGCCGTTCTCGCCTTCATCAATTTGTTCAGCTACCTGGACCGCTATGTCGTTTCGGGTGTGCTCGAAAGCCTGAAGCATTCAGATCTCGGGCTTTCCGACACCAATCTGGGATTGCTGATGTCCGGATTCCTCGTGGTCTACACCCTGCTCGCGCCGGTATTCGGCGCGCTGGGGGACCGCCGCTCGCGGCCCCGCTTGATCGCCGTGGGCGTTGCGTGCTGGAGCTTCGCAACCGCATTGTCGGGATTTGCGGTCAATTTCCTGACGCTATTTGCCGCCCGCGCAGCGGTCGGTGTCGGCGAAGCGGCCTATGTCACCATCGCCCCGAGTCTGTTGTCCGATTATTTTCCGGTTCGTCTGCGCGGTCGGGTCATGGCGATTTTCTTTTGTGCCATACCCGTGGGCTCAGCCTTGGGCTATGTGGTCGGCGGACTGGTCGACAAGAGCTACGGTTGGCGCGCGGCATTCTTCGTCGCCGGCGTTCCGGGTCTCGTGTTGGCGCTATTGTGCTTGTTTCTGCGCGACCCGCCGCGCGGGAGTCAGGACGGCGACGCACCCGAGGCTGCGGCGCAGCCGATCAAAACTTCCAGCATGAGCCGCGATACCTGGTTGACCTATGGGCGTCTGCTGCGCAATAAGCCGTACGCACTGACTGTTTATGGATATGCCGCTTACACCTTTGCCGTGGGCGGTCTTGCTTATTGGATGCCGGCGTTTCTCGAGCGTGTCCGCGGAATCCCGCGCAGCGAGGCAACCGTGAGTTTCGGCACCATTGTCGTCGTGACAGGATTCGTCGGCACCTTTGTCGGCGGCTGGATGGGCGATTATTTTGCCAGAAATTCCCGCCAGGCCTATTTGTGGCTGTCGGCCGTTGCCACACTGATCGCGGCACCGTTCGTGTGGATGGCGCTGACGACGACCTCGCATTCGATGTACCAGGTGTACATGGTGACCGCGCAACTATGTCTGTTCCTGTCCACCGGCCCGATCAATGCCGCCATCGTCAATCTCGTCGTTGCCGGCGAGCGTGCCACGGCCATCGCACTGTCCGTGTTCGCCATTCATTTGCTCGGCGACGCGTTGTCGCCATTCTTGGTCGGCGCGTTGTCCGACTTTTTTTCATTGGCGCAGGCGGTGAGAATTCTGCCGGTCGCCGTCCTGGTCGGGGGATTCGTGTGGATTTGGGCAGCGCGTGCGCAGGGCGCTGCGGGAGCAGATTTTCTCAAACGAACAAGCCCAGATTCGGCGCCGGCTTGAAGCCCGGAAATATATTGGCGGCATTGATCTCGCCGTGCCAATGTGCAACCACCTCGGTCAAACTCTGCCGATAATCGTTGGCCACCGCCAGATCGACGCCCTCCTCCAATTGCTCCGCCTTGAGGCCCGGCCAGCGCCCGTATATCTTGCCGCCGGCCACTTTGCCGCCGAGCACCATCATGACGCTGCCGCGTCCGTGGTCAGTACCGTTGCTGCGGTTTGACCTCAGCCTGCGTCCGAACTCGGTGACCACCACCACCACCAATCGATCGTGGTAGCGCCCCATGTCGTTGTAGAAAGCGCTCAAGCCCTGCGACAGCCGCTCCACTTGATTATGAAATCGCCCCGGCTGATATTCGTGTGTATCCCATCCGCCAAGATCCACGGTAGCCGCCTGTAAACCTAGGTCCAGCTTGATGAGCTGGGCCAAAGTCTTCAAGGGTCGCCCCAGTTCATACGCGGCGTCGTAGTTCACGCCGGGCTCGGCCGCGTAGGCCACATACTTGCCGTGCGCGTCCCGCGCCAGCCGCGCATCGATCGTCGCCATGGACTGCAAGGTGAGCCGGCCCGCCGCCGCCGGATCGCCGGCCGCTGCATCCGCCGCTGCCGCGGCGGAGCCGGAAACCCCGTACAGCTGCTCGAGCACCAGGCTCGTGGCGGGACCGCCGGGTGCGGCCAACCCATTTGCAAGATCCGCCACCGAGATTGCGCTTGCATCCCCGCTCCAAACACCGCTGGGTACATTCGAAGTCGACACTCCGCGCACCACGTCGACGGCGGATGGCGCGCTGCGGCTTGCCATCGCCCGCGCCAGCCACCCTGTTGCCGTGCGGTTCAAGGCCGCACTGTCCGCGACCCCATGTTCGATCATGTCGGTCGCCACGAAATGGCTGCGCGTCGTATCGATCAATCCCGCCGCATGAATGAAGGCCAGATGTTTCGCACCGCATAGTTCCGCGAGCGCGCCCGCAGCGGCGTGCAGCCGAAATTCCGTCGCCGCTGCCTGCGAGTGCACGATGGCGTGGCCGGCGTCGCTGCCATCGGCCAGCACGCGCAGATCGGAATTGCGCGCCGCGATAAAATCCGCGTCGCTGGCGGGCGACAGTAAATTGAGTCCGTCGCAACCGCCACGCAAATGCAACACCACCAGGATGCGCTCGGTCTTGGGTTCGGCGGCGAACAGCAAGCGCCGCAGGCCCGGCAGCGGCGCAAGTCCGCATCCCAGGGCTATGGCGGTGCCTTGTATCAGCGAGCGGCGCGACACACTCATAGGTACCTCAATTAACTTGGAAATCGGGCGCCATGGCGCAGTACGCCGCCAATCGCGACCAGCGATGCGCCGCTTCCCCCGCTCCGGCCGCGTGCAGCGCCTGATCGGCAGGCCATCCGCAGCCGGTGACGATCGCCGCTACGGTCGCGGCAGGCGCGGAGCCGATGAGATTGTTGAGCAAGGCGCTCGTTGCGCCAAGCGTGGTCGGCTGGGCAAGACCCAAGGCCTTGGGATCCGCGATTGCACCGGTGCTCCAATTGTTCTCCGCGAGGCCCAGCACCAAGGACCAACGATGCCGCATGGCCTGCGAGCTCAGGAAAGGCGCCGCCGCGTCCGGCAAACCCGTCGGCGTCGGCCAGCCGAATAGATTTTGACCTGCCGCCGCGATCTCACCTCCCAGTTGCTCGGAGTACTTAAGATCGATTTGCATGGCGCGCGCAAAAGCAGCAGCCAGCGCCAACGGCCGGCGGGTTTTTGCGGCGGGAGCCGCTGCGCCGGGCGCAGCCGCGCCAGGCACGAGGAATTCGCGCGACATCAGCAGCGTGCGCAGCACACGCGCGATCTGATCGTGCGATTCCGTATTCTTGAGCCAAACCTCCGCCAGGCGCTGGCGTAGCCGCGCCGGGACCTCCTCGCCGATGAACCGCCGGCACAGTTTGTCGCACAGAAAATGCGCGGTAGCCGGATGCGCGGCGACCAAATCGAGCACCTGGCGCCCGTCGGACAACGCGGGCGCGAATGCGTCGAACTCGGTCGCCAGAACCCGCTTTTGATATCCGTCATGCCAATTTTCCACGTACGCGAATTGTCCGGTGGGCGGCAGCTTGCGGTGTGCGTCGACGGCGCTGCCATCCTCGATGGTCCAGCCCGTGAATGCGCGCGCTGCCTCATAGACATCTTGGTCGATGTATCCCGCCGGCCGACCCTGCAATGCGCCCGGCACCTCGCGCCACCGATCGTACTGATCGTTCAAATACGCGCTGCGGCCCATGCTGTGCAATTCGAACAGTTCGCGCGCGTAGTTTTCGTTGGCGGAGCCGGCGCGTGAGGAGCGATTCGACAGGTAGTACTGCATGGCGGCGCTTTTCGCGACCGCCTCGAGAAATTCACGGAAATTGCCGAAGCAATGAGTCCTGATCACGTCGCGATCGTACGACGGCAATGCCACACCGATGGCTTCGTTGGCCGCATCCACGTTGAAATGATCGTGCCAAAAGCCGCACATTACTTCGCGCAGTTGCCAGCGACTGTGCACGGCGCGCAGCACCGTCGCGGCAACCACTTCGTCGCGCGGCCGGCGGCGCTCGGCCGCATGCATCGGATTTTTGTGATCCACCAAGTGCCAGAGGGTCGCGATGGGCGCATCCAGCGTTGTGAGAGGCCGCATCTCGTCCGCAGCGGCCCAGCCCTCGCCCGCCGGGTACTTGATATGCAGGCGCGCGTTTCTCAGGTACTTGTCGGTCGCAACATCGAGCCCAGGCCGCGCCTTCAATTGTTCATCGACCCAGGCGGTAAATCCGAGGGATTGCAGCTCCTCGAGCGAATTGGGAGTCGCGCCGAACGCCGCCCGTCCCAAGACGTAAAAAGCAAACGCGCGATCAACTTGCACCATGACACCCATGCCTAACGTTTGCGCCCTTGAAAGGTTGACATCCGACGCCTCGCCACGTTCGCGAGATGACCAAACTGTCATTTGCGCTGCGAGCCTGCCCTGACAGCCGTCCGGCCGCTAGCCGCGGGTGCTGTGGATCTCGGCCAGTTGCGCGGCCAAATCGCTGCGCACTGCGATTTCCTCGATATTGGCGTCGAGCTTGCGTTGCCAATTTGGATACTCGCGATCCGTTCCCGGCACGTTGACCGGGTCCACCATGCCCAGCAGATCCTCGATTTGCAGTGCGACCAGTGCGGTCGGCGAGCGCGCCAGGTACAGTTGCAGCGCACTCGCGAGTTCGGCGTTGAACGGCTCGAACGGCGTCGACGGCGCCGCGGGACTCAAGCCTTGGTCGCGCAAGGCGGCGAGCAGCAGTTCGCGATCGTGCCCACGCTCCTCGATGATGGCCTTCTCGACTTCCACACTGGGATACAGATTCAAGCGCCGGCGCAGTTCGATATCCCGCCCCTCCCAATAACTGCGCAGTGTCGGCATATCATGCGTGGTGAGCGTCGCCAGCGCGTGCTGCATATATTCGTCCGGGCGCCTGAATCGACCGTCGATTTTTTCGAACAACAACACCTTGTAGTGATACAGACCGAATTCGGGCATGGCCTGGCGCATCTCGTCCGGCACTAAACCCAAGTCTTCGCCGACCACCACGCAGCTGCTGCGCGCGCTTTCCAGCGTCAATACGGTGAGCAGCTGGTGCAATGGATAGTGCACATAGGCGCCTTGGGTGGGCGAGTATCCGTCCGGGACCCACCAGAGACGAAACAGCGACATCACATGATCCAGGCGCAGGGCGCCGTAGTAGCGCATATTGTTGCGGATCAAGCGCACGAACCCTTGCAGCCGCTGCGACTGCATCGCGGATGGGTCCTGCGGCGGTATGCCCCAGCCCTGCCCCTTGAGGGCCAGCGGGTCGGGTGGTGCGCCGATTTCCGCGCTGAGACAGTAGCTGGTCCGATCCGCCCAAGTTTCCGAGCCCGATGGGTTGGCTCCCACGGCGTAATCGCCATAAAGCCCAATGGGCATGCCCAGCTCGCGCGCCAATTCCTGCGCACCGGCAAGCTGCTCATGGGCGAGCCATTGCAGGTAAGCAAAAAATTCGACTTCCGCGGGATGCTCGAGCGCGAACCCGGTCGCCGCCCTGCCGTTCACCTCGCGGAATTCCTCCGGCCAGTTCAACCACCCCGACGCGCAACCCAAGGTTCCGCGAAAGTGCCGGTCGAGCGCGTCGAACCTGGCGTGCAGTTGCAGCGCCTCGCCTTGCGCGGCAACGAAGGCTTGAAAACGCCGCCCCCGCTCGCTAAGCGGGCCTACGTGCCGGTCGCGGAAATCCTGATATAGCAGCGCGAGAATCTCAAATTTGAGGTCCGCGACGCCGGCATAGTCGACATATTCCTGCGCGCGCAGTTCGCGCAGCCGATTTTGGATTTCCGGCTCGGCCACACGATTGCGGGCCGCCGCGCATTCTTCGAATTCAGGCACTGCCGGCACGGAAATATACAATACATTGAGAAAATGCCGGCTCGATGCGCTGTATGGACTTGATCTCGCGGGATCCGCAGGCGCGAGGGCGTGCAATGGATTCAATCCGACGAATGCCGCGCCACACGAAGCCGTCCAGCGGATCAGCGAGTTAAGATCGCGGAAATCGCCTATCCCCCAATTCTGCAGGGAGCGCAGCGTATACAGCTGCACGGCGATGCCCCACAGCCGCCGGCCGTCTTTAATCGCGGCGGGCTCGTAGCAGCGCGGCGGCGAGATGATGAGCAGACAGCGGTCGGAAGCTCGGCCGGACACTTTGGCCTGCAACTCGTGATAACCGGGAGGCAGATCGAACGGCAGTTCGAAGCGCCGGCGCGTGATCCACGATCCTTCGACTTCGCCGCGCCAAATTTCCCGGCAATCGGCCGTTGAGGTAGCGCCGTCGCGCCGCGAGCCATCCTCCAAATTCACGGACCACACCACCAGGGAGCCGAATTCGCGCGCCGTCACATTGATATCGACCGCGATTCGCGCGGCGCGCGCGGCGGCCACCGGCGGCAGGAAATTGCGCCAGCGCGCAATTTCGGATTGGCTTAAGGTCGCTGCGAGGGCGGACGCATCGTCGACAGCGCAGCCCATGGCGCGCAGAATGGCGATTTTCGTGTCCAGGCTGAATACCTTGAGTTCACCGCGATAATCATGATACGCAGCGCCGATACCCCTTAGCGCGGCCAATCTCTCGATCAATGCCGCATCCACCACTCAGCACTCCAGCAGCACAGCACTGTGCGGAGTGAGCGAGTAAGTTTGCACCGCGCCCAGACTCTTCGCCGCGACGCCTTCAATTGCGGTATCGAAAAGGCAGATCCAGGGGCCGCCGGCGGGCGCGGCGGGCAACGTGAACGCCAGTTGCGAGTCGGCTGAACTCACCAACAACAGGAGATGTTCGACGGAACCGGTGTGCTCTCCGAACCAGATTCCGAGCGTCCGCAGGTTCGCATCCTGCCAGTCGCCCTGCGTCATTTCCGTACCGCGTACATTCAGCCACGTCACATCCTTGACGCCGGTTCGCGATGCGGCTCCCTTTAAAAATGTCTCGCGGCGAAACTCCACATGCAGGCGGCGCAGCCGCGCCAGCAGTTGCACGAATTCCAGCAAATCATGGTTGCCGCTGCGCAAACGCCAATCGACCCAGGAAATTTCATTGTCCTGGCAGTAGGCATTGTTGTTGCCGCGTTGAGTGCGGGCGAATTCGTCCCCGGCTTGCAGCATCGGGACGCCCTGCGCCAAAAACAGCGTGGCCAGGAAATTGCGCATCTGCCGTTTGCGCAAGGCAACTATCGCGGCATCGTCAGTGGGGCCCTCGATCCCGCAATTCCAGCTCAACTCGTTGCCGTTGCCGTCGGCGTTGTTCTCGAGATTGGCCTCGTTGTGCCGCTCGTTGTAGGAAACCAGATCGGAAAGCGTCATGCCGTCATGCGCGGTGACAAAATTGATGCTCGCCGTCGGCTTGCGCCCATTATGCCGGAACACGTCGCTGGAACCGGCAAAGCGTTCCGCGAACTCCCCGATCGTCCGCGCATCGCCGCGCCAAAAGGAGCGCATGCCATTCCGGTAGCGGTCATTCCACTCCGACCAACCGGGGGGAAAGTGGCCGAGCTGGTAGCCGCCCCAGCCCACATCCCAGGGTTCCGCGATCAGCTTGACGTAGGCAAGCGCGGGTTCGGCGCGCAGCGCCTTGAAAAAAACGGCATGCGGGTTGAAGCCATTGGCGTCGCGCGCCAACACGGTGGCGAGATCGAAGCGGAAACCGTCGACATGCATTTCCTCGACCCAGTACTTGAGGCATTCGATGATGAGCGCGCGGACGCGCGGGTGTTCGCAGTTGACGGTGTTGCCGGTACCGGTGACATTCTCGTAAACGCGCAAATCCCCCGGTGTCAGCCGGTAGTAGACCGGGTTGTCGATGCCGCGCAAAGAGAGCAGCGGTCCCGCCTCGCCTCCCTCGGCGGTGTGGTTGAAGACCACGTCCATGATCACTTCGATTCCTGCCGCGTGAAGGGCTTTAACCATGGTCTTGAACTCGACAACGGCATCCTCGACGGCATATTCATTGGCGGGAGCAAACCAGGCGACCTGGTTGTAGCCCCAGTAATTGGTCAAGTGTCGATCGAGCAGGAACTGCTCGCTGACGAAGGCCTGGCAGGGCAGCAATTCGACCGCCGTCACGCCGATGGATTTCAGGTGCTGGATGACGGGGCCCACCGACAGTCCCAGGTATTTTCCGCGCCACGGCTCGGCGACGGCGGGATGCAGGCGCGTAAAGCCTTTGACATGCAGCTCATAAATGACGGAATCGCGCCAGGGAATCGTCGGCGGTCGATCGCCGCCCCAGTCAAAAGTGCGATCGATTACCTCGGAGCGCGGCGGCGAGCGCTTCGATAGTGCGCAGGCATAAGGATCGATCAACGGCACGGTCGGGTCGAAACGATGGCCGGTTTCCGGCTGATTGGCGCCATGCACGCAATATGCGTAGTGAGTTCCAGGCGCTGCTTGGCGCGGTGACAGCAGTCCGTGCCAAATGTCTGCCGTCCGCGTCGGCAAATCGTGGCGCGCAATTTCGGCGCCGCTCGCGGTGTCGAACAGGCACAGTTCGACCCGGGTTGCGTGGCTCGAGAACAGGGCGAAATTGACGCCCCGCTCCGTCCAGGTCGCGCCCAATGGCCGCGGCGAGCCCGCGTTAATGTGCTTCACTGCGTCGGTCCCACAAAGAATACCGCCGCGAGCGGCGGCAGGTTCAAGCGCAACGCCGGCACAGATGCATCGGCTGCCTTGGGCGACGTGTAGAGCTCAGTCTGGCGGTTGTAACCCGAGCCGCCGAAGCGAACATCATCCGAATCGAATAATTTGCGATAGCGTCCGGGATCCGCGACGCCGATTTCGTACCCATCGCGCGGTACGGGCGTGGCGTTGAAAATGCAAATGATGGGCTGTCCAGGGTCTTCGCGCACCGAACGGCGGGCGTAGGCCCAAACACTCTCATCGGCATTGTGCAATTCCACCCAGCGAAATCCTTCCGGGTCGCAATCGCTGCCGTGGAACTGCGGGCTCGCCAGATACAAATGATTCAAATCCCGCGCGCAGTCGCGCAACTTTTGATGTTCCGCAGTGGCCAGCAGCGCCCAATCCAGTTGTGCATGATCGCGCCACTCATGCCGCTCTCCGAATTCCGAGCCCATGAACAGCAGCTTCTTGCCGGGATGGGCGCACAGCAGGCAGAGCAGCAGGCGAAAATTCGCGCGCTTTTGCCACTCATCGCCGGGCATCTTGCCGAGCAGCGAGTGTTTGCCGTGGACCACTTCGTCATGCGAGATCGGCAGGATGAAATTCTCCGACCACGCGTAGACGAAGGAAAAGGTTATCAACTGGTGGTTGTAGCGCCGATGCACGGGATCATGGGCCATATACCGCAAGGTATCGTTCATCCATCCCATATTCCATTTGAAATTGAAGCCGAGGCCGCCGAATTCGGGCGGCGTCGTCACGCCGGCGAATGCCGTGGACTCCTCCGCGATCATCAAAAATCCCTTGAACGCGCGATGCACCGCGTTGTTCATTTGACGCAGGAAATCGATGGCCTCCAGATTCTCGCGGCCGCCGTGGCGGTTCGGCAGCCATTCGCCGGCCTTTCGGTTGTAATCCAGGTACAGCATGGCCGCCACGGCGTCGACGCGCAGTCCGTCCACGTGATACTTGTCCGCCCAGAACAGCGCATTGGCGACCAAGAAATTGCGCACTTCATGCCGCCCATAATTGAAAACCTTGGTGCCCCATTCGCGGTGTTCGCCGAGCCGTGCATCCGTATGCTCGTACAGGGCGGTACCGTCGAACTGCACCAGGCCATGATCGTCGCGCGGGAAGTGTCCCGGCACCCAGTCGAGTATCACGCCGATGCCGGCCTGATGACAGCGATCGACGAAGTACATGAAATCGTGCGGCGACCCGTAGCGCGAGGTCGCCGCGTAGTAGCCGACCACCTGATAGCCCCAGGAAGCATCGAGCGGATGCTCGGCGACTCCCATGAGCTCCAGGTGCGTGTAGCCCATGTCCACGGCATAGGGAATCAATTGCTCCACGGCCTCCGGCCAGCTCATGAAGGGCGGCGTACGCCACTCCCAAGGCCGCCGCCACGAGCCCAAGTGCACCTCGTAGGCATTGAACGGCCGACGCAGCGGATCCTGCCGCTCCCGGCGCGCCAACCACTCGCCGTCCTGCCAGCGATAGCCGTTCAGCTCGGTCACCACCGAGCAATTATCCGGGCGCAGCTGCATCGCGAATCCGTAAGGATCTGCCTTCAAGAATACGCGGCGATCGCGGCTGCTGATTTCATACTTGTAGGCGGCTCCTATGCCGATGCCTGGTACCCACAACTCCCAAATGCCCGACGAGCCTCGCGGCCGCATGACATGCGCGCGGCCGTCCCAATGATTGAACGGACCTACGACGCTGACGCGTTCGGCGTTTGGCGCCCAAACTGCAAATCGGGTGCCGCGCGCGCTGCCGCCCTCGCCGGCACCCGACTCGGGATGCGCGCCGAGCTTCTCATATATGCGCTCGTGATTGCCCTCGCCATACAAGTGCAGATCGAAGTCGCTGATCGCCTGATCGGTCAATTCGATTGCACCTCATATCACCGGCTTGACGGCCCAAATTCGGTCCGCGTACTCGCGGATACTGCGATCGCTCGAAAAGTAGCCCATGTTCAGGCAATTGATCACGGCTTTGCGAGTCCATTGATCAGGCTCGGCGTACAGTGCATCCACTTGATCCTGCGCTTTCACGTAAGCGGCAAAATCCGCGAGCACCAGATACGGCTCGCCATCGCTCTGCAACCGCTCGATGACCGGTTTGGCATCATCCGGGCGGCGCGGCGAGAAAAATCCCGACCTGATCAGATCCAAGGTGCGCTTGAGTTCCGGATTGGCCTCGATCTCGCGGCCGGGCCGGTAACCGCCGGCGCGCGTCGCCTCGGCCTGATCCGCCGTGAGCCCGAAAATGAACATGTTTTCGGCGCCCACATGATCGCGAATCTCGATATTGGCGCCATCCAGAGTGCCTATGGTGAGAGCTCCATTCAGTGCGAGTTTCATATTACCCGTTCCGGAAGCCTCCATTCCGGCTGTCGATATTTGCTGCGACAAGTCCGCCGCAGGCATGATTTTTTGCGCCAGCGATACATCGTAATCCGGCAGAAACGCCACGCGCAGCTTGTCGCGCACGGATGCGTCCGAATCGATGGTACGCGCCACATTGTTGATGAGTCTGATGATTGCCTTGGCCATCGCATAGCCCGGCGCCGCCTTGCCGGCAAACAGCACGGTGCGCGGCACGATGGCGGCACTCGGATTCTCGAGTATTCGCTGGTAGCGCGTCACGACGTAGAGCAGATTCAGCAATTGGCGCTTGTATTCGTGGATTCTTTTGACCTGCACGTCGAATAGGGAATCGACGTCGATTTCCACGCCGGTACGCCGCATCACCTCATCGGCAAGCCTCTGTTTATTGGTGCGCTTGATGCCGCGGAACTGGCGGTGAAACTCCGCATCGTCGGCTAAACCGGGCAGACGCGCGAGCTCTTCCAGGTCGTTCTCCCAAGCTCTTCCCAAGTGCTGCGTCAGCAGGGCCGCAAGGCCGGGATTCGATTGTTTGAGCCAACGGCGCACCGCGATTCCGTTGGTCACGTTGACGAATCGTTCGGGATACATCTGCGCAAATTCGCGAAATACATGCTTGCGCATGAGACTGGAGTGCAGCTGCGCCACGCCGTTGACTCGATGGCTGCCTATGATGGCAAGATGCGTCATGCGCACCCGGCGGTCGGCTTGATCATCGATGATCGAGACGGCGCGGCGCCGCTCTTGATCGTTGGGGTACAGCGCCGCGACTTCCTGCAGAAAATCGCGATTGATCACATAGATGATTTCCAGGTGCCGCGGCAGCAGGCGTTCGAACATCGACACCGGCCACGATTCGAGCGCTTCGGGCAACAAAGTATGATTGGTGTACGAAAACACGCCGGTCGTGATGCGCCAGCTTTCTGCCCATGACAATCCGTGCTCATCGATGAGCAGCCGCATCAGCTCGGCGATCGCCACGGCCGGGTGAGTGTCGTTCAATTGGATCGCGACCGCGTCGGGCATGGATGCCAGCGATCGGCCTTCGCTCAAATGGGTCACCAAAATGTCCTGCAGGCTGGCGCTGACGAAAAAATACTGCTGCTTGAGCCGGAGTTCCTTGCCCTGCGGAGTGGAATCGTCGGGATACAATACGCGCGACAAGTTCTTCGCTTCCACCTGGTCGAAGACGGCTGCGGAATAATCGCCGGCGTTGAATGAATCGATTTGAAAAGGAGTGATTGCCCGGCCGGACCAGAGCCGCAGGTGATTGACGGTGGGGCCGCCGTTGCCGGGAATCAGTTGATCGAAACCGATGGCATAAATGTCCTTTGTCTCGACCCAACGATGTGCCTCGCTCGCAGGCGCGTTCTCCGCGGCCTCGCTGCGACCGCCGAACCGTACCGTATAGCGCACATCGCCGCGCGGCGTTTCCCACACATTGCGCAGGCGCAACCAGCTGCTGGCCACTTCGCGCTGGCCGCCGTCGGCACCGATGACTTGGGTGAATATGCCGTAGTCGTAGCGGATACCGTAGCCGACGGCCGGATAGTGCAGGGTTGCCAACGAATCCAAGTAACATGCCGCGAGGCGGCCCAAACCGCCATTGCCCAATCCCGGGTCGACTTCCTGGGCTGCGATATCCTCCAACTCGTGACCCATGGCGCGCAAGGCGGCACGCGCCTCGTGTACCAAGTCGCCTTCCAAACTGGACAACGCGTTCAGCAGCGAACGGCCCAGCAGATATTCGACCGAGAAGTAGCAAACCCGCTTCACATGCGCGTTCGACACGCGTCGTTGGGTAGCAAGCCAGCGCAAGGTGAGCTCTTCGCGTACGGCGAGCGACAGGGCATCGTAAATATCGCGCGGCGTGGCCGTGTCCGGGTTCTTGCCGAGAGTTCTGGTGAGGCGGTCCAATAGCGCCGCTTGCAGCGTTCCGGGCTGCAAGGCCACGTTTCGGCGCGTCACGAACTGGGTATCAAGCGAACTCATATGGCCGGTTATTATATAGTGTTGTCATCCAGGCTAAGGCGGGGCCTCAAAATGCGGCACTCCAGTTGACCGGTTCCTCGTTGGCAGTAGGCATTGACGTCGGCGGTTCGTCCATCAAGTGCGCGTTGATCGATCTCGCCACCGGCGCATTCGCCGGCGAGCGTTTCAGCGCAGCGACGCCGGCGCAAGACTCGACCGAAGTGCTGCTCGCCGCACTGACCTCGGTGGCCGCCAATGTGCCGGGCGATCACGCCGTGGGCCTGGCATTTCCCGGCGTCATGCGCAGCGGCGTCGTGCTCACCGCCGCCAATCTCAACAAGGCGTGGATCGGTCAACCGCTGGCCGAACTTGCAGGCAATCGTCTGCGGCGGCCCGTGATCGCCATCAACGACGCGGATGCCGCGGGACTTGCGGAGCTGCGCTACGGCGCTGCGCGCGATGTTTCCGGCACCGTGTTGGTTCTGACGCTGGGCACCGGGATCGGCAGTGCGTTGTTCATCAACGGCGAACTGGTGCCGAATACCGAGCTGGGCCATTTGCAGGTGGCGGGACGCGAAGCCGAAAAACGCGCTTCGGGACGCGCCAAAACGGCGGCTGGATTGAGCTGGGATGCTTGGGCTGCCGAGTTGAATTCAGTGCTGAATGAACTGCATGCTTTGCTGTGGCCGGACCTCATTGTTCTGTGCGGAGGCATTACCGAAGAGCCCGAGAAATTCATGGATAAATTGCACTGCGAGGCGCGGCTATGCGTCGGTGCGTTGCGCGCGGAAGCCGGTATCGTCGGCGCGGCTTTGGCCACGACCGTGGTTTCCCTGAATCGAACTTGATCAGAGCAATCCTCGTGGCCGCGGCAGCGCTGAGCCTCGGCGCATGCGCGACGACCTCGCACAAAATCTCGCCGCCGCCTGAAACGCCGGCCGCGCCGATTTCGCCTGCTGCGCAAATCCCCGCCCCCGATCCCCGCACATTGATGGTCGACGCCGCGATGTCCATGCTCGGCCAGCCATATCGCTTCGGCGGCGCGGAACCGGGCGGCTTCGACTGCAGCGGTTTGGTCTTCTATGCGGCGGCGGCCGCGGGCATTCGTGTGCCGCGCACCACCGCGGAGCAGCTGAAATTCGGCGCCGTTGTTTCGCGCGGACATCTGCAAGCCGGCGATCTCATATTCATGCACCTGGCGCACAAAGAATTGCACGTGGCCATCGCGCTCGACAATCAGCGCTTCGTGCACGCGCCCTCCAGAGGCGGCTACGTACGCATCGACGCGCTCTACGCGTCGCCGTACTCGAAAGCGTTCATCGGCGCGCGCCGCGTCATCCCATGAGCCGCGGGTGCGATATGATTCGACCCCCCACATCAAGGATGCGGATATGAAGCTTTATTATTCTTCCGGCGCCTGCTCGCTATCGCCGCACATCGTATTGCTCGAAGCGGGGCTGCCGTACACCCTGGTAAAGACCG
>Ga0210399_10001410_pt1 | contig 18762 bp, 15 predicted proteins | sample IncBWC14MmetaG_FD_150865 | JGI IMG/M metagenome (GOLD analysis project Ga0210399, IMG submission 150865) | Forest soil microbial communities from Barre Woods Harvard Forest LTER site, Petersham, Massachusetts, United States - Inc-BW-C-14-M | ecosystem: Environmental > Terrestrial > Soil >...
TACCCTGTGTTGGAGCACGTCAAGCGGCTGGTCAAAGATCAAATCATCTGGGCGCCCGCCATCGCCGGCGCTTTCGTGCTAACCACTCGTGGTGGTGATTTCGAACTACACATCGGGCAGGACGTCTCCATCGGCTACCTCAACCACAACGATGCCGCGGTCCGTCTGTACCTACAGGAGACATTCACTTTCCTTCTGCTTACGACCGAGGCCGCTGTCGCTCTGGTGCCTCCCGTGAAGGCGAAGAAGACTTGACGCTGTCCTCGCTTTACCTCTGGCTTGATGGCAATCGTTCGAGATGTACGTTGATCAAGCTTAGAAACTCTTTTTTGTGAAGGAGAACACACTATGAGCAAGCACCTCGAATCGCTGCACCAGAATCTTCTGAACGGCAAGCTGCCCCATAACTTAAGTTGGAGCGAGGCCGTCGAACTGGTCGAGCACCTGGGTGAGGTCCAACCGCATGGAGGCGATGAATTTGTGTTCCGCGTCGGTGGCCAACACATCTTTTTCAAGAGGCCGCACACCCACGATCTTGGTTTGGAGGAAGTTTCTCGGCTGCGTAAGTTCTTGAAGGAAGCCGGACCTAGTTCACACGCAGAAGGACCGGCCCAGCCCAGCCGGATGATTGTCGTCATCGACCACCACGCCTCCCATGTTTACCAGGATTTCGGTGGAAGTCGCCCAGCAGACGAACACAAGGTGCAACCTCACGATCCTTACAATTTCCATCATCATCTGATTCATCGAAAGGAAGCGCACTACCGGGGCGAGCGCGTACCCGAAGAGGATTCGTTTTATGAGGAGATCGCGAAAGATATCACTCCGGCGAATGAGATCGTCCTGATCGGTCACGCCACTGGAAAAAGCAACGCCGCCGACTTCTTGAAAGAATACTTAAAGACCCATCATCGCGACATTTCTCGACGGGTCATCGCGACCGAAAGCGCAGACCTTTCGGCGGTGACCGAGCCGGAAATTGAGGCTCTAGCAAAGCGGCACATGATCGCAGTCGTCTAACGGCGTGGTGCGTAACCGCAACTAAACCCACACCCCCAAAATCGCGCAGAAGGATCGAAATCGAACCCGGACATGCCGCCTCCGCTTCGTCCCAAAGTGCTTGAAAATATGGCGGGAGCGACGGGACTCGAACCCGCGCGGCCTCCTGCGTGACAGGCGTTCTAACCAGCTGAACGACGCCCCCGCTTTGAAAAACCACTTCCCTTCGATTACCGCGTATTCCTCTGGCTGCCCGTCCGTTTCGCAAACTTCCTGAAAGTGCCGTGACAGGGCAGAGGTCTGATACCCACTTCCGGCATTGCCACGGAGTAACTATGCGTAAAGCGCCAGGCTGCTGCTTTTGGCGTGCTCTTGAGCTTCTTCCGACTCTGCATCCTTGCCCTTGAGGTAAGCGAGCGTTACGTCCAGCGACTCGTGCCCGAGTCGGATGCGGATGGTGTTCACCGACACGCCTTCTTCATGCAGAGTGTCGGCGTAAGTTTGATGAGCCTGATTCCGGATCACGGGCACTTGATGCACTTATTTCTGTTGCGCGTTCCCGCGATGGATCCCTTTTATCATTTGCATCCTGAAAAAGTGAGTGATGGATCGTTCGCTGTGAAGCTGCCTGCAGTTCCGTCAGGCAAATACAAGATTTTTGCAGACATCGTTCGTGGTACCGGATTTCCGGAAACCATGGTTAGTGAAATCAACCTGCCTGACGTAAAAGGGGAACCACTCACAGGCGACGATTCGGGGATCAGTGCCTCACCATTTGAGTCTGCTACACAGACGAAGACCATTTCGGTACTGCCGGATGGTGGTCGCATGGTTTGGGAACAAGACGGAGCGACCTTAAGAGCCGGTCAAGTCTCGTGGTTCCACTTCCGGTTTGAAGATGCGCAGCAAAAGCCTGCTGAGGATCTCGAGCCGTATATGGGTATGGCAGGTCATGCAGAGCTTGTGAGATCGGACTTGTCCGTGTTCGCGCACATTCATCCTGCTGGCTCCGTGCCGATGGCATCACTGATGATTGCGCAGAAGGATTCAGGATTGCCCATGGAACACGGCTCCATGCATGCGCTTCCGGCCGATGTTTCGTTTCCCTACGGCTTTCCTCAACCCGGAGATTACCGATTATTTGTGCAGATCAAGCGTCACGGCCAGGTTGAAACAGGCGTGTTCGACACGCATGTAGGAGGCTGATCGCGATACAAGTGGGAATTGTGAGTCAAGCCACGCCGTCGCTGGTTCCTGGAGCGTCAAGACTCGCCACCGTCTAACCGTGGCATTCTGTACAGACATTCCACTCCTCATGGGGAGGCCTTGGATTGGCAATGAGCCCGAGGATAATACCTCGATGACAGATAAACGCGCTCTACAAATTGCGAGAACATGTCTGCGGGTCTGTCTCAGCGCAGGATTTCTATCCGCAATAGCTGATCGCTTCGGCCTTTACGGGCCGCCTGGAGCCCGGGCGTGTCGTGGGGCGATTGGGCTCATTTTAGCGTGAGTAGGGCGGGCCGATATACCGATGACACGACATGAGACACCCGTATGCGGCTATGGCTGAGGTGGGTTCGTGCTGGAGTATTGAGCGTAGTTCTTGTCACGTCGGTCGTGGTGACCGTTGCAACAGCGCTATTGAGACTGCCGGGTGAGGAGACTACACCCGTGGGAATCCGGCGATCGAGTTCAGCCGTGTGATTGCCAGGAATTGCCGATCTGGGGGGACATCTCGGCTACGAGTGCACAGAGGGCGAAGTTCGAAGGCGACTCAGCGACATGCAGGACCCGAACGAATGCGCCGTCTTTGTTGTTGAGCTCCATCGAGGCCAAATCGCGGGTTGGATCGGAGCTTATCTATTCCGCAGCGTCGAAACGGGCAGGTGCGCCACCCGCGGAACCGCTGCAGCGCATCATGGACGACCTCGATTACCAGATTTAGCCGCCGCGCCGTATGATGAGCGGCTGCGATTGCCCGATCGCGTGCGGAGGATGAATACCGTGAAATGCATGATCCTCGCTGTTCTCATTTCTTTACTTACTTCGATCTGCCTGGCTGCCGAAAAAAGCGATGCGCCAAAGCCCGCCCAGTCCACCGATGAACTGCGCCAGCAACTGGAAAAGATACTCAAGGACACGCATACCAACGGAGTCTCGGTGGCGATTGTTCATAAAGACGGGCCCGAGTGGGTGACGGGCCTCGGTATTGCCGATGTGACCAGTGGGCGTGCGGCCACGGCCGATACGCTGTTCCGCATCGGTTCGACGTCAAAGGCTTTTACGTCGTTATCGATTCTTATGCTGGCCGACCAAGGCAAGTTGACGCTCGATGATCCCGTTCAGAAACTTGTCCCCGACGTGTGGTTCGAGAACCGCTGGGAGGCCAGCGATCCAATTCGTATCGTTAACGTGCTCGAACACACCACGGGCTGGGACGATCTGCATCTGCGGGAGTATGCGAAGCAAGCGCCCGACAACATGAGCGTGCGCGAAGGCCTTGACTACGACCACCACTCGCGTACCTCGCGATGGCGGCCCGGCACCCGGATGTCGTACTGCAACTCGGGACCACCAGTTGCCGCCTACATCGTCGAAAAGCTTACCGGCCAGAAGTTCGAAGACTTCGTGCAGAAAAATCTCTTTCTGCCGATCGGAATGAAGACTGCGACATATTTCGAGCCGGCCCCCGGCAGGGCCACCACGCTTTATCACGATGACGGCAAGACTCCTTATCAGTATTGGCACATCCTGATGCGTCCGGCAGGATCGATCAATGCCTCGGCCAACGATATGGCGGCATACCTGCAGTTCTATCTGAACCGCGGCGCTATAGGCGGAAAGCAGATTGTTCCCGCGTCCGACATCGATCGCATGGAAATCCCGACGAGCACGTGGGCCGCGAAGGATGGAATGAAGGCCGGCTACGGACTGAGCAACTACTGGAGCGTCCATGAGGGCTTCGTCTATCACGGACACGATGGAGGCGTTGAGGGCGGCATCACGGACATGTCCTACATGCCCGATTACGGCGTTGGGTACTTCTACAGCATCAACAGCGGAAATGGAGACGCATTCGACAAAATCGGGAACGTGATCCGTGCGTACATCACCAGCAATTTGCAAAAGCCGCCGGTGCCCGCGGTGGCACCGTTACCGGCCAATGCGGCCGACTATGCGGGTTGGTACGAGCCCAATTCTCCTCGAACAGAAATCACCCACTTTATTTCACGACTCACCGGGCTTACCTGGATTCAGTTCAAAGATGGGAGATTGCTTTCCAGCAGTATGGGTTCATTGAACGACACCTATCTCCCGGTAACGGGCACGCAATTCCGCCATGTTCCGAAAAAAGAGTCACTGGACCCGATTCCAAGCCTCGCGTTGTTGACGGCGAACCAGGAAGGGCGCTTCATCCAGAGTGGTTTTTCGGCGATGGTACTAAAACGAATTCCCACCTGGTATGCGATCTCCGAGATCTTGTTGACTGCCTTTGTGGTTCTCTCGATGCTGTCGATCGTTCTCTACGCACCGTTCTGGATTTTCGGGGGGCTGATAAAACGACGACGTCGCCCCGCTGAACGCCCGATGCGGCTCTGGCCGCTTGTAGCCGTGCTTAGCCTGCTCGCCTTTGTTGGGATCTTCATGCTATGCAGCGATGACCTCATCGATCGGATGGGAAATCAAACGATTTGGTCCGAAGCCTTGTTCTTGAGCACTGTCTCTTACGGAATTGCCGTACTGTTCAGCGCAATCGCGTGGTGGCGCGCCCCGAAAGAATCGGTGCGCCGAGGCGTTCGCGCTTACTCAAGAATCGTCACGATAGCGCTGCTGATCTCTGCTTTTTACCTCGCCGACTGGGATGTCATCGGACTCAAGACCTGGACTTAGGGGAGAAGTGTCAGTAGTTCTGGGGCCATGTATTGCATTGTGCCCAGCAAAATGGGTCGCTTGCAAACATCTGTTGAACCAGCAAACGGTTTCATGACTGTCGTAACTTGGTGGTGACCCTAGCCTGCACGAGAATTCCCTTGTATGAGTGCGCTGATCCGCTACTCCGCAGGACCTCGTACGTCCTCCAGCGTTGGAATCCGGCTCATTGTTGGTAAAATGGGCGATTAATCGCAAGCGATTCAGGAAAGGGCAGCATGGCGCTCCGCGTGAGCGCAATACGATTCACCGGACTCTCAGGGGGTGCTTCTGCGTCATCGGCGGCACGATACCGTTCATTCGCAGGTACTCTACCAACTGCCCGCACGGACGTGCAGCCGCCTGACATGAACTGTGATTCTGCTGCGGTGAAACGGTCCACGCCGGTAGAAACAGCCTCTCGCGAAGGCATAGAATGCCGCCGCGGAGGACGCGAAGATGAGCAGACCATCGAGCGAAAATGGTTATCCATACCCGAACCAACCGACATGGTCGAGGTCAGAAAAGGCCATCGCCCGCACAGCCTTCGACGCTGCTCTGGGGCGGGAGCTTCACGAAGTGATTCAGGAAGCCAAGCGCATGGCCAACCAGATTCGGCAATCGTCGGAGCTGTGGGACCTGGAACGTTACCTGACCCAACGCCGTAAAGAAATCGACCGCAAGTACGACTATCGATATTCGCAACTCACGGACGTGTTGGGGAGACTCTTGTACGAAAATCGACTCAGTGAGGAAGATCTGCGCGGACTGCGTGAAGACAAGATGGAATCAATTCGTTCTTTCGCCAAATTTCTCCGGGAAAGTGCAGCCTGACCCGCACTCTGAGCGCTATGGCCTGGTTTCGACAGTTATCCGTAATAGTGCCCAGTTCGACGCGGGAGCACAGATTGCTGCGACAGTTTCATCCGACATCTCAGCCGATCAGGTACTCCCTTCGGTTCTGAAGCGAACCTCGAATGTCTATTGCTTCGTGAGGACTCCCTGTACGGCAGTTCCGGGCGCGGTGTTCATGGCCTTGATCTCCTTCCCGCGGCCTATGATGACCATGCTCCAAGTGCCATCCGAGTAGGTTGCGGACAAGGTGCAGTCCCGATTCACGGTATATGGTCCCGAGTCGCTGATAGGGAAAACAGCCCCACCGAAACTCGCCGTGAGTGAGCGCGAAGACGTTCCCCGGCCGTCAAAGGAGAAGGTACCGGCGGCGGCGAGAGGAACGAATTCGCCCACCTGCTGCGGATCGCCGCTGAACGTGGTGCTGACGAAGCCGCCGATGGCAAAACCGTAAGCGCCCTTTACGGTAGAAGCATTACATCCATCGTCGTTAGCTTGGGCGACATTGCGATGTCCGACCATTACCAGGGCCAGCGCCGTTGTCGTCACGATGGCTATGGCCAGCACAGATCTGTGTGTCCGTTGCATTGTATTGCCTCCATTCTGCCGAAATGCGATTTTTATCAGTCGGTGACTTAGGCTAGGCCAAAAGTGGCAGGCCTTGCGGCCCACCACTCTCCAGAACCTTGCCGGGGATGTCTTTCGGGATGACGCCGGTCCCTAGAATACACTGCTCACTGGGGTGCTCACGGTAATGCGAGTTGCGGTGATTACACCGACGATGTGGGCGACCAAGGTGTTGGACGTATCATATGCATCCAAGGTAAACGTCCCAGCATAGTGTTTTCCGTCTCGACTCACCATAACATCCCCAACGATGTGGGTGGGTCCGGTCGGGTTCCCAATCCCGCTCGGCGCGTTGGCGGTATCGTAGCCCGTAGCAAAGTGATTGAACTTGTATCTGGATTTTCCAGTTTTTTCCCATACTCCCAAACAGATACTGCCGTCCTGCGGAGGGCGTCCGGAGTTTATGATTTCCGTCCCATCGCTGTGCCACTGGGTGAAACCTATATCGAGTGGTACACCATCGGGCGGCGCGCCAGGGCCAGTATTACCCTGGGCAGTGAGCGTAAATTTCCACATTCCGACAATCGAGTTGTTGGAGTCCTCGGAAACGAGCAAGAGCGAGCCCGAACCGAACTCTGCCCCATTCCAAGATTGCGGCGAGACAACGGCGCCGCCCTTGTGGCTCGGAGGATAGTATCCGCACTCGGCGCTCGCTCTTGCGGTAAGGATCGTTCCAATCAAGACCAGGCCCAGAGCTGCGGCGAGTCTCTTGAATGTTGTTTTCATCCGATCTCCTTTAAGCGTCAATGTTTTAGATTTAAGGTTGTTTCCTATGCTCGTACGAGTCGCGGCTATCAAGATTCTCGAAATCGATGTGTTTTTCATTTAGACCTCCTTTTGGTCTGCGTCAAACTCGATGGGTTTCCGCAATCCGGTGGACTGTTCCGGAGGGGGGACAACCATGGTGCGCAGTTAAGCGTTCACAGGTGCTGAACTGCGATTTATCTCGCGCGCGTGCTGCGATGATTAAAAGAAGTACGAGGAGGCTTTAGGACGATGCGGTGGGAGGCGAACGATCGCCGGTCGTGCTACTCCTGACTCTGCCCCTGATCTCGTCGTCGGGGATGGAGACACGTGCCGTCGCGAAATAACTGGGAATTAGCGACGTTGGCAGAGCAAGCGCGGAACAGACCGCGCGGATTCGGAAGATCCGGAGATTGGATACTGCTTTATGGTTGGCAAACGCATATTGCCTTGACTTACTAGTCTTACAAAACTCTTGCTGAATGTCGTCGTCACTCGGGGACGTTGCGGAGAGAATAAAAGCGAGAACGCCGAAGGCGGCGAGCAAGCTTAGCGCATAGCGACGATCGGGGAGACGCTGGCAGCGGGGGGACAATGGCTGCGCTTTGATTACGCGTCGAGAACAGTTGGCTGCGGCATCCATGACAATTCTCGTACCTAGGGCCGAGATTTCGAGAGTTGTTTAGAAAACCCTCGATTGTCTTTGCTATTAGTTCGCCAGGGACCAGGGGTGGGGGAATCGTTCGCCTCAGCGGGTGCTGCGCTTCCCTTTTGAGAGGCGATTGGGAGGGAGTCTGCTCCTGGCAGGAGCAGGAGTCAAGAGAAAAGAATGTTTAGCTCGGCTTAGAGTTGTCTGGCCCAATAATTAGCCGCAAGGGACCGCCGCCTGCGTGACCGAGCCACACACTTTGGCGCTCGCGGTAACAGGTGAAAAATCCCCATCTCTAACAATGTCGGCGGTGTCAAGCACGATTTGAGCACACGAGAGCATGCACTCAGAGAAGAGCGCCATTTTGTCTCGTAGATGGGTTTGCGCTTTTCCCACCTGGGCTCGCTGTAATCGTCAGGGTCAGGAACTCAGTCCGACCCAGCCATCTCTTCGATCACTAACTGCGATCATGATTACTTCTTCGAACTCCCCCTTCAGGAGGGAGCGGGATGCCCAATCATTACGTCGGTGATTTACTGCACACCATCGAGATTTCCGGGCACTCCCGCGTGCGAACCGAGCTTTTCGAACTGGCCGTAGTCCCAGCCCTGGCGCCACATCCAGTACAGATGTACCGCCAGCTTTCGCGCCATCGCTACTTTGGCAATCTTCCGTCCGCGCCGCATCGCAAGGTGGAAGAATCGACTGCGCCACTGCGGTTGGCTTCGTACCGTGACCTGCGCCGCTTCCACTAACAGAAATCGCAACAGCGCGTTGCCCTGCTTGCTGATGTGCCCCAGTCGCCGCCGATCGCCGCTGGACTCCTCCGCCGGCACCAGTCCCACATAGCTGGCCACTTGCTTGCCGCAGTGGAAACGCTCCGGAGTTCCAATCACCAACTCGAAGGCGAGCGCCGTCAGCGGCCCAACTCCCGGGTGCGTCATCAGCCGCCGCGTCACCGGACGCCTCTCTACTTCCGCTTCCAACGCACGAGTCAGTTCCAGAATCTTCGGCGTTAGTTGATCGAGTAAGTCGAGCAAGTCCTGGCGTCGCCGACTGCCCCAACGCGCCAGCGCGAATGACTCCAGTTCCTGGCGACCGGCCGGCCGCCACAGCGCTTTCTTGCGCCGCAGTCCTTCGTTGAGGGCCACCACGTGCAGCTGATTCATCACCCGCGTGCGCATCTGCACCAGTCGATGCCGATGCCATAGGAGTTGTCGCAGGTCGCGGTTCTCCGAATCCGGCACCCAGATCCGCGGGAAACGCTCTTCGATCATCAACCGCAACAACAGCTGCGCATCCTGCCGATCCGTCTTCTGCTTGCGCACCCGCTTGGTGCGGATCTCCGCCGCGTTCCCAATCCACAGTTCGAACTGCAACTCGCCCAGCAAGCGCTCGAACCAACGCGAGTGCCCGCTGGCTTCCATTCCCACCCGCACACTTTGCCCTTTGAGCCCGGTGTAGAACTGCTCGGCTTCTTCACGGTGCGCCAACCGCCGTTCCCGCAGCTCACCGGTCTCGGTGTCGACAAACGCAATTTGCTGGAAACCCGGATGATAGTCACAGCCTATAATCAGCATGTTCGGCTCCTTTCCTCCGAGCCCTTTGGTGGTTTGCGCTTCCAAAGTCTACTCGGGCCTGGGAGCCGACATTGTTATGGAATCATTACACTCAAAACGCCTGCCGAGCCTCCGCTTAGGGTCAATTAGAACGCCTGTTCATGCCAACACTCGCAACGCATGTTGGGCTTGCGCGTGTAGCCACGGCCCGCCGCGCGGGACGAACTAGCTCCCAATGAGCATCGTTGCCACTCGACGCCAGACTTGTGTAGTCGAGATTGCCAGACGTAGCGGCACTGACAGGATCAGCAGCGCTCCGCCCAAGGTGTATGCCATATGGACGCGCCGTCGCGTGATGAGGTCGTAGGTCGCGCCGAGCATCAGGACCGGAAGAAAGGTCAGGCCGAAGAGCCAAAGCGGGCCGAGGGGCAGCACGCCGGGAAAACGCCCCACCGCGGCCGCCAAAATACGTGTGTAAGCGAGCACCAGACGCTTGTGCGCTTCCTTGTGACGGCGCAGCACAAGTGCCGCCGCAACCAGCAGCGCGAACACCGCCATGTCGCCAAGTGGGATGGCAAGGAACGCTAGTGGATCAACGCCGGACGGAGTACCTCCCCGGCGCGCCAAGTCGAGGGCCGTGGCCGTCCCAACCACAATCATCATTCCGGCCAGAATGACGACCGCAAAGCCGAGACTCCCATCGGCCCTTGCTCGGAATGTAGATCGGAAAGCGGTTCATTGGACGGGCGGTTTTTTCTTCTCGTACGGACCGGACAGCATCTCCATCAAGTCGCTCACGCCCGTGTCGGCGGAATCCACCGTCAAGCGCTGCCGACTGACGAGGGTGAGCCCCAAGTCACTGGCGAACATCTGCACGTTCCGCCAGCACAGGTTCGAGCGGGCCACTGCAGGATGATTTTTGACCTTGTGCGCGATCACGTCGCCCGTCGTCCGGTCCACGATCGGTTCGTGCAAGTCGCAGCCATCACGCTCCAGCAGCAGGTCGGCCTCGACCGCGCGAACGTAATTGACGCACAGGCCCTCAAGGATGGTGGCATCCGCTGCGTAGTCCTGTTCCATCACTGCGAGTTGTTCCCGCAGCCTGTGCCAGATGTCCCGCGCCGCTGCAGACAAATGGGCAGGTGGGCCGGGAAGGCCACGCAGGGCCTTGGGCAGGGCAGCCAGCCGCTCATCCAGCTTGTGCACGCCACGACCACGGCGGTCACCCTCGGCAATTTTCGTCTGGACTGGCTTTGGTTTGCGACCCTTCATTTCCACTTCCGTGCCCTAATGAGCGGCTTTTCCCACCGCAGTTTCCGCTGCTAACTCGCGATCTGCCAAAGACATGCGGAAAATGCGTGTGACATCGTGTGACATCGGTAAGTGCGGTAGTTTCAATCGTTTACCGATTGCATTTCAATTTCGCCGATTTTCATATGCATGCACCGCGTGGTCAGGCGCGGCAGTTCGTAGGGATTCCCGCCCCATTACCCCGTGTCAGGCCACGTCTGGCCTTCCCTATACACAGTTTTCCTTTCCTTGACGCACTACTGATTTCCCCGCGACCGCACTCGGCTGAGATCCTTGGCGCGTTATCTTACTTCGCTCCCCCATCGTCCCAGATGGGACCATTCTTTTGATCAGCTCATTCAGTTTCCGTATCCACGACGCTTGTTTCGTTTCTCTCACTGTCCCCCTGTCATCGTTGGTTGTTGGGAAAGCCAACTGGCACAGTATTGAAAGACATAGTGGCCGCGGACGGAGTCCAACCGCCGACGCCAGCCTTTGGCCGAGCCGTCGTCCGCCTCTTATTTTTTCCTAGATTCTTAGTCGCCCCAGTTCGTTTCGATTTCGGCTTCGTTAATCTTCTGAATCGCTTCACCATCTGCGTACCTCTCGTGCTTGGAAAGTACATGCTTAACTAGGAAACGGCTGTGGACACACGGAGACCTAACCGTCGGTCTCCGCGTCATGCCCAGACTGAGGTATCCGTTTGGGTTGTCGCGATGCGATTCTGCGCGATCCGTTTGAGCCTCGCGGCTTGGTCGGCCTTTTTTCGTCCGTTCGCGCAAGGTTTCCGGGTGCAGGTAAGCCAGAGCAGTAAAGCTCGGGCGGCGTCGCACGCAGGCCGAAGCAGGGTCTTAAGTTCCGTTCCGCGAAGTGCTGCTCGCCGCCCCAGTAGTTATGCTGGTTCGATATCCTTCGTCGCGGCCCCTTGCCTCAACTCGCACAACCTCTAACCACGGACGGCAGAACTACCGTGAGTCCTGCTTCGCGACCGTGCATCCCGCGCGGTCGTGTTCTGCCCCGGCTCCAACGTCCCGGCGCACAACACGGCTTCGCGAGACGCGCGCTCTTGTACGCAGTCGTTGAGGTCAAGGCTGCGTTGAAATTGGTTAAGGTCGTCACGTCCCACGTGGGACGGAAGTGCCAGAGTGCGCTGGTCTGATGTTGGCTGCAGCATGCCCGACAGTATAAGGCGGAGATCGATGCTAGGCGGGGGGGGTGAACTGAAGCGTGAACTGAGGGAATTCGAGCGGTGAACTAAAGGACGCCGGAAGCCGCGACTGGCGCGGCGTTCATTTTCGTCCCGTGAACTGAAAAATGCGAGGAGTGAACTTACGGGTGAATTGACACGCGTTTGGAACTACCTTTCTTTCCCGGTCTGTTCACCCAATTACGGATCTCGTTGACTAGCTTTTTAAACGCACGGCTCTCAACTATCCCGCGTGGAGTTTTGCCGTAGCGGCTCAGGTCGAGTATCCGACTAGCACTGAGCGTGTCTGCGAGTTCCAGATTGCTCGTGTACTCTTCTCGAAGCAGTTCAGTGCCGATGATGCGCCACTCGATCGGTTTTTTGGTCCAATCCGCCGGATACTTAGTGGCATGCGCCTCAAGTTCCGCCAGATGCGCTTTCCTCCGTGCGTATCTACCTTTCGCGTAACTCTTTCGATATCCCCGCTTAAGACCAAGCGGAACCCACGGTGCTTTCGGGTATTGCGCGCGGTAGGCTTCCGCCCCCCTGTAACCGTGGCGCTTGGCATGCGCGTGCAAATCAGTCTTGCTTTTGAGGCCGCACCTTCGACACACCACAAAGTCGAGGCTATTGCGTTCCTCCCACTCGTGATCCTTGCGGCATCCGATCAATTCGCTAGCCGTCACGTAGTTCCTTGCGAATGCCTCCATGAACTTCTGGACATCGCTTTCGCGCCCTTGTCTGCGTGATTGGTCTGCTGCCCTAGCGATGCTGCAAAACCGCGCACCCGGGTACTTGCTAGCGTAATCGACCGCCGTCATGTCGTGCGTGCGCAAATGACTGTGCTCGCCGTTCGCGTTGATCTCCGCCATGAACTTGCCGCAGACCCGGCAGACTACTCGCTTTACAAGGCTGTGCCGCGCTTCCCATGCGGGATCTAAGCGAGCCTCTTCAAGCTCTTCGCCTATGAGGCCGGGACGTATGCGCATCTTGCCTTCTCGCTTCAGCCTAGCTCGGACGCTGCATGGTCCCATGCCGAGGATTTTGCCGATCTTGCGATGCGATAGCCCTTGATCAAATAGTTCATTGATCCTTGCCGTAGGAATATGTTTGTATCGCTCTGCAGTGGATGGTCGCTTTGTAGAGTGTTGCGCTGTGTTCATTTTAGGAGCTCCAGTGGATGCGCTATAGCCTGATTTTCATGCAGCGCCCTCTTTTCATCACAGTCTCGAAACTCGGCGGCCTTCCCTTCTCTCGTTCGCGCCCGGCCTCTCGTGCCACGACGTAGCACTTCGCCGAATCTCCGCGCCGAAGTCGATTTCAAAGCGCACCATACGCACGGGGACCGCTTCGGCAAAAAACCGACTGGGGGAGAGGCCGGCAGAACTATTGGCAGGGAAAACCGGCCTTTCTTTGTCGACGAATTCCTGATCGTCTTCACTTGGTAGCCTTCGGCATTGAGTACTTCGCCTTCGAGGGCTGGCGGTGACTCCGCAGCAAGAACGCAGGTGACTTGATCTGCTGTTTACGCTGACACCGCCGGAATGATCTGCTGGTGTATGATCCGGTCAACTTCACTCTCAGGAATTCGCACGGCGCGCTTGCCAACCTTAACGACAGTCAGAGCGCGGCGTCCCATCGCCTTGCGGACCCAGACTTCGCTCATGCCGACGCGTTTTGCGAACTCCGGCGCGGTCAGCAACAAGTTTGGTTTGGGATTGTCGGCGACGATGTGGGTAGGTAGAACGACCCTTGCGATTTGCGGCTTGGCGGTACGTTTGCCTTTGGACATAGAGAACACACCTCTCCTCTCAAGAAATTTCACCTGTTCCTAGATGTGGAAGAAGGTTTAGTTTCCGGAAAGGTCGGCTGTTGTTCTCTCCTATGTTCTCAGCCCCTTTTGGGCTTTGCAGGAAACCACAAACCACAAAGCAAGCACACAATAATCCCAGCCTGCGAGACTGTCAATACACTGCTACCAGTCACGACATATAATGCATATCCCCGCCAGAAATGCTCCACAGGAGCCTGACATGTCGGTTTACAAGCGAGGGAAAACTGACTGGTTCAAATTCCAATTTCGTGGCGTCACGATCCGTGAATCTGCCGAGACCTCAAACAAAGAACAAGCGCGGGACGCTGAACGCGAGCGTCACACAGCGCTGAAGAACTCCGCCTCGGGGATCACGCCGCGCAAGATCGTTCCGCTGTTCGAGGTCGGAGCAGAGCAGTACATCGAGGCGCTGCGCAGCGAGTGTGCTCCCAAGACCATCATCGGGATGCGCTCGTCGTTTGCGTTGCACCTGAGGCCGTTCTTTGGCGGACGCTTACTCTCGGACATCACCGCGTTCGACATGATCCGATACCGCGACCGGCGCATGGCCGCAGGAGCCTCGCCCAAGAGCATCGCGAACGAGATCGGCACCGTGCGCGGTCTGCTGCTGTTCCATGATCTCGACGGCACATGGGGAGCAATCCGCAAAAAGGTGAAGTTAGCGAGTCCGCGGAAGGTCGGGCGCTGCATCGGCCCGCAGGAACGGGACGCGATCTTGGCAGCCTGCCGCGCCAGCAGATCACGCTCACTCTATGTTGCCGTGGTCATCGCGCTCGAATCTGGATTGCGCTACAGTGAGATCAGGCTCTTGCAGTGGGTCAATGTGGATTTCTCGCGCCGTCTGATCGTCGTGGGGAAATCCAAGACGGATGCAGGCGAGGGCCGCGAAGTTCCCCTGAACACGTTCGCGTACGAGACGCTCTCGATGTGGGCAGCACAATTCCCAGCTCGCAAGCTGAACGGCTACTGCTTTCCGAGTGAAAAGTACGGCGAGGGCGGACAGGTATATCAGATAGATTCGAGCCGTCCGATCGGCTCGTGGAAAGTGGCGTGGCAGGCCGCGAAGAAACGCGCTGGGATCACGTTCCGATTCCATGATCTTCGACACACGCGCGCCACGGATCTGCTCAGCTCTGGCGTCGGTCACACCGTCGTTGCCGAGATCATGGGGTGGAGCGTGTCGACTGCCGTTCGCATGGCAACGACTTACGGGCATGTCAATCTGACCACGCGACAACTGGCGACCGAACAGTGCGAGAAGTTCAAAGAAACCACCCTCGGGTGGGCACAAAAATGGGCACAATCCGAAACCACTGGAAAGGTGCAATAGCGTGGGACCCGCATAAAAGAATGGCTCCTCAGGTAGGACTCGAACCTACAACCCTCCGGTTAACAGCCGGATGCTCTGCCATTGAGCTACTGAGGAGTGTTGTGGCTCCCTCGAAAAACCGGGCGCCGAAAGCGAACTTCGTCATCATATCAAAGCAGCGCATTATCTGAAAATAGCGCTAGACATTACCTTGGATCGTGGTTTTGCCCTGGTTCAAGGCTACTATGCATGCAACAGCTGTAAACCTCTGTGGAATGCGTGAACGGCGTCTACTTTCGAGGGTTTGACCTGCCCTTTCGGGCATGCTATAAAGGCCCGTTTTGCGTCGGAGGCTGCTCAGGGGCCAGTTGTGCCCCTTGCCGGGCAGTTCGACGCGAACTGAATCCGACGCGGCCAAGCTCAGCACTCCTTTTCATGTCTTGCAGTGGAAGCGTGTTCGGAACACCGGCAATGCGCTTACCCGGCCGCCGATTGCATCGGCCTCCGGGGGAGTAGCCACGTCGGTACGAGGCATCTAGACACGTTCTTAATCCCGCGAAGATTTTCATATCGGAGGACTCCTCTATGCGCACCTGGATGGCTATCACTACGTCCCTGGGCCGGCGAATTCGCACCACTACGTCCGCTTTCGTACTAACGTTCCTCATTGGCTGCACCGCTGCCCTCGCCCAAACAGGCGGCGAGAGCGTCGGCGGCGAAGCGTCTCTCAAGCTCCCTGATCTGTCCCAGGTAACCTTCCTGGGTACGATCGATGGACACAAGCTGCTGATGATTGGCCTGCTGTTCTGTGCGCTCGGGCTTCTTTTTGGACTGGTCATCTATACGAAACTCAAGAATCTTCCCGTGCATCGCGCCATGCTCGAGATCTCGGAACTGATCTACGAGACCTGCAAGACCTATCTGATCACGCAGGGAAAATTCATCCTTATTCTTTGGGCATTTATTGCGGTCATCATTGCCGTTTACTTCGGATGGCTGTCGCCTGTTCCGGGCAAGTCCATTGGCGTCACCTTGCCCATCATTCTGATGTTCAGCCTGGTCGGCATCGCCGGCAGCTACGGCGTCGCCTGGTTCGGCATTCGCGTGAACACGTTCGCCAACTCACGCACGGCGTTTGCGGGGCTGAAAGGCAAGCCCTATCCGATTTACCAGATTCCGCTCGAGGCTGGCATGAGTATCGGCATGATGCTGATTTCGGTCGAACTGCTGATCATGCTTTTCATCTTGCTGTTCGTCTCGGGCGACTACGCCGGGCCTTGCTTCATCGGCTTCGCCATTGGAGAGTCCCTCGGAGCGGCCGCGCTGCGTATCGCGGGCGGCATTTTCACCAAGATTGCCGACATTGGCTCCGATCTGATGAAAATCGTTTTCAAAATTAAAGAAGACGACGCCCGCAATCCAGGCGTCATTGCCGACTGTACCGGCGACAACGCCGGCGATTCGGTTGGTCCCTCTGCGGATGGTTTCGAGACCTATGGCGTGACCGGCGTTGCGCTCATCACGTTCATTCTCCTGGCCGTGAAGAGCCCGACCGTGCAAGTCCAGCTGCTGGTCTGGATTTTTGTCATGCGCATCATGATGCTGGTCGCCAGTGCGGCCGCCTACTTCATCAATGGCGCAATTGCCAAGGCACGCTATGGCAACGCCGATCGCATGAACTTTGAGGCTCCGCTCACGTCTCTGGTCTGGATCACCTCGATCGTATCCATAGTCCTGACCTATATCGTTTCCGCGCTCATCATTCCCGATCTCGGCGGCGACACGTCTTTGTGGTGGAAGCTGGCCTCGATCATCTCGTGTGGAACCCTCGCCGGCGCCGTCATTCCGGAGCTGGTGAAAGTGTTTACCTCGACGGAATCCCGTCATGTGCGCGAGATCGTGAAGTCTGCGCAAGAAGGCGGCGCGTCGCTCGGTATCCTGTCAGGTTTCGTCGCCGGCAACTTCTCCGCCTATTGGCTGGGCCTGACCATGGTCACACTGATGTCGATCGCCTACTACATCAGCACCATGGGCCTGGCGCCGCTCATGGTTGCCTCCGCGGTGTTTGCTTTTGGACTTGTGGCTTTCGGCTTCCTCGGCATGGGTCCGGTCACGATTGCAGTGGATTCTTATGGGCCAGTCACCGACAATGCGCAATCAGTTTACGAATTGTCCTTGATCGAGCAGGTGCCCAATATTGCGCAGGACATCAAGAAGAATTTCGGCTTCGATGTCAACTTCTCGCGCGCCAAGGACCTTTTGGAGGAAAATGATGGCGCGGGCAACACATTCAAGGCGACGGCGAAACCGGTGCTGATTGGCACGGCGGTCGTCGGCGCGACCACCATGATTTTCTCCATCATCATGGCACTCACTGCGGGCCTGACCACGAATGTGAATAATCTTTCGTTGCTGCACGCGCCTTTCATGCTCGGCCTGATTACGGGCGGCGCAATGATCTATTGGTTCACGGGAGCCTCGACGCAAGCCGTCACCACCGGCGCGTATCGGGCGGTCGAGTTCATCAAGGCCAACATCCGGCTGGAAGGCGTTGAGAAAGCCTCGGTCTCCGACAGCAAGAAGGTCGTCGAAATCTGCACCCAATATGCGCAGAAAGGTATGTTCAACATCTTTGTCGCGGTGTTCTTCGGAACACTCGCCTTTGCCTTCGTCGAGCCCTACTTCTTTATCGGTTACCTCATCTCGATCGCGATCTTCGGCCTCTATCAGGCGATCTTTATGGCCAATGCAGGCGCAGGTTGGGACAATGCCAAGAAGATCGTGGAAGTCGAACTCAAGCAGAAAGGGACCGAACTGCACGCAGCCACGGTTATCGGCGATACCGTCGGCGATCCTTTCAAAGACACTTCCTCCGTGGCGCTCAATCCGGTGATTAAGTTCACGACGCTGTTCGGACTGCTGGCGGTGGAGTTGGCCGTATCGCTGGCCCAGAAAGGCACGACTATCACGCACGCGTTCGCATTGCTTTTCTTCCTCATCTCTGCATCGTTCGTATACCGTTCGTTTTACGGCATGCGGATCGGATCAGAAGCGCCAGCCGCCAAGGCCATTCACGCAGCGGCAGACTAGCGGCACCCATTTACGGAAAACGAAAGCCACTCGCGTCGCGAGTGGCTTTTTTTTGTGGCTTAGATCAAGCGACAAGATACGTGACACTCGTCTAGTTGGCCTTCATCTTCTCTTTTACGCTGTGGGCTAGCTTTTCGATCTCTTCCGCCTTCTTCACCACTTCGAGCGACAATACGTTTTCGTTGGTCTTGTCGACGTAGTCCTTGAGTTCGGTGGCCATCTTGAAAAGTCGGTCGGTATCGCGCTTGAGCGCAGCCTGGCGTTCCTGGCTCGCTTTCTTGGCCATGTCACGTTCGAGCTTCGACTTCCCCGGGTCTTCGTGCGACGGAGTGTCGGGCTGCGGCATGGGAGGAAATCTGGGGTTCTGCGCGCCGGCGGGACCGAGTCCGATGGTGAGGACAACACCGATGATGAGGGCAAACACCGTTCGACTCGCCACGATCAACCCCCTGAGTGAAGGAAGCAATTTACCGAGCTTTTTATTATATGTGGAGAGCGGGCGCGTGCTCAAAGCAGCCCGACGCTGAGTCTTCGACAAACAAGGTCTAAGCGCGGTTAAAAGCAAGGCGGGAGATCCTACTCTGCAGGCGGGCGAGGACGGCCGACTCTCCTTTCGAAAAACAAAGGCGAGAACCGAAGTCCTCGCCCTCACCTCCGAACACTATCTCGCTTGGCTAGCCTGCTATAGCTGACTCATCTTTGCCAGAAATT
>Ga0210399_10001412_pt1 | contig 18737 bp, 18 predicted proteins | sample IncBWC14MmetaG_FD_150865 | JGI IMG/M metagenome (GOLD analysis project Ga0210399, IMG submission 150865) | Forest soil microbial communities from Barre Woods Harvard Forest LTER site, Petersham, Massachusetts, United States - Inc-BW-C-14-M | ecosystem: Environmental > Terrestrial > Soil >...
ATCGAAGACGAGCACATGGTGATGGCCGAGGCGCTGTTCACCTTCCTCATCATGCTGGCCATGCTGCTGATCCTGTGGCGCAGCCGGACCTCCTGGGTGACCGCGCTGATCGCGGGCCTGCTCGTCGGTTACGCGGTGATCGTCCGCAGCGAAGGGCTGCCCATCCTGGTGCTGTTCCCGGCCTACCTGCTGTGGCGCGGACGGCGGACCTGGCGCGGCTGGCTGGTCGCGGCGGTAATGGCCATCGGCTGCGCGGCGCCGGTGGTAGCCTACGCGACCTGGTTCGACCACGTGCAGGGCAGCTTCACGCTGAGCCGGGCCGACGGGTTCTTCCTGTGGGGCCGGGTGTCCTCCTTCGCCGAGTGCTCGATCATCAAGCCGCCCGCCGACGAGCTGCAGATCTGCCCTACCGGCAGCCCGTCCAGCCGGACCGCGCCGGGAGATTACATCTGGCACTTCGGGCCGGTGCACAACATCGCGGGCGGGCCGGTGACCCCTGCCAATGACCGGCTGCTCCGCGACTTCGCCATCCGCGCCATCGAGGCGCAGCCGCTGGGCTACGTCAAGGCGGTGGTGAAGGGCTTGGCGCTGTCGGTGGAGTGGCCGCGGCACAAGTACCCGGACTCCGGCACAGTGGGCTATTACTACTTCCGGCTGCAGACCCAGTCGATCCCGGACAATCACACGTGGATTCTGGGCGGCACCGCGTACCAGGATGTGCTGAGCTACGGCCACGCCTCCCCGAGCCGGGTGGTCGAGCCATTCGCGTCCCTGATCATTTTCAGCCAGCGGATCCTCTACACCTACGGTCCCCTGTTCGGGTTGATCATGGTCGTGGGGCTCGGCGGACTGGTGCGGATCGAAGGGCTCCGGGAACGGCGGCCGCGACTGGCCTGGTCCCGCCGCGCGGGCAGCATGCTGCCCTGGGTCACCGGCGTCGTGCTGCTGGTGTTCCCGATCGCGACCGCCGACTTCGACTACCGGTACCTGCTCCCGGTGCTGCCGTTCGCCAGCCTGGCCGCGGGCCTCGCGTTCGCCCCGGCCCGGGTCCGGCCGGCCCCGCAGCCGTCCGCGCCCCAGCCGCCCGTGCCCCAGCAGGATGACGAGCCGCAGGACGACCTGACCAGCCAGGTCCCCCGTTCGGCCAGCTGACCTGGGTTCACCAAACCGTGCCCTAAAACCTGCGGCGCACCCCTTCTCGGAGCCGTAAATCTTGTGCCAGGGTGGTGTCAGTCGAGCGAGGCTGATCGATGATGATCGAAGCTGAGGAGCTGGCATGCGGAGACTTCGACGGGCCTGGCGGGTTCCCGGACTGGCCGTGCTGTTCGTCAGCGCGACGCTGACGCTGGGGCTGACCTCGGCGACGACCGAGGCCGCGCACGCTGCGAGCGCGGGCGTCGCCCCGAACGCCGTCGGCGAGCTGGATTGCAACGGCCTGAGCCCCATCCAGAAGCCGGTCAAGCCCGCGGTCATGTGCCAGGACCCCCGGGGCACGTGGAACGGCCGGTTCTACGAGAACGGGAAGTACATCGGGCACGACGAGCCGTCCATGCGGTTCGTCTCGAACCAGGCCGGTTCCGGGGACGACGTCACGTTCACCGAGCGCCTGCCAGTCGAGCCCAAAGCCCTGCCGACCGTGGCCCACCCCGGCCGCGACGTGACCCACACGTTCGAGCTGACCATCGCCCCCTGGTATTCGATCACCGTCTGCGACCCGCAGTCCGCGCCGCAGAACCCGTGCACGCCGGAGTCGGACGCAAATGCGCCGGCCGGGAACTACCCGGGCGCGGGCGCGGGCTTCGTCGAGCTCCAGTTCTACCCGCCGGGTTTTGCCCCGTTCACCGACAACATCAGCTGTGACAACACGCACTGGTGCTCCGCGCTCAACATCGACAGCCTGGAGTGCTCCCAGGGCGGGTTCGCGCCGGGCGGGTGCAACCAGAACTGCACCGAGCCGGTGAACTTCGCGTTCATCCAGACCAACGGCGTGCCCGCCGGGCCGCCCAGCCCGCAGGAGAGCGACGGCTCCACCTTCACGCCGAACGGGCAGACCCTGATGATGAACCCGGGCGACCTGATCAGGATTCACCTGTTCGACGCCAGGATCCCGGGCGGCCACGCGCTCGAAGCCAGAGAGACTGACTTGTCTACCGGCCAGAGCGGCTTCATGATCGCTTCGGGCGCCAACGGCTTCATGAATACCAGCATCACTGACTGCAGCGGGACGCCGTTCAACTTCCAGCCCGAGTACAACACTGCCGCGGCGCCGAACGTCATCCCCTGGGGCTTCGGGCCTTACATGATCAACAGCGAGTTCGAGGTCGGCCACTTCGAGGCGTGCACCTCGCTGCAGAACCCGGTGACCACCACCGGCGACACCTACTACACGAACTGCTCGGGCCCGTACGAGACTAGCTCGGAGAACTCCGCCCTCGAACCGGATGACGCGCCGTGTTACCCATTCGGCGACACTCACGGCGGCACCGCGCCGCCAAACCTGGTCACCGGCTGCGACGTGTTCACCGACGCGATCGGCGACCTGGACTACGACGGCTCGCCGTACTACGCCGACTGGCCGAACTCGGTCTTCCCGGACCGGTTCCCGTCGACGTTCCTGCAGTTCCAGCCCACAACCCGGTTCGGCCAGCGCTATCCCCAGATCCAGTTCGTCACCGACAACAGCGCGACCCAGTTCGTCACCGGCTGCGACCCCCAGTCGGGCCAGAACTGCGTGCTCCCGCCGCCCGGACCGGGGCACTTCTACCCGTACTGGACTCAGGCCAGGGTCGGTGGCGCGTGCGTGTGGGAGTTCGGCAACGTGCGCAACGGCAACACCTTCGGCGGTGACAAGCAGTACGGCTCGGTCGGCCCGGGTACGCTCGGCGCCTTCGCCAGCGCCGTCCGCCCCAACCCGAACTGCTGACCGGCTCCGCAGGACGATTGAAATCCGCCGACCTGACGCTCAGCCTGGACCAGGCGCGGCGGCTCGCGGTTCGCAGCCAGCATGTGGCTGGCCCGCGGCCCGCCAGTGGGCTCGACGGGATGCGGCAGGTGCTGCGCGGGCTGCGGGTCCTTAGGTGCTGCGCGGGCTGCGGGTCCTTCAGGTGGACCCGGTCAATGTCGTGGCACGGAACCAGTTCCTGGTCCTGTGGAGCAGGCTCGGCGGGTTCGACCGGGCCGGTCTGGACACCCTGCTGTGGCGGGAGCGCTGGCTGTTCGAGTACTGGGCGCACTCCGCCTCGATCGTGCTGGTGGAGGACTATCCAATCCATCAGCTCATGATGCGGGCATACCGGGTGACCGCAGAGAGCGACGTGCAGCAGGCCTGGCTAGCCGCGAACGACGAGTTCCGCCGCTACGTGCTGGACCTGCTGGCCGCCTCCGGACCGCTGCCCGGCGAGGCGATCGAGGACCGCGCGGCCGTCGGCTGGGTCTCCACCGGCTGGACGCACGGCCGGAACGTGGAGCGGATGCTCGACATCTTGTGGAAGCAGGGTGACATCATGGTCGCGGGCCGGAACGGCCTGCGACGGCTGTGGGGCCTGGCTGACTTTCCCGCCGCCGAGGAACTGCCCGATGCCGAGGCAGTGACCCGCGCGGCCGAGCACTCGCTGCGCGCCCTCGGCGTGGCCCGGGCGCGTGATGTCGAGCGGCACTTCACCATGGGCCGGTACCGGGCCTCGACCTGGAGCGCGCGGGCTGGGCCCGCCCGGTGCGGGTCGAGGCGGAACCGAGCAGTGGTGGGCCCACCGGGACGTGCTCGCCTGGCTCGACGAGGACGGGGTGCCGCGCACCACGCTGCTGTCGCCCTTCGACAACCTCATCTGCGACCGGGACCGGACCGAACGCCTGTGGAGCTTCGCCTACCGCAACGGGATGTACGTTCCCAAGGCCACGCGGCAGTACGGGTATTACGTGATGCCGGTGCTGGCGGGGGAGCGGCTGATCGGCCGGGTGGCCGCACGGGTGGACCGCAAGAGCGGTGTGCTCGTCGTGAAGGGGATGTACGCCGAGCCCGGGGCGCCGTCCGATCCAGCGCTGTTGGCGGCGCTGGAGTCGCTGGCCTCGTTCGCGGGAGTCGGCTCGGTCAGCTACGCCGGGCCGGCGTTCGGCGTATCCTGAGCGTGGGTGAGTCGGCCGGGCGGTCGCGCCGGGCGCAGGCCCGGTGAGGAAGGTCCGGGCTCCACAGGGCAGGGTGGTCGGTAACGCCGACCCGGGGTGACCCGCGGGACAGTGCCACAGAAAACAAACCGCCCCGCGTCTGGTACGCGGGGTAAGGGTGAAACGGCGGTGTAAGAGACCACCAGCGCCGCAGGTGACTGCGGCGGCTTGGTAAACCCCACCCGGAGCAAGGTCAAGAGGGGAACCAGCGGTTCCCTGCGCGAGCGATCGAGGGCGGCCCGCCCGATGCTCGCGGGTAGACCGCACGAGGCTGTCGGCAACGGCAGTCCCAGATGGATGACCGCCGCCCCGCGCGAGCGGGAGCACAGAACCCGGCCTACAGGCCGGCTCACCCCCCTCTATCCCGCTGACTGGGACGGAATGGTCACCGCGTTTCCTGGTTCTGTCCCTGTTCCGTCGGAACCACCGCGAAAATCGTGTCGATAGCCCCGCGGCCCAGGTTCAGTTGATCCTTTACACGCCCTAGACATCCTCGCTCGACGTAGGCGGCGCAGCCTGGCTCACAGCGGTAAGGCTCACGGGAATAGGCGCCGGAGCCGGAAGGGGAAGTCCGTCACCCACGAGAACAGCCTCGTACCGGCCTGGAGGCAGGGGCGGCATGATCTGACGGCCGCGAAGGCATGCAGGCATGCTGCTCGTCACCTGACTTGCCACCTGCGCACACCTGTCGTAGGTGGTTATCACCGTGACGGCAAGCCGGTTCTCACCTGGCTTGATAACGAACGGCGCCGTCGAGCAATCCGCAGAGAAGGCCACTTCCAGGGGGAACCGGTGATTCGTGACCACCACGGCGTATTGCGGTCGGCACCCCCGATTGAGGTTGATCGGCGCCCGGCCCCGGTACATCACGACCAGCGAACCCTTGATGGGAGTGCCCGCGGCGACGTTGGTCTGTTGCAAGACGAGCCGGTCTGTGAGCCCGCTCGGTGCACGGACCAGCCCGGTCACCGTCGTCGGGGCCGGGCTCACGATCGGCACACCAGAGGATGAGGTCCCCGGGGATGACGTCTGAGCGTGCGGGGAGCCGCAGGCAACCAGCAAGCCAGCCGCCGCTACAAAAGCAGCGACGAGCAGGTAACGCGGATGCGAGTCCGTCATAACTCTGACGCGTCCCGACAACTAGCCGACACACTCCACGCCAAAGCGTAACAGCATCAAGCGAACCCACCGTGTTGAGCATCAAGCAGGACTGTTGATCCGCTGTGGGTGTCCGACCAGGATGTGTTCGCCTACTCGAGGTGCGGGGGCTGCGGCCCAGGCCTCCCCGGCCATGGGTAAGAACCAGAAGCTCCGCAGCGACCCGGCGCGAGTGCGTGAGCATGCCGAAGGCGCGCCCGTGAACGTCATTCAGATACTCACGCACAATCAGCTCGGCGCGATCAGTTACTTCTTTCCGCGCTACTGGGTGTTCCATGCCCATATGGCAGAGGAGGCCGCCAACCAGCTGGTGGAGTTGCACCGGCAGCTCGTCCGCTTCCCGGTCAATGCCATGAACGCCATACGCAGTATTGAAGACATGGTGTACATCGAGGCGCTGTATAGAGCCGGTGCGGACATGGTCATCAACATCTTGCTTGCCTTGCAGTATCTGTGCGAGGAAATCGAACGTACCCTGAAGATCTGGTTATTAACAAGTAGTCCTACGCTTACGAGCGAAGGGTAACTCGTTCAACTCTGCGCTCCGTACGCCCGTCCGGAGGACTGAGCTTTCAGCAGGCTGCGCTACTTCAGCCCCCGGACTGCGGGGAAGGCCTATTCCGCTCCCACGAGTGTGGTCCGTCACGCCGCGGTGCGAATGTGCAGTGGGTGCGGGCTGATGTCTGCGCATAGTTCCGTCAGGATGCCGCGGCCCCTGGTCCGCCACCGCAGGCCCGCAGCGTCACGGAAGTCAAAGTGATACCTCAACTCCGATTATGCCAGCCTCGGCCGTCCAGATTTGCTCAAAGCGCTGTGTGGCATGCGGCAGTAGCTGCGGCCTGGCTTCCGGGGTGCCGAACTCGCCGTTGTCTGTCTGCCAATGCACCTACAGGTCGCAGACAAGCTGACTGCTCGTATTGTGCGCGACGGCCCACATGGTCACCTGGGCCTGAAGGCGGTCGGCGCCGTCAATCAGGATGAAGACCTGGGCGGCCTGGACGCGGCGGCGACCGTATTGGTCCTCGTCGAACTGGCGCTGTTGGAGCTCAAGCTGGTCTGACTGGACCTTGAGCAGGTCGGCCTGCTGCTTGGCTACCTCCCGCCCGTCTTTGACCTGCTGCTCGATGGCACGGACTTCCTTGGACTGCTCGCGGAAGGCCTTTCGGGCATACCAGGCGGTGACGACGGCGAACACGGCAAGGACAACGGTCCCGATCGCCGTGAGGAGCGCCATGCCGAAGAAGGTCATGGCCGCAGGCTAACCACGCCTAGGCTGCTAGACGCCTCCTGTTGCAGACTTGATTCCGGGGCGGGCTGCCTCGGCGGGAAAGGCGGTCGTAACCCACAGTTGCGCCAACTGATATAGCACTCTGCTTCCCTACCGGACATCGACCGTCAGCAGAGCTGACGTAAGCGAACCCGTTGATTCTGCAACAATCATGAGTATGATATTAATCATTGACCAGACTGTTGCGCAGCTCGCAGCCGTGCCTGATAGCGCGTTTGCCCACGCTTGTGTGAGAGTCACGTCACCGATGCCGAAGGGCAAGAACGTGCGCGTGGACCGATCGGTCCGCAGGTGCCGGAGGTGCAGGGCCATGGCGCAAGCAGATGCGGTCGACCGCTCCGAGATGACGTGGGTGACGACGTACGCAGAGGTCGACCAGCTACTGAAGTCGCCTGCGTTCGTACCCTCACTGCACCTGCGGTCGAGCGCGCCGTTGCTCGAGCACACGCTTATGACGCTCGGCGTTGACGATCATCTGGCCCGACGGCGCACCGAGGTCGTGATGTTCTCGCGTGCGCAGCTGTCCGAATACGAGTTGCACATCGTCGCCCCGACGCTCCGCGCGTCTCTCGAGCATGCCCTGACGGCCGCGGGCGCTGCGGCGAAGGTCGACATCTTGCAGCTCATGCGGCATGCGCTGCTTCGGGTGACCGCGCACATCGTCGGCCTCGATGACGTCGACTCACCCGGGCGGGCCGAGGAGCTACGCGTGCTCGCCGAGGCGTTCGGGGAAGCCGCCTCGGCCGAATGGGCCCGCGAAGGACAGGCGGAGATCGTCGCGCGGTCGCTTCGTGCGCGGGACCGGTTCGACGCCGAGTTCTTCCTGCCGTCACTGCAGCGGCGCACCGCCATACTGGCCGAGCAGATCGGAACGGAGACGGTCCCCAACGACCTGCTGACCATCCTGCTGTCCGCCCATGACGGATGGGACGCCGATCTGCTGGCCCGCGAGATCATCTTCTTCATCGTCGCGTCGTCCAATACGACGACACACTCGGCGCCGCACGTGCTGCACGACCTGCTCACCTGGTTCGAGGACCATCCCGGCGACCGCGCCAGGTGCGGCGAGCTCTCATTCTTGCAGCGCGCCGTCAGCGAGAGCCTGCGCCTACACCCCACCGTCCCGGCCCTACTCCGGATGGCCCGCGAGGACGTGACGTTGCCCAGCGGACGGTCGTTCGTCAAGGGCGAGCACATCGCCTGCGATCTCAGCCGCTCGAACGTGGACCCGGACGTCTTCGGCCCGACGGCGCATGTCTACGACCCGCATCGGGAGCTGACCCGCCGCGTGCCGTTCTATGGACAGGCGTTCGGGGGCGGATCACACACCTGCCTGGGCCGGCCGGTGGCGGTCGGAGCCGGGAACGGCTCGATCGGCCGGCCCGACGCACCGGCCGGGGTGCTGGTGCGGCTGCTTGAAGAGCTGTTCCGCTTTGATCCCCGCCTGGATCCGCTCGATCCTCCGGTACTCCGCGACGATACAGCTGCGGTCCGGTATGAACGGTTCCCGATCACGCTGACGCGGCGTACTGAATAGCGCGCCTATGCTATTTCGGCCCATGCCCGCGGCGAGGTTGAAACTTCGACTCCTCCCCCGGGAGATCTGGCAGGCCCTTAGCGTTGCGTGACCTGACTGTACGCCCGCGTAGTTCAGGTCAGCGCTGTCCTTCTGGTCTTTGGCCCCCGGCTGACGGAGAAAGCCGGGACCCGCGAGATCATAAGCTGCCTTGGCGCCGCAGTTCAGGAGAGCCGGACGACAGTACAGCAGATATGTACAGCAACCTCTCCACCCAGCACTGACCTCATATGACCGGAGGAGTAGAGCTGTGAGATGCATCAACGACCAGTATTGCCTCTCATGCCACTCGTTCACACCGAGGAGGTCACTCGTTCTCCAGCAAGCACCAGGAAACACGGCCCTCCGTAATCACAAAGTAGGTGGGGTGAACCGAACCTTGGCAATGTCGGCGGCCCGGGCGACGTCGGCCATCTGCTGCCGGTGTTCCCGGGCGATGCGGGCGACGTCGGCCATCTGCCGCCGGTGTTCCTCCGACCTGCGGCACGCGACACGGCCCGGATGGAGTCCGCATGTAAGGGCCCGTCGTGAGCTGCCTGGGGACCATCGAGGATCTCGGCGGGGCTGGTCTCGAACTTGTCGTTGGGCGCCTACCGGGTGGCAGGTCCTTAGCCGAGCTTCAGCGGCACTTCCGCGAAAGGGTCGAGCGCGTAGGCGAGGGAGACACGGTGGTAGCCGTCCGCGATATCCCCCTCCGCTATGAGCACCGGAGACAGCTTCTCCCCGGCCAGCACCTTCTGCAGGTCTCTCAGCACGCCCGGGTCCGACAGCGGCAGCGGGGTCCGCTGGGTAGCCCGCAGGATATCGTTGGCTCGGCGTTGGATGACCGGAAGCTTCTGCAGCTTCTTCGACACCTCCTGTGCCCGGCTCTCCCCAAAGCGGATACTAAGGTAGCCGGAAGCAGCGGCATAGTCGTGGTCTGCCACGTCCTTCCTCCACTGCAAATACTGGACGGCTTCTGCGGCAGTGGTCATTCGTCCTTGCCTCCTCCCGTCCCGAGCCGTCGGACTCCCGTTGGCGTGCCTGCGTTGCTTCTAGTGCAAGCATGAGCCTGCCGACGGCCAGGACGCTATGGCCCCGGGAATGGAGTTCTGTACCAAGGTCGTTCAGTTCATCTATACCTTACGGCCCGCTCCGAATCTTCGAGGGCCAGGCCATTGAGGTACTGCAGAGTAGTACAGCAACCCTGCCGCCCGACACCGACACCATCCGACCAGCCAAAGCTTGCGAGCTGCACCAACGACCGGCATAGACCGGCATGCAACTCGTTGACACCGAGGAGATCGCCGGGCAGCTCTCCGGTGTATGGCGAGTATTCGCGGGTAGCAGAGCGCCGCAGCACGCGGTCCCAGGCAGGGCCTGGCGCAGATGCCGCAGTGGCATTGGCATCTGCGTCTGCCTCCGTGAGGGCCGGGATGGAGGCACAGCGTAATGCGATGGCGTCGGACATTCATGACAGAGGTCTTTGAGTCGCTTCAGCAGCTCGGCCTGAGGGCTTGCCCAGTGTGCGGATCGGCAGAGTCGCTCAACATGAGCCCGTTTCCCGTGGTCCTGCTCGATGGCGACTTCCCGTCCGAGGCTGAGGATCTCAACTCGGAAGAGGAGCGCGGTGACCTGACCTTTTCCGTACGGGTCGAGTGCGGCACGTGCGGCCACCTCATGTTGTTCAGCGCCCAGAGGTTCCGCACCGGAGATGAAAAGATCATCGAGGGACGGATTCGCTACTAACTGGGGCAGGCTTCACTCGCCGATGCTCCCGGGGCGGGGAGCCGTTCGAGCATGTCTGGCGCGGCATAGCCCGCCGCTGAACCGGCGCGGATGGACCGTCGGCCAGTCTTTCGGTCAGCGTGGGTCGGGGCGGTCGACGTTGAAGTGCCTGCCCGTTGTCGTCAGCCACCTCTCGTCGTTCACGCGCCGCAGCGCGAACAGGCTGATCACTCGCTGGCCGCCTTCCCAGTCGCCATAGAGGATGCTGAGCATGATCGGGTCGCCAGCCTCGACTGCGGCGGCGACGGCCTTGAACTGCGCTGTAGCCGGATCGCGCAGCGCTCCCTGCCAGAATCCGACGTCGCCAGGTGCCACGTAAATATCGCGGGTCTGGGTGGTGAAGTCCTCGAGTGGCGGATGGGTCTGTTGTGGCTGCCCGGTCACCTCGACGTGCCAGCCGTGCATGACGGCGAGCCCGGTGCCGACGTTCCGGACCGAGATCACCATATACACCACTCCGTCGGCGACCTTGAGAGTTGCGGCGCCGCCGCCGACTTTCAAGAACGTGCCTTCCAGGAACTGAATCTTCTGCTCCGGGTCCTGCAACCGCGAGCTCACCAGCAGCGGGCGCTCTGCCGCCATCAGTGAACGCTCGGCGATGCGGGCGGACTGTTCGGCGATACGAGCAGCTTGGTCCGCGGCGCGCGCCGAGTAGTTCGCCGAGCGGACGGACGCGAAGGTCGCTATCGCGAGCACGAGGGTGCCTACGGCGGTCGCCAGCGACGCGACCGTCGCCCACTGCGTCGCAGTCACTGCCGCATTTTAGCCCGGCCCGTGGCCGCGGGGCACGCTCGGATAGCCAGGCCCAATCTCGGGTCGCAGGAGGCACGCGCTGTTCACGAGATGCCGCCCAGGCGGCCAGAGGTCCGAGTGACCAAACAACGGGTCGGTCGTCTCACTTTGCCTTCTGTACACATGTCGTACATGCCGTGTTTGCATTGTGGATGAAGTCGATCATCTCCGGCGGTATTGTCATCATCTGTGGAAGATGTGGTCTTTGCTGGCGATGTCAATGCCGGTGATGTGGTCGTCCTGCCTGGGGCCAGCAGTGCCGTCCTGGTCAAGACGGTCCGCCTCGGCCAGGGCGGGTTCATCTTCACGGTGGCGCCAGTCGACGACGACCGGCCTCAGGCTGAACAACTCGTCACGCTGACCGCCAGCGCCCGCCTGCGCAAATACGGCCGAGACCTGGCCAACTAGGATCGGCCGTGTGACTGAGATCTCGCTGTTCCGCCCCGGTGACGTGACCCGGGATCCGGCCGGCAACGCGATCGGCGTCTGGCAGCACGGTCCCCGACCCAGCACTCTGTGAGGACCGGCGGCACAGGTTGCCGACCAGCACGGCCATAGACGCCGACGCCAGGAGCACCGCCACCGGCAGGCAGAGCAGCAGCCCGATGATCAGCGTGTTCCTCATAACCGCAGGTTAGAGCGACACCGTCCCGGAAACGTTACGGCACGGTGTGCACGTCTCACCCCCGGAACGGTGTACCCGGGCAGCCTCATTCTCCAGCTCCAAAAGAGCTGGCCGGGAAACACCGATCCGGGGGAGCGAGACCTAATGAGTGATTGTGCCGAATGTCACATCGGAGTCCCAGATTTTCTGCCAGGCGATCCCTTGTGCTGGGTCGGTCGCCGAGACGATGTGATTGTCGCCCTCGTAAATGGCCACGTGGTAGACATAGCTGTTGGGGTCCGAATCCACGTGGAAGAAAACGAGGTCTCCACCCCATGCCGCGTGCTTGCTCTCGCGGCGGAAACGCAAGAACTGAGCCTCTGCGGTACGGGGGATCGACTTGCCGTAGTGGCGGTACACGTACTGGGCGAGGCCGCTGCAGTCAAAGCCTGAGCTGGGAGAAGTACCACCGTAGGTGTACGGAACCCGTCCGATGAACGTCTCCACGTATGAGGCTGCCTTTTGGTTGAACGACGCCGTGTGAGCACTTGCCGTTCCCGAGAAAAACGCCAGGCTTACTGCCATCGTTCCGGCGATGGTGCCTGCCTTATGTCGTATTGCCACCGCTCCGTCTCCTTAGGGTTTCCGGGTATGACCGAACGCACCGGGCTCCTTCTGCCGATGCCGGGCGGGCCGCTTCAGGGTCGCGGCGATGGCGCGACTGGCCCGCGTCACGCAGGGCAAGCGCTTTTTCACGCTGTGAGATAAATGGCCTGCGCTGAAACATCATGCGGGCATGATGGCCAAGAAGTCCAGCATTTCTGGAAATTGTCCCAGCTTATGGAACATTCAACTGGGCATACGTGTTAGCCACTACCAGCGTTAACACGAGTATCACAGAAAGGTTTCAAAGGAATCACGGTTTGTGATTAGGCGACATCGTATTGGCGCCGATCCGCTGCTGGCAAAGGTTTTCAGCATCCATAACCCCAGGTCAGAATGCATGGCAGCGGCAACTTGCGCAGTCAGGAATTCCCGTCCGCGACCCGGGCCAGGCGGGCGAAGGTCGTGGCGAGCCAGCCCTGGTACGTGTCAAGGTCCCAGCCGGTGAGGCGCGTGATGAGCAGGTAGGTTTCGGCGGCGGCCAAGATGGTGGTCGTGTCGATCAGCCAGTCCAGCTCCACCCCAGGGTCGAGCAGCCCGTCCTCGGCCATCCGAGTCCAGAAGACGGCGTGGGCGCGGCGGGTTTGCTCGCGGCCTTGCTGCCAGAACCCGGCGATGAGCGGCTCGACCGCGGCAGCCTGCTGGGCCACGCCGAACAGGGCGCCGGTACGCTCCATGATCTGGCGCCCGACGGCCGCGCTGGCCGCGATGCGCTCGGCGGCCGTGGGGGCAGTCAGCGCCGCCCGCATCCAGTCGCGGCCCAGCACGTCGACCGGTTCGGTGTCACCCACGATGGCCACGTCCACGACCCGCTTGAACAACGCCGCCTTGGTGCCGAAGCGCAGGTAGACGGTGCGCGCGCCGACGCGGGCGCGCTTGGCCACCGCCTCCAGGGTGGTGGCCACGTACCCGTCGGCCAGGAACAACTCGGTGGCCGCGGCCACGATCCGCTGCTCGGTCTGCGCGATCTGGGCCTGCCGCAGCGACGGCAGCGGGCTCGCGGGATTGACATCGCCGGTCATACGTTGCAGTATAACTGCATCGGATGCACTTCAACTGCATTGGGGGGAATCATGGGCATGCCAGACGCACCCGCCCTGGCCGGGATCCACCACCTGAAACTGCCGGTTACCGACCTGGGCCGGTCTCGTGAGTGGTACCTCAGCCGTCTCGGCTACCAGGTCCAGATGGAGTTCGTCGAGCAGGGCCGCCTGATGGGCGTCGCGCTATCCCATCCCAACGGAGGTCCGCCGCTCGCCCTGCGCCTGGATCCCGGGCGCGCCCGGGCCGCCGCCGGATTCGACTACTTCAGCATCGGCGTGCCGGACAAGGACGCGATCGACAGGCTCGCAGCGCGGCTGACCGGGATCGGCGAGTCGCACGCCGGCGTGCACTGGGCCAGCATCGGCTGGATCCTGCCCGACCTGCACGACCCGGACGGACACGAGGTCCGGTTCTACACTCTCCAGCACCACACGGAGCTCCACCCTGGCGCGGTCACGGTCATCAACGACCCGCGGGAGAACGCGGAGCGCCGCGAACGCGCCGTGACCCAGCCGACCTAGCCCCGCTCCGCATCCCCGCCGAAGTTGCGGCGGAGGGTCTCCCCGTTGGGGGATCCGCCCAGGGCCGCCGAGATCCGGTCCCAGGACCAGTCCGCGGCCCGGGCTTCCCGGACCGCCACCCGGATCGCGTTCTGCGCCACCCGCCGCGCGTCCAGCGCGCTTTCCATGAGCTCTTCGATCGTAGTTGTCATGGCACAAAATATGCCACATAATATGGCATATATCGAGCCACGGAGGTTCGGCGCTAGCCTCGGGTCCACGGACTGGCCGGGAAGGCTCGGAAGGGGAGTGTCCATGCTCACGTTCGGCGTGGTGGTGCTGGGCGTTACCGATCGCCAGCGAGCCGAGGACTTCTGGTGCGCCGCGCTCGGATACCAGGTCCACGAGGGGCCGTTCGGCGGCTGGGCCCGGGTGCTGATCCCGCTGGCGGGCGGGACCGGCGCCATGATCGCGCTGCAGACCAGCCGGACGCCGCCCGAGGACTACCCGCGGCTGCACTTCGACCTGCACGTGACCGGAGTGGACGAGCAGGAGGCCGAGGCCGAGCGCCTGGTCTCGCTCGGTGCCGTCCGGGTCGACTGGGACAGCTACCCGGACGATCCCGACTTCGTGGTCCTGGCCGATCCGGACGGCAACCGGTTCTGCATCGTCGACCTGGACCACGAGTACGCCTAACCGCCCGCGGCCGGGGCTTCCATCCGCTGGCCCTGCCGGTACATATGCTGCGGCTTGTTCCCGGCCGCCTGCCCGCCGTCAATCGGCACTACGATCCCGGTGACGAACGAGGACTGCTCGGAGCACAGCCAGAGCACGACCTGCGCTACCTCGGCCGGGCGGCCGACCCGCCGCATCGGCGTGGACATGGCCGCGCCCTGCTGGGCCTGCGGGCCGGCTGCCTCCAGGTGGTAGGTCAGGATCGGGCCCGGGGCCACCACGTTGACCCGGATGCCCTGGTCCGCATAGTCCAGCGCCGCGACCTTGGTCAGCCCGATGATCCCCGCCTTACCCGCCACGTACGCGGCCAGGTTGGCGGTCCCGTTGAGGCCCGCGATCGAGGCCATATTCACGATCGCGCCTCCGCCGCTGCGCAGCATGGCTGGGATCTGGAACTTCATGCCGAGGAAGGTGCCCCGGATGTTCGTGGCGATGCCGAGGTCGAAGTCGGCGGGATCGATGTTGGCCAGCGGCGTGGGCAGCGGGCCCGCGCTGGCGTTGTTGAACGCCGCGTCGAGCCGGCCGAACGTGGACAGCGCCTGGTCTACCACCCGGCGCATCGAGTCGGCGTCGGTGACGTCGAGGTACGCGGCTAGGGCCCGGCCGCCGCGCGAGCTGATCCGGCCGGCGACGGCCTCCAGCGCAGCGGTGTCACGGGAGGCGAGCACCACGGCGGCCCCGGCGGCGGCGAACGCCTCGGCGGTGGCCGCGCCGATGCCCTTGCTGGCCCCCGCGACCAGGGCCACCCGTCCGTACATGCTCTGATCCCCGGACCCTGGCCGGTCGCCGGGCTCGCTGGCCGGCTCGCGTCCTCGCTGGTCTACGGTCTGGTCTGCTGTCTGTTCATCCATGGCATCGAATCGTATGAGATCTAACGATTAGATGTCAAACGTTTATGGTATGCTTTGGTCATGGGCCCTCCCGTACGCGAGCCTCTGGGCTTGCACCTGACCAGGGTGTCGAGAACGATTAGCCGCGCCTTCGATGACGCCCTAGCCGTGGCAGGCGGATCGCTGCCGATCTGGCTCGTGCTCATCTCGCTGAAACGCGGGCAGTTGGCCAGCCAGCGCGAACTCGCAGAAGCGGTCGGCGTCCAGGGTGCAACGCTCTCCCATCACTTGAACGCCATGGAGTCGGCCGGGCTGGTCACTCGGCGCCGTGATCCCCGCAACCGCCGCCTGCACCTGGTCGAGCTGACCCCCGAGGGCGACGTGCTGTTCTCCCGGCTGCGCGAGGTGGCCTTCGCCTTCGACCAGCGCCTGCGAGCCGGCCTCACCGAACACGACGTCGACCTGTTCGAATCACTCCTGACCCGCCTGCACGACAACGCAAACTAACCCCACGGCTGCCCCGCCGCGCCGCCATGGCACGACTCGCAGGTGTTCCCCCAGGGCCGCCGGCACCAGAGCACGCATATCAGCCAATTCGGGCACCGCACGGACCGCCTGCCCACGCTCGAGCCGCCGACCATAGCGGATCTCGCGTGCCGCATGTTGGCTCCGCCGATACCGTCAGTGACGTTGGGCTGGGGAGTCGTCGCCGACCGCGGCCACCACGGCGCGCATCCGGGTGGCAGCGTGGGCGTGTCGTGGACGTCCACTCCCGGGCATTCCAGCGGCTGGCGTTCGCCATGAGTGATGTCGGGCGCTCATAGTGGACGGCGCCTAACGCTATTTCTGGCAGGACGGGCACCAGAACCTGAGCCGTTCCTGGCCCGGAGGACCCTGCTCGCCCCTCTTGATCGGTGTCCGGCACCGGCGGCACGGCCGGCCCGCTCGGCCATACACCCAGCTCTCCCGGCCGGGCCTGGTGTCCCCGGTCGTCACGTGCCCGAGCCGCATCTTGTTGGCGTCGAGCAGCCGGTGCCCGAGATCGACCAGGGCTTCCAAGTCCTTGACCTCACCGACGGGACGCCAGGGATCGATGCCCCGCAGGAACAGCATCTCTGCAGCAAAATATGTGCCCGCACCGGCCAGGTTGCGCTGGTCGAGCAGAGCTTCGCCGATCGGTCGGCCGGGGTCGGCGGACAGCCGCCGCACCGCCTCATCGCAGTCCCAGTCCGGACCGAGCAGATCCGGCCCCAGATGCCCGGTGACCTGCGACTCTTCGCTGGTCCGGATGAGCTCGACGACTCCGAGCTGATATCCGATCGCCTGCCACTCGTCGTTGGCGAGTACCAGCCTGATCCGGTGACTGTCCCGGAGCGGCTCGGCCACGGGCCGGACCCGCCAGCTGCCGTCCATCCGGAGATGGGTATGCACGGTGAGCCCGTTCTTGGTCCGGGTCAGCAGGTGCTTGCCGCGGGCGATGGTCTCGATCACCACGTCACCGGTCAGGTCGGCGGTGGCCAGCCGCGGCACCCGGAAGTCGCTGCGGGTCAGCGTCCGTCCCGCCAGCGCCTCATGCAGACGCCGGGCGGTGTACCAGACCACGTCCCCCTCGGGCATGCCCCTAGTGTGCGCGAGGGCAGCGCATACTAGTTAACCGGCGATCGTAGCTCCGCGGGTCGTAGGGCCCGCGGTGGCCGTTGACCGGCGGAGACCCCGGACGCGAGCCCCGGCTTCCGTCACCGACGCCGTTTGCGCCGGCCTGGCCGGGACTCCGGCCGCCGCTCGGCCGTCGAGGATCACCAGCCGGATTGGGCTGGCTGGCCGGAGCGCCGTATCCATATCTCTCGCCGTAGGGCGGGGTGCTCACCGACGACGTCGGCTCGCCGTACTGCTGCGGCTGCGGGTACAGGTAGGCCCCCGTGGCGCCGTACCCGTCGCCAGACCGGAGCAGATCGGGCCGCAGGTGATCAGACCGCAGCGGATCGGTACGCAGCGGACCGGTGCGCAGGGGATCGGACCGCAGGGGATCGGACCGCAGGGGATCGGACCGCGCGGCATCGGACCGCAGGGGATCGGACCGGTAACCGTCGGGCCGGCCACGGCCGTGCGCGCTGTGCGCGGGCCGGTCGACCTGCCGGAACGGAGGCACCCGGTCGGGATACCCGCTGCTCGCCGCCTGGGTGTCAGCCAGGCTGAAGGCCTGGGTGTCCTGGGCGACGGCGGCGTTGTACTGCTCGCGGCTGCGGTCCGGCAGGCGCGACCGGCCGTCGACGCTGCCCTTGGCCCGCAGCGAGTACGCCGGGCTGGTCAGCGGGTCCTCGTCCGCGCTGATGGCGGGACGCGGCCGCTCGCGCGACCCGGCAGGTGGCTGGGCGGCACGAACCGGCTGGGTCGCACGAATCGGCTGGGACGCACGAACCGGCTGGGTGGCGATCAGCGATGGCTGTGTCGCGGTCGGGTAGGGCTGCGTCGCAAGCGGAGCGGTCGCACCGGGCTGAGCAGCGGCCTGAACGGCCGGCTGGATCGCGGTCCGGTCGTCCGGGCCGAGGCGGGGCTGCGGATGCGTCCCCGCGCCCTCGGCCGTAGCGCGCCTGCTGTCCTCGCGGCTCCGGCTCTCGACCGGGTGGAGGTCCGGCAACGGGCCCGAGTTCGGCGGGCGCCGCCGGGCGGTGGTCTCCGGCTGAGCGGTGCGCGCGGTCGTGGCCAGCGGCTTGTCGGCGGCCAGGTCGTCCCAGAACTGCTCGTCGGAGACGCCGCCGAAGGACTCGGTCGGCCACAGTTCCTCGTCGACATCGGATCCCTTACGCCAGCCCACGCGACGGCGTGACCTGGTCGTCTTGACCGCGTCGTCGGTCTCGTCCGCGTCGGCTTCCGCGAGGTGCCGAGCCGCGGCCCGGCGGCCCGGCACCGGCATAACCGAGGTGTCCGGCGTGTCCGGCGTGTCGTCCAGGCGGTCGCCGTGTCGGGCCCGGCGGCCGGTGACCGCAGGCTCGGAATCGTCCAGGACCGGCTGCGGGCCGGTGAAGTCGATCACGGTGCTGGCCCCGGTGCGCCCCGCGCCCCGCCCGCCCCCAGATCCAGCAGACCCAACGGGCCCGGCGGACGCAGCGGCCCTGGCAGGCCGGTCGGATCGGGCAGGTCTATCGGCTCTGGCCGAGCGTTCGGGGCTGGCGGAACGGTCGGATCGGCCGGAGGGCGGAGGAGAGGTTCTGCTTTTGCTGGCCGGAACCCGGCTGTCCGCGGCCCGGTCAGGCCCGGCCGCCCGGACCCGGGAACCCCCGGGCCTCATGCTGAAGTAGAAGGCAGCCGCTATGCCGGCCAGTCCCGCGACGGCGAGTCCCGCGACCAGGATCATGGTCTCCATCCAGAATGCCGGGCCTAGTGGGGGTATTAGGGGCGCTTGCCAGGCGCACGCGGCCAATGACGCGAGCCTTCCCTCGTTGTCGCGAGCGCCCTGGAGCCCGCTTGATCAACATCGATTCTGGCTTACCACTGGGGACCGTGTCACACGATTGAAAAACTTCCGCTTAAAGCTGATTACGACATGTATCAGGATGATCACGGGCTCGCGGTCGGCGCTATTCGTCCGCGTCCGATTGTGGCGTTCGCGATCGCCGTC